>WNGD01000238.1_pt1 | contig 64078 bp, 71 predicted proteins | sample 5400671 | NCBI WGS metagenome assembly WNGD01 (sample SAMN13153369, study PRJNA577476) | soil metagenome | isolation source: 40 cm soil or saprolite under grassland replicate 2 | place: USA:California | collected 2016-06-15
TAACGCCCAAGGATTGTACGTACTCTCCCGCCTCAACGTTTACCTTTCCTACGACGGCCTCTCCTTCAACGAAGGTTGGCTTGTCGAAGCTGATCCAGACCTTGCCTTTCGGAGCCCTAAGATGATCAAAGAGACCCATGTCTGCTTCCTATCCCGATAGGTCAGCCATGTCAATGCGCCACCTATCAATCGAGCGTAACCCTTAGCCCGACCTGAGAGAGAACAGGAAGGACCCTGTCGGCACCGGCCTACGGGGTCAGAAGGTTTAATTTTTCCCGGGAAAAATCGATCGTAGGATTCAATGCAAGTGAACAGTCCGGGAACGAGTGGTCTCCAGTGAGCTACATCTTGGATGAGAAAGAAAATGAGAACGATCCGGAAAGTGTAGCCGATCAGCCGGCTAAGAGCCAACCCGTCGAACAACAGAAGCAGCAACAGAAGAAGAGCGTCGAAGCGGACCCAGAAATCGACGCTGCTGAACGTCTCTTCGAACTTGAAGAGGCGCTAAAACTTGAGCAGAGCAGATCAGACGACCTTCTTCGCCGGCTTCAGTATCTCCAAGCTGACTTCGAGAACTACAGGAAGAGAGTAGACAAGGAAATTGGAGATGTCAGGAAGTATGGAAACGAAAGACTGTTGTCTGATCTTCTAACTGTCAAGGATGAACTTGAACTGGCATATGCCAAGGCTCGAGAGAGCAAGCAAAACCCTGTCCTAATGGATGGAGTGGGAATGATCCTCAAACGTCTGCAGAACCTCCTCTCCAAGGAGGGCGTAGAGAGGATACCCGCCGTTGGGTCCAAGTTCAATCCTGACTATCACGAGGCGGCTTTGAGAATCCCATCGGATGAGGAGGAAGGAACCGTACTCGAAGAGGTACGGCCCGGCTACATGCTGAAGGGAAGGGTCCTCCGGGCGAGTATAGTTAAAGTGGCAGAGAAGGGACCTTTAGAGGAATCTGAAGGTAAAGAGGAGAAGAAAGAATGAGCAAGCCTGAGACTGAGAAGATCATTGGAATCGACCTGGGGACGACGAATAGCGCAGCGGCGGTAATGGAAGCCGGACGCCCGCTAGTTATTCCAAGCGCTGAAGGCCAGACAGCCGCCGGCAAAATGTTCCCATCGGTCGTCGCCTTCACAAAGGATGGACAAATGATCGTTGGAGAGCCTGCGATAAGACAGGCGGCCACAAACCCCGAGGGTACGATCCGGGAAATCAAACGCAAAATGGGTACCGGCAACTACAAGGTGCAGATCCATGGGAAGGAGTATAGTCCCCAGCAAATATCCGCGTTCATCCTCCAGAAGATCAAGAGGGACACGGAGACCTTTCTCGGACGACCGGTGAAGAAAGCCGTCATCACAGTCCCCGCCCACTTCGATGACAACCAGCGCCAAGCGACTAAAGATGCCGGGGAAATCGCAGGCTTCGAAGTAGACCGAATAATCAACGAACCGACTGCTGCCTGTCTCGCTTACGGTCTCGACAAGGGAGACAAGGAGATGAAGATCATGGTCTTCAGCTTCGGAGGCGGAACACACGACGTTACATTGATGGAGTTTGGAGGCGGAGTCTTCCAGGTCCTGGCCACCAGCGGAGATACCCAGACCGGCGGAACAGACATTGACAACGCTATCGTCGAACACCTCCTCACTGAATTCCAACGCCAGACCAGCATCAACCTCCGAAACGACCAAGCAGCAATGACACGACTAAAGGAAGCTTCCGAGAAGGCAAAGATCGAACTCTCCACACTCTTGACAACCGACATCGACCTTCCATTCATCGCATCGGACAACTCCGGCCCGAAACATCTACATCTCACCCTTACGCGGGCGAAACTCGAAGACCTCGCGGGACCTATTGTCAAGAGGGTCGAAACACCGATCCGGAGGACGCTTCAGGACTCGAAGCTGGAGCCGAAGGATGTCAACCGGGTCATAATGATCGGAGGGCAGACCCGAATGCCCCTAGTCAGAAAGTTCGTCGAGGATATTGTCGGGAAACCAGCGGAGAGAGGAGTGGACCCCATGGAATGCGTCGCCGTCGGCGCAGCAATCCAGGGAGCAGTCCTAGCAGGCGAGGTCAAAGATATACTCCTACTCGACGTCACTCCGTTGTCGCTAGGGGTCGAAACCCTCGGAGGAGTCGCGACAAAAATACTTGAAAGAAACACTACAATTCCCACAAAACGTAGCCAAGTCTTCTCGACAGCCGCCGACTCGCAGACAACAGTCACAATCCACGTGCTCCAAGGAGAGAGAGCCATGGCATCCGACAACATTTCCCTTGGAATGTTCAACCTGACCGGCATTCCACCAGCGCCTAGAGGCGTGCCCCAGATCGAAGTCACCTTCGACATAGACGCGAACGGAATGCTCAACGTCAACGCAAAAGACCTGGGAACCGGGAAGGAGAACAAGATCACTATCACAGCCTCCACCAAACTCTCGAAAGAGTCGAAGGAGAAGATGGTCAAAGAAGCTGAAGAGTTCGCCGAGCAGGACCGGAAACAGAAGGAAGAAGTTGAACTACGCAACAGCGCCGAGAGCATGCTCTACACGGCAGAGAAGACAAAGGAGGAGCTGAAGGACAAGATTACCAGCGACCAAATCCAGACAATCGACCGGGCAGCCGGAACGCTCCGCGCAGCCCTCTCAGGAAAGGAGGCTGACAAGATCAAGAGCGCCAGCGACGAGCTGAGCAGGGTCCTACAGAAAGTCGGCGCAGAAATCTACCAGAAAGTCGCCCAGAAGCCAGGAGAGGAGAAGGCGCAACAGGCACCTCCGCCGGGCGCAGATCCCACGGGACAGGGCGACAAGGTTGTTGATGCGGAGTATCGGGAAGTCAAAGATGAGGGATCTCGGTAGAGAACGAGTAGAATGAACGGAGTATGGACAAGAGAGACTATTATGACGTCCTAGGAGTCACCAAGGGCGCCAACAAAGACGAGATAAAAGCAGCTTACCGAAAACTAGCGCTGCAGTTCCACCCGGATCGGAACAAGTCCCCTGAAGCAACAGAGCGTTTCAAGGAAATCTCCGAGGCCTACGCGATACTATCAGATGATGAGAAGCGGAGCCAGTACGACCAGTTCGGCCGGGCAGGAATCTACGAACGTTACAACGCTGAGGACATCTTCCGTGGAGCAGATTTCGACTCAATATTCCGAGATATGGGCGGGTTCGGCGGCATCTTCGAACAGCTTCTGAGAGGATTCGGCGGTTTCGGCTTCCAAGGCTTCGGGGGTCCCCAGAGACCCTCACGTGGACAGGACCTAGCATATGATATGGAGATCAGCTTCGATGAGGCAGCCCGCGGAGTGGGAAGAGAGATCGAGGTCCCACGCCTCGCCCAGTGCAACACATGCAACGGCACCGGGGCCCAACCAGGCAGCCAACGTAAGACGTGCAAGACCTGCAATGGTCGCGGACAAGTGCAACAGGTCCGTCGATCAGGCTTCGCCCAGATGATCCAGATCACCACATGTCCCCGATGCAATGGAGAAGGAACCGTCGTCGAGAAACCGTGTAAGACATGCGGAGGGTCAGGCCTGATGCGGAACAAGACTAAGCTTCAGGTCAAGGTTCCCGCAGGGGCGGACGAAGGCCAGAGTCTGAGACTGCGCGGGGAGGGTAACGCTGTACAAGGAGGACGAGCGGGAGACCTATACGTCAGGATCCATCTCAAGCCCCACGAATATTTCAAACGAGACGGAGACAATATCCTCTACGAAACGAAGATCAGCTATCCAAAGGCCGCAATGGGCGGAGAACTCGAAGTGCCTGCAATTGATGGTAAGGCTAGTGTGAAGATTCCACCCGGAACAAGGGCCGGAACAGTCTTCCGCCTCGAAGGCAAAGGCTTCCCACGCGTTGAAGGCTGGGGGCGCGGAGACGAGTTGGTCAGAGTTGACGTCGATATTCCCCGCGATCTGAATAAGCGCGAACGGGAATTATTGTCGGAACTGGCTCGGCTCCGCGGAGAAGAGCTGTAGGTCAGCTTGACTGTTTCTTCTGTTCATTCGACTCCGGAATTGGAACAATCGCAGTCACTGGCGGAGACACTGGTTGCGAAGCTGGCTGTGTAACGGCTGGCTCTGTCACAACTCTAGACGGAGGCTGTACATCTGCGCTTGGCAGGTTGGCGAGTACCTTCTCAACAGCGCCTCTGATCTTCGGCACTGCAACAGTTTCTAGGCGATGCTTTGCGAGACGCATGTTCTTGTAGAGCATCGCTGCTGCTACGCTACCGGCCAGACCGATGCCCAGGCCGAGAACGGCACTGTATGTTGTAATGTGGCTGATCAGTATCTGATCGGCGTACATGCGGAAGTATACGCTGTACGTGTATTCGCTCGCGACCCAGAAGGCTAGAAAACCGATTATCCCTGCTTCAACTAGCATTAGCACTTTGACAGAACCGGGTGTGACAGCCTTCTGAACACTCCTCGCCGAGCTCATTTTAGAACCGACTTTCCCTACGGTGATTCCTGATTCATGCGATAATTTGAAACGATTGTATCTGTGTTGGACGGCCTCGAAGAACGAATCCGCCGAAACCATTCGCCAGAAGCGGAGAACTAGAGTTTTCGTGCAAGGATCAAAGAGTCCAAGAAGTTCCCATTTCTATTGACCTTGGCAGGCATTCTGCCAACCTCTTTGAACCCTGCCTTTTTGTACGTGTGGATCGCGGCTTGGTTCGTTGAGAGGAATTCGACCTCCAAGTTCTTGAGGCCCATCCTGCGAGCCTCCCTCACCAATATCTTGACAACTTCTCTTCCTATTCCGAAGCCTCTGTAACGTGCTATCACGGTTAGAGCTAGTCTGCCATGATGCCTGGTTTCGCTGTAGTGACCCCTGGTAACCTCTCCATTAGCAACGATCCGCTTGTTGAACTCCGCTAAGACGCTAACCATGTCGCCGTTCTCTATCTGGACCATTTGTCGCGCGACCCAATCTGCCTCTTCGCTTCGAGTTGTCTTCTGCTCGAACCCTGTAAAGATTTCTGGAGACCTGCCTTTCGTCTTCTCGTCTGCAAGCCCGTTAATGAAGGCAAGTAACTTGTCCGTGTCGTCCCATCTCATGACTCGCAAGACGCAAGTGCTACCCTTGATTCTGAATCTCTTGTAGACGCGTCCCGGGATCAAGGCTCTAAGTCCCCAAGGTTTGGGTAGACCTGAGCGTTTGTAAGTCTTAACGGCGAAACTCCCTTCGGATCTTGAGAATGCGAGCGGAGAATTGAACCGCTTAAGTTAACTGTACCTACTCAGTTCGTACGGACTACTAAGTATATATTGCGAAGCTTACCCTAGACAAACCAGTGGTTATCACGAAAGACGAGCGCACGTTGAATGTCTCAGGATTCGAGGAGCTGGACGAGAGCAGTCTTACACCGCGGGACACCGGCGTAATCCAGGCGATATTGGACGAAGGCTTGACGGTTTTTACGTTCGACGGACTGAAAAGACTGCTCGGCTTGCATCAAGAGAAACTATCCAGGATAATTGATCGTCTTGAAGAGGAGGGAGTGTTGGAGAAAGTGCCCGAGGGATACCAGGTCACACGGAAAGGCAACATGATGGTTCCTCAGCCTCTGAGTTCGGCTCAGGTTCCAGTGCCCATCGTTCAGTCTCTATTGCCTAAAGATGTGGAACTAGAAAGCATAGTCTCTCAACTCAAAGGGCGATGGTTTGGCAAGCTCCGGTGGCTCGGATACTCAAGTAACGACGACGGGCTCGTCCTGAAGTGGATCGCTGAAGAAGGAGGATTCCAGATGAATGCGAAATTCAGTGATAATTATCTCAGCATTGATGCGAAACTTGGAGAATCTGGAGATGCCAGCGAAGCGGTCAAGGCTGCGCACCTTCTGCTTGGTCATGTTTCCAGAGCTTACGGTATGCCAAGGCGCAAAGGTCACTTAGTCTCTCCGATCGCCTTCTATTCGTTTGGCAATTTCGCCTAGTCTGTGACCAGTCTTCGGGGTCACTGGTCAACAAATAGACCAGCCCACCCCTAATGGGTAGGTGAAAAAATGAGTAAAACGAGCAATTCGTCAGCGATTCTCGAATCCGTATCAGACGCTATTGTAGACGTTACTGAACGAGTATCTCGATCAGTTGTCCGGGTTGGCGCTGGAAGATGGAGAGGTGGCACCGGCACCGTCTGGACCAAAGACGGACATATCGTCACGAGCAACCACGTGATTGGAGACATGCGCGAAGTTGAAGTCGGCTTCAGCGATGGCAGCAAACAAGTAGCCAAGGTAGTTGGACGCGATCCCTACTCAGACCTTGCCGTGTTGAAGGTAGACTCTGACAACCTAACACCAGTCGAGACAGGCAATTCTGACAGTCTCAAAGTGGGACAGTTTGTTCTCGCGGTCGCAAACCCGTTCGGAAGACAACCCAGCGCCACATCAGGCATCGTCACAAACCCAACATTCAGCACCAGAAGATGGTGGGGCGGCGGAGGACTCGACAAAGTTCTCGTCACCGACGCACGACTCAATCCAGGCTACTCCGGCGGACCACTAGTAGACGCTAGGGGAAGAATGGTCGGAATCAACGCTGCTTACGCCAACAACCGAGGAATATCCATACCGGTCAACACGGTCAAGACAGTCATCGACAAACTACTCCACGATGGCAAGATCAAACGAGCCTACATGGGCATCACAGCTGAAACAATCCGCATTCCAGAGAACCTCGCGAGCCAAACAGCAGGACTCATAATCTACGGGGTCGACCAGGACAGTGCAGCGAAGAAAGCAGGCGTCGCTATTGGAGATGTCATCGTCAAACTCGACGGCAAACCAGTTGAGACACTCGCAGACCTGCGTGGTCTGCTAGACGACACAGCAATCGGAAAACAAGCGAAACTCTCAGTACTTCGCGGAGAAAAGCTCACAGAGCTGACGGTAACGCCCACAGAAGCGGAACAAGACTAGAGTCGCTGATCTGAGAAGACCTTGGGGGACTCTCCAGAGTCCAACTTCTTTTTTTGGTGATTTGAGAGGAGAGAGTGGTCTGTGTTCGACCTTGTATCCAGTCATGGTTTGTATCCGGTTAAACAGGGCTTAAGAGGTCTGAAGAGAACGATACTTCGGTAACATTGAGGAAAGTAATGCTTCTCACTGGTCTCGTCCTCTTGCTTTCAGGCATCGTGTCGGAAGCCATGTACATAGCCACCTCGAAGGTCGCGTATGCAGATACGGTCGTTACAAACTCCTACCTCGTCTTTGGCATACTATTCATCATCGTCGGATTCATCTTTGCACTGACAAGTGTGAAGATGCCAAAAATCCGAGTCCCATAGTCACTCCCCCAAGCATCGGAGAATCCCTTCACATCTCTCAGAAGAGCCTCCCGACTGATATAGCAGACAATCGCCCTCAAAACCAACTATGTTCCTTCGCGATTGGAACCTTCTAGTCTGACCAACCAGCGAGCGAACCTGTCTTATCTTCGAACATTCTTGTCTCAACATCCTTGCGTAAATGTCTAGGGACGAGCTTCTGCATCAAAATGTTCTCAGTCAACTGCGCCATACGATTACCCAACGAATCGGAGTAGCTCAAGTTGAGAGGTATGGAATATTCCTCACATAGCTTCGCGAGGGTTCCTATCATGACTGAACGTCCGCCCTGGCCGTAGAGCTCAACGAGTAGACCCTCTACGTCCTCAAACCTGCTAGACACCTCTTCTTTTCCAATGCCCCTCCTTGATAGAAACTCGTAGATTATGCGCTTCGTTCTATCCCCAAGAGTACTCAACGCCTGATCGAAACACAGAGAGACCGTCTCATGGATCAGAGTTAGGTTGGGAGTGCGCATTTCACGTCCTAGCCTTCCACAGGTTTGAGCGAAGCTCCTCGACCATCCAGAAGAGACTGTTCCCGAGCTTGGGCGGGTTCAGCTTCAAAAGCGAACAGGCTTCAAGAATGGTGACATGCTTGATGATCTTGGAAAACTTTGCGAAAAGCTCGTCAAGGACCGCGTCCACTTCAGTCAATCGTGAAACGAGATTGTCTCCAGCTACATCGCTTCCTTTTCCAAGCAACGAAACTACCGATGTTAGACTGTCCTCTCCCAAACTTTTGAGCGTGTTTGTGAGCGAAGCCTGAATGGCCGAGTCAAACGCGGCTCTATCCAAGAATTAGTCCTCTGGAAAAATCGCCTCAATGGTGAAGTGATTTCTTTCGATTTTCTCGTGAAGCACCCGTTGCGTGACTAATGATCAGCCTATCTTCAGACGAATCCAAAGTTTCTCGATGTTTGATGGGGACGTCTTGCTCTAAGTCGCGATGTTACCAGGAACTTTCTCGAATAGTTCAAGAAAAACCGAAGATTCTGAAGCTGAGCGGTCAGCATTCCTTGGGTGTTCGCTTCCAGCAGATGATTGTCGATATGAAGATACATCTCTCGACTTTCTATGACAAGGCCTGGGTGCCCTCACGAGCGTGATTCTCGTTCTCATGAGTTTTAAGAGCGTCCAAGAGAAGGATGTGATGATGCGGGGGTTCCCGAGACCATACAAGCGTCTCGCTGTAGTGGCGGGATTCAGGTCAAAGGGGCAGGGCCGCCTCGAGGAGCGGTGCTCGACTTAAGATCCGACTCGCAGGAGAAATCCTGTGGCGTAGGCCTTCATGGGTTCGAATCCCATCCCCCGCACCATCCAGTCGAGCCCCCAAAGAACTCCTGCTTCCCCGGAAAAGCTTGTTCCTGTAATCCGAAGCTGCAGGTACGAGATTTTTCATAAACCCGTAACCCGCGCTCTCTACTCGATCAGTGTTGGACAGGTGTGAAGCGTGCGAAAAGATTTCCTCATGCACGGTATGTGGACACCGGGTGAAAGGGTTTGACCATATCGGAGTTCGGGCCGCAACACCGCGATCCAAAGAGCGGCCTATGGACGTAGCCGGCTCCACGGCCACCGGCGGAATCTGGCATTTTGCGCTGCCCTGCGGCCACAGAATCAATTCTCCAAGAACCTCTCCTCGCGTGAAGTACAACGGCGGCCCTCTCTGGAAGAACGGTTACACCTGGCAGAGCATCTACTGGGGCAACTATTTCGCAACAACCACCGGCGCAGCATGGGTCAAGAAAACCGAGACGGCAATCCTTCACATAGAGACCGACTCAACCTATTCGAACGGACTATCCGAATACAATGTAGGAGTCGGCAGAGTCGTCCCTTACATTATCATCAAGACGAACCCGTCCACTAAATTATCCGACGCCCAAATCAAGAAAACACTCACAGATTGGATTAGACAAGGCACAGTATCGAACCTCGGGACGGAGGGTGCATACAACATATTCTTGCCACAGGGCACCTCTGTTTCACTATCACCCTTGGAAGTGTCTTGCCAGGTCTTCTGTGATTACCACAACACAGTCAACGGAACTAAGGGACCGTTCTACACTGTTGAGCCCTACCCGTGCGCCCGTGGCTGCAACCATTGCACCAATGACCCATTCGATACGCTTACTCAGGGCTTGTCCGAAGAAATGGTTGAATTGAAAACGGATATGGACCCGGGTACCGGGTGGGTTATTGGCAATGAAGAAATCTGCGACTACTGCGACGCCAATTTCGTCTGCAACAGAATCAGCACCGGCGAATATGTCAACGCCTGGTATGACAAGGGTAAGAATGCCTGCTGGAGAGGGGTCCCAGCCACGAACTCGGAAACATTCTCGACCGAACTCGGCTCCGGGCCATCTCGGGTCCAAACGGGCTCTTGAAACGGTAGAGAACTTACCGACCGGTAAGTTCTAATCGATCACCACTTGTCCAAGGAACTGTGAAACAGCGAAAGACGACACTCCCACCAAAGCTGAAAAAGATCTCTGAAGGAATAGACGACGCGATTCAAGAGGCGAAGAAGATAAGGGAACTGACTATCCAAGAAGAGGTCGTTCTAGAGTTGGACAAGGTCAACGCTACGCTGGAAGAAGCAAGGAAACAGATCTCGAAAATAATGCAGATCTGAGGGCGAAAGCAACTCTCCGTGAAGGAGAGACCGGGGAGCAACTGTCTATTCACGAGTGTCTTTTTCAGGCTAATTCCGTGTCTCCGTTGTATGAGTTAGAAGTTGAGCTTTTCCTGATATGCTGCTAGGTCGAGGAATCCGTGCCCTGAAATGTTGAACGCTATTACCTCCTCCGTACCCTTACGCTTGCAATCTAGGGCCTGGTCTATCGCCGCTTTTATTGCATAGGCGGACTCGGGGGCAGGTAGAAAACCTTCGACCTGGACGAAGGTCTTGGCAGCCTCAAAGATGTCCCGCTCATCTTCTGGATATGCCACAGCCTCAACGTGTCCAAGGTGTTTGAGGTAGCTGATGAAGGGTGCCGCGGCGTGATAACGCAGGCCATCAGCCTTTATCGGCGTCATGTCAGTTTGATGACCCAACGTGTACATCTTTAGGAGAGGAGTTTTTTCCGCGTGGTCACCATAGTCATACCTGTACTCGCCCTCGACCAAGTTAGGCGCCGATGAGGATTGTGCAGCCAGAAACTTGCATTCTCTCTTTCCCTTCAAGACCTCTCCCGCAAAGGGTAAGATGAAGCCCCCGAAGTTGCTGCCACCTCCCAAACAACCAATCATCAGGTCCGGCTTCTCATCGATTAAGTCGAATTGTTTCATGGTTTCGAGCCCGATAATGGATTGATGGATTAGTACGTGGTTCAGCACACTGCCAAGACAGTATGCGTAGCCGGCGTTTTTCTCAGCGTATTCCAAACCTTCCGAAACCGCGATGCCGAGGCTACCAGGTTGGTCGGGATTTTTCGCGAGTAGTGCTCGCCCGACTGCTGTCTCACTACTTGGAGAGGCAAGCACTCTTCCTCCATAAAGCCGCATTAACGCTCTCCGATCAGGTTTCCAATCATAGACTGATCGGACCCAGAAGATGACACATTTGAGACCCTGAAGGCTTGCGGCGTAAGCGAGCGCGGTCCCCCACTGGCCCGCACCGGTCTCGGTTGAGACACCTGCAAGTCCTTCCTCAGCAGCGTAGTACGCCTGAGCTAGGGCAGTGTTGACCTTGTGCGATCCAGTCGGGGAAAGATCTTCTCGCTTGTAGTAGAGCTTCGCGGGAGTATTGAGGTATTTTTCGAGTCGCCGAGCCCGGTACAGCGGTCGGGGTCTTCCCGCTTGACGGTAAAGATCCTGCACGGGTCCAGGAATGGTGATCCATCTCTCAGTTGAAGTCTCCTGTTGGAGACAGTGTCTGAGAAGGACCTTTGATAGAAACTCAAGCCGAGACGGACCCTTATCGGGATCTTTGGGTCGCGGAAATTCGCCTGGAAGGTCAGCCAGAATATTATACCATGAGCTTGGAACATCGTCCGGGTCCAGAACCACCTGGTCCCTCGTCTTTACCAGATCCTCTTGCAACGATGATCGCCGAGCGTTTGGACGCCAAACCGAGAATTAAGCCTTCAAGGGTCTGCGGTCACCAATGCTCATAATGGACAACCTGGCTCGAAGGTCTTTTTCCCCGATCAAGAGAGGGAGACGGAACATGTCGATCATGATCAGGGTATCCGATCGAGATGACTCCCACAGGGACGAAGTGGTCAGGAATATCTAGTTCATTTCTTAGAAGGTCTGGCCGAAAGGCTCCGGCAAGATAGGCGGCGAGGCCTTCGTCGACAGCAGCCAGCAGAATAAGCAGGGACGCACAGCCTGCGTCAAAGTACCAGTAGGGAACAGGCCACTCTATCTCTGATCCGTCGGGCCTGACTTTGTCAGGCTCATGATACCTGTCATGATAGAGCTTCTCACTGACACAAGGCACCACAAGTACAGGGGCGTCTCCTCGCAGCCTGTTCAATTCCCGAAGTCGCTGAACTCGTTCCGATTCGGTTACGACGATGAATGCCACGCCTTGGCTGAATCCAGCGCTAGGATAGTGCTGAGCAAGTTCGATTATTCGGCGAAGCTTCTCCTCTGGAACAGCCATTGGTCTGAACGCACGGATCATTCTCCTCTTTCGAACAACCCGTTCGAATTCCATGCAACGGTTCCCGAGTGGGTCTGGTTGAAAAGGGTACTTCCAAAGATGCTGATTCGTCTAGCCTGTTCTAGCCGTCTCTTCCTCGCTCCGTTGAGGCATTTGGCCGATTGACTTGCCGATGAAGCTTAGCTCGCGGCCGTGTACTTTCAAGATATGCTCCCGCAACTGCTCCTCTGACTCTATGAACTGGAGAAAGGCAGAGTCGCAATACGGACATCTATACTTCATTCAGACTAAGCTAGGATGTCTACATGTGACCGTTAAGCATTGCTCTCACTGGAACGATTTCCTACTCGCCCCCACGTTCTACTTTGGAAGCAAGATTTAGAGTCAAACTACTTATTCGAAATCGAGGTTATCTTCATCCATGTTGAAGGTCCAGCAGACAAGCTCACAGTTGTATGGTGCACCTGAAGGCGAGCTGTCTCGAGATGAGAAGTGGAGGGCGGTTCTGGCTAGAGATGAAACAACAGACGGAACTTTTGTGTTTGGAGTCCGCTCGACCGGAATCTATTGCAAGCCGTCTTGTCCGGCAAAACATCCTCAAATTGGACAGGCAGTATTCTTCCGTGGCTCTGAAGAGGCTGAACAGTCCGGATTCCGTGCATGCAAACGATGCAATCCAAGAGGAGCCCGCTCCCCTCGGGCAGAGTTGGTCCAAAGAATCTGCATGTATATCGATGATCACCTAGACGAGAAACTTACTCTAGCCGTTCTCAGCCGCGAAGCGGGTCTAAGCCCATTCCATTTCCAGCGCATCTTCAAGAAAATCGTCAGACTTTCTCCACGCCAGTACATAGAATCTCGACGCCTTGAGAGAGTCAAACAATCCCTCAGACGTGGCGAAACAGTGACCAACGCTCTCTATGGTGCTGGATTTACTTCGAGGGGAAGACTCTACGAAAAATCCTCACGCCAGCTAGGAGTTAACCCTGGCACGTTTCGCCGGGGAGGAGAAGGACTCTCAATCCACTACACTATAGTAGACTCTCCAATTGGACGACTGCTACTCGGAGCGACTGGAAACGGAATATGCGCCGTCTGCATTGGAGCCTCGGATAAGGCAGTCGAGGGTAGTCTGAGAGAGGACTATTACGCCGCGGACTTATACCGCAACGATCGCCAAATGAAGAAGTGGGCGGTGGAGTTCTCCCAATACTTTGACGGCAGAGAATTTTCGAGAGACCTACCGATAGATATACAGGCAACCGCCTTCCAATGGAAGGTCTGGAAACAAATCCAAGCTGTTCCATTCGGCAAGACTTCGAGCTACAGCGAGATCGCTGCGGCGTTGGGCAACCCGCAGGCGGTTCGAGCAGTTGCCAACGCATGCGCGAACAACCATGTAGCGCTCCTAATACCATGCCACAGGATTGTTGGAAAGAGAGGGGACCTCAGAGGTTATCGGTGGGGAGTTAACAGGAAACAAGCCTTGCTTTCGTTAGAGAGCCGCTCCAGACAGCCAACGAATTAGACTCTTCTACAAGCTCGGTGACGCTCCGAGCCGCGAGAACAGAAGTGGTTTAACCCGAGAACTGTAGAGAACTGATAGACTGGTTCGATCCCAGCAACCGCTGGGAAGTTCACACTTATCACAGCCCCGAACATCATCCTACCAAACAAGAGTTTCGTCTCCATGTCAAACCCGAATTCGGCTCTACGAAAAGTGGTGACAACACGTTACGCGGTCGCACTTTACATGAGCTCGGTCTTAGGCTCCGGAATACTCGTCCTTCCGGGACTAGCCGCCCAGATAGCAGGACCTGCATCCCTTGTAGCATGGATCGGCCTTTCACTCGTGAGCTACCCGTTGGCCTATACGTTCGCCAGCCTCTCGGCCCGCAAACCCGAATCAGGAGGGGTCTACAACTTCTCGAGAGAAAGTCACGGGCCGCGTGTGGCCAATGCCGTCAGTTGGCTCTTCATTGTATGGTACATCTCAGGAGCACCGGTTGTCACAGTCATCGCGGCATCCTATCTAGCATATGCCGTTCCGATGAGCCGAGCCGCTGTATACGCACTAGCTGGGACTATCATGCTGGCCGCATTCCTCGTCAATTACCGTGGCATAGTTGTGAGCAGCCGAGTCCAGCTAGCTGTCATCATCGCGATCATCGGACTGCTTGTCACAGCTATCGCAGCATCGATACATTCGATTAGCCCCGCAAATTTCACTCCGTTTACTCCCAACGGTCTGCTCCCCATCGGCGTTAGTGCTGCGCTCATCTTCTGGTCGTACCTAGGCTACGAAAACGTCTCCAACGTTGCCGAAGAATTCAAGAATCCAGAGAAAGACTTCCACCGAAGCATAATCTACAGCGTCGCGATCATCGGCCTACTTTACACATCCGTCGCGACCGCCGCCATTGGAACACAGGCCTACAAGGCTGGCGGAAACATTGCGCCGTTCGCCGCAATGCTCTCCAACGCACTCGGAACCTACGGAGCGATCGGCACGGCAATCCTTGCAATAGTCATAATCTTCGGCACCGTCAACGTCTATACAACCGGCATCTCCAGAGTTATCTATGCAACCGCCAAGGACGGAGGATTCCCCAGATTCCTCGACAAGGTCCACGCTCGGACCAGAGTCCCGCATCGCACACTAATCTTATTGCTAGGACTTTCTTGGCTGACTCTCACACTGTTCTACTTCTTCAACGTCGACCTTGAGACTGAGTTGCTGATCCCCAGCGGCGCCGCAATTCTAGTCTACCTTGTAGGATCTGCGTCTGGCATTAAACTCCTGAAAATCAAAGGCATCAGACGAACATTCCCTTGGATTTCTTTGCTGATCGCAGTAATCATGATCCCATTTGTCGGGCTTCCAATCCTCATCAGCCTAGCATTTGCAACAATCGGATACTTCTATCGAAGAGAAGCGGAACCGGAAGGGCCATGACAACATCGCAGTCATGATATAGGATAAATTGCTACAGGGCTGCGTTCACGTCATGCTAGTCGTGGTTTCAAACAGAATTCCCGTCAAGAAGGGCTACGAAGAGGCGTTCAAGCAACGATGGAAAGAAAGGCAGTGGGCTAGCGCAAACCATCCATGGTTCATCCGAACATAAGTACCGAGACCCGTAAAGGCGATCACTGCATCGTCGTGACCCACTGGCAGTCAATGAAGAACTTTGAAGATTGGACCAGTAGCGATGCTTTCACAGAATCGCATGCGAAACGCCACCGCGCGAAGCATTCGCTGGACCGAGCCAGCTAGAGATTCACGAAGTAATAGCAGAACGATAGAGCAACCTTCACATCACCTTTCTCCCAGTGGCCAAACTCCGAGCATGGTGAGCGAGTGAAGACTGACATCTGCATCCTCGGAGGAGGAGTAATGGGTCTTTCAACCGCTTACAACATCGCGAAGAACAGTGATTCACAAGTTCTCGTTCTCGATAGATACGGGATCGGAAACGAGTACTGTAGCTCTAACGATGTCAACCGCGTATTCCGCTACTCCTACGGCAACGACGAACTCTACACGAGACTGGCGGTTGAAAGTCTCCGGTTATGGAAGCAGTTGGAGGAAGAGTCGGGAGAATCTCTTCTCCTCGGGACCGGACTGCTTCTCCTACAAGGCGAAGACGAGAACGCTAACCGCTTCAACGAGGCTAGCTTCAGAACACTGTCGCGGTTGGGACTAGGTGCAGAGGAATTCGGCGCGAGCGAATTGACGAAACGCTTTCCACAGTTCAGAGCAGAGCACGCATTCTTCGACTCTCACGGTGGAGTATTACTCGCGTCAAAGGCTCTCGGGACACTCCAGTCTCTCGCCAAAGCGAGAGGAGTAGAGTTCCTCCAGGGGCAGGCCCAAAGAACACTTTCGGAAAATAGTCTTGAGGTAACGTCAGGCGACAACCGGGTGATAGAATTTCGAAAACTCGTATCCACTGTCGGGCCTTGGACCAACAGCCTGCTCATCAGCGGAATGGTTACGATAACGCCGACGCGACAACAAATCATCTACTTTCAACCTCCCGATGGTCTCGGCCACTTTCGTCCCGGAAAGTGCCCGGTCTTCTTCACCGACCGTCACTATGGCTTACCTGCTGCTGGCATAGATGCTGTCAAAGTGTCCCCGAAAGACCTGGCCGAACCGGTCGACCCCGAGACTGCTAAGCGGACTGTTGATGATGAACAGGTCGCAGCTTGTAGAGAGGCGTGTAGGAGGTTTGTGCCAGGGATTGCGGACGGCGAGGTCTTTCGAACTAAGGTCTGTTTGTACGACATGACAGAGAATTCCGATTTTGTCTTAGATAGGAGCCGGGACCAACCTGACATAGTCTACGGTTATGGTTTTTCCGGACATGGATTCAAGTTTGCACCTTTGATTGGGAAGGTTTTGGCAGAGATGGTACTTGACAAGGTACCGAGTTTGAATCTGGACAGATTTTCGGGCATTTCGTTGAAGAGGCGACAGCCCACTCTTGGGGCTCATCTAGGCAAGGGCGAGTAGGAGTGTAACTAGCACGGCCCCGACAACAGCCTCGGTATGCATTTTGAGCGCCTTCCGACGATCCAGCCTTTTCTGCTCTTCTGAAACAATCGTCTTCATTGTCTTTGATCGTTTGGATGCGAATCCCATTGGCTCGTTGAAGTCGTAGGTTCCCCGGGCGGCGTGGAGAACGCAGAACGACATTGATCCCTCCAAGGCGGCTAGTAGTCCGATGTAGACTGGTAGAAAGAGGCCCAGCCTAAAGGCCCAGAATAGCCTTGTTGCCAATGTTACTCCCAAAATAACCGATAGTGCGATAAGCGCTAGTCCTGTGGAGAGCCGTATGGCCCTCCCTTTTCTGCCAATGTTGCATCTTCCGGGCAGGTATTGGGGGTCCATTTTCAACCTGTTATTACAAACGGTAACAAGCTTCATTTGGGCCCTATGGTATATAGATTGGCAGACTTGGCGGGCACTTCCACCGTTACCCCGGAAAAGGACCAGCTGGGTGCAGCCCAGGCCCCGCAAACCTATTCCGTCCAGGGACGAATGATGAGCGGGCGAAGAACCAGACCCCGCGACGAAGTTGGACACTATGTCTGTCCAAACTGTGGAAGCCCCAGCCTTGTAAGAGACGCGGAAACCGGCGAAGTCATATGCACCAACTGCGGTTTCGTGTTGTCAGACCCTACCGAGCAGTATGCAGCTCCAGTTCCTAGACGCACTGAGGAAGGTCTCTTAGAAAGCCAGTCAGGACCACCGGGAAGATTCTCCGCCTTCGACAAGAACCTGTCTACAATCATTTCCCGAGCCCAAGCCTCTAACAGGAATCTTAGCGCGGACGAGAGACTCCAGCTCTGGCGGCTACGACGCACCCAGCTGCGCGCGTCGGCCGGCTCATCAATGGCCAGGAATCTGTCGCGAGCGATGAGCCAGCTCAGAGGATTGTCAGGCCGCCTAAACCTGCCTGAAGTTGTAACCGAGCGAGCCGCACTAATGTACCGACGGGCACTCAACAAGGGCCTAGTCAGAGGACGCCCCATAAATGGAATGGTAGCCGCGTCGACGTACGCGGCTTGCAGACTCACCGACGTCCCACGCTCCCTGAGCGAGATAGCCAAAGCATCTGGTATGAGCAGGAAACTTCTAGCTCACTATTACAGAGCTCTAGTTCGATCGCTCGACGTTACTATGGCCATCGAAGATCCTCTCAAGCGAGTATCAAAGATAGCCTCAAGAGCGGGAGCGGACTCTCAGACAGAGATGCTGGCAGGCAAGATTCTTCGAGAAGCGATTAGACTGAGAGTCAACGTCGGAAAGGACCCCGACGGACTGGCCGCAGCTGCCTTGGACCTTGCCGCCCGGATACGAGGCTCGATGGTGATGCAACGAGATTTGGCGAAGGCAGCGGGCGTTTCTGAGGTCACTATCCGAAGCCGCATGAGGGACCTCAAGACGGCAGCGAAGTCTCTTGGACTGCCTGACGTAGCGTAGCCTGTCACTTCGAACTATTTGTACGAGTAACGCCATTCTAAACCCTCGTCACGGCATGGGGCGTCTGCAAGGAGGGTATGAGGCCAGCCGCTGCAAACGCTGGCGTAGACGTGCCTAGAGGCCAGAGAATACGCTACCATACATAGACGCCACTCTCGACGGTGCCGCAATCATAGCGGACGCCATAATGATACTTCTGCTGACCAGAAAACAACTTTCATACTTCCAATCGTACAATCGCTACTTCATCGCCATCTACCTCACATTCCTAGTATGGCCTGTAGGCGATCTCATTTTCATTCTGAATTCTGACCCAACATGGATGCGTCTAGCGACTCAGGCAATTGTGACTTCAGGAACCATGATTGCCATCATCTGGGGATATGTTGCAACGAAACTGTATCTCTATCCTGAGACCCTATCTATCAATCGACTTATCTCACGCCCCGTTCGGCCAATATTTCTCATCTATGGTTTGTACGCGTTACCGATGGTGCTTGCATTTGTTGCCGCGTGGACGGACCCATCGCTAATCTCAACCGGTCCCTCAATCCAAGTGAGTTACGTTCTAGAAGGAATAACGCAACCAGCAGCGCCCGTAGGTTCGTTGCTCCTAGCGTTGGGAGCACTGGTTGTGGTCGCCTTTACCCTGTACCCACTTCTTGTTCTCTCTCGACGCCGCGCTTTGGTAAAGGACCCAGAAGTAAGGCGAGCATTGAGGATCATCGCAACAGCCTTCAGCGCGATCAGCATAACTCTAGTTCTCGCCATTGCGTTAGAAGCGTTCGGCTACAGCATTCTCGGATCAGCGAACTTCCTTTCAGTGACCCTGCTCATCGTTGTGGTCCAAGCCTTCCGAAAACCGACATTTCTGAAGGCATTCCTTGGAGTAGTACCGTCACTGGAATCCTCGCCTAGCGCCGCCCATTACGACCAGATGATTCTGATCTATGGCTCTGGGAACGACAAGTTCACTCCGATAGCCAAGTACATTGTAGAAGGAGTGAACCAGCGAGAAAGGGTGATCTATTTTCACGGCGGCGATGTCACCCTAGTGACTGATGGCCTTTCGAGAGAAGGAGTTGACGCTACAAGGATGATGCTAAAAGGCTCCCTGAGACTCGCACCTTTAGGCAGCGCTTATCCTAGGAAGGGCGTCTTAGATGAAACACCTCTCGAAGCAATCCAGGAACTAGCCCAAGAAGCAAAGACTCTTGGAAACGAGGGGCTTAGAGTCATACTAGACTACGACGATTTCATCGTTCGACCGGTGCAGAAGTTCGTTCAACATCTAGCGGATCCAAGATGGACGAGCCCTGACCATAGTCTACACGTCCTTATGGCCTTCGATTCGACAGCCTTCCGTGGAGAAGAAGCTTCTCTGGCCCAGCTTGAGCACCAGATTCGAACCCTTGACTTGGCAGAGACAAGGGATACTTTCTCACAGGCGGTTGGGCTAGCCCACGAGGATATCGTTGGCAGAAAACTTCTCCTCGAGTATGACCCACAGGGCGATTACCAGCGAGTCTTCAAATCTCTCCTCGCGGAGAACGCCTCAAATTTTGAAAGGACAGTGGTCTTCACGCGAAAGGAGAGTCCTCTATACTCGCTCGCAAGAAGGCAACCCGGCACCAAGATCTTCGTGCTGACGTCCCGAGTATCATATCCCAAAATGGAGAGCGAGAATCTCTTCTCACTGCCCTCATATGACAGTTCTTTACTGTTGGATGCGCTCAACAAAACGATCGAGGCCTACACGGCATCGCCATTCACGATAATCTTTGACAACATTTCACATTTTGTTTTCACTATCGGCCCAGAGAGAACTTACTCCCTGGTTCGTCAGGCTCTCGAACTGATGATATCGGATAGAATCACCGCCATCTTTTCAATGAACGCCCAGGCTCACGACGCGAAAATAATATCCACTTTCGAGAACATGTTTGACATCGAACTGATGTTGAATCTTGGGGCCCGAAACCCCGAGGTCAAAAGGAAGCAGACTGTAATGAGCTAGTCTTCGATTTGCGGCGTTCCGTACTTCGCGTCAAACAAAATACTATAATAGAACTTCATTAACTCAATGGCCTTCTTCACTACGTACTTTGTACGTGGCTGCATGTCGTGAAGTGCGAATGCAGAGACGTATAGGCCGGCTAGGACCCGATAGCCGCGCTCGGTTCCTGTAAGCCTCTTGACCAAAACTCGGTGAAACTCCAGCACGTGCTTCACGTAGGAATCGTCCCCCACGGAATGATATCGATAGCTATCACATGTTTCAGACCCAAATGAAGGTGGAAAGCCCAAGTGAAAACACATCTTGACCATTTCGTCTCGAACTTGCTGCCATTGTTCGGCATGCACTCGTGAGTACGCGTCGGTGTGCTCATCCTTTATCTTACTCTCAAGAAACAGAGCGTTGGTGAAAGCCTCAGCAGCCTTGACGACTCGCTCATTGTCCAATTCAGGACAAAACGTATGAAAAACCTGCGACCAGTGCAGAACTGCACCGTCGAAATCCAACAAATCATGAGCTACGAAACCCTCTACAGTGTTGTAAGCAGCAATATTCACAATTTCTGAAACCGTCCGCCCTGTAAGCGGACGTTCAAGAGCAGGTAGTGCGGCAGTGACCTGACCCCGATCCTTGTAATCTTTCACTACCTGCTGAATGACAGACAAATGATACACTTTGTGCTGGTTTAGTTTCAGCTGTGTCTCGTGAATATAATCGTGGCCTACTATTCTAGGGAAAAAAATTCTATGCGCTTTATATCCGACCGGCACCTATACATTCTGTAAGCCCTGTTCAGGTATGGAACAGTCTTTCCTGGCAAGAGCCTGAGAGTGGGCATTACGCGAAATGGTCTTTGCTAGCCCAGTACAAGTAGTTCTTCCTCGATCCCAACACCAAAAACACTCCTCCGATAGTCTACATTATCCCCCCCGGCCGGCGGCAATCCCATTGGATCCACGGCATCGACAATAAACATGACAAGGCCGATTCCGAAGAATAGGGCCCCCAACGAAATGAATGTCCAAGCTCTCGCCGCAACATTTGTTTTGAAAAGCTTGAGAGTCCTGAGACCGTAGTAGACCAGTGCTATCGTAAGCAAGGCTCCACGACTGAGACAATCGGAGCACCAATATCCAAAGATCGGAAATCATCACACAGTATTCTCCGCTTATTTACAAGAACTGTTACCATCGATTTCGAAATCGGACCGTGGATCGAGAAAACTGCAACCACAGAACTGTGGCTGTGGAGTCAATTTGTTAAACTTCTAGGACCATGATTTTTCATCGGAGCTATCTTCCGAAAACGGGTTGTTCTTTGGCTTCAACTCCTGAATTCTCTCTGCTACTCAACCTCGGGCTCGCAATATTCGCCGCCTTCGCATTCAGCATATTCTTTGCTAGAATCAAGCAACCCGTAGTTCTAGGTCAACTCATTGCCGGAATAATCGTAGGACCGTTCGGGCTCGGACTCGTACAGGACCTTGGAGCGATCAATCTCCTAGCATCGCTTGGAATAGTCCTCCTCCTATTCACGGTCGGGCTGGAGCTCGATCCGCTAGAGATCCGTAAGATCGGGCCCGACAGCTTCATGCTAGCCTTTGTTGAGCTGATGATTACTTTCGTCTCGGTCTTCGGGGTCGCACTGCTAGTTGGTCTAAGTAGTATCGAGTCTGTCTTTGTCGCGGCTGTCGTCGCAACAACTAGCACAGCGATAATGAGCAAAATACTCCTCGAATCAAGAAACTTGCATAACAAGGAATCTCAAATGGTCATAACCGCATCAGTAATCGAAGACTTTGCCACAGTGTTCATTCTACTCCTGCTTCCCGGACTTGCTGCAGCAAGCAACCAGGTTCCGCCTCTGGACCTCGCTATACTGGTAGCCAAAGGGATTCTCCTGGTCGGAGTGATTTTTGGCTTCGGATGGAAACTAGCGCCGCGAATAATCGACCGGGTTACGCAGAGCGATCAAGAATACAAGGAAACAGCTTTTCTTCTCGCACTGTCCTTCGGCTTCATCTTTGCCCTGCTGTCCTCATTTCTAGGGTTTTCTCCCGCAGTTGGCGCCTTCTTGATGGGACTGATGATAAGAGGCAAACAGGCGACTTTTGTACTCGACAAAGTTGGACCGATAAAAGACCTGTTCATAGTCCTCTTCTTCGTCTCAATGGGCACACTGATCAACATTGGCACCGTACTCACCCTCACATTACCGATAATTGCTGTCATCGGAATGGCCATTGTAGGGAAATTCGGCGGTTGCTGGATAGGCGCAAAGCTGTCAGCAGTAAGACATGATGCTACGAAGGTGGGAATTTCTATGCTCCCGCGTGGAGAATTCTCTTTTATTGTAGCTAGCGAGGGGACCGGCCTCGGAGTCGCGTCTCAACTACTCTACCCAGTTGCTGGACTCACCACACTGATCACGTCAATTCTTTCGTCAATTGCCATGAGACTCCTGAACAAGCGCAATGAGAAGACGGCCCCCGTTCCCGTCACCATTCAAGCGAAAACAGTCCCTGTTACCTCAACAGGGGCGTGATGGACGGATTGCGGATGCCTCCCGGAGTTAGCCTACTGCTGATAGGTTCGGGACTGTACTGGGTACTCTCCAGTCAGCTTATTTCGTCCTTCACCGTCCTCTCGCCTGGCCTCTTTGAATCCACACCTTCAGGCCAAACTCTAGTCACGGTTGCCGGGGTAATCGCCATTTCCGCTGGGCTCTGGAACGTTGGTATCGATCTGGGCGAGTTTCGCCGTATTACAATGGGACCGAACGGCTATGTCTTCGTTTTGCCCCTTGCGCTCGTTGGTCTGGATTTGTACTCGACTCTGATGAATCTATCACTGAATTCTCAGACTATAGAATTGAACCCGTTTGTTGCATCAGCGATTCAGTACGGTTCCGCTGCGATCCTCCCGTTCGTCATATCATACATGGCCCTTTCTCAAGGGCTGGCGCTTCTAATGCTGCGCGTAGGCAGATGGCTCTTCGGCCCGTCGAGGTCTGCCAGCCTCCTTCCTTTCGCAACTGTTTGCGCAGCCTCCTCCTTCGGACCCTTCAGCAATTTTCTAGGAATTGGAGTCGGCTACACTACTCCGGCAGTCTACCTTCTTGCGGGCGCGGGATCGTCAATGCTGGCAGTCATGGTCTGCAAAAGCATGAGAAGCACAACGGCATTAACCCCCATCGTCATTAACTAGTCCGAGTTTGAGCAACGCTTCGAGAAATCGTCACCAGCTCGAGCCGAAGCCATTACGCAAGTCCACCTCGAGACGTTTCCTGGTCCAAGAACACCATGCCCGACGGCTACACTGGGATTTTCGTCTAGAAATAGACGGAGTCCTGAAAAGCTGGGCGGTCCCTAAGGGGCCTCCAACTGAGCCGGGGGTGAAGCGGCTTGCTGTACAGGTCGAGGACCATCCTCTCAGTTACTTCGGATTTGAAGGAAAAATTCCAGAGGGAGAATACGGAGCGGGGACAGTAACAACCTGGGATAAGGGAACGTACGTCCTTGAGGTAAGAGAGCCTCGAAAGTATCATGTCTGGCTCAAAGGCAAGAAACTAAAGGGCGACTACAGACTCGTCAATTTCAAAGACCGAAACTGGCTCATGTACAAACAGGGCTAGCGTTGGAACCCGTTGACTAGGGACTTGTTTCGATCTGGGTTGCAATAGCGATTCTTGGGCTTTCTTCCAGAAAGAAGTGAGATGACACCAAAGTAGCGACAGCGATCGTTAGTGAGAAGAGAATGACTGCTTGCAACTGGGCCGCGTCTGCGATCAAACCCCCCGCCAGTGGTCCTAGTCCACCTCCCAAGCTTAACGCGGATTCTAAGAGCCCGAGTCCCTTTCCTCTGTCAGCCGTAGATGTGTAATCAGACATCAACGCAGCAGACGCCGATTGCGCGAGCGGATAGATGGGCAGAACCCACAGAACTGTGACAACGGCAATGTTTGTGACAAAAAATAGGATGGTGTAGTATGTCGTGTAGCCTGCGGCTCCAAGAATGAACACTGGCTTTCGGCCAATCCTATCATTCAGAGGCCCGACATATCTGTAAGCAATCGCTCCAAGGACTGTGGTGGCAGTAGCTGCGAGCCCCGCAACCAACCGGGACCCGTTGAGAACGTCAACCAAATAGACTGTGAAGAAATTGTTGAACGCCGATGCAGAGACTAGGACGCCAACTGAGAGAAGACAGAGAGCTGCAATTCTCGGTTGTCTCAACAGCCCCCAGTAACCTCGGGGACGCTCACGCGACATAGTCAAAGTGAGAGTATTGCTCGGTGCAAGGAATACGACGAGACAGCCTGAAAACCCATAGGCAGCACCTAGGATGAAAAGAAAAGCTGCAGGCAAGTACTGATAGAGAAAACCTCCGATGAGAGTTACGGAGGCATATCCTAGTGACGCTGAAACCCAGAATTGGCCTATGGCGCGTCCGTATTGTGGACTCGCGGCCGTGGCCATTGCTGCATATACTGGTATGAAGCTAGACGAGAACAGACCGACCAGGGAAACGACGATGACAAACTCTTCAGGATTGGTTAAGAGTGGAAAAATCGCGAATCCTCCAGTCTGCGCTAGGAAAGAGAGAAGGAGGATCTTCTTGCCTTTCCCTGTTCTGTCGAGGATTCCTCCCCAGAGCGGGGAGAGTACGATCGTCTCGATTGCTGGAACGAGTGCGAGTAACGAGATGAGGAAGAAAGTTGCGTGTAAGAGTCTTAGATGAATAGGAAGAAACGCCCAGACTATTCCTGTCGGGCCGAACGCTAGAGCGGTGGAGAGCTGAACCGCGAATCGCTGATTCATCTGGACCTTATGCTCAATTAACCAGTCGTTGCCCGGGGCCTTTCGGCGCTAGATGATAGGATTGTGTCTATTCTTTCTTCAGAGTGACTCCAAGTTTCCGGAGAATCTCTCCGCTAAGTCTTCTTTTTTCATCATCGCTATTAGCCATGATCCATTCAAGCTTCAGCCGGAAGACCTCTTCCTCCGGACTTGGCTTTTGCTTTTGGACCGCGCTCGCCGTGTCTGAAGCCAACACAGATCAAACGCCTAGCGTTGGCGACTCGGATTTAACAAGTTCCGAACCTGGGCTCAATTGCCTATAGGCCCAGAACCACACCAAGGGTTAGTCCGAGAATTGCAAGAGTTCCAAACGCGAGGTGTAGGAATATTGTGTTAGCATTAGCAGGAATTATCGCGTGTGGATCCTTGTAGTTCATGCGGAGCACTTTGATGGCTTTCAATGCGAAGGGAAGGCTGAGCAACGCGATCAGCGAGGCCAGGCTTGTTATCGGAATCAGCGAGAATACTGCTAGCAGAGCGTAGACGATGAGCAACAAGTAAGCCGCGACGACCATTCCAACATACACGCCAATGGAACGCGAGTAGCCCAGTCTCAACACAAGGGTCCGCTTTCCGACGGCGCCATCCGCGTCCATGTCGGGAAACTCGTTGATCCAGAGCACAGCCGCGATAAGGAGTCCCACTGGGATCGATGCTAACAAAGGCTCCCACGCGAGACTGCCCGCCTGAACATAGTAAGCTCCCAGAGTCATGATCGGGCCGAAATTGATTCCCACGATAAGCTCCCCGATTCCTCGGTAAGCGAAACGGAAGGGCGGTCCCACGTAGAAATATGAAGAGATGACTCCGATGATTCCAAGTATGAACAGGTAGGGCAAGGAGAGGGTGAAAATTAGGTAGAGACCGATCAGACAGCCCAAGAGCAGGCATGTTGATGAGACGAGCAGATGCGTCGAGGGTTTGACGAGGCCCGCGGTTAGGACTCGTCCTCCTCCTGCAAACGGGTTTTGATGTTTGACCTGAAGATCGTTTCCGCTCTTGAAGTCGAAGTAGTCGTTGAACATGTTAGTAGCAATGTGGATGAGACTTGCCCCGAGTATGGTTAGGAGAAAAGTGGTAAGGTTGAACGCATGTGCGACTTGGAAGGCAATGACTCCCCCAAGAATCACGGGCACGAATGTTGCTTGTAGGAATGGAATCCGCATGGTCTTCAGCCAGAGCGGCAAGAAGGGAGGCTTTGCGATGTTTGACACAGGATTGGTTTGCAATCGGGCACGTTTCTCCTGCGATTGTGCGGGACCGGGCCGTAGATGATATAAACTCTTATCACTAATAGTTCGGACCAAGGGACGAAAGCCTAAAGTCGGCTCAGTCCCGCCAGTCGGGACCGTGTTTGAGAGGAGTATGATTTGGAACAACGGGACGTAGTCGTGGTCGGCGCCGGAATCGCAGGCTGCATGACCGCTACAACGGTCGCGGTAAAGTCGAAGGGCAAAGTGGACGTGCTACTGCTCGACAGGAACCCTCAGTCAGAAGTGGGAAAGAAGACAACGCTAGGCTGGGTCTGCGGCGATGCGGTTGGAGAACACCACATCAAATTCCTGCATGACCACATCGGCGCAACCTATGGCAAGCCCGAGATGGAGAACCGGGTAACCGCCGTCTACGTCTACTCGCCTGACATGAAGGTCAGAGTTCCATTCGAAGGCCCAGGATATGTGCTAGACCGGCCAAAGTTCGGCAGACGCTTGCTCGAAGACGCGTTGAAAGCCGGAGTAGAATTTCGCGGAAGCGTCCAAGCACTAGAACTAATCGAGGACTCGGGCCAGATCGTAGGGCTCAAAGGACAAACTGTCGGTGAGAACCTTAACAAGCCATGGGAGATCAGAGCGAAGATCATTATCGACACTTCTGGCATGTCGACGAAACTCAGAAGAAACCTTCCGATTCCCAGCCACATTGAGAAAGAGATCGATAAGGACGATATCGAACCGACAGCGCGGCTGAACGCGAAACTTCGCGATGGAATAGAGGTCGAACCGTTTCACTGCGACATCTACCTCGACCAGGAAAAGGCCCCGGGCGGCTATCTCTGGCTATTTCCCAAGAGCGAGGACAAGGTCAACATTGGTCTCGGAATACAGCAGAAGCGAAGCTCGAAACCGCTCAGTGCGCTTCTCAAGGACTGGCTCGCAACAGACAACCGGTTCAAGGAGATGCAGCCGCTGAGCGATGACAGCAACCTGACCGGAAGTTGGCAGGTCTCGGTGCGACATCAGAACGATTGTCTCGTCGCGAACGGTTACATGATATGCGGAGACACTGCCTGGTTCCCGAACCCTATAAGCGCGGGAGGCATCGGTCCGGGCCTAATAGGCGGAGTCATGGCGGGAGAAACTGCCGTCCGAGCAGTAGAGGCGAACAATTTCTCCGAGAAGAGCCTGTGGCAGTACAATTTGGATTTTGTGAACCATTATGGGAACAAGACTGCCGGGCTGGAAGCGTTTCGAATGTATCTTCAAACCCTGAACAACCAACAGATCAACTATGGCATGCGCCACTTTCTATCCGCGCATGAAGCGACAGAGATCTCACTCGGAGAGATGCCTCATCTCTCCCCCCTTGAGAAGATAGTGAAGCTGTTCAGGGGACTCGGATCGTACAAGGCGTTCCGTGGGCTTGTCTATACTATGAGACAGATGGAGAGGCTCAACGACCTCTACGAGAACTATCCGAAAGACCCGTCCCAGTTCGAAGCCTGGAAGGCTCAGGTGGACTCGATCCTGTCGGAGACGAGAGCCCGGTTCAGCTAGACCGGTCACATAGTCAATAAATAGCCACAATCACCGTCCCTCCCCAAGATTCATTTGCCTTCTCCAGACATAGCTCCGTTTGGGACGAGACCCGTCGACGACCAAGAACTCGTCATGGAGATGCTGTCTGCAGAATCTGACGCGACCTATACTTTTCAGGGTCTCAAGAGAAGGCTCGGATTGCACCAGGAAAAGCTGACTCGTATTCTCAGACGGCTGAAGGACGACAATCTTGTCGCGAAGACCAGCGAGGGATATCGCACGCTGAAGCAGCCGTGTAAGTCGGCTCATCACCTAGTTGAGGGGGAGCCGGTGATTCGGGGGCAGCTTCCGCCGGGGATCGACTCTCGTCTCGTGTTGGGGAAGATCAAGGGGCGCTGGTTCAAGAATTTCCGCTGGGTAGGATATGCAAACGCGTTGGATGGTCTCTCACTCTACTGGATAACTGAGGATAATAGATTCGAGGTGCGGATCCAGCTTTCAGCGCTCGAAATCCTAGTATGGTCCCAGGCGACGACTTTGTCAGAGTCCGGTTCTCCGGTTGCGGCGGCGTACGAGCTCTTCGATCGGATAAGCCGAATGATTCCTGAGCTCGGCGAGAACAGCTAGGCAAGGCTCCGACTGGGTAAACGTTTCCCCAGTCAATATGGGTCACCCACACCCTTGTTTTATTAGAGGAAAAAGTGAATGAATAGTTTCAGTATGCCTCTGGGCTATCCTATGGAGATTGCGGGACAGGACTGGCGACCGATGGAACGCCATCCGAGGCCCCTTCGTCGGAGAAATCCTGAGGAGATGGGACCGTCCATGCATTTGGCTGGACAAGGATTTTCCAGTTACTAGAAAACAGCTCCACTGCGCCGTGTAAGCCTGCTGTTGCAGTAATCGCCCTCGGCCTAGTTACGGCTGTTGGAAGGACTTCTGCTCGAAAGACTTACACTGTGCCAGACCCCGTCTCTAAGTGAGGGACTTTCTGCATTTGCAGGCTCGACCTGTTCTTCTCTATGACAACGATTGCGGAATCTGTTCGAGGTTTGCGCGCATCGCCGAGAAGACTTCGAGGGGCTGGGTTGAGACTGTGGGACTGTTCACTGAGCGAGGAGCCCGGATCAAGTCCGACTTTTTCAGCCCAATCGATCATCCTGACGAGATGTTCTGGATTCTCCTAGGAAACACTGGGTATGGAGGAAGAAGCGGTCTTCTACCTCTCGCCCGCGAAATCGTCAGGGGACGAGTCCATTGAACGAGAAGAACGGCGAATCATGCAGCCGACCAAAGAACGCCCTGAACAGAATCCTCGGCACTTTACGCCATGGAAGAGTGGTTGGGCGAAGAGCCTACCCATAGGGATAGAACGATGGGACCACGACTTTGTGTCCTGAGATACGACTAGTTTTGAGATTTTTCGCAGAGCGGCTCGCCAGCTGGAACTGTTCTAGGCGATAATCATAGATCAGGGCGCAGAATCGGCTACTCTGGGGTTTTCAGAATCGGGAATTATCCGTTACTTGTTCCGATAGGATGCGATACCTTTGACATCGGTTCTCCGGATTTGCGATCAGGGTTCATTCTGGGCTCTTCTTTGTTATGGTGTCTAGTTCAATCTCAGACTCTTGTCGGCGTCGAATCCCCGGGTTCGTCCCCACGCTTTGATCCCATCCAGTATCTTCTTCGAGCCGAACCAGCACAGTGTAGTGAAGATTCCCTTGAGCACCGGGTTCAACTGTAGCAATGTCGGCGGCATCGTGTGCAGCTCCAGCACGGTGTGCCTCCAGCTCCGGTAGATCACCCAGAACCGTGCCTCGTCAATCTGTTCGTCAATATTGTAGAATCCGCTCTTCTTCAACACGCCCAGCGGCACGAAGCTTAGAGGGGTCACCGTGAAGTGTGCCTTGTCGCCAACATCCTTCCGCAACCCATGTTCAAGCCTGTCTATCAGCCGAACAGTCTCAACCGCGTCCTCAGTAGTCTCTCCAGGGAGGCCGACGATTATAGTATAGGCGGGGAACCAGTAGTACTGGTTGAAAATCCGGGTGCCGTTGTAGATGACATCCGGCCACTCGTCGGGGCTGAAAGGCTTCACCTTCAAAGGCATGTACTTCTTGATCAGCTCGCTAGAGCCCGTTTCGAGTCCGGACTGGATTCCGATGTGGCGCTTGGTGCCTTTCCGGACAGTCTCAGAAATATCCCGGATGAGTTCAGGGTCCGCCCAGGCGGGAGCAGCGGTCCCATGCGTCGGGTTTGCATAGGTTATTCCTTTCTGGGACATGACGGTTGAGAACAGGTCTACTACCGCGTCATGGTTCGGCATGAAGCCTCTCTTGTCTTCGAGCTTGTAGAGGAAAATGTCCTCGCTGTGAACCCAGACGTTCGGATTCTTGATCTTCCGGTTGACGGCAATCTCTCGCTCTATCTTGTCTCGGGGATAGTATTTTGCGATTCGGAGGTTGGGCTCGCAGAACTGGCAGTTGCGTCCACATCCACGCATCACCTCGACAAGTCCGTGGACTGTAGGGCGGAGAATGTCGGGAATGTCCTCGAGCTTGGGTCCACGTGGGACGTGGATGAACTCGGGCGCGCTGCCGGATTCAATATCGCGGTAAATGTCCTGGATGACATGGTCGCATTCGCCCACGACCACATGGTCGACGTTGAGAGTCTTCGTGTCTCGGTCGCGGACCTCCATCTGCCAGGCGCCAGAGCCGCCTAAGACCAGCTTAGCCTTCGGAAACTTCTTTCGGGTCTTGTTTATCTCGCCTACGAGTTCGAGGAACTTTCGCTTTGAGTAGGCGGTGAGTTTTCCTCCGTCGGTGAACATCATGCTCACCGGTCCAAGCCCGAGCGGGTCCATTGTTGAGACGCCGATTATAGTGGTCTTGTCGTCGACGAACTTGGAAACATGATCTGGATGGGCAACTGTTACTTCTTCAGGTCGGTAGGTTCGGAGGATTGATGCTTCGAGTTTTCGGAGTCCGTAGGGTGCTTTGATTGCGACTCCGTTGTCGTTCTCGACCGGGGGTGATAGAAAGTCGAAGACGAATCGGGGGACTTTTTCTGCTGGGGCACAACTGAAGAACGGGAGAAGTGGGATGCCCCAGTATTCGCTCATCTGTGTAGGGTCGGCAGTAAGGACGATTCTGCTCATTCAGGTGGACTCCTCATAATTCGACGGCTTTCCCGAATTACTCTCCTAGAACGTACTATTTTCCACTGGTTGAATATTTTAAGGTAATGGACGTTTTTCCCGGAAATCATTCCGGTTCACCACGAACTGGGTTCCCGGGCTGGCTCGGGGTTTTCGAGTGCTTTCGACCACTACTTTTCTTTCTAGGTAAGGTAAACGCCGTCGGTCAGTGGACTTGAGGGGTGTCGCGAGATCCGAATACCCCGGGGGGTTGAAAAAAATCTTGGAGTATATTCTGGACTGGATTCGGGAGGCGATTCAAAGCTGTTTTCGGTTATCGGCTCAATACCTGTTCGGGTATTGATTTCTGGAATGGTTACAGTATCCTTCTCAGCATTAGAATCCAGATGTTTCGAAGCTCGCGTTCTCTGATTTTCCTATCAACTGGCATGTCCTGGATATCATGGGGCGAGCTAGATGACTGGGAGACCCAATGGAAAGGGTCCGAAACTGACACACATCTCCTGTGGAGAGAGGTGGGCATAAATGCGAGCGGTGCGAAGGTCTGGTATGCAATCTGTCACAAAGCTCGAAACTGGAATGAAAGCCCCCGAGTTTACTGCTCAGGTGACTTCAGGCAAGACAATCCGTCTGGGCGATTATAAGGGTAAGAAGGTCGTCCTCTACTTCTATCCCAAAGACGATACTCCGGGATGCACCGTGGAGGCATGTGGCCTTCGGGACCGGTATCAGAAGATTCGAGATCTCGGCGCCGAGGTGTTAGGAGTCAGCGTAGACGATACCGGTTCTCACCAGAAGTTTACCTCGAAGTTCAACCTACCCTTTCCGCTCGTCGCAGATCCAGACAAGAACATCACCAAGACCTACGGCGTGCTCAACGACAAGTCGAACATGGCGAGACGGGTCACATTCATCATCGACGAACAGGGTAGGATTAAGCGAATATTCGAGACTGTCAAACCGGACCAGCATCCCCAAGAGGTTCTCGACGCACTCAAAGCCTAACACTCAACAAGCAACGAATCGTTGCGTCCGAATTTTCCGGGCGAAGCTAAAACTATCTATCATACCTGATCTCTGATCGGAAACGTAATGGTGAAGGTCGGGGTCCACGTCAGCATCGCCAAGTCGCTAGACACTGCCATCGACAATGCGATCAAAGACAAGTGCGATGATTTCCAGATCTTCACACGAAACCCTCGCGGATGGAAGTTCGGCCCTCTCGACCCTGACGAAGTCAAACTGTTCAAAGACAAGCTGGAAGAAAGCGGGCTAGGTCCCGCCGTGGATCATATGCCCTACCTGCCCAACCTAGCCTGCCCGGAAGAAGAACTCTACAAGAAATCCACAGAGACCCTTAACGCCGAAGTAGAGCGTTGCGTACAGCTCGGCATACCCTACCTCGTCACACACCTCGGCAGCCATCTGGGTGTTGGAAGAGAAGTTGGCCTCCAAAGGCTCAGCGCGGCTCTAAACCAGGCGACGAAGCGTGCAAAGGGAGACTTCCAGGTTTGTCTCGAGAACATGGCCGGCACTAAGAACAGCATGGGGTCAAAGTTCGAAGAAGTCGAAGAGATCCTGGAGAGCGTAAGAGAAAGAGACCGCGTAGCTATCTGCCTGGATACATGTCACACCTATGCTGCCGGCTACGACCTCCATGTCGAAAAAGCGGTTGAGAAAACCCTCGCGAGATTCGACGAGACTATTGGTTTCGAAAACCTACGGGTGATCCATCTCAACGATTCGGAGAGCGGGCTGGGGTCCGGACTCGACCGGCATGAACACATCGGAATGGGCTACATTGGATCATCAGGCTTCAGAGCAATACTACACCACAAGGCGATTAGAGATCTTCCAATGATCCTTGAGACACCTATCGATGATAGAAGAGGCGTTGCTGGGAACCTCGAAGCTGTCCGGAGACTCTCCAAGTAGTTGCAGCAAACGACCAGTCTCCAATCCCCGCGGACACTCCACCAGATAATACTAGACGCTAGCCACGCTATAGAAAAGGCGAGAAAAGAAGATCCTACCGCTCTGCAAGAGATCAGTGACTCGACTAATGGAGATCCATTCAGAGTCTTGATCGCCACCGTTTTGTCTCATAGAACCAAGGACCCGGTCACAGCCCAAGCATCCACTAGACTATTCGCGAGATACCCTGGGGCGAGACAGCTTGCAAAGTCTGACACGCGTACCGTGTCCCGGCTCATCAGACCTGTGGGATTCTACAAGACGAAAGCTAAGACCATCAAACGGATAGCGAGGATAATCCTCGAGGAATATGGCGGAAAGGTTCCGAAGGAGATGGACAAGCTGTTAGAGCTACCCTCTGTTGGACGAAAAACGGCCAACTGCGTCCTAGTCTACGGGTTCAAACAGCCCGCAATACCTGTGGACACCCATGTCCATAGAATATTCAACCGAATAGGAGTGGTCGAAACCAAGACTCCGGAAGAGACAGAGGAAGAGCTAACCAGGGTCGTGGACAAGAAGGATTGGCTGCCCCTAAACGAGGTTTTCGTCAAGTTCGGCCAACTTGTCTGTAAACCCATCGGACCCAAGTGCCCTGTCTGTCCTCTGACGGATAGATGCCGGTGGTATCATGAACACTATCGCCAGAAGGGCTAGCGGTGCCTTTCCGACTGGATAGCGGTTCTGATCTTTTTCCCGATCTCGTCGAGCTCTGCCCGATGAGTCTGTTTCCGGTTGGGGAACCCGCTCATCATCTCATGGTTGAACCGGGGTATGATGTGGACATGCATGTGAAACACTTCTTGGGAAGCCGCTCTCCCGTTTGACTGGCCGATGCTGATGCCATCGGCCTTGGACGCTTTCTCGACTCCTCTCATGACTTTGGCGACTGAGACGAAGACTCTCCCCGCTTCCTCATCGGGCATTTCCAGCATGTTCGCATAGTGTTTCTTCGGGATGACTAGAGTGTGTCCCGGGTTTAATGGGTGGATGTCCAAGAATGCGAGGGTTTGGGGATCCTCGTAGACAACCGTAGCGTCTGCAGCTTTATCGGCGATCTTGCAGAAGATACAGTCTTCCTTCACTCAGACCATTTCCTCAAATAGCCGTGTTTATCGAGACACCCATTCCTCTTCTGGAACACGTTGTTGCTTGTTGACTGCGCGCGCGATGACGAAGAGGAAGCTGGAGAGCCGGTTGATGTAAGGTATTACGTCGGGGTTGATCGACTCTACCTTGGAGAGGGTGACGATTCTTCGCTCTGCTCTCCTACAGACGGCCCGAGCCACGTGTAGCTCAGCCCCGGGCAGACTACCGCCTGGTAGTATGAATCTCTTCAGACTAGCAAGCCCGGCGTTTAACTCGTTAGTGACCGATTCGAGCTTCGTGAGCTGTGTCTTTCCGATACGTGGAACATTCACGGTCACAAGCTCACTAGCCAAGTCTCCTCCAAGGACGAAAAGATCTTCCTGGACATTCTTGAGCATCTGACTCAACCTCTTGTTCTTAACAAGGGCTCTGGCCACTCCCACTTGCGAGTTCAGCTCATCAACTGCGCCATAGGCTTCTACCCTCGGATTCTCCTTTCCCACTCGTGTCCCACCGTAGAGCCCAGTCTCACCCTTGTCGCCTGTTCCCGTGTACGCTTTCATGCCGTGGTCTTCTGAGGGGGGTTTGGAGGGAACTCCGGCTGCTGATCGACTGGTAAAGAAAGGGATTTCAAGCCGCTAAGCGAATAGATTAGTGGACTGGGCCGCCTTGAAAAGTTGTTTCTGGCCCGTGGCTGGGATAAAATCGTGATTAAACAAGCGCTGCTGTACGAGACGCTCCACGACTCGAGAGTCAGGTGTACGGCTTGCGCCCGCTACTGCAACATTCCCGAGGGCAAGATCGGACTGTGCGGTGTGAGACAGAACATTGGCGGCAAACTTCACCTCCTCGTCTATGGGAAAGTCATTACTGGACATATTGATCCGATCGAGAAGAAGCCTGTGACCCACTATATGCCTGGCTCCAAGATCTTCTCGATCGCTACGACAGGATGTAACTGGCTCTGCTCCTACTGTCAGAACTTTGACATTAGTCAGAGGAGGAAGGTTGAGGGGACGGACATGATGCCGCCTGAGGTGGCGGCGATGGCTAAGGGTTATGGGTGTCAAGGTTTGGCCTACACGTATAATCAGCCTACGATTTTCATGGAGTTTGCCCGGGATGTTGGGGTCGAGGCTCGTAGGAATGGTTTGATCAATATTTTCGTCTCGAACGGCTATGATACGCCGGATACTGTGGCTTTGATGGACGATTTTCTGGATTGTATAACTATCGATTTTAAGGGGAATGCTGAGACGGGTTTTGTCCGGAAGTATATCGGTATCGCGAATGCGGAGCCGATCTTCCAGACGATTCTCGAGATCAAGAACAAGACGAAGGTCCACATGGAATTCACCGACCTAGTTGTTCCACAGGTTGGTGATAGTTTGGATGAGGCGCGGAAGCTTAGCAGATGGTTGTATGATAATCTTGGTCCTGATTTTCCGATACACTTTTTGCGTTTTCATCCGGATTACAAGATGATGGATCTGCCGCATACCCCGGTGAAGACGTTGGAGGAGCATTGTAGGGTTGCGAGAGAGGAGGGATTGCGATTCGTGTATGTGGGGAATGTTCCTGGTCATCCTTGGGAGCATACGTATTGTCCTGGATGCGGGTCTATTGCGATCAAACGCTACGGGTTCGATATTACTGGCTGGAGCCTTGACGCTGACAATAGGTGTGTCAAGTGTGGTTATCAGCTGCCGATTGTTGGAGGCTTGTCTTCTTCCGTGTCCGAAGAACGATTCCTACCAGTCATAAACTAGGACTCAAACGAGCAGTCTGTGTCGCGAGGACAACTTTTTTTTTCGAGATTTTTTTGGAGGTTCTCGCTGGCTGAAGCTGTTCTGGGCGAGTCTCTCTAATCCGTGCCCGGAATGGGCTGGGTCGAGGTGATCGAAAGCGCTAGTTTAGCGGAAGAAAAGAGCGTGAAAACAGCGCCTCCCCTCCTAGATTCACGATCAGGGTTCATTCTGAACGATTTTCTTTCTTGAAATATTATCACGTAGCGCACTTTCATGCCGCCGATGATTACAAGCAATAATCAAGTGTGGGAATAGAGTAGCCCGGGTATGTGGAGAACAGGCTTGGACCCGCTCAGAATTGACGCGATCACCCTTCGGGAACTGAGGATCCCACTGGTTACCCCCTTCGAAACGAGCGGCTGGCGGGAAGAGGAGAAGAACTGCATTATTGTCGAGATGAAGAGCCAGCACCTCTCCGGTTATGGAGAATGCGCAGTGACCAGTGGACCATGGTATGGTCCAGAGACGATCACGAGCGCCTGGCATGTCATGCAGGACTATTTCGTTCCCACAGTTCTGGGCAAAAAGTTCTCCTCGACTAATGACGTCGTCGAGTCGTTTTCGTCTGTTCGTGGGAATAGCATGGCCAAGGCCAGCTTCGACATGGCCTTCTACGACTTGGCCGCAAAAAAAGAAGGCGTATCGCTGAGCAAATTCTTGGGCGGGACCAAGGACAAGATCGAGAGTGGAGTCAGTGTGGGGATCCAAAAGAACTCTAGGCAGCTAATCGAGACCATCACAGACTATCTACGAGATGGTTATCGGAGGATAAAGATCAAAATCAAACCCGGAAAGGACATGGAACCGGTTTCCACACTCCGCGAGCATTTCCCCGATTTGATGCTGATGGCCGATGCGAATGGAGCATACAAATCCTCAGACTTTCAATCTCTCCTAAAACTTGACAATTTCGATCTATTGATGATTGAACAGCCGTTTGGCTGGGACGATCTAGTAGAACATGCGAATCTCCAGAGAGCAATCAAGACGTCGATCTGCCTAGACGAGAGCGTCTCAAGCGTCAACGAACTGAAGAGCGCGCTCGCACTGGGAAGTTGCCAAATCTTAAACCTGAAACCTGCCAGAGTCGGCGGGATAACCGTCTCAAGGGTCATACACGAAATCTGCCAATCTCATAAGATGCCGATGTGGTGTGGCGGCCTCTTAGAAACAGGAATAGGACGAGCACACAACGTGGCCATCGCCAGCCTTCCCGGCTTCGTGCTGCCGAACGACATCTCAGCAAGCAACCGTTACTTCAAAGAAGATATTGTCACTCCCGAGTTCAAGCTGAACCCAGACGGCACCATCACAGTTCCAACCGGCCCAGGCCTCGGGGTAGATGTCTTTCACGAAAAATTATTGAAGTATACCGTGAGGACAGAACATTTCAGCTCATAGTTATCCGCAAGAAACCATTCCCTTCTGTAATTCCGGAAAACTTATGTGACTCAACAGACAATCCCCTAGAAAACTCATAGGAAGAAGGAGAACCCTCGGGCAGATGTCGGCGAGTAAGACCCTGAATCTTCGTAACAGGAGCAGAACACCTCGGCGAAGAAGGACCCTCAGAGAATATCGGACCCGGCTAATACGGGTCTCTGCTGCTGCAGGATAGCAATTCTGGACCTGGAATATTCAACGTTCTGAGACGATTCCGAGCCAGAGACCCGTCTCCAGCTAAGATAATGCTTCTTCCGGGAAGAACTCGAGGCCGTTACACTCGTACCCGCCGATCTCAGGTAGCTATTTAGAGAGCCTGACACATCCTATTACCAGGGAAAGATGGGAAAGAAGGAAGCCCCGAAGGAGCCGAAGAAACAGAACGAGCTAGCGAAGGCCGCTAAGGGCATGTTCTATGGTATGGCTCTGCATGGCATGGTGACCTATGCGCTGAGGTTGAGGATGCACATGGAGAATCTGTTCATGCTTATCACTATGGGCGACATGCTGGGTATACCTGTGCTACCACCCTATTACAGCCTCAGACTTCTGCCCTACGCGGTCCCCTCCTTGAAGACGTGGAAGCAAACCTTGCTTAGAGACCGCGACATTACCGACTCATTGTACTAGCCGGGGTTCCAGCAAACGGCCCTGACCACTAGCACTAAGGCGGGCATAGCCGAATATTTCGCATCCAACCCTGAGATCAAGTACATTCTGTTCGGTGGCAAAGGCGGGCTAGGAAAGACTACGCTGTCCGCGGCGACAGCCTTCTGGCTCGCCGGGAGGGGTAAGAGGGTCTGCGTATTCTCAACCGATCCCCAGGCAAGCCTGTCGGACATTTTCGAAAAGAAGATCTTCGGACAGGGAGAGGTTGAACTTGCGAAGAATCTCTACGCTGTCGAGATTGACGCGGATCGAAGGATAGCAGAGTATCAGGAAGAGATCAGGAACAAGATCAAGGACATGTACAAGATGGAATCGATCCCGGAAGAAGTAGAGGACTACATCAACTCGTCGGCAGCAGAGCCGGCGATGGCGGAATCGGCAACTTTCGACGCGATGGTTGAGCTGATGACCGGAGGCAAGTTCGACTACTACGTTTTTGACATGATGCCGCATGGGCACGCGATAAGATTTCTAGGCATGGCCGACATTCTGGACCAGTGGGTCCAGAAGATCGTCAGCGTGAGAAAGAAGGCGGGGGAGTATGGAGAGGCCGCGACGGTTATGGGTAGCAAGGGAAGCCTGGCGCAGGAAGATCTTGTCCTGAAGGAACTTGAGTTCATCCGTGAAAGACTGAACTTTGTCAGCACAATGGTTCGTGACCATAAACACACCGCTTTCTTCTACGTCCTGATTCCAGAACTAATGCCGATCCTTGACACGAGAAAGGCATTGGAGATGTTCGGCGAGTTCAACGTAACAGTGAGCGGAGTAGTCGTCAACCAAGTGTATCCGAAGGAGTTGAAAGATCAGACAGATGTTCCGGGCTTCTTGAAGAACAAGATATCGTCTCAGCAAGAATATTTGCAACAGATACAGAACGAGTTCGGCACCCTCATTAGGGGAGTTGTGCCGATGCTTGACCGAGAGCCGAAGGGGCTTCGGATGATATCGAAGGTCGCTACGATACTCTACGGATCCTGATCGACTATGGAGACCGCCAACCCGAGCCTGTCATTCCCTTCTTTCGTAGCTGGGAAGAAGGAGCTGAAGTATCTATTCTTCGGCGGAAAGGGAGGAGTCGGAAAAACCGCACTCGCGGGAGCGACTGCCTACTATCTTTCAGAGAAGCTTGGAAAGAAGACTCTGATATCCTCCACTAATCCCGTCCACAGCCTCTCAAGCCTCTTCGGCCAGGATCTCTGGAGAAAGGGAACCCGGAAAGTCGAAGGGACCAAGAACCTATACGCTGTCGAGATAGACATCTCCGCCACCATAGAGAGATACAAGGGCGAGATCAAGGAACGCCTAGTCCAGTTTCTCAAGTTCGCGGATATTCCGGTTGATGTTGAACCGTTTATCGAAATCGCTACGACGAATCCCTCTTTCGAAGAGTCGGCTATGTTCGATGACATGGTCGACCTGATTCTCAACGAGAAGTTCGATGCGTACGTCTTTGACACGGCACCGGTCGCGCACACATACCGACTGCTGGGCATGTCCAAAGTCTACAATCTCTGGCTGAACAAGATGATAAAGAGCCGTGAAGAGTCCATGTCTCTCCGGGCAAAGCTCTCTTTCCGGAAGGAGAAGATACTTCAAGAATTGAGGAAGGACCCGTTGCTAATGTCGCTGGCTGGGACGAAGAAGAAGACGGAGGAGGCGAGAAGACTCCTCACCGACTCGGAGAAGACAGCATTCTTTTTTGTGACCTTGCCGCTCGCTCTTCCGATCGCTGTGATTGAACGGTTCATCACGTGGGTCCAAGCATTTCAGATTCCGATCGGTGGGGTCATCGTCAACGAGGTAATTCCGAAGGCCAATTCGGAGAAACTGTCGCCGTATGTTGCGAATCGGATGGAGGAGCAAATGGGCTACTTGAAACTGGCTGAACAGAAGTTTCCAGGAATGATTCGGGCTGTGCTGCCATTGTATGAGAAGGAGGTTAATGGTCTGGAGATGGTTTCGAGAATGGCTCAAAGCCTGTCATCAGGGTCAGAATCCGGAATCTGAACGGTTTCTCGGCTTTTATACCTTATAAGCCCCAAAACTACCCGGCATTCTTATATTTCTGTGACTGTTCTTCGCTACCTCTGATCCTGATTGTATGAATCGCTCATAGTAATGCTGAGCGGAATCGTCGTCTATGGCCTCGTCTACCAGTTCTATGTGAAATGGTTCGACAGGAGCGTCGTCCAGTCCGACCCGAATCGCCCGACGCCAGCGCACACATATCTCGACGGCGTTGAGTTCTTTCCCTCCAACAAGTATGTCATGTTAGGATGGCACTGGAAGAGCATCGCCGCCCTCGGACCCGTGACGGGTCCAGCCCTAGCAATAGTCTGGGGATGGCTCCCCGGATTTCTCTGGATACTGATCGGGAATTCGTTGTTGGGATGGTTGCACGACTACAATTCTATGGTCTCATCGGTAAGGAACGAAGGCACGTCCCTTGGACCTCTAACATATCAGCTGATAGGGACTAGGGCACGGAAGGTACTTGTTGCATTTCTAGCGTTCTATTCGATACTCATCTTCTCAGCTTTCTTGGGAGCGCTCCTTCCAGTAGTCAAAGGCTCAGGTGCTGGAGGTGCCGCCGCGATGATCTCGTTTCTTCTCATCGCTACAATAGGAGTGGCGTCTGGCTTCGCAATATTCAAAGCTAAGATCAACGTTGTAGCGGTTACTGGAATTTCTCTAGCCGCGGTCGCTCTATCTGTTTATCTCAGCCAGGTCGTGTTTGGGACCGCGATCAACTCAGCCTTCGTCTCCGCCGTACCGGATGCACAGTTGCAAGAAGATATCCTCTTGATCTTAATGCTAGGTTTCAGTTTTCTCGGAGCGGTCTTGCCGCTGTGGAGTTTTGCTATGCCGATAAACTACCTAGGATTCTACGTGGCCTACTTCGTGATTGCGGCAATCATAGGAAGCTCGTTCGTTGCGCCTCAGACCTTTGCTCAACCTCTCTTCACCAACTGGTTCGCGCCCGTCGCGATAGGCGCTGGATCCGGGCTAATCAGTACCATCTCGTTTCCTCTATGGCCTCTTCTCTTCGTCACCATAGCCTGCGGCGCATGCTCGGGTTGGCACGGCCTCATTGGTTCATCGCTTTCTTCCAAGCAGCTGGACAATGAGGCGGACGCTCACTTCGTTGGTGGAGGGGGGATGCTTCTTGAAGGGATTCTGGGGCTGACATCAGTCGTGGCGGTGGGAGCCCTCACGTCGACAAAAGGTGGCGCGCTATCGCTCTATGTAAGTGGTGGAGCCAAGTATCTTAGCAACCTGCTAATCCCGTCTGCTGCATCGACCGCGATCATGGCCCTTATGGTTCTAATATTGGGGCTTACTCTGACCCAGCTGGCTCTTCGGTTTGCGAGGCTAGCCATCTCAGAGATGGTTGGACGACCCTTTCTCAAGAACATCTACGTGACCTCGATCATCGTGTCGATAATTACCTTCGTGCTTACAAGCTCTAGGTTCAGCGCGCCGTGGGGTTTCATCTGGACCCTGTTCGGAGGCTCTAACCAGCTACTCGCGGGAGTGACGCTCCTAGTTACGACACTCTGGCTGGCGAAGATAAAGAGGAATACATTCCTGACGGGGATACCGGCTATCTTCATGATGGGCACGACGATTGCTGCGCTGGGCTACACTGCTTATGCTACGCTCGACATTGCTGCTACGACAACCACTCCACTGAAGATCTATGGGAATGCTGTTGCTGGTGGAATCGCCGTGATACTCACGGTTCTCGGCATAGTCTTGGCCTATGATGGCTTCCACGCCTACCGGCGGATCAGAGTGGGCAGGGTGGGCGCGCCCTCGATGACTCCGGGACCAGTCCTTGCCAAGTCTGGTGATCCGGAGACGCCCCAACCGACCTTTGCCGGCGAACTCGCTGAAACATAGATAATATTCGGTCTCAGCAAATCTCCTAGTATTCATCTTGGTCTTTGTATCAGACATCGAGATCGTCGCTGCCTTAGCAACGATCCTTGTCGTCGTCTATTTTCTTGGGACGTACTGGAAGCACAGGATTCTTAGAAGATACGCCCACTGGTTTGATGAAAGATTCTCTCGGAAGGCCAAAGTGAAGTATGCATCCTTCGGACACGCCGGGCTTAGGATCAAATGCGAGATGAACAGTTCATCAGACGGCTTCAAGGAACTAGAATTCGCACTGACTCTCGGTGCGAGAGAGAATCTGATCTACTATCCATACCGCGTGGTGACGAAAGATTTTGACAAGCTGAACTGCTGGGCTACACTGACGGACCCGGTAAAGTTCCAGGTTGAGATTACAAGGCAGAGGAAAAAGGTGAAGGTTACCTGGGATACGGCAGGTATTGAAGAGGTCAAGATTCCACAACTCGCCGAGCTGGGCTACAGAGTCTACTCGACAGGCGCCGATTTTGCAAACCAACTAGTCGAGCGAAGCGGAGTAGTTACGAAACTGAAGGACCTGGCCAATGTTGAGTCTCTGGAGCTCCAGGAAGAACCGTCGAGGCTCCACCTCGTGGCGAGACTCGATATGGACGACCTGGCTAAGGTGATTGATCTTATCTCTCTGGTCGGACGGTCGATCTAGCGAGAGACTCGGGTCGAGGCCAAATGGTCAGAGCGCTCTAACGCCTCCATTATCTTCGCTCTCAGCTCGTCATAGCTCGGAAGCTTGCTGAATAGTTTCTTTCCTTGAATCAGGATGCATGGAGTCCTCAATATTCGGTGCCTGATCGATAACCAGACGCCTTGTGGGGATGCGGAGTCCACTGGATCGAATACTACCCTGCCGTCAAACTCTGCCTTGAGCTTCTGCGCAATCTCTGAGAGCTGAAAGTATTGTTTCTTGACATCTTCAGGGTAGCCTTCTAGCTGTTCCGAGTAGGGGGCCATGCCGGTCGCGTGCATGACCTCCATGCAGTGCTGGCAGTGAGCGAATAAGGTGGGCATTATTCCGACAAAAGTAATCCTCAAGGGGCCGCTAGCCTTTGAAGAATAGTGACCCGACACCACATCATAGTCTACTTCACCGCGCCATATAAGCGCTCATTGGGAACGAAACTCAGCCGACGAACTCACAAGGGACCGCACCGTTTCCAGACCGTCCCACGACTCATTCCTGAGGGGCTAGGTCATAGAACTCTGGCGGGCTCTTCGGCAGAACATATCTGATGAAAGCGTAGCCATATTTTTCATGGAGTTTGTTGCTCTCTTTGATTCCGTCCTCGTAGGCGGCTTCGAACTTCGCCCAATCTTGGGATCCAATTGCGTCGCTGATCGGACCGAGGTTTGACTGAATGAAACTCGTCAGATCCTGAGAATACTTCGGTCTTGATGTTCCTCCGACTTTCATGAGACTATCTATCTGCTTGAGCTCGTGTTGTGCTAGTCGCCAGTTTCCACCCTTAGCGGCATAGTAGAGGATGTGGTATCTTTCCCCTATCTCTTTCATCAGCCGCGCCATTCCCGGCTGGATTTCAGCCAGCTGATCTAGACTCAATTCTCCATGCTTTGTCTTAGCTACGATCTTCTTGTCCATGGTACTCACATCAGCTCAACTTAGACGAATATAGCTGTCTCGAAAGCGAAACTGGAGACCGGACAACGAACTAGACGGTTGAGCAAGCGAAGGCTCCAAATCTGGCCCCTCACTTGGTTCGGTCGCGCAGTGTCAAGGGTTAAAGCCCTCATCATGGAATCTGTTGCGGAGTGTTCCGCTTCATGTGGATCGAATTCAAGTGTCCTTTGTGTGGTAAGGACCTTGATGATGATAAGAAAATGGCAAACTTCATGGTCTGCAGCGACGACTCGCATGGTCTTCTGCGATTCTTTACGGGGGATGGCTGCTACTTTACCACAAACGAGAAGGTCGCAGAGGACCTTATGAAGAAAGGAAGACGGGTCCATCTGGTTGATCCAAAAGAGTTCTTTGGAAACCAGACCATGAATCTTGAATAGCACGAGTGCTGCGTTAGGAATCATTAACTAGGCTCTTATTCGAATCCGGGTTTGGGCCCGTAGCTCAGCCTGGATAGAGCGGCAGTCAGGAGAGGCTGAACCCCCTATGCAATAGGCGGGTTGAGCTGTAGGTCCGGGGTTCGAATCCCCGCGGGCCCGCTACAGAATTCTGCGGGTCTAGCTTGAAGAACCCGCGTCGACTCTTGGCTGGCTTGAATGCGCTCGTTTTACCCTGGTAAGGTAGAATGCGAGTCCAATCAGCCATATCAGAGTGAATCCGATTAGGACGAGACCGACGTAGTGGGTTGTATTGTATGATCCTATTTTGAGTCCTGAAGCGACGTATGTTGCATCTGGTTCGCTAACGTAGAAGGTTCCGATACCATAGACTATGCCTATCACGACCATTAAGCGTGTTCCGACGCCTGCAAGGGACGCAGTGTACAACGCGATTACGAAGCCGAGTGCGCTTATCGTGTCTGCGTAGGGGACGAGCCAGAGCTGTGTGAGACCGTTGCCGATCTCGTTCAAGACGACGCCGAAGGCGTAGAGGACTATGCCAATCATAGCGTAGCTGCGAAGCGTGCTACTCGGCAGAGCGACCTTCACAGTCTCGGTCAGGCTCATACATGTTCACGATTGTCCCAGTGGTCTTTAAGCCGATAGTAACCCTGCGACCGGACACTCAAGTGCGCCCGCGGATGGCCTCAGCTCTTTCGGGTCTCTTCAGGCCCTTTGAACATGTGCACAGTAGGAGCCGTTGGAGAGGATATGATCGGACCTGTGGGTGCAGGCTGAGGGAAGAGATGGGCCATCGTCTGGGCAGCTTTGCTCTGCCGAATCTTCGTAATGATCCCGGGCTCGAGCCTGCGATAGAAGAGGGTCGGCGCCAAGATGCAAGATGGAAGCAGCGACACGAAAAGGGTGAACGCCAGAGAGACTGCGCGGTCGAGATTTCCCCCCATTTCTACAGCGAAAGAAATGAACACTCCTATACTCCCAATCGAGGCCAGCCATCTCGAAGCCCAAGCGGCAGGGACGGTAACAGTCAGCCTTTTGGTGTTGTGGCAGCGGAGGCCCGAGTCTTCTAAGACCCAGAGGAGCACGTGAACCGATGATGGAACAGCTAAGAGAAAGATGGCTACATAGATGAAGACGTTACTGACAATCACGAGAGGGGTTCCGGGAGTTATGTCGGTCACCTGTGGGACAATTAGAGCAGAGAGTAGGAAGACGAAAGCGAGTACGCGGAGATCTCTCAGAATCCTACGCGAGACCCCCGGCATGCCAACCTGCCTCTCAAAATAGTACTGATGGCCTGAGGATTCTCGAAACCGGCAGACCATTCGGAGCACGAGGGACGCAAGGCGATCCACTACAAGGCTCCAGATGAGCAGTGGGACCCCTATGTATAATACGAGAATTGTCAATAGCCAACCAAGACCCCGGGTGGCTCCCGTCTCTAGTAACGGGATCAGCGACAAAATACCCAGAGCGTATTCTGTCCGGTAGGTCAAGGAGCTCTTCAGACAAACCTTTGATTGACAAACATGAGTCTTCTAGAACCGGCAGTCCCGAATCCTAGGGCCAAAACCCAAACTCTTGAACCTGCTCTGGACTTCTCCGAGATCAGCGAAGAGAGACGCAGTTCTCTAAGGGACTTTAGGGCTGAGCCTCGTTCTGCTTAAGGACGGGCGAGGTTGAATCGTTCTTGTCGAATTTTACTCTTCTCAGCCTTCTAGGACCCCACCAGGCTCGGCGACCTAGCAGCGACATTCCCGCGGGGACAATGTATGTGCGCACAACCATCGCGTCCAAGATGACGGCGAGTCCAATGGCGAAGCCGAAGCCTTGGAGCAACCGATTAGACGACAATAGTAGAGAACCAAGCGCTCCGGCCAGTATAAGCGCCAGGGCCGTGATTATTCCGCCGGTTCGGTCTACCGCGTCAACGACTGCTTGGTGAGTCTCCTTACCCTTCTGAGCCTCTTCTCGGATTCGGGTAAGGATGAAGATGTTGTAGTCCATACCGATTCCGTAGAGCAGGAGGAAGAGGATTAGGGGTATGATGAATAGAACTCCTGATCCGAGCACATCATTGAAGAAGAGCAGAGTCGCGGCGTAAGCCCACGTGATGCTTAATCCGATGGATAGTATGCCAGTTATCGCGAGAGGATACGATCCTAACACTACGAGAAGCACGATGAAAATTGCGACAATGGTGATTATTCTCATTGTGTTGAACTGGCCAACGGTCTCATTGGCAAAATCTAGAGTCGACGCAGAGGCACCTCCAACAAGAATAGTATCTTGAGCCAACGATGAATCGGTACTCTGAAGACTCTTTACCAAGCTTCGAATCTGGTTAACCGTATTGAGGGAGTTCTGCGTAAACGGCTCTTCGCGAAACAGAACCGTCACAATGACAGTCCTATTGTCTCTTCCAATACTGCCTAGAATGGCAAGTCTGAGATCCTGGGCAAGACCTGTCATGTTAGTCGCGTCAACCGGAACCCCATTAGGCCGGCTGGGTCCCATCACTTCTTCCACATTGGACAATCCAGCAATGTCTCGGGACAGATTCTCGATACCAGTAGCTGAGCTGGTAGTGAGACCGACGCTAGTGAGAATGGTAGTCGGGAATTGCACAAGCACCTGAGTTGGGCCGATTTGGCCTGCCCCAAAGTTCTGTTCCAGGACGGTGATTCCTTTGACGCTTTCTGCTTGGGGGAGACCTGCTGCAAAGTCGAAAGATGTAGCTCCGGTCAAGGAGATGTAAATCGCAGGGAGCGATACCAGCACTGCGAGACCTAGGACTAGGACTGGTCGTTTTACACTGAAGCTTGCCGCTCTCCGGAAGTATCCTGGTCTCTCAGCTCTCTTCTTCCTCGCCTTGGCTGCGTAGTTCTCGAATCTTTTTCCAGAATTTGGCCAGAATACTCGATCGCCGGCGATGAGGATGATAGATGGTATGAGAGTGAGGCTTACGAGGAGCGCGATCAGGACTCCAAAGCCGAGGCTTGCACCAATGGAGCGAAGTAGAGTAAAAGTGCTGATTGTCATGGCTCCGAATGCGATAATTACTGTGGTCGCGCTGGTGGCGATGCTTTCGCCGGACCAAGTGACAGAGGTTTGAACCGCCTGGGCTTTGTCGCGTCCCTCAACCCGCTCTTCTCGGTATCTTGCCATTAGGAAGATGGCATAGTCGGTGCCGACTCCTAGCATTACTGTGAAGAGGAAGGTTGTGGCAGTGTCCTGGATCGGGACGATGTATCTGCCTATGAGATAGAGTCCTCCCTCGGCCGTCAGCAGCGCTAGTCCGATGCTTCCTAGCGGAACTATTGGGGTGACGACTGAGAAGAAGAATATTCCAACCAAGATTAGAATCGCTCCTATAGTTACCGGCTCGATTCTGCTGAGGTCGGCCGCACTCCCAATAGACGAGTCGGCTGTGGTCGCAAGATCGCCTGTCACGTACGTTTGCGAGGGTCCGCCATCAGTTGCTTTCAGTTGAGAGATGATAGTCCTCATAGTCACTACATTCTTCAGGATCGGGTCTGTTTCCGCAATGCCGAACGACCCGGGTGATTTTGAGAAGCTAACGGTGATGATCATAGCGGTCTCGTTGGGGCTAATGAAGTTGGACAGAATTGGCGGTGGAATCAGCATCGAATAACTAGAGAGAGGTTGTCCCCAGACCGTCTGGTTTGCGAGAAGCAAGGCAGTGGTGTAGTTATCTCCCTGTCGTAGGAAGGATACGGTAAGGAGTGTTCTTGCCAAACTGTAGATTGATGTGAAGTTCTCAACGCTGTCAAGAACTCCCGGCTTGAGGAGTTTTATTTCTAGGTCGAGAGTGAAAAGTCTTGTCGCGTTGTCAGTAACGTTGTTCCCTTGAAGGAGGATTATTGCGCTTGTGTTGGATTGTGGACGCGGAAACTCTCGCGCCATAATGTTCTGGGCTTGAGCCGACTGCGAGGAGCTTGACTGGCCCCCGCTCGTGCTTGAAGTGACAACATGGGAGAGTTGAGTCCATAAGGGAAAGCTGCCGACTAGCAATAGAATCCAGAAAAGAACTATCAGCCGATGTCGCCTTCCCACAAACGAGCCAATCTTTGCAAAAGTCGGGACCCATGGTCCAGCGGTCTTCGCCCCCAGCCTTCTTGAGACAACGTACCCTGCTCCCAGCGCGATAACGACCAAGACCACAGAAGCACCGATGGTCGTGACGAAATTGTCCGATACGTACTGTCGAAGGTAGAAATTGTTCAGATACTCTAGGACCAGGGCCGCAAGCTCACCTAGAACAACTATGACCAGGAATACTACGAATCCAATCAGCCAGGTCCGGGCAGGCGAAGTCTCTCTCATCAAAGACACTTGATGCTGTGCTCTTGAGAAGATGAGAGAACTTCAGGGGTCAAGAAGCGAACGAAGGAAGCTGATATTTCGGGAGTATTTACGCAGATTCATTGGCGAGCAGAGGGCTCACTTCCTAACTAGGGGATTGCGCGCATTGAACTGGCGGTATGATGGTGGGCACTGTTGTAGAAGCGATCTGAACGTAGTTCAGGGCGATGATCATTCGTTCTTTTTCTCGCAATTTCACACTAGGAAAAACTATAACTGTTCTGTATGGCGCGGACCCTCGCCAGGGGAAGATTGTCAATGAGTACTCCCGTGATTCAGACTGAGAACCTAACAAAATCTTACGGGAGCAGAATTGCGGTCAACCATCTCAATTTGACCGTGGAAGCAAAACAAATCCACGGATTTCTTGGTCCCAACGGCGCGGGCAAGACGACGACGATAAAGATGCTGGTCGGACTTTTGAGACCCGACTCGGGGTCGCTAAAGATTCTTGGAACGAACGCCGCGGGAGACAAGCCGAAAATTCGCGAGAGAATCGGCTACATGCCTGAACTCCCGAAGTTTCCCAAACACCTGACTGGAGTAGAGCTTCTAGACGTCTATGGACGCATGTACAACATTCCCAAGGAAGCGAGAAAGAAGAAGATTCCCGAGCTCTTGAAGATGGTGGGGCTTGAGGGGAGAGGCCGTGATCGGATTGGCAAGTACAGCAAAGGCATGCAACAACGAATTGGAATCGCCCAGGCCCTCCTCAACGATCCCGAGCTTGTAATACTGGATGAGCCGAGCATAGGATTGGACCCTGTTGGTATGGTTGAAGTGAGAGACATGGTGAAGGGGATTGTGAAGGGTGGGCAGACTGTCTTCTTCTCATCCCATCTTCTCGCTGAAGTCCAACAGATCTGCGATCACGTGACTATAATCAACTTCGGGAACATGCTGTTCACCGGAACCCTTGAGGAAGTATCTTCGAAGGCTGGTTCTAGTCGAAGTCTCGTCGTTGAAGTCCAGAAAGCAAGCGACAACATCCTACAAGCCCTCAAAGCTCTACCATTCGTGGTTGTCAAAGCAAACAACAACGTCTATACTCTGCACCTGAAAACCAAGGACGATGTACGAGCCGACATTTCCAAAGCGATCTCTGCAGCCGGCGGAGTAATCTTGAGAATGCAAGAGCAAGGCGGTGGGCTGGAGGATGCATTCATGAGTCTAGTTGGAAAAGAGGCGGAATAAGCTGAAAGCGCAACGACGGGCAACCTTCCTTTCGGGTTTCTTCGCCATTCTCTACTACGAATTCCTCTGGAATCTTAGAAAGAAGAAGACTATCGGCCTCTTCCTACTCATATTCGCGATCGCTACTCTCGAACTAGCACTGCCGCCTATCCTTGATTACTACCAAGGTGTAACTCTCCAGCCGAATCCAAATGTGGTCTTCAACTTCTATGACGGGATCTCGGGAATATTCCTGTTTTTGATCGCGGTCGCGACAACGATGAACACGATATCAGGGGAATTCGAGACCGGATCCATTACTCCACTCTTGACGAAGCCTGTTTCCAAGAATACCGTCTTCGTAGGTAAATTAACAGCCTCGCTCATAACGCTCTTGGCGATCTACGCTTTCCTGACCGCGTACGTTACCGTCGGTGGTTACTTTATTGAAGGAACTCAGAACAATCTGCAACTCGTGCCGCTAGGCCTAGTCGGTTTAACGCTCGCCACGATGGTATGGGCCTCGGTGGTGATTCTGCTAGGTACCCTCTCCAAGAGTTCGCTAGTAGCCGCTCTCGGATCGTTTGGAGTCTGGATAGGCATTACGATCGCGGGCGGGCTCTTGAGCGGGCTTTTAGGACAGACAGCCATCCTATTCTACGCGCCCGGAATGGGTGCTACTGGAAGCACCACGGGATGCGGGGGGGAAGCTGGATTCGGAGGTGGAACCTCGTTTTCCACTGGGACTGATAATCTAGGATACTTGCTGATGCAGTGGGTCTTGAATCCGGACAGTACACTGAATTTCTGCGGTGTTAGATTTAGGGGAGGAAGTATGGCGGAGACATTTCTTTCGTCATCGAGCACTTTTGCAGATGTCGCATTGAGAGCTCTGGGCGTAACCGCTGTATACTTGGCAGCGCTTCTTGTTGTAAGCTGGTATGCTTTTCACCGTTCCCAGATAATCGAGTCCGCTTAGAATCGACAAGTATGCCGAAGAAAACAACCGGCTCGTCAGGCAAAGCGAAACTCTCTTCAAAGGAGGTTGCTTTCTTGGAGAGTAACGAGATCTGCAGATTCGCGACCTCTTCTCGGAAAGGAGAACCTCATGTTGTGCCGGTTTCCTATGTTTGGGATGGTGGCTATGCGTACATCGTCACTGACTATGGGACGAGAAAGCTGAGGAATCTCCGAGAAAATCCTCAGGCAGCGGCTCTGGTAGACTCTGGCGGCACGAGGAGGCTTCTTCTGATAAGCGGGCCTGTTGAGATTATCGAGAAGGGAGAGGAGTACAGACGCCTCTACAAGCTGTTCTATTCAAAACTCGACTGGGTCAAGAGAGACCCTTGGAAGGAGGGTGAGGCTCCCTTCGTCAAGATCACACCTACCTTCAAGACCGGCTGGGGCCTGGGTTAAAGGCTAACCGAGTAGTTTCTTCCGCCACTACAATTCTTGTTTAGAGGAGAAAGAGAAGAATTGGTCCAATTCATGGCCTATCAGTGCCCTTTGTGTCAGAATGGGACAATAGAATCGCTTGCCCAAGACAAGCGTCAGGCTAGAGTGCTTCTTCAATGCTCCAACCCGGACTGTTCCTTTCGAGAGTTATTGATGGAAGAGTCCTGTTGCGACTGACGCCCTGTCATAATAGAGAAGTGACCGCAAGGATCAAAACTGTTGATCGCGGTGAGCAAGGGGACGTGTCTTGGGACCGAGCTCAGCGTACATCAATTTTTCAAGCGGTCGGGTAGCTTCCGGAAACGCATGTTTGACATTCTCATATTTTCTCGCCGACCCCTTAGACGTTGACTTGGGATAATAGCTGAATGTCCGCAGTGTGTTAAGCTAGAACACAGGTGAATATGGTTGAGCGATTCTACACGCTGTCTAATTCGATGTAGCCCATTGTAAACGTTGAGCCTATATGAGCAGCGTGCAAGTGGTATCCAGCGAAACATGCAAACACCAGATATCCTGAGATACCCGTCGGGGAAAGCCTCGCAGCCAATCCTGGACAAAGGCGTAACTGATGCCGAGCTGAGAGTACTCCTGGAACAGCTCATCTCATCTTCAGAAGATCTGAACGTGAGAGTCTGGCTCGATGGGGTCTACACTGACATCGACAACACTGAAGTCCGAGGAGACTGGATGAACGGTCGCGAGGTGTACTTCAAGGTCGAGGGGAGGGTGGATAGCCTAAGGAAAGGAGCCGACCGATAGAGGAGGAATAGGAGAAGCCCTTGGAAATCCGCAGATGGAAAGCGTTTCTAAGATTGACTGGCGAGACGCTGGTGGATCGCGACGAGGATATACTGGATGAATTCAAAGGATTTGTCCAGGCTCTAAAACGGGTCGGGATCGACTACTCCATCGTAGTAAACGTTGAAGAAGGAAAGACTGAGCATCTCGTCGGAGGACAAGGGCAGATTCCAGCGATAGGTCGAAAAATATCTCATAGGAGAATCGTGAAAGAGTAGGAGGTTCGATAATGGCAAAATTCATAATGTCGATTGGGGATGAAGCCTTCAAGCTTCTGGGGCTAGAGGCAAAGAACAGAGACGTAACCATTCAGCAACTGCTCAGAGCTGTAGTCGTGCCAGAGTGGATTAAGCAGAACATGGAAACCCCACCCCCCGCGAATTCGTCGACACTGAGACCCTCGATCTACGGATTAGGGCCCAGGCGCAACGAAGGTATGCTAGTGACCCCAGTCAATAGGCTGCGACACTAGCCGCCCTTATCCGGCGGCGGGTAACGCCCCGTCGTCGGTTACAAGACTCTTTAATAGCGTACAAGGAGCGAACTGCTGTTAGAGCTGATACCCAGAAATGGCAGAGTTCTGCTCAAGATGCGGCAAGACCCTCAGTCTGATAGATCCACTTCTCGAACTCAAAGGACTACGGTTCTGCGAGGACTGCTATCCAGACGTCAAGCGGGAACATGCTGCCGCCAGCATGTCGGATAAGATGGACAAGAAATCACGCACTGCTTTCGCCGATGACGACACTGACGAGAACCTTCGAGGATCGATCATTAAGGGAAAGCAGGCTCTGGCGTTAAAGGAGAACGAGTTCAAGTGGGACAACCCGTCACTGTCGCTGATTGCTAGCGCTCTTCGGATACTCACCGAACAGAACAAGATAATCATGAAGCAGAACGAGCTTATCCTGCGGGAAGTCGAGACAAGGCCGACGACAGTCAGATCAAAATAATCCCCTTCTAGGATATTTCATACGCTGGTCGGACCAGAGCTTCAGTCTGGTCCCGGGGGCCGGAGTTTCATAGAGGAGGACCCCCATTTTGAACTCGCCGAACCGGTTTTTCCGGTTCTCCGGCGACACTCCGGTTTCCATTGTTAGCCTAGAAGGCTGACCTGTATGCACGCTCGGTGCACACCTACAGCGTCTCCGTCGCGCGAAGGCGACTCGGAAGCTCTTCCAGGCTGAGCTACCCCGGGACCGGGGCTGACCGGGTCCGGGTGGTTAGTTAAGACTTGTCGGGGGAGGCTTGGTGGTTTTCTCTTATCCAGCGGGCGAGGTCTCGAAGAGCGATGTTGGATGAGACGTCGATGACTGGGACTTCCATGTTTCCTACCCGGATCGCGGTGTTGTACTTGCTCATTGGTGCGTGTGAAACGTTGGAGGCGTAGATCTTGCCCTTGACATACTCGTCCGGGAGGGCTTCTGGCTCGACGAAGTCGGCTAGGAAGACGACGCCTTCGGCCCAATACAGTGCCATCGGCTGTCCTGAGACGTTCATGACGAAGGCGATCATAGAGGCCAAGTTTTGCTGGGACGAAAAGCTGGTTAGGCCTGTCACGACTATCTCTTGTGGAGGAGAATGGATGATAGAGACCAAGGTAGAGCAGTCAGAACACGTTAGTGTCGAGTGTTAAGCCTTCGTGGGGAACTCCATCTTGAATGGTCCCCGAGGTCCTCTTACCCCATTTATCGTCGATTCGCGTCAAGCTGAACTAAGCTGACAGGGAGCGGGCACATCCGGAGCAGCCATGAGCAACTGTGCTTTAGTGCTGGTTTTGCCCTCATTATGAATTAGGGCGGAGATTTGAGCGTACCTTCGGGTAGTCATGAGTAGACTTGGGTTCGGTCGAGTTTGTTTGTATCGAGGCGTGATATATCAGAGCACAAGTGTGTTCACTTGTGTCAGTGCGAACACAGGCGAGGCGTTATGCATATATGCTACGCGGACCAATCCTGATACAATCATGTTGAGAAGCTATCAGTTCAAAAACAAGACAAAGAGCGTCACTCGTACTGTAAGGATCGATGAGGACATTGACTTCCAGCTTGAAAAGTTAGCACATGAACAACGCGTCAGTGTCAACTATTTTGCGAACCAGGCTCTTAGAAAGTTCGTCGAATGGGACGTCTTCGCCGACAGGCTCGGCTTCGTCACACTGCCCTCAGACATTTTCGAGAAGCTCGTAGGCTTCGTCACTGACGAGCAGGCCAAAGAACTCGGCGGCTGGTTCGGCAAGAACCTTGCCAAAGACCTGATAGCCTTCCTATTCAAAAGGGTCGACCTGGAAACGTCGGTTCGAGCGCTCGAGCTGCTAGGACCCCGCTACGGCAAAGCATTCAGATTCGAATACACCAACGATGGACACTTGACAACTGTCATTCTGAACCACGGATTCGGACGAAAAGCATCACTGTTCTACGGCGAAGCAGTCAAGGCACTGCTGAAAGACCTGGTCAATACACAGGTCGAGATCGGCATGAGCGAGCACCAAGTCTTCGCGCAGATAGTGGGTCCCAACGAGTTCCGCATCACCATGGCACCCACCAATGCACCAACCATCACACAACTCCAGAAACAATAGCACGGACAAAAGATTCCGCAAGCCCCGTGTTTCGGGGGCATCACTTCTTTTTCGGAACAACACTGGTCTATTCATAGACAGGACATGATCCAGATTTCCGGAAATCGTCGAGTCTCACCCAAACGTCAATCGTATACATTTTTTCCTGGGATCTCCGATTTTATCGGATCTTTTCCCGGACCTTGACAGGGTTGTGGATTATGACTCGTTAATGTTTGAGTTGGAGGGCGTCTGTCTAGCTGGTTCTAGGGCGTTTCGTAGCGACTAACGGCGAGCTAGATTTCGAGAGATTTTCTACAATTTTTTGTCTCAAGCCTGTTAGGCTTCACCTTGCGACCTGATTTCACAGGCCTTTTCCTAGGGACTATCAGATCGCTCGGATCCCGAACCATCTCCAGATGCTCTTCCGTTTCAGCTTACCTTCAGGCTCTGTGTTCACCCGGTGAGGAGTGCGGTGAGGTTCGTGAGCGTTAAGTAATAGTGGAGAGACCAAACATTCTCCATGCCGACAAGCAAGAAACGTTTTGACGAATGGAAAGCAATGGCAATTGAAGAGTTGAAACTAATGAAACCCAGCGGTGGCGGAGTGACTACAACTGTGCCCAAGTATGTCGGTGCGATAGAAAAGGCTGAAAAAGCCGGATGGTCCAAAAGACTATTCCTCTACCACGTTCAGAGGTATCTGCGGAGAAAACTCCCAGACTAATTTCTTACCGTAAAGCATTCTACCCATCCAACTCCTATTTTTCAGCCTCTTAGTTCTGAGAGGGTAAAGTGGAAGATGATGCCTCGACAAAGACTTGGAAAATAGTCGTGGAAAAGCCGTAAACGAAGACAAGAGGGTTGGGGATTCGATGTCCCGAATAAACCGGAGGATTTCAAGAAACTGGTCGAGAAGATGTGCGGATTCGTCCCGACAATCGAGAAAGACATCGCAGTCGCATCAGAAAGACTATACAGAGAAATCCATGACCTTGTCATCGAAAAGTTGACAGGGATAGAACGTGACGACCTATGCGTTTGAGAGGTCGAGACTGATAGAACGATTTAGTCTTTCGGCCAGCGATTTCTTACTTGGCCCAGGACTAACGCCCAGTAGAGTCTCTCAACTAGTCTAAGGGGTTAGAAGCAGGTGAGTTCCTTGTTGTCTTCTTTTTTCCTGCGAAAGGGATCAGCTGCGTGGGCTTCCCATTCTCCGCTTTGTGGTTTGACCGCCCCGGACAATGTTGCCTGTATGTCTAGCTCATACCCGGTCTCGACGGATTCTCCCCTCTCGTTCTTTTCGTAGGTGATGATGAAAAACCGGTGGCAGTCCCTGCACATCTGAATGTTGGTCTTGGTCAGAGAATGCGCATGCTTCTCTTCGACGGTTCTAGACATTTGTTGCGACCCTCCGTCGCGAATGACCCAGCCCACCTCTCCGCGACCCAACTGTCTCGGTCGGATCAGCTTCCCCGGATTCTCGGCTCCGGACTCAAGTCGTAGAGACGCTCGCGGATCAGTTGGTCCTCGACACGAGGCATCTCGACCCGGACAGCCCGATCCTCTTCCAGCGATCTCTTAGACGCCTCTAAGAGCCTGACGACGCCGGCTCCGAGTTCTCCGCTCGCCATGTTCGGGTAGACTTCAGGGGATGAGCTATGTTCTACGCAGCTCATGAAGTGAATTATCTCCTCCTTCAACGTATTGTTTGGCAGAACGAGAACCGGTTCAGCTCCATCTGTCCGTTGCAGGATTAATCTCTGACCAAGACAGTCCAGCCGGGCGGCGCCGTCGCTTCCGATCACGCTCACATCTCTGCGTTTCTCCAAGTCCAGCCAGCTCAGCTCTATACTAGCGTCAAGTCCGTTGGGGTGTTCAGCGTAAATGTCGGCCATCTCATAACCCGCGTTCGTCCGGAATCCTCTGCCCCTACACGATATCTTCCGGGGCCAAGTATCGAGAAGGTTGTTGCAAATGTCGAACGGGTGTGGACCCAGATCCGTTATCACTTCTCGATTCGGCTGAGAGGCCAAGAGTCCCGTCCATCGGAAGCGGAGATAGTAGACGTCTCCCAGTACGCCGCTGGTCATTAGACGGCGCAGTGCTCTTACTCCATTGTTGAACCTATGAACGTGTCCCGTACAGAGTACTCGGCCATATTCTTTCGCTAGTCTTACCAGTTCGAATGCTTCGACAGACTTTAGCGAGAGAGGCTTCTCGACCAGAACGTGTTTTCCATTTCTGATAAAGTCAGACGCGACCTTGAAGTGAGTGTGGTTTGGAGAAGCAATGTGGACGCATGACAGTTTCGGGTCCATGAGAAGATCCTGATAGTCCGTACGATAGTCGAGTTGTCCATACTCCTTCCTGCACAGTTCCAAGGCTGCCTGCGAACTATCTACTACCGAGTACAGGTTGAGGTTGAAGCCGTCGCGGGCAAGCCCGAGTATTTCTGAAATGACTTTCTTTCCCCAGTAGCCTGCTCCGATGACCGCGATATTGGCGGGACTCATTGGTGTAATCAACTACTGTTAGTTTTCCATATAATCGGGACGTTTACACTCGACAAATCTAGAACCCCGATAGGGAATCTGGTTAGGCTAGAACACAACTGGATACAAGTGCAACCATCAGCCGGGCAACGTGTCCTTTGGGTCCGTTTCGGACGAGCAACGGCAACACATCGAGAGACAAAAGCTGCAGTACCTGCAAAACAGATCCGAGGATTCTAAGCAGCCGGGACACTGCCTGATCAGGTAGTCGGATTCTTCCATCATGGACAGACATAGAGATAGGATCCTCCTCAAGATATTACTTTCAGGTCCACACCTGTTACGACTTGTGGGGAAGTCTATCAGCCCGCACACAAGTGGTGCACGATGGCCGGCGGTCCATTCTCCTTCCTTGGCCCAGTTCGTGATAGGAAACGCCTATAGATCTGGCTAAGTCCAGACATTTGAAAAAAGAGGGGGGATTCTACATCCCCTTGTTGGTGGAGTTACCCCGCTTATACTAGTGGTAGACCTACCGTGACGGTCACCGTTGTGCTATGAGATATCGACCCGTTTACCGCGTTGACAGTCACTGTGTAAGTGCCCGGTGTTGTGAGTAGTGATGTGGAAACGGTCATGGTAGCTGTTCCTGAACCATTGGAGGCAAGGGTGATACTGGACGGGTTGAGACCGACGTTAGGCGAACTGAGTGAGATCCCTGACGAGCCTACTGATGCGGATAGGCTGACTGTGCCATTGAATCCGTTGATGCTTGAGAGAGTGATTGTTGATGTGCCTGATGATCCAGGGCTAAGAGTCATCGTTGTCGGGTTTGCTGCTATGCTGAAGTCTGGTGCTGACGGCGGTGGCGGCGATGCCTGATGAGGTCGCCAAGCCGTGAGTGGGTGTAGCTCCCAGCCTGAGAAGCTGTGGGAGGTAGTATTGGTGTGGTCTGGGTCCCAGAACACAAAGCCCTGGACATCAATGAGGGTCAAAGCTGAGCCTTGTACGGTCTGCTGTGCGAGGGTATTGTTGTTACAGTATGTTGTCGAAATGCCGCAGTAACCTGCTGCCATCCAGTCACCGTCAAACTCGACATGAATTCTTCCCCAGCAGGTAGGGTCCGTGGAAGATGTGCATGAGGTGGAATAGTTGGGAACCATTGACGGATCAAATAGGTTGCCTGTGCTGTCGCACCAGTGGCCCTGTGGAAACGCAGGGCCTCCGTTGACCGTATCATAAGCTGTCCTGCAGTCCTCATACGACCAGAACCCTCGGCCTACACCGGCAATCTCTACAAAGGCCGCAACAATCTGTCCTTTCGAGTTGGTGATCGTACACGGGGGACCGGGGCTATGCCAGCCGGTCGGTGTCGCTCCAGGAGTCAGCCATCTCTTAGCACCCTGCGATCCCGAGATGTACGGGTTCTCGGTAATGCCTGGCGAGAATGGGCTGTTACTGTAAGAGGTGGTGCCTGTCATGTTGTTGGTGATATCAGAGATCCGTACAATCCATGGGGACGAGCAGGGAACAGTTGGGTTCCATGAACCGGCACTGTCCACGGGGAAAGAGCCTACAGCAGTTGCCCCAGTGGGAACGAGAGCAATGGTAGAGAGGATTGTCGTCGCTAGGAAGACGGCTAGAGAATATTGGATAAGTCTTCGCGGGGAGAGTACCGTGTTGCTACGAATTGCCATTTATATTCGAGTTCAGGATAAGGTCGGCAGAATATTTGACCAGTCCGTCCACATCTGGTTACAACGACTTGGATTCTGTCGGATCAGTCCGGTGTGAACACAACTACACACAACTGATTGCAAGTTATTAGCCAGACTTATCCGTGGCACAACCGATTGCAAGTAATTAGCCAGACTTATCCGTTGGGACGGGTAGCATATTGTTGGACCTAAGGGTCTGGCAAATAGTCAAGATATGAAAAAATCAAACGTCGCCATCATAGCGGGAGTCCTCATTATCGCGCTCCTCGTCTCTTATGAGGGCGGATGGATACCCTTCCTACATTCAGGGCCTGATGACGGTCCGACGGTATCCGCGCTCCATGTAGACGGCGCGAAAATCGTCGATGCGAGCGGACAACAGATAACACTTGTAGGGCTGAACTACGGCGACCACCCCATGAACACGCCAGCCATGACTGGAGACCCTGCAAACGATGCTTCGAAGATTAAGGCTATGGGCTTCAACGCTGTCAGACTTGTCAAGGAATGGGGGGCGCTTGAGAACAGCGCCAATCCCAGCGTCATATCATACAATCAATCGAGTCTGACCTCGCTGTCCGAGCAAGTAGACGCGTTAACGAGTCAAGGGCTGTACGTAATTGTCAAGCTGACTGCCGACGGAGACAATTCCTACGACTACAATAACCTGCAGAATTTCCTTGGCTCATCACAATACTGCAACTCGATGGGCGATTATGTCAGCAAGATGGGGGACAGCTTCTTCATGACATCATCATCAGTAAAGACCTCAGGCTCGTATCACCTCACCCAGCTATGGCTGAAAATATCAGGGATGACAGCAAACAACCCACTGGTGGTCGGCTACGACTTCCTGAACGAGCCAACCACCTGTCCCAACTCGCCACAACCCCCCTCCACGATACGAGCAGCATGGCACACTAGAATAGGCGAGCTGCTGAACACTCTTCGCAAAGCCGGAGACAACAGGATCGCATATGTCGAAGAAGCTCCCTTCTTCGCCTACTACAGCGGAGGCTTCACTCCCTACTCAGACCCGTTGTCCAACACCATAGGCTCGATTCACTGGTATCGTAACGAGTACCCAGTTCGATCCAAGTCTTGGCAGGCTTGCTCTGGCAACATGACAACTCTCATCGGTTACTACGGAAACGTCACGGGGTCCTCAGGATCACTCTGCTCCAACGCTCCCATCTGGGCATACCAGGCCCAACAGAAATTTCCAAAACAGGCTTTTGACATTGGCGAGTTCGGAGCAATCTGGGGAAACAGCCCTGGCGATATCGACGACCAATGGATAAACAATTCACTGCTGCTCTTCAGAAACCAACACCTCACCGGCTGGTTCTACTGGGGCTCAAACAGCACCGGGACATGGATCCCGGACATTACTGGTAACTTCACAATAGCCCTTTCCCAGACTCTACTCATGTTGAATTCACCAAGCGGGTCCTCTTCCACGACCAACATCACGCTCTCTGTCACAACAAGCCACCAGTTCACAACGACAGCAACGATAACCTTCGCATCGAACGATACTTTCACGAACTCTACCTCGGGACCGCTGATCCAATTTGACCCACAGAGTGCCAGGCCTGCTTCTCCCGGATCTAGCCTTGACGTGACTGTCTCCGTCACAGTCGGATCATCTATCCAAGCCGGGACATACAGATTTACCATCTACGGGTCCACTCAGTCAGGGCTTACAAATTCAACGGTACTCATAGTGACCGTGACCTAGTCCACAGTCTAGACATTCCGCTTGCTTGCAGGTAGCCAAAGCGATTTGTTCTGACCTGAACGTTTCCACTCGCGGAGAAAAACATGAAAGGTTGGCGCCCAGGGCGGGATTCGAACCCGCCGTGCGCTCGAACATTCATCTTCGAGTGTCGCACGGGTGACAGCCGTGCATACTCTCGGCCGGCTCCCGCGAGCCGCGGACCGGGCTATACTACCTCAACGCGTCCATCACTCGGACAGGGCGCGAGCCCGGAACATGACCTGGGCAAACACGCTACCGAAAAGTTACCAAGCTTAAACCTTCCCAATCGTACGCGCCGGATCCTCTTTACCAAGGATTAGGAAGAACGGTTTAGACAAAGGCTAAATCAAGATATTCCAAGCCGGTCTCCGAAGGAACCCCTCGGATGATGCAACTCGCGGCGCCCTCTTTTGGGACTACCGGACTGCTAAGCCTCCTCATAGGCTTCCTAATCGTCTTCATCATCTACCTCCTCGTCATCGGATTCGTCTTGTGGCTAGCTGGGGAGATTGTCGTCGGGAGACGAGTCACATTTGGAGAAGCTCTCGGTATAGCAGCAGTTGGAACCTTTCTCGTCGGAGCTATCATTGCTTTTCTCCCGAACATTATCGGAATACTTTTGGGGCTGCTGATCTTTCTATTACTGGTAAAACACTATTTCAAAACAGGATGGTTGGGCGCGATAGGCGTCGGAATAATGGCGATAGTAGTAGGAGTCGTCATATTCTTCCTACTGGGCGCCCTAGCGCTAGCCGCCTTATTCGGTCTGCCCAAGATATCCGGGCTCTAAACTCTCACTCGTCTACTATGAAACATGAAAAGGAGCCGCGAGGGGCTCCCCTATGGTTTGTTGGGAAGTGTCAATGCCCCGGCAGGTATAGGGCTAGGCTTCCTCTTCTTTCTTAGAGTCTTCCTGCTCTGAAGAACAGCCGCACGTGTCGCACATGGTTGTTCTAACCGTAGAAACCCTCTCTCGTTTATTTAAACGTCTAGAATTGTCTAGTGCGCTCTTCGAAAATTGCCTCATGGAATCTTCTGAAGCCACGCCAGTAATGTCTCCAGAGCCTCTTGCTTTCCGTCAGGATTTTGAGAACCCGTACCAGGTGTCTTGAAGCTGTGATCTCCCCCCTCGATCCAGTGAAGCTGGGCGTTAGGACCAATCCTATCGACGACCTTTTCGAGAAGATCCTTGCGCGCGAAGCTGTCTCTGGTCCCGGACAAGAACAGCATCGGTTTCTTGATCTTGTACAAGTGCTGGTCTCTCAGCTGTTCCGTCCTGCCGGGTGGGTGCAGGGGATATCCGAGAAAGAACAGTCCGTCAATATCAGCCCCGTTTGCTGCAACAACTTGTGAAGCTATGCGGCCTCCCATGGATTTTCCACCTACGAAGATACGGCTAGCTTTGTGGGTGGAGTTCCTGGCCTGTTCAATCGTTGCCTTGTAGCTTCCTTCCAAGACCTCTGTCCGGTCAGGCACTTTTCGTCGGGCTTCCATGTATGGAAAATTAAACTTCACTGTGATGAAGCCCTGTTTTGCTAGTTCAGTATGGAAATATCGGATGAAGGGCGAATGCATCGGTCCGCCCGCTCCGTGCGCGATGATGAGACAAGTCGAAGGATCCCGCATCTTGTCGGGTAGAGCGTAGACGATGCTTGTCTCGCCGCCTTTCGATAATTTGACAGTCTGCTCCTCTAGCTTGTACGAGGCACTTGGCTCTTGCAAGGTCGATCGATTGAAATTTGGTAGGCTAGCCGGTTACGTTAAAGTTCTGGGTTTCCCACGAATATTGCTAGATAACGAAGGGGCTCCATGCCCTCTCTGATCGAACTGTGGACGGTACCAGGTGGAATGACGAGCATTGTTCCGGGCTTTATCCGCACCTCTTGCTCGCCTACTCGGGCTATGCCTCTTCCCTCGATGTAGAAGATGGTCTCCTCGATCATATGCTCGTGGGGAGCGACTATCCCATCGACCTCGATATAGCGAACAGAGAGGGAATGGCCTCGTTCTGCTCGGGACAAGTACCAGCGTTTGAAATCTCCAACTCTTTCTGGCATCACGTCAGAAAGACGCTTGACGATCAAGCCAATGGTCGACCGGTTGCTCGTTTCACATATCTTTAAGCTAGTGGAGAGGTCTCGTCGAGGAGAGCCGGCCAGAAACGTCGCCGATCTTTCCAGACTCTTCTAACACCTTTCGAGTCTCCATGGCCAGCCACTCAAAGTTCTCGTACGGGTTGACGGGAACCTTGTACCGGTCCATGATATGTTTGACCAGCGGCTCGAACGCCTGCCAGTCGATTACAACCAAGTATCTCAATGAATGGATGGCAATAGTCAGATCGATTATTCCCTCCTTGACAAGTTCTCCGATGAGCTCGTAAATGTAGCCGAAGTTTCTTGCTTCGTAGTCCTCGAGACTATCGTCGAAGCCTTCCCAGTTGACGTGGCTGTACTTCTTCACTGAATCATGCATGTTTTTCCTTCGGCGTGCGAACGATTCTTCAGTGATTTTTTCGAGCACTGAGAAGGACATGTTCGACTTTGTTTCGAAGCTCGCTGTCTTGATGAGCCGCGCGTTTTGTCGAAGCTGGAAAACGACGAACACTGCCCCGAGAATAATGGCGATTGAGCTTATCGCGCTCAGGAAGTTTATCAGGAAACTGAAATCGACCATGACAACACCCCGCTAAGATTGTCAGTTAATATTGACTGCATCAGACCCCTACGACCAGGCTGACCACCCCGTGAGTCCTTGCCCGGAAAAAATCAGCTAATATAGCCGGAATCCGGCCACGGGTTTTTCGTGGGCCCGTAGCTTAGCCAGACCCTTACCAGGGGTCCTAAAGAGGTAGAGCACCGGTAGAGAACCCGTCTCTGGTGAAGCTTTTACCTCGAAAAGGAAGAGACCCGGTTGTCGCGGGTTCAACTCCCGCCGGGCCCGCACAATCCAAGTCAAACGGGTCGACGAAATAGGGACCGATGGAAAACTCAGACTTAGATCATTGCGCCTTTGTCGTTAAGTAGGTTCTGTGGAACCCGATTGCGATGATCGCGAGGATTGCTCCCACAATTTCTATGTAGAAGCCCGGTTGGAAACCCCAGTTTTCAGTGAAGGTAAGGGGTCCGGCTGTGATGGTTTGTGTGCCAAAGGGTCCGGTGATACAGTTGGACATGCTACCGCATGAGTTCGAGATTGAGTAGTTGACTAGAACAGCGTAGAGGATCGGGGTGAGGATGGCGAGTATGCCACTGCCAACTAGGAGACGTGAGGCTCTGGGAATGGTTCCCAGGAGCACTAGCACTGTGGACGCGATGATGGCAGCCCCGATGTACGGACTGTAAGTAGTTAGAGTCTGCGCCGATTGTCCTGAGCCAGCAAACAGTGTGGACGGTCCGCTCCAGAGCGACCAGCGCGAAGATTGAGAGACACCCAAGGAGCCTGTTGTATCGATGCCCCACCAGTAGAGAAAGATACTGACCAAAAAGAAGGCTCCTGCTAGAAGAGCGACGAAGTTGATTCGGGGAAATTCCATCTCTTTCTTAGTTGCCATTTTCTCTTCACCACGCCTACCGGATGATAGGCAATTTAACGTGTTCCGTGTTCAGCATTCTTGAACGAGACGTGAGCGCGTTTTCTAATTTGACGCAATTTGGGAAAATAGCGCTGGGGTCTGACTGTCAGGCACGATCGTGTTCTGAAGTTTTCCTACAGTCTCGATCTTTGCTTCGACGAGGTCTCCAGCCTTCAACAGGTATGGCTCCTTGTCAGGCTTCCTATAGATAGCCACGCCCGACGGAGTTCCTGACGTTATGATATCGCCTGGTTCTAGAGTCATTGACGAGAAGAACTCGACGAGTTCTCGAATCTTGAAAACCATGTTCTTCGTACTTGAAAACTGTCGCGTCTCACCGTTTACCCGCAGCTCCATCCCGAGATCATCAGGTTCACCGGCAGAGTCAGGCGTGACTAGGAATGGTCCCATTGGAGCGAACGAGGCGAAATTCT
>WNGD01000911.1_pt1 | contig 64020 bp, 61 predicted proteins | sample 5400671 | NCBI WGS metagenome assembly WNGD01 (sample SAMN13153369, study PRJNA577476) | soil metagenome | isolation source: 40 cm soil or saprolite under grassland replicate 2 | place: USA:California | collected 2016-06-15
CAGCTCCTCGCGGATCGAGTCGATCGGCGGGTTGGTGACCTGGGCGAAAGTCTGCTTGAAATAGGTGTAGAGCAGCTTCGGCTTGTCGGAGAGCGCCGAGATCGGCGTGTCGTTGCCCATCGAGCCGACCGCTTCCTGGCCGGTGGTGGCCATCGGCTCGAGCAGGATCTGCAGGTCCTCCTGGCTGTAGCCGAACACCTGCTGGCGATCGAGTAGCGAGACGTTGGTGCGCACCTCGCGCGCCTGCACCGGGGGGAGATCCTCGAGCACGATCTGGGTGCGCTTGAGCCATTTGCCGTAAGGATGGCGGCCCGCGAGGCTGGCTTTGAGCTCGTCGTCGGAGATGATGCGGCCCTCGACGAGATCGACGAGCAGCATCTTGCCGGGCTGCAGCCGCCATTTGCGGACGATGGTCTCCTCCGGCACCGGCAGCACGCCGGCCTCCGACGCCATGATGACGAGATCGTCCGAGGTGACGAACCAGCGCGCCGGGCGCAGGCCGTTGCGGTCGAGCGTGGCGCCGATCTGGCGCCCGTCGGTGAACGCGATCGCGGCCGGGCCGTCCCACGGCTCCATCAGCGAGGCGTGATATTCGTAGAACGCGCGGCGCTCCTCGCTCATCAGCGGATTGCCGGCCCACGCCTCGGGGATCAGCATCATCGCCGCGTGCGCCAGCGAATAGCCGCCGCGCACCAGAAATTCCAGCGCGTTGTCGAAACAGGCGGTGTCGGACTGGCCCTCGTAGGAGATCGGCCACAGCTTGGAAATGTCGTCGCCGAACAGCTCGGAGGAGACCGAGGCCTGCCGCGCCGCCATCCAGTTGAGATTGCCGCGCAGCGTGTTGATCTCGCCGTTGTGCGCGATCATCCGGTAGGGGTGCGCGAGCGACCAGGTCGGGAACGTGTTGGTCGAGAAGCGCTGATGCACCAGAGCCAGCGCGGATTCGAAATCCGGCTCGTGCAGATCCGGATAATATTTGCACAGCTGGTCGGCCAGGAACATGCCCTTGTAGACCAGGGTGCGGCACGAGAGCGAGACCATGTAGTAATCGGCGAGATGCCGTTCGCGCCGGTTGTAGACCTCGTTGGAGATCACCTTGCGCAGGATGAACAGGCGCCGCTCGAACTCGTCGTCGGTCTTGACGTTCTTGCCGCGGCCGACGAACACCTGCATGTGCACCGGCTCGGTCGGCAGCACCGCCGCGCCGAGCGAGGCGTTGTCGCTCGGCACCTCGCGCCAGCCGAGCAGCACCTGGCCCTCGCGCGCCACCACGTCGGCATAGATGTCGAGGATCACCTGGCGCCATTGCGGGTCGCGCGGCAGAAAAACGTGGCCGACGGCGTAATGGCCGGGCTCGGGCAGGTCGATGCCGAGCTCGGCGGCCTTGCGCGCGAAGAACTTGTGCGGGATCTGCACCAAAATGCCGGCGCCGTCGCCGGCCCGCGGGTCGGCGCCGACCGCGCCGCGGTGCTCGAGGTTGAGCAGGATTTTCAGCGCGTCGTCGACGATCTTGTGGGATTTGCGGCCCTTGATGTCGGCGATGAAGCCGACCCCGCAGGAATCCTTTTCCAGCGCCGGATCGTAGAGTCCGGAAGGCGTGCCGGCGGCACGCAATGCCGCGCGGGCATCCGCCTGCTCCGCCTGCGAAGCGCTGGCCCGATCCGGGAAGCGTGTCGCCCTCATGGCACCCTCCTCTCGTTCCGGAACGCGCGAAACCGGGTTTCGGCGCACCCTCCTCGCCCGCGGCGCCGCTGGACGCCTCGATGCGGACGGAATCCCTCCTCGTGAATAGGCGGCTTTACCCGAGCCGCGGACCCTTTCGGGATCGCTTCCGAACGGCCTTGCGCAAGCCCTTCGCGCAAGGCGCGCTCTCCCGCGCATTTTTGCCGGATCGCTTCCGGTCTGGCGGCGCGGACCGCCAATTGGGACAGCATTACTGTCCTAATATGTCAAATCTCGACCCCGAACGCAAGGCTCGGCCGGGCAAATCCGGCCTTTTCCTTGCCGATTGTTGCGGCGAAGGATTCCTGGACGCAACAAGAGGAACACGGATGCGACGTTGAGCGCAATGGGGTTGCCCACGGAGTAGCGTTCCCCGGTTCAGCAGCGCACCACTTCATGCTGCGCCGCGCCCGGACACGAGGGGAGAGACGTATGCATTTCGCCAGCGACAATGCCGCCGGGATCGCGCCCGCGATCCTCGCGGCGATCGGCCGCGCCAACGACGGCTTCGCGCTCGGCTACGGCGAGGATGCGATCACGAAACGGCTGGAGCGACGCCTGGCCGAAATCTTGCCGACCGGAACCGCCGCGAACGCGCTGGCGCTGGCGCACATCGCGCCGCCCTGGGGAGCCGTGCTGTGCCATGAGGAATGTCATCTCGCGACCGACGAATGCGGCGCTCCGGAATTCTTCGGCGGCGGGCTCAAACTGATCGCGCTTGCGGGCGAAGCCTGCAAGATCCCGGCCGCGACCTTGGAGGCGGCACTCAAGCGCCTGCCGTGGGGCGGTCCGCATCATGTCACCGCGGCGGCGCTCTCGCTCACCCAGGCGACCGAGGCCGGAACGCTGTATGCCCCGGATGAGATGCGCCGGCTCGCGGAGCTGGCGCATGCCAAAAACATGCTGGTGCATGTCGATGGGGCGCGGTTTGCCAATGCGCTCGTGCGCCAGAACCTTGCGCCCGCGGCGGCGAGCTGGAAGCTCGGCGTCGACGTGCTGTCCTTCGGCGCCACCAAGGGCGGCGCGCTCGCGGCGGAGGCCGTGCTGGTGTTCGATCCGGCACGCGCCGCCGGGTTGGCCGAGCGGCGCAAGCGCGGCGGACACCTTCTCTCCAAGCACCGCTTCCTGGCGGCGCAGCTCGAAGCCTATCTGACGGACGATCTCTGGCTCACGCTCGCGCGTCACGCCAATGCGATGGCCGATCTGCTCGCGGCGCGATTGGCCGCGGCCGGTTGTTCGGCGCTATGGCCGGTCGAGGCCAACGAAGTATTCGTGAAGTTTTCTCACGATCTCGACCGGCGGCTCCGGCAAGCGGGCGCGAGCTATCATCCATGGGCGACCGACAGCCTGCGCGCCGGCGTCGCCTTGGGGTCCGATGAGGTGCTGGTGCGCCTCGTCACGTCGTTCGCCACACGCGCGGAGGATGTGGAGGAATTTGTCGATGTCGTGCGGCGTCATTCCGGAAGCCGCGAAGCGGCTGTCCGGAATCCATGAACACCGATGCTTCTGTGGTCACAGGTTCCGGGTTCGCCGTTTCACGGCGCCCCGGAACGACTGCGCAGAGTGATCGGCCCGCCCAAGCTCCGCCTCAATCGAGGCCGATCGTGAGCCAATCCGATTCTCTGGGGGTCGAAGATTCCGTCGGGGAGAAGTCTCGTGAAGATCCAAGCGATCCTGGTGGCGAGCCTCGTCGCGCTCGGCTCGAGTTCCGCATTGGCCGAGCCGCTGCGGCCCATCTTCGGCGGCGTGCTGCCGCCGACGGAGATCAGCGCCATCGTGCGCTCGATGGGGCTGGTGCCGGCCGGCCGGCCGGTCCGCCAGGGGCTGACTTATGCGGTGCTCGCCGCCGATCCGCGCGGAAGGCAGCTCCGCGTCATCGTCGACGCTCGCTTCGGCGACGTGCTCTCGGTGCGGCGGGTCATTGCGGCGGGCCCGCCCGGCGTTTATCCGCCGCCGCGGGTCTACGGCGCCATGCCGCGGCCCTATGCGCCCTACGAGATGCCGTGGATGGGACCGGATTTCCGGCCCCCGGGAATGATCGGCCGGGCGGATCCCGACCAGCCGTATCCGCCGGTGCCGCGGTCGCGACCGGCGTCTCAAGGCGACAAACCGGAGCCGAAGGCCGCGGCCGCGCCGGCGAGCCCCCATGCATCGGTGGTGACGATCGGACCGTCGGCCGGATCGCGTGCCGCGGATCCCAAGCCGACCGGGAGCACGCCGAAGGCGCCGAGCTTCCCGCCGGTGCAATCGTTGGAGTGAACTCCGCAGGCGACGTCATTCCGGCCGAGCGCGCAGCGCGAGAGCCGGAACCCATGAACACGGTGTTTTGTGAGTTGTTCTAACGGTGGTCATGGGTCCCGGCTCGCACTCGCTGCGCTCGCTTGGCCGGGACGACGACCTGCGAGCTCAAAAAGAAAGCGCCCCGCCGAGCGGGGCGCTCCCCAAACATTCGCGATCCGGCGTCAGGCTGCCTTCGCGGCCTTGGCGTCGATGATTTTCGCCGACTGGGTGCCGATCGGGATCTGGCGCGGCTTCAGCGTCTCGGGGACCTCGCGGACGAGATCGACGTGAAGCAGACCGTTCTCCAGCGTGGCGCCCTTGACCTCGACGTGGTCGGCGAGCTGGAAGCGGCGCTCGAAGGCGCGCGCGGCAATGCCCTGATAGAGCACCTCGCCGGCCTTCTCGTCCTTGACCTGCTTCTCGCCGCGGATCGTCAGCGTGTCTTCCTTCTTCTCGATCGAGAGGTCGGCTTCGGTGAAGCCGGCGACCGCGAGCGTGATGCGATAGGCGTTCTCGCCGGTCCGCTCGATATTGTAGGGCGGATAGCTGGGCGCGCCGTCGACGCCTGCGACCTGGTCGAGCAGGGAAAACAGCCGGTCGAAACCGACGGTCGAACGATAGAGGGGAGCAAGATCGAATGTTCGCATGGCATGACCTCCTTGGTTGAGCGACATGCGGGGGTCCACCTTTCGGTCGGACCGTTCTCGTGCAGCCGATAGAGCCTGCACGGACATTATGTGGGTACCGGTATTTTCCGCTGCAAGGGGACGAGCCTGTGCGAGCCTCCGCGCATTGAGCCCCCTTGCCGGGCTGCTATAAGGGCCGGCTTCCCGCCCAAAACCCCAGCAGCTCGATGACCCTCATCTCCACGCCCGCAAACCCCGTCCCGGAGGGCGCGGTCACCGGGGTCCTCAAGACCCCGGACGGCGTCGCGCTGCGCTTTGCGCGCTGGGCTCCGCCCCAGGGGCGCAAGGGCACGCTGCTGGTGCTGCCGGGCCGGGCGGAGTTCATCGAGAAATATTTCGAGGTGGTCGGCGAGGCCCGCGCGCGGGGCTTCGCGGTCGCCATGATCGATTGGCGCGGCCAGGGACTCTCCGAGCGGGCGCTGCCCGATCCGCGCAAGGGCCACGTCGGCAGCTTCGCCGAATACGACGTCGATCTGGAGACTTTCGTGCGGGAGATCGTGTTGCCGGATTGCCCGCCGCCGCTGTTCGCGCTCGGTCACTCGATGGGGTGCGCGATGCTGATCCGTGCCGCCCAGAAAGGCCGCCGCTGGTTCGACCGCATTGTGCTGTGCGCGCCGATGATCGGGCTTGCCGGACGCGCCGGCGCGCGCTTTGCCGCCGTCACCGCCCGAACCCTGCGGCTCGTCGGGTTCGGCCGCTCCTATGTGCCGGGCGGCGGGTCGATCGCGGTGGCCTCGCTGCCGTTCGTCGGCAATGTGCTCAGCTCCGATCCCGTGCGCTACGCGCGCACCGCGGCGATCGTCGATGCCGAGCCGATGCTGGGGCTGGGCTCGCCGACGGTCGCCTGGGTCGACGCCGCCTACCGGACCATGCGCGAGTTCGGCGAGCCGCAATATCCCGAGCGCATCCGCCAGCCGATCCTGATCGTGGCCGCGGGTCAGGACGAGGTCGTGTCGACGCCGCTCACCGGGAAGTTCGCGACCCGGCTGCGCGTGGGCTCGCATCTGGTGATCGCCGGAGCGCGCCACGAGATCCTGATGGAGCAGGACCGCCACCGCACGCAGTTCTGGGCGGCGTTCGACGCCTTCGTGCCGGGGACGCCGTTGTTCGGATGACGAAGGACAGCCGTAGGGTGGGTCAAGCGCAGCGCGGCCCAATGTTCCGCCGACGGTGGGTTTCGCTCCGCTCAACCCACCCTACGATCTCATGCCTGAAGCAGTTTCAGCGCGGCTGCATGCACGACACGGTCGCCCGCGGCGAGGACGCGGCCGCCGGACAGGGCAGGACCGCCGTCCCAGGCGGTGAGCACGCCGCCGGCGCCGGTGATGATCGGAACCAGCGGGACGATATCGTGCGGCTTGAGCTCGGTCTCGATGACGAGATCGATGTGTCCGGCCGCCAGCATGCAATAGGCGTAGCAATCGCCGCCATAGCGCGACAGCCGCACGCGCTGCTCGACGCGGCGGAACGCGTCGCGATCCTGTTCCGACATCAACAGCGGGCTCGTGGTGAACAGCACCGCCTCGTCCAGCGCGGCGCAGGGACGCACGCAGAGCTCGCGGTCCCCGGCCGGGCCGCGATAGCGCGCCGCCTCGCCGTCTCCCGTAAAGCTCTCGCCCAGGAACGGCTGGTGCATCGTGCCGAACACCGGTTTGCCGAATCGCGTCAGCCCGATCAGCGTTCCCCACGCCGGCATGCCGCAGATGAAGGATTTGGTGCCGTCGATCGGATCGAGCACCCAGACGTATTCGGCATCGGGATGCTCGCTGCCGTATTCCTCGCCGACGATGCCGTGCTCGGGAAACGCCTTGTGAATGAGCGCGCGCATCGCGGCCTCGGCGGCGCGATCCGCCGCCGTGACCGGATCGAAGCGGCCGACCGTGCCCTTGTTGTCGATGCTCAGCGAGGTGCGGAAGAACGGCAGGATCACTTCGCCGGATTTCGCCGCCAGCTCCTCGACGAAGCTTCCGAAATCGACTGCCGTCATGGAATGTTTTCCTGGACCCTCTCGCACTAACGAAGCCGCGTACGATCGGCAACCGCGATGGGGCCGGCGCGCAGCCTCCAGGTCGGACTGTGTTCATTTCGCCACGGAGGGGCTCCTTCGAAGGGGCAGGCGGAATCGGGACTTGCCTTTTGTGCGGCGCGGTGGCATATTGCTGCAGCGCGGTATCGCGATTGTTGTCGCGTTCCCGCCGCCCTCCTTGGGCGTTTCCTCCCTAGACTTGGGCCGCTTGCACCCGCGAGCGGCCCTTTTTTTGCCGATGTTTTCCCCGTGCGCCGATCCGGGCGCGCCTGGCGGGCCGAAGCTCGGACTAGGACCGCAAGCCCCCGCCGATCGGCCATGCGCCAACCGGGATGCTGCTATGCGGTAGACAGGGTGCGCGACCGCCGTCACTCGGCAGCGGCGCGATAGGGCCGCAGCTCCTCCAGCGGCAAGGCCGCCAAGCGATCGGCCAGGATCACCATGTCGGCGGCGACCTGCGGGAAATTCGCCGAGCGCTCGTAACGGCGCTCGTCCATGTAGAGCGCGCGGTTGATCTCCAGCTGAATCGAATGCAGGCCCGCGGCCGGGTTGCCGTAGTGCTCGGTGATGAAGCCGCCCGCGTAGGGCTTGTTGCGGCTGACCAGATAACCGAGCTCCCGCAAGGTGGATTCGATCGTCTCGGAGACGGCGGCGACGCAGCTCGTTCCGTAGCGATCGCCCAGCACGATATCGGCGCGCGGGCGTTCCTCCTTGGCGCCGCCGGTCGAGGGCATGGAATGGCAGTCGATCAGCGCCGCGGCCCCGAATTCGTGGTGGACGTCGGCGAGCAATTTTCGCAACGCCCGGTGATAAGGCTTGTACAGGCATTCGATCCGCCGCAGCGCGTCATCGACGGGAAGCCGCTGGTCGTAGATTTCCTGGGAATCGCCGACCACCCGCGCCACGGTGCCGAGCCCGCCCGCGACCCGCATCGAACGGGTATTGGCGAAGGAGGGCAGCCGCCCCTCGAACATGCGCGGATCGAGCTCGTAAGGCTCGCGGTTGACGTCGACATAGCAGCGCGGGAAATGCACGCGCACCAGCGGCTGGCCGCGGCCGACCACCCCGCAGACGAGCTCGTCGACGAAGGAATCCTCCGAACGGCGCAACGTGGCGAGATCGAGCCGCGCGGTCGCCAGGAACGCGCGCGGGTAAACCCGGCCGCTGTGCGGGGAATTGAACACGAAGGGCGCGGCGGTCGCTTGCGGTTCGAGGATTTCGAACGGCGGGTCGAGCTCGGCCACGACTGGATCGCTCATCGTCCTAAAAGACCTCTCTGGCGCGCACGGTTCCGAGCCCGACTCTCTCGGATGCGTGCGGGCATTCTCCACTGCGGAGCGGTTTCTGCCAAGCGTCCGGCGAGGTTCACCCGATATTTACCCCCGCGGCGGCTTATGGGATGAGTCTCCTCTTGCGCCATTGGGTCCGTGAGCCGCCGATGCCGAAGATCCTGCTTGCCGAAGACGACAACGACATGCGCCGGTTCCTGGTCAAGGCGCTGCAGAGCGCCGGCTTCGAGGTCACCGACTACGACAACGGACTTGCGGCGTACCGGCGGCTGCGCGAGGAACCGTTCCAGCTGCTGTTGACCGACATCGTCATGCCGGAGATGGACGGCATCGAACTCGCCCGCCGCGCCTCCGAGCTCGACCCCGACATGAAGATCATGTTCATCACCGGGTTCGCCGCGGTCGCGCTCAATCCGGACTCGCAGGCGCCCAAGGAGGCCAAGGTGCTCTCCAAACCCTTCCACCTGCGCGACCTCGTCAACGAGGTCCAGAAGATGCTGGCGGCCTAAGGCGTGCATTCTGGTAGCCCGCATGGAGCGAAGCGAAATGCGGGAGCGGCTGCCCCGGATTACGCTGCGCTCCATCCGGGCTACGAAGGATGCTTCCGCAAGGGGAGAGGGTTCTTGCCTCGCCGGTCGCAGCCGATATAAGGGGCCTTGCCCCACATCGGCCGGGCGCGTAGCTCAGCGGGAGAGCACTACGTTGACATCGTAGGGGTCGCTGGTTCGATCCCAGCCGCGCCCACCATCTAAAGACTCTGAAAATCCACGATTCCTCCTGGTCAGAGGGGTCAATGCTTGGGCAGAATGTTCGCGTGGCGTTCTGTTGGAGAGAACCATGCCTTTCTCGATAAACCGAATTGACCATGTCGTCCTGAATTGCAGGGATCTCGACACGATGGCGGTCTGGTATCAGCACGTGTTGGGCATGGACCGAGAGGAGTTCGGACCGGATCGGCGCATAGCCCTGAAATTCGGGAATCAGAAGATCAATCTGAGGCCAACAGGAGCCTCAAATTGGCCGACTGGTGCGGTAGACACGCCAGGGTCCCTCGATCTTTGCTTCATTACCACCGCCGCCCCTGCAGACGTGCTGAATCATCTGCGGGCGACAGGGACGGCCGTCACCGAGGGGCCCGTGCAGAGAACCGGCGCACTTGGACCTATGACCTCGATCTACTGCCGCGATCCGGATGGCAATCTCGTCGAGATCGCTAAATATGCCGGACGGTGATGTTTTTCAATTTGTGCAGACCGAAACGCATCGCATGTTATCGACGGTGACTGAGTAACCAGTAACCCGCACAGGAACCGCCCGAGAAGCTACATGAAGGTAGTGCAATTCCTGGTCCTTGGAACTGCAGGCGCCCTCTTCGTGGCTTGCGGTGCGTGGGCACTTGTCTGGTTCAGCGGTGTGCCGATTTCCCGAACCTCGATTTCGACGCAGTCCGACTTCAAGCCGCCTCTTGAAGCGCCGGGAAGCAAAAGGACCCTTGCCATCGGTGAAAAGGAAACGCCATTGGGACCGGCACCCAATCGAACCCCGCCCCCAGGCAAGAAAGACAATGATCGCAACCACCAGGATTGGGAGAGAGAGTTGAACAAGAAGATAAACAGTATTTGTCGCGGATGCTGATTCGTATCGGGCCTTATCGAGCAGCGTCCACGTCCAACTCGTTTGCGCGGTCGATAGGGTCGCTGGTTCGATCCCAACCGCGCCCACCATCGATCCCGGCTATTATCCATTCGCGAGAGTCCAGGCTGCGCACCGCGCCGGCATCGGCTCCGCCGACCGCGTTCGCGCATCGCGTGGGAAGCAAATTTGCATAGACAAGGGAGGAGCGAACCATGGGCATGCTCGACGGCAAAATCGCGATCATCACCGGAGCAACGAGCGGCATCGGCGAGCGCACCGCGGAGCTGTTCGTCGAAGAGGGCGCGCGCGTTTGTTTCACCGGCCGGCGCAAGCTTGAGGGCGAGGCGATCGCCAAGCGACTGGGCGCCAACGCCAGCTTTTTTCCCGCGGATGCCACGCAGGAGGCCGACTGGGAGCGCCTGATCCGCCACGTGCTCGACCGTCACGGGAAACTCGACGCGCTGTTCAACAACGCCGGCGGCCCGGCGCCGACCGGCGGCATCGAGCGCATCCCGGTTGACGGCTTCGACCAGGCCATGGCGCTGCTCGTGCGCTCGGTCATGTTGGGCATGAAGCACGCGGCGCCGATCATGAAACGGCAGCGCGCCGGCGCGATCATCAACAACGGCTCGATCGCCGCGCATTTGGCCGGCTATTCGAGCTCGATGATCTACAGCGCCGCCAAGGCCGCGGTGGTGCACCTGACCCGATGCGTCGCCATGGAGCTCGGGGAATCCGGCGTGCGGGTCAATTCGGTGTCTCCCGGCGCGATCGCCACCGGAATTCTGGCCAAGGCGCTGGGCATGCAGGACGCCAGCAAGGCCGACGCGCAGGCCGATAAGATCAAGGTCGCCTACGCCGGCATGCAGCCGATCCCGCGCGCCGGCGTGCCCGACGATATCGCCCAGTGCGTCGCCTGGCTCGCCTCCGACCGCGCGAGCTTCGTCAACGGCGAGGACGTCGTGGTCGACGGCGGCGTCATCGGCGGGCGCATGTTCACGCCGCAGCAGGAGGGCCTGCAAAAAGCCAAGGCGATGCTGGGGATCGCAGAGTGATGGATGTGCGTTCGCCAGCGCAGCCGAGATCGAACAGAACCGCATGCAGCGCGAAGTGATCCGGTTCGATCCAACCCAACAGGGGCCGCTCGAGGGCGTGCGCGTCGTCGATCTGTCGCGGCTCGTCGCCGGCAACATGCTCTCGCTCCAGCTCGCCGATCTCGGCGCCGAAGTGACGAAGGTCGAGCCGCCGCACGGCGACCCTTTGCGCGACTGGCTCGACGACGGCCAGCCGCTGTTCTGGAAGGTTTACGCCCGCAACAAGCGCTCGATCGTGCTCAACCTGCGCATTGCGGCCGGCAAGGAGGCGCTGCTGCGGCTCGCCCAACGCGCCGACGTGCTCATCGAGAATTTCCGGCCCGGCACGCTCGAGCAAATGGCGCTCGGCCCCGACCTGCTTTTGGCGCGCAACGCCGATCTCATCCTCGTTCGCATCTCCGGGTTCGGCCAGACCGGACCCTATGCGCAGCTGCCCGGGTTCGGCACTTTGGTCGAGGCCATGAGCGGGCTTGCGGCGCGCACCGGTTTTCCCGACCGCGAGCCGGTGCTGCCGCCGCTGGCGCTCGCCGACATGATCGCCGGCCTTTACGGCGCTAACGCGGTGACCACCGCGCTGTTCGCGCGGGAGCGCGGCCGCGCGCGCGGGCAGATCATCGACGTGTCGCTGCTCGAGGCGGTGTTCTCGGTGCTCGGCCCGGAAGCCGCGATTTTTCGCGCCACCGGAAGGGTCAAGGAGCGCACCGGAAGCGGCTCGAGCACCACCGCGCCGCGCAACGTCTATCGCTGCGCCGACGGCAAATACGTGGCGATGTCGGCGTCGATCCAGAGCATGGCCAAGCGCGTGTTCGAAGTGATCGGGCGCGCCGAGATGATCGAGGATGACCGGTTCCGCACCAACAGCGGTCGCGTGCGCAACCGCGTCCTGGTCGACGAGGCAATCGGCTCTTGGTTCGCGCGGCGCACGCGCGAGGAGGCGCTTGCCGAGATGCGCGCCGGCGGCGTCACCGTGGGTCCCGTCTACAACATCGACGACGCCGTCGAGGACCCGCATTTCCGCGAGCGAAACATCCTGGTCGAAGTGGAGGATGCCGACCTCGGCAGCATTCCGATGCACGACATCGTGCCGCGGCTCTCGGCGACGCCCGGGGTGTGGCGCCGTGCGGCGCCGAAACTCGGCGAGCACACCGATATAATTCTCGCCGAGGCCGGCTACGATGCCGAATCCATCGCTGCATTGCGCCGGGGAGGGGCCGCCGCATGATCCGGTCGCTGCTCTATGTGCCGGCGAGCTCCGAAAAATTTCTCGCGCGTGCGCACGAGCGCGGGGCCGACGCGCTGATTCTCGATCTCGAGGACGCCGTCGCCCCGCAGGAGAAGCTCGCCGCACGCGCCAGGCTGAAGGACGCCGTGCCGTCCGCCGGCCGCAACGGCGCGAAAGTGTTCGTGCGGATCAACGCCGGCGCGCCGGCGCTCGACGATGCGGAAGCGGCGTGCCGCGCCGGCGCCTTCGGCTTGTTCGTGCCAAAAGTCCATGCCCCGGCCGATGTCTGCCGGATCGACGCGCATCTGAACCGCATCGAGCGCGCAGTCGAGCGTGTGGTGCTGGTGCCGATGCTGGAAGATCCCGGCGCGGTGCTCGATGCGCGAAAAATCGCGGCGGCGAGCGTGCGGGGGTTCGCGCTGGTGGCCGGAAGCGAGGATATGGCGACCGCGATGGGTGCGGAGCCCACGCCCGAAGTGCTGCGGCTGCCGAAGCTCCTGGTGCATCTCGCCGCGAAGGCCGCGGGCCTGCGCTCGTTCGGTATGTTGCGCAGCGTCGCCGATTTTCGCGACGTCGACGGCGTGAAACGCGCAGCGCGCGAGGCCCGCAGCTTCGGCTTCGAGGGCGCCACCTGTGTCCATCCGAGCCTCGTCCCGATCCTCAACGCGGCGTTCTCGCCGGCGCCTGAGGAGATCGAGCGCGCCCGCCGGCTGGTTGCCGCGTTCGCGGCCGCGCAAGCGGCCGGGCAGGGCGCGTTCGTGTTCGACGGCAAGATGGTCGACGAGCCGGTCGTCGCCCGCGCCCGGGCGCTGTTGGCACGCGCCGAGCCGGGCCCGCCGGGATAGACCGGCCGGGATCACTTCTGCGCACGAGCCTGTCCGCGCCTCGCGGTCCGATCTATGATGACCGCGTCCGCGTCCGAAATGCGCACAACATCAAACAACGGGAGGAACCATGATTACCCTGAAAGCACTCGCGGCCGCGTCCGCAATCGCCCTCTTGGCCGCGCTTCCGGCATTCGCGCAGCAACCCGGCGCACCGGCCGTGGCGGCGCCGCCTCCGCTGCCCTACGGCGCGCCGATCTCGTTCGAGGTCGCCAAGAAGGCGATGGCGGCCGCCGAAGCCGAGGCGATGAAGAACAACTTGGCGGAGGTGATCGCGATCCTCGATAGCGGCGGCAATCTCGTGATGCTGCACCGGATGGAGAATGCCCAATTCGGGTCGGTGCGAATCGCCGAGGGCAAAGCGCGCGCGGCCATCGAGTTTCGGCGGCCGAGCAAAGCCTGGGAAGACGCGATTGCCGGGGGCGGCGCCGGGGTGAGGGTGCTCAGCTTCGGGGTTACGGCATCGGAAGGCGGCCTTCCCATCGTGGTCGACGGCAAGATCATCGGCGCGATCGGCGTGTCCGGTGCCGCGCTCAGCTCGCAAGACGGACAGGTCGCAAAGGCCGGGGCCGACGCGGTCAAGTGATTTCATCGCCAGATCACATTCGACGCGAACAATGCATCGCCCGCCGCGTCGGCGGGCGATGACATTTTGGATCAAGGCCGGAGCCGCGCTCGCGTCCGGCAGGCCGCCGGCCCTGAAACCTCCCGGCGCACAAGACATTGACGTTGGAAGGCGCTGCGTGCCGGGCCGCGGCCCGCGGCAGGTTTTGTTGACGGACGTCAAGGATGGATCAATTCGCCATCGAAGCGATCGACATCCGGATGATGCGGCGGTGTATCGAGCTTTCCAGGATCGCGACCACGCAAGGCGAGTTCCCGTTCGCGGCGCTGATCTGCTCGAAGGACGGCACCGTCCTGGCGGAGGCGACGAACCGGGTCGCGCGCGACCGGGATGTCACCCGACATGCCGAATTGCTGGCCGTGTCCGAAGCCCAGAAGGTGCTGGGCCAGGCCGGTCTCGCCGAGTGCACGATCTACTCGAACCTGGAACCCTGCGTGATGTGCTCGTTCCCGATCCGCGAGAGCCGGATCGGCCGGGTCGTGTTCGGCATAAGATCGCCGATGATGGGCGGGTTCTCGCGCTGGAACGTGCTCGGCGACCGGGTTATCTCCAAGCACATGCCGGAATATTTCAGCGCGGCTCCGGAAATCCTCGCCGGGCTGCTCGCGGAGGAGGCCGAGAAAGTGTGGACGGATTGGAGCCCGGCGATCTGGGAGATCATCACCACCCGAGGCTGCTTCGAAGGCGTTCGCTGCCGTTCGCACCGCGTTCCCTCGTCGGGTCGGCAAGCTGCCCGGTCCAGGTGATGGGTACTGAGGATCTCCCTCAGCCTGGCGCGGCCGGCGTCCCCGCCTCGATCTCGGCGAGGCAGCGCGCCAGATTCTCGCCTTCGGCATCGGCGAGCGCCGCCGTGCGCGCGCTGGCGACGGCGTCGATCGCCCGCGCCGCCGGAATGCGGCCGGCAAGCGCCGGGCGGATGATGCGGGTGTCGATCGCAAAATAATTGGCGCTGCCGCGCTTATGGGTGTCGCCGTAGCCCTTGATCAGCCGGGCGCATTCGGCGACTTCGATGGCGAGATCCGCGGAAATTTCCGCCGCGGCGGCGATGCGGGCGAGCCAAGCCTCGATCGCCTGCTGTTCCGCGCGGAAGCGATGCGTCCTCGGCCGCCAGCGCTTGAGGGCGCGCAGCAGCCGAAATTGCAGATAGCCGGTGATCGAACTGCTGCGCACCGCCATGCCCCAGTGCAGCCGGCCGAGCCGGGGAAAACGCCGGCTCAACCAAAGCATCGCGCCCGCCAGGCGCGGCGGCAGCACCGAGGCGAGCTCGTCGATTCCCGGCTTGAGGAATTCGACGATTGCGAACGGCTCTCCCGGACCGACGTGCATCGCCTTGGCGATGCGCGCGAAGCGCCCCGGGTCGAGCTTTGCCTGCGCGACCCGGATCACGTCCTCGAACGACATGCGCAGCGCGAGGTGCCGCGCCGTCTCGCGCAGCAGCTTGCCGCCGGCGCCGGTGCGCGCATCGGCTTCCCGGATGTTTGCGAGCCGGCGCAGATAGAGCTGCGCATAGCTCACATCCTGATATTTGATCAGCCGCCGGATGCCTTCGAGCACGATTTCACGCGCGGCATCCGGAAGCTCGGCGGCCGCCTTCGCCAGCACGGCATCCGTCGCACTGGCCGCGCGGTCTTGCTCGTCGGCAGCCGGCCGCGCCGGAACGCGCCGGCGCACCGCCGCGAGACCGGCGCCGAAGCCGCGCAAATTTGCCTCGACCGCCTTGCCGTCCTGGCGGATCGCGGCCTCGAACAGCTCCGGCGGTATCGGCAAGACCCCCGAGCCGGCGATCGCGCCGAGCATGACCGCATTGACCATCGAGCCGCTCTGCGCCGCCAATCTCTCCATGTCGAACAGCCGGCTCTGCTTGGCCTGGCGCTCGATCGCATGCACCAGATGCGTGCCGTCGAGGCGCCCGTCGCCCATCGCCATCTTCTCCTCCATCACGAAGAAACGATGGGTCGAGGCGATGACGTAGGTGCGATCCGGGGAAACAAAGCCGGCGCCGACGGCGCGGCCCGCCTCCAGGAGCTCGCTGGCGAGCAACAGGTCGACGTCGCCGATGCCGGGATGCAGCGCGAACACCGGCCGCCGGCCGCCGAGCTCGGCGGCAGGGACCGGCAGGATCTCGACGTAATAGGTGGTGGCGCCGGTGCGTTGCGCGACGCCGGGAATCGACGTGCTTTGCGCCGGCAGCCCGTGCCGCGCCGCCGCGGCGATCACCCAGCCGGTGAGCACGCCGCCGCCCTCGCCGCCGAGCGCGGCAATGAGCAGATGGATCGGCCGCGGGCTCATCCGCCCGCCTCCGCAATGCGCCCGCCGAGCCAGCCGATGACGCGGTTGCGCCAGGCGAACAGCAGGCGATCGAAGAAATTCGGATTGCGGATGATCTCGACGCGATAGAACGACGGACACAGCACCGCCGCGTGCGCGACCTCGCCGCACAACCCGCAGCCGACGCAGCTTTCGATCACGGTCGCCACCGGATCGGTGCGCAGCGGATCGGGGTTCGGCTTGACGGTGAGCGAAGGACATCCCGAGAGCCGGATGCAGGAATGGTCGCCGGTGCAGATCTCGTCGTCGACGCCGTAGCGCGCCCGCACCAGCCTCGCGCCGCGCGCGAGCTTTCCCGCCTCCTCGGTCCGCAGCCGCCGTTGGCGCGCCAGCTGACATTCGCCGTCGGCGATGATCACTTTGAGCCCGCGCTCGGCGGTGCGCATCGCCTCCTTGAGCGTGGCCAGCATGTCGGCGACGCCGTAGGTGCGCACCTTGCGCAGCCATTTCACCCCGAGCGAGCGCAGCGTCTTCTCGATGTTCATGCCGGGCGGCGACCCGGTCCGGCTCGAGGCGCTCGACGGCATGGCTTGCTGGCCGGTGGCCGACGTATAGCCGTTCTGCATGATGATGAGCACGCCGTCGCCGGCATTGAAGAGATGGCCGGCCACGCCGGTGATGACGCCGTTGTGCCAAAAACCGCCGTCGCCCATGATCGCGATCGGCCGGCGCTCGAGATTGGGCCCGACCGCGGCGGCGCTCGCGAGACTCATGCCGTAGCCGAGGATCGAATTGCCGAGGCTGAACGGCGCGAAGGTCGCAAACGAGTGGCAGCCGATGTCGGCGCTGATGTGGGTCTTGCCGATCTCGCGCTCCATCAGCTTGATGGCGCTGAACACCGGCCGCTCGGGACAGCCGGTGCAGAAGGTCGGCGGCCGCGCCGGCAATTCGCCGAGCGCCGCGGCGGCACTTTCCTTCTGGGCCTGCAAGGCGCGCGCGCGCTCGGCAATCGCATCGACGTCGAGGCCGGATGGGCGCGCCGCGGAGAAAAACCCGGCAAGCCCGTCGAGCAGGACCGCCGACGTGTACTCGCCGGCCTTGGGCAGACATCCCTTGCCGTAGACGCTCGTCTGGATGGCGGCGCGCCGCAGCTCGACCTGGATCGCCTGCTCGATGTAATCCGGATAGCCCTCCTCGACCACGAGCACCGCGCGCTTGCCGAGACAGAATCCTCTCACCTCCTCGGGCACCAGCGGATAGGCGACATTGAGCACGTGGATGGGAACGCGGCTCGCGCCGAAAATGTCGGCCAGCCCGAGCCGCTCCAGCGCGCGGAGCACGTTGTGCGCAAGGCCGCCGAGCACGACGATGCCGATATCGCTCAGATCTCCGTCCAGGAATTCGTTGAGTCTGCGCTCGCGGATGAAGGTCTGCGCGGCCGGCAGGCGCTCCTCGACCTTGCAGCGTTCCTGCGCGAAGGTGACCGGCGGGTGCGCCAGCCGGCCGTATCGGAACGGCGGCGGACCGGCGATGCGGTTGAGGCCGGAATAGACCGCCCGGCGATTGTCCTTCGCTTCGAACTCGCCGGTGACGTGGCAGGCGCGGATTCGCAGCTCCAGCATGACCGGAGCATGGGTGGCCTCGGAGAGCTCGAAGCCCTGCTCGACGCACGCGACGATGGTCGGCAGGTCGGGGCGGGGGTCGAGCAGCCAGATTCCGGACTTCATGGCGAAGGCGTAGGAGCGTTCCTGGATGACGCTGGCGCCTTCGCCGTAATCCTCGCCGATGATGATCATCGCCCCGCCGATGACGCCCGGCGAGGCCAGATTCGACAGCGCGTCCGCCGCCACATTGGTGCCGACGATGGATTTCCAGGTGACGGCGCCGCGCAGCGGATAATTGATGGAGGCGCCCAGCATCGCCGCCGCGGCGGCCTCGTTGGTGCAGGTTTCCAGATGCACGCCGAGGTCCTCGAGCACGTCTTCGGCCTGGACCAGCACGTCGAGCAGGTGCGAAACCGGCGCCCCCTGATAGCCGCCGACATAGCTCACGCCGGACTGCAGCAGCGCCTTGGTGACCGCGACGATGCCCTCGCCGCGGAAGATCTCGCCGGCGCCGAGCTTGAGAGAGTCGACCTCGCGGCTGAACGAGCGTTCCAAGATTACCTCCCGAAAGCGACGCGGCGGTGCCGCCGGCCCGCATCGCAGGCGCGCCGGGCGCGCGGCCCATTTAGTTTGACCCCATACTATTTGGGATCGAACGATCTTGCAAAGGCCCAGAACTTGTCGCAACCTTCCGCAGGGGAGGGCAGCGGCAATGGTCAGGCCATCGTCGAGTGTTGCCGGGCGGAATTCAGCCGAGGGTTCGCAGGACCCTCCGGCGCTGGGCCCGCTCGCCGACATGGTCGGGTTCCATCTGCGGCTGGCGCAGGAAGCCTCGTTCCGCGCCTTTGCGCAGCGGGTCGGCGCGCGCGATCTCAAGCCCCGGCGCTTTGCCATTTTGCTCTTGATCGACCAAAATCCCGGCCTGACGCAAACGGCGCTGAGCCGGGCGAGCGGCCGCGACAAGTCGACCTTGACGCCCGCGCTCGATGACCTCGAGCGGCGCGGTCTCGTCGAGCGCCGGCGCTCGCCTAAGGATCGACGGGTGCGCGCGCTTTACCTGACCGGCGGCGGGAGGTCGCTGCTGCGAGAGTTGACCCGGCACGCGGTCGCCCACGATCGGCAGCTCGATCGGATCCTCGGCGCCGGAAAGGCGCAGTTCATCGCCGCGCTGCGCCGGATCGCGATGAGCCTGGGCTGATGCAAGACTCGATAGGCAAGCGGGCACTTGGCGGCGAGACCGCCGGAATGGAAAATGGCGACCAGGGCTCATGCAAGAGCCGGCGCAAATGAGAGGGAGGAAGACATGAAGGCCTCGGCGAAATCGACGATCCTGACGGCCGTGCTCATCATCGCGGCGGCGGCATGCTCTTCCCGGCCCGCGAGCGCGGCCGAGCCGATCCGGATCGGCGGTTTCGTGTCCGCCAGCGGGCCCGGGTCGTTCCTGGGGGATCCCGAGGCGAAGACCCTCAAGCTCGAGATCGAGCGGGCAAACCGCGGCGGCGGCGTGCTCGGCCGTCAGCTCCAGCTCACGCTTTATGACACCGGGTCCGATCCCAAGCAGGCGGTCTCGTTCGCCCGCAAGCTGATCGACAACGACAAGGTCGACGTGCTGATCGGCGGCTCGCTCACCGGCGAGACCATGGCGGTGGTGCCGATCGTGCAGGATGCGGAGATTCCCTACGTGTCGCTGGGCGGCGCGGCGGTGATCATCGAGCCGGTGAAGAAATGGGTCTTCAAGACCCCGCATACCGACCGCATGGCGGTGGAGAAGGACTACATCGACATGCAGAAGCGCGGCTTCAGCAAGATCGGAATCATCGCCGGTTCGGTCGGCTTCGACGAATCCTGCCGCAAGGAGGCGAAGAATCTGGCGCCGAAATACGGCATCGGTATCGTCGACGACCAGACCTACGCGCAGACCGACACCGACATGACGCCGCAGCTCACCAATCTGCGCTCGCATGCCGACATCCAGGCCGTGCTCGACTGCGGCTCGCAGGCGCCGACCGCCATCACGACGCGCAACTACCAGCAGCTCGGCATGTCGAAGATCCCGCTCTATTTCAGTCACGCGGTCGCCTCGCAGGAGTACATCGACGGCGCCGGCGGCGCCGCCAACGGCGTGCGCATACCCGCCGCCGCGGTGCTGATCGCCGAGCAGCTCGCCGACACCGATCCGCAGAAGCAGGTCGGGCTCGAATACCGCAAGGAATACGAGGCGGCCTACCACCAGCCGATCTCGACCTTCGGCGGCCACGCCTACGACGCGGTGCTGCTCTACGTCACCGCCGTCAAGCAGATCGGCTCGACCGACAAGGCCAAGGTGCGCGACGCCATCGAGAACCTGAAGAAGGTCGTGGGCACCGACGGCATCTTCAATCTGTCGCCGACCGACCACATGGGCCTCGACACCTCGGCGTTCCACATGGTCGAGATCGAGAACGGCAAGTGGAAGCTGCTGTATTGATCATGATGTCTTGCATCTGCCCGCCCGCTCGCTCCGGTTACCTCCCCCCTTGTGGGGGAGGCATAGGCGGCCTTCGGCCGCCATCCTCAAAAGAACGCGATGCGGAGCATCGCTATGTCACGCACTTTGTGTGTGAGCCGGGAGGGGGGTATCCGCTTCGCGGAATCAAACAAGGACCCCCCTCCCCATCCCTCCCCCACGTCCAAGTCGGATGTTTCCGACTTGGACCGATCATTATCGGCCGAACTCGGGAACACCCGAGTTCGGTGGGGGGAGGGAGCAGACTGGGGCATGTCCTCAGCGTGAGCCGATAGCACTGCGGAGGGCGGCATGGCGGAGTTCCTGCAGATCCTCGCCTCCGGCCTGACCGTCGGCGCGATCTATGCGCTGATCGGCATCGGCTTCTCGATGATCTACAACACCTCCGACATCATCAATTTCGCGCAAGGCGAGTTCGTGATGATCGGCGGCATGTCGGCGGTGGCGCTCTCCGCCGGCGGCACGATGCCGCTGGTGCTGGCCGTGCCGGCGGCGATCGCCGTCACGGTGCTGGCGGGCCTGGCCGTCGAGCGGCTGGCGATCGAGCCGGTGCGCCACTCGAGCCTCGTCACGCTCATCATCATCACCATCGGGGTCTCGATCACGATCCGCGGCGCGGTCGAGATCCTGCTCGGCAAGAATTTCTACCGGCTCGCCTCGTTCTCGGGCGACGTGCCGGTCGACATCGGCGGCGCGCAGGTGAACCCGCAGGCGTTCTGGGTGGTCGGCAGCCTGCTCGTCGTGATGGCGGCGCTCGCCTTCTTCTTCAACCGCACGCGGCTCGGCAAGGCGATGCTGGCGACCGCGCAGAACCGGCTGGCGGCGGAGCTGATGGGCATCGACGTGAAAAAAATCCTGCGCCTGAGCTTTGCGCTGTCCGCCCTGTTAGGCGCGCTCGCCGGCGCGCTCACCGCGCCGATCACGCTGACCCGCTACGACGTCGGCATCATGCTGGGCCTCAAGGGTTTTTGCGCGGCGATCCTCGGCGGGCTCGGCACCGCGACCGGGGCGCTCGCCGGCGGAATCATCCTCGGGCTGACCGAGGCGATGGCGGCCGGCTATGTCTCCTCCGCCTACAAGGACGCGGTCGCGTTCCTGTTGATCCTCGCCGTGCTCGTCCTCAAGCCGAGCGGCCTGTTCGGCCGCCGCGCCGTGCACCGCGTATGAGGACCGCTTTTGACAACAGGCAGTTAGCCGCGCTCATCGACAGCGGCTACGCCGGGCTCGGCGCGCTGATCGTGATCGTGCTCCTCGCGCCGCTCGGCTTCGACAACAATTATCATTACGACGTCGCCATGAAGATGGGGCTCAACGCCATCGTCGCGGTCGGGCTCAACCTGCTGGTCGGCTACGCCGGGCAGATCAGCCTCGGCCATGCGGCGTTCTTCGCCATCGGCGGCTATTCCAGCGCGATCCTGGCGTCGCGCTATTCCGTGCACGGCCTGATCGCGCTTCCGGTCGGCGCGGCGCTCGCCGGGGCGCTCGCCTTCCTGGTGGCGCGGCCGATTCTGCGGCTGAGCGGCCATTACCTCGCCATGGCCACGCTGGGGCTGGGCATCATCGTCTCGATCGTGATCAACCGCGAGATCGAATTCACGGGCGGGCCGGACGGGATCTCGGTGCCGGTGCTGCAGATCTTCGCCTGGAAGCTGCGCGGGCCGCAGACCTGGTACTGGATCGTCGCCGCCGTGCTGGTGATCGTGATCTTCCTGTCGCTCAACCTGATGCGCTCCGCGTTCGGCCGCGGCTTGCGAGCGCTCGCCGATTCGGAGATCGCCGCGCAAACCGCGGGGCTCGACACCGCCGCGCTCAAGGCGCGCATCTTCGTGCTCTCGGCGGTGATCGCCGCGCTCAGCGGCTCCTTGTTCGCCAACGCCGAGCGCTTCATCACGCCGGACGAAGCCGGCTTTCTGCGCTCGGTCGAGCTGGTGACCATGGTGGTGGTCGGCGGCATGGCTTCGACCTTCGGCGCCGCCGTCGGCGCGGGGCTGCTCACGCTCCTGCCGCAGGCGCTGTCGGGCTTCGAGCTGTGGCACGATTTCCTGTTCGGGGTGATCCTGGTGACCGCGATGATCTTCCTGCCGAAAGGCATCGTGCCCTCGCTGCACCTGCGGCTGATCGAGCGCCGGCGGGCTGCGAAACCGGATCTTCCGGCGTTGCCGTGATCGGCGGATCGCCGCCTTCGGGATTTTGAGCCATGGCGCTCGTCGAGATCGAAAAGCTGACCAGCCATTACGGCCGCATCCCGGCGCTGCGCGGGGTCGACATGAGGATCGAGGAGCGCCAGCTCTCGGTCCTGGTCGGCGCCAACGGCGCCGGCAAGACCACGCTGATGCGCACCATTTCCGGAGTGCGGCCGGCAAGCGGCGGCGACATCCGCTTCGAGGGCGCGAGCATCCGAAGACTCTCGGCGGCCAAGCGCGTCCGGCTCGGCATCGCCCAGGTCCCGGAGGGCCGCCAGATGTTCCCGGCGCTGACCGTCGAGGACAACCTCGTGATGGGCGGCTACACGCGGACCAGCGCCGAGATCCGCGAGGGCATCGACCGCGCCTTCGCGCTGTTTCCCATCCTTAAGACCAAGCGCCGCGAGCTTGCCGGCACGCTGTCCGGCGGACAGCAGCAGATGCTGGCGATTGCCCGCGCGCTGATGTCGAAGCCGCGGCTCCTGCTGCTCGACGAGCCGAGCATGGGGCTCGCGCCGCTGCTCGTCGCCGAGATCTTCCGGTCCGTGCAGAAACTGCAGGCCGAGGGCGTCACGATCTTCCTGGTCGAGCAGAACGCCCATGCGGCGCTGAAAATCGCCGATCGCGCCTATGTCATGGAGACCGGGCGCACCGTGCTCGAAGGCACCGGGCCGGAATTGCTCGCCAACGACCGCGTGCGGCAAGCGTATCTGGGGATTTGAAACAACATTCGCCTCATCAGTTCGCATGGGTGCGACATGCTCGCTGCAGGTAATCGCATTTGCTTGCCGGCTGGCTCGCAACACCTCCCCCTGAAAGGGGGAGGTCGACAGCGCAGCTGTCGGGAGGGGGTCGCGATCCCCACCCCATCCCTCCCCTTTTCAAGGGGAGGGAGGAGATCGCGGCTCGCTCCGAGCCCAATCCGATCACCGTGTGCCGGCGTTGACAGGCGAAAGCGCGGACCCTATCAACCCGCCAAAGCTCTTAAGGAACCCGGCATGAAAGTCCGCAATTCGCTCAAATCGCTGCGCGCGAGGCACCGCAACAACCGGCTGGTGCGGCGCAAGGGCCGCCTCTACGTCATCAACAAGATCCAGCGCAGGTACAAGGCCCGCCAGGGCTGAAGCGGCCGGAACTGCGCTCCGCTCACGAGCGTTTGAGCATTTTGCCGGTTACGAGAGCGGTTCCGTGCCCTACAATCGGCCCATGACGGCAAGATTCGCGGCGCTTTGCTTCGCGGTTCTGCTCGCCGCCCTGCTGGCGGGGCCGGTCGAACGCGCGCAGGCGCAGGCGCCGGCGCCGGGCGCGGCGGAGCCGGACAAGGCGCCGCGCGAAGGAAAGGCCGACCGCGGCCGGAGCATCGATTTCCTGTTCGAGGCGCTGAAAGCCGCGCCCGATGCCGAGACCGCCAAGCTCGTCGAAGACCGCATTTGGGCGCTGTGGTTCGCTTCCGGGAGCGACACCGCCGACCTGTTGATGTCGCGCGTGAAGCAGGCGGCCGAGGAAAAGGACGTCGATCTCGCCGTCCGGCTGCTCGATGCGATCATCGAGCTCAAGCCGGACTACGCCGAGGCCTGGAATCGCCGCGCGACGATGTATTTCACCAAGAAGGACTACGGGCATGCGCTCGTCGACATCGCCCAGGCGCTGGCGCGCGAGCCGCGCCATTTCGGGGCGCTGACCGGGCTCGGCATGATCCTGCAGGAGATGGGCGAGGACAAACGCGCGCTCCAGGCATTCCGCCGCGCGCTCGAGATCGATCCGCATCTGCAGAAGATCCCCGAGTTCGTCAAGGCTTTGACCGACAAGGTCGAGGGCCGGGATATCTGAGCTCGCGCCACCCGTGCATGGCCCGCAAAAAAGCGCACTTGCCTTATCATGGGTTGAATCACGAATCATGTAAATCTAAAGATGCAATTTGACGAATTGAACGGGCTTAAGCGATTGGTTTCCCTCAATAGTTTTCATGAACAGCGTGCAGTTTTGAGCCCTTTTTGCCCCCAAATTTCGTCTTGCGCGGCCCTGGATCAAGTCCGGGACTGATCTGAACCGCGAGGCATCGAAGGGCGTGGATGGCCGGGACCAGCCAAGACAAGCCAAAGACAAGCCCGGCCATGAGAGCCTCGCGTCACACGCCCGTCTTCTGTCGTCGGTCGTCCGCGGCCTGGAACAGGGGCGTGCTCTCGGCCGCCTCGTCGCCCACGAACGCGATCCGCATCATGTTGGTCGCGCCGGGCGTGCGCAGCGGGATGCCCGCCACGATGATGATGCGCTGGCCGATTTTCGCAAAACCGTCCCGCACCGCCATGCGGCAGGCGCGATCGACCACGTCGTCGAGATCGCGGGCGTCCTGGGCGATGACGCAATGCACGCCCCAGACCACCGAGAGCTTGCGGCCGGTCGATAGATTGGGCGAGATGGCGATGATCGGCGACTTCGGCCGCTCGCGCGCGACCCGCAGCGCGGTCGAACCGGAGCTGGTCCAGCACACGATCGCCGAGAGCACCAGGGTTTCGGCAATGCCCCGCGCCGCGGCGGCGATCGCGTCGGAGCCGGTCGCTTCCGGCTCGGCGCGCTGCGCCTCCACGATCGAGCGATAGGTCGGATCGCTCTCCACCTCCTCGGCGATGCGGTTCATCATCGCCACCGATTCGACCGGATATTTGCCGGCCGCGGATTCCGCCGAGAGCATGATGGCGTCGGCGCCCTCGAACACCGCGGTCGCCACGTCGGAGACTTCGGCGCGGGTCGGCACCGGATTGCTGATCATCGATTCCAGCATCTGGGTGGCCACCACCACCGGCTTGCCGGCGCGCCGCGCCGTGCGGGTGATCTGCTTCTGCACGCCGGGCACCTTCTCGAGCGGCATTTCCACCCCGAGATCGCCGCGGGCGACCATCAGCGCGTCGACGAGATCGAGAATCTCGCCGAGCCGGGTGACCGCCTGCGGCTTCTCGATCTTCGCCATCACGGCGGCGCGGCCGCGGGTGATCTTCTTGGCCTCGGCCACGTCCTCCGGCCGCTGCACGAACGAGAGCCCGACCCAGTCGATGCCGGCGTCGAGCGCCGCCTCGAGATCGGAGCGGTCCTTCGCGGTCAGGGCTGAGAACGGCACCGTCGTGTCGGGGAGGCTGATGCCCTTGCGGTTCGAAAGCTTGCCGCCGACCTCGACCCGGGTCGCCGCGCGCCCGGGCGCGGTCTCGACAACGGTCAGCCGCACCTTGCCGTCGTCGAGCAGCAGCGTGTGACCGGGCTCGAGCGCCGCAAGGATCTCCGGATGCGGCAGCTGCACGCGCGAGGCGTCGCCGGGCGCCGGATCGGCGTCGAGCACGAAGGTCGCCCCGCGCTCGAGCATGACCGCGTCGCCCTCGAAGCTGCCGACGCGCAGCTTGGGCCCCTGCAGGTCGACCAGCACGCCGACCGGACGCTCGCTCTTCTTCTCCACGGAGCGGATCAGCCGCACCAGCTCGCGCATGCGGTCGTGCGTCGTGTGGCTCATATTGATGCGGAACACGTCGGCGCCCGCCTCGAACAGGCGCAGGATCACGTCCGCTTCGGACGAGGAGGGTCCGAGCGTTGCCACGATCTTGGCCCGGCGCAAGCGTCTCATCGCGCGGGAGGCCTCGATGAGCCGGGAGCCGTGAACGGCGTCGCCGGCTGCCCGGCGGCCGGGGCACCCGGATTGATCGGGGCATATTGCGGCATCGCGCCTTGCCGCGGCGTCTGCTCGGTCGACTCGGTGAGCTGCACGGTCCAGGCGCGCTGCTCGCCGGTGTCGACTTCGAAAAAGCCGGCGCGGTCGAACCCGCGGGCCAGGCAGTCCTCGATGCCGCGAATGGTGAATTCCTTGTCGCGCGTGCACATGAACGCCTTGCCGGACCATTCCCCGCCGCGGTCGTAGTCGAGGGCGTAGATATAGTAGAACCGGGCCACCAATGCGCCCTTGAGCAAGGTGTCGCAGCTTCGCGCCGCAAGATTCCACCAGCCCTCGGTGGTCCAGCCGTCGCCGTCCTTGTAGCCGATGGCGATGCCGACGCGGCTGCCGGTGTTGTTGCACAGCCGGAAATCGGCGGCGGCGGGGGCCGCATAGGCCCAGAGCGGCAATGCCAACACAATTCCGCGCAGCAGCAATGCGGTCATCTCGCTCTAATTTCTCCCCGCAAGCGGGGAGAGGGGGACGGCTCCGTCCGCGAATTCATGAACCCACCTTTGATCGGGGATTTCGCGCCAGCCCTCAAGGCGTGTCAACGAGCACGGCGCGAAAGTCGTTGACGTTGGTCCAGGTCGGCCCGGGGACGACGAGATCGCCGAGCCGGGCGAAGAAGGCGGTGGAATCGTTGTTGGCGAGAAACGCGGCGGGATCGAGGCCGAGCGCCCGCGCCCTCGCCAAGGTGGTCCCATCGACGTACGCGCCGGCCGGATCGTCCACACGGCCGGAACCGCCGTCGGTGCCGTCGGTGTCGCCCGCGAGCGCGGCAATGCCATTGGCGCCGGCGATCTCCAGCGCCAGTGCGAGCGCATATTCCTGGTTCGGCCCGCCCCGGCCGGTGCCCCGAATGGTGACGGTGAGCTCGCCGCCCGACAGGATCACCGCCCGCCGGCGTTCGGCCGCGATGCTGTGGGCGAGGCGGCCGTGATCGGCGGCGATCTTGCGGGCTTCCCCCTCCAGGCGATCGCCGAGAAACACGCACTCGTATCCGGCGGCGCGGACCGCGGCCTCCGCGGCCCGGAACGCATCGGCCGGCCGCGCGATCAGCCGGAACTCGGTGCCGGCAAAGACCGGGTCGCCCGGCTTCGGCGTCTCGTTCGCTCGATCGGCGAGGGCGCGCTCGACCGAAGCCGGCAGCTCGAGACCATGGCGCGCAACGATGTCACGCGCGTCGGCAAGCGTCGAAGGATCCGGCACGGTCGGCCCGGAGCCGATCACCGCCGGATCGTCGCCCGGCACGTCGGAAATGGCGAGCGTGACGATGCGCGCCGGATACGCGCGGGCGGCGAGCCGGCCGCCCTTGATGCGGGAGAGATGCTTGCGCACCGTGTTGATCTCGCCGATGGAGGCCCCCGAGCGCAGCAGCGCCCGGGTGACCGCCTGCTTCTCCTCGAGCGTGACGCCTGGCGCGGGCGCGATCCAATTGGCCGAAGCGCCGCCCGAGAGCAGCACCAGGACGAGGTCGTCCCGCCCGGCCCGGTCGGCGAGATCGAGCGCCCGCTGGGTCCCGGCGAGGCCCGCCGCGTCGGGAACCGGATGGCCTGCCTCGATCACCGCAACGAGCCGGGTCGGGCGGCCGTAACCATGACGGGTGACGGCGATCCCAGAAATGCGGCGCTCGGGGACACCATGAGCATCGAGGTAATGCCGTTCCGCCACTTCGGTCATGGAACCCGCCGCCTTGCCGGCGGCCAGGACGATCAGCCGGCCTTGGGTCGCCGGCGCGGGAAGATGCGGCGGCAGGCAGCTTGCCGGATGCGCGGCGGCGATCGCGGTTTTGAACAAGGTCTCGAGAAATTCCCGCCGCGAACGCACAGTCTTGCTCATCTGCGCCGCCTGCATGGGTGCTTGCCGGTCATTGGTTCCCATTGTTGACGCCGCGGCGCTATGGCGGGCGCGCCCCGGCGCCACTATCCTCTGTTCCATCCCAGGGCACAGCCCCGACTTGCCGAAGCGAGAAGGATTTCGATCATGAGGCCAGACGATGCCACCCGCACCAGCCTCGAAGCCGCCGTATTCCGGCGGCTGGTCGAGCACTTGCGAGCGCGTAGCGAGGTGCAGAACCTCGATCTGATGAACCTTGCCGGGTTCTGCCGCAACTGCCTCTCCAATTGGATGAAGGAGGCGGCCGACGCCGAGGGCGTCCCGATGACCAAGGACGAGAGCCGCGAGCTCGTCTACGGCATGCCCTACGAGGAATGGAAGGCGAAATACCAGCGCGAGGCGAGCCCGCAGCAGCGCGCCGCATTCGAGGCGGGAAGCCACAAGCATTGAGCCTGTGGATGGCTTCTGCCGCGGCTTGACGGGCGACCGGTTCCTCCCGAAACGTTGCGGTGCGGCGAGTAGGCCGCGTCCGCTCGACGGAAAAGGAACATCGATGACCGATGCCGCGCCCGCCGCCGAAACCCGCGCCGCCGCCCCGGCCCGGATCGCCAAAGAGCATTTGCGCGCCTTCGTCGAGCGCATCGAGCGGCTCGAGGAAGAGAAGAAGACGATCGCGGACGACGTCCGCGACGTCTATGCCGAAGCCAAGGCCAACGGCTTCCACGTCACGGCGCTGCGCTCGATCGTCAAGCTGCGCAAGCAGGACGCAGACGAGCGCAAGGAGCACGAGGCGATTCTGGCGACCTACATGCTTGCGCTCGGCATGATCCAGGGGTAGGAGCGCTGTGTAGCCCGGATGGAGCGCACGCAAAGCGGGCGCGAAATCCGGGGAGGTGATCCCGGATTGCGCTTCGCTCCATCCGGGCTACAGCGTGGCGGCTAGCGTAACCCCGCGGTGCGCAACGCGAAGGTGATGGTCGGCAGGAACGCGACCGCGGCGCCGCCGAAGGCGTCGGCATTCATGCCGAAATGCGGATCGTCGGAAAAGATCATCGCCAGCGCGAACGAGGGTTTGGCGAACAGCGGCCGCAGCGTGCGGTAGTCGGTCGGACCGAGCACCGAGACGTGCATCGAATATTGCACGCTCGGAGCCATGACCACGCCGCGCAGCCAGGGATCGTGGATCTTCTCGCCGCGGAACGCGGCGACCGCAGCCGGGCCGGCAACGGCGGGAGCGACGGCCGGGGCCGGCGCGCCCAACACACCCATCGGGGCGGCGCGCGGCGGGGGCTCGAGCGCCGCCGTTGGCGTTGCCGCATAGGCGAGGGCGATCTCGGCCGGGACGCGATCCTTGGCGAACTCGGATGAGGCGCCGAGGCCCGCGGTCGGCTCGGGATCGGCGCTGGCGACGACGATTTCCTGCGGCGGGCGCGGGGCCGGCCGGCCCTCGGGCCCTGCGATCCAGACCAGCTTTTGTCCGCCTTCATTGAACGCGCCCGGTGGGGCGGCGGCCCTTGCGTCGGCGCGTTCCGCGACCGCGGTCACCGCGGCAGCTGCCGGCGCGGCGGTGAAGGTCCCGCGCGCACGGATCACGTCGGCCGGATTCTGGGTCGTCGCGGCAAGCGTGAATTGGCCCGGCCGCGGCGGCGCTTTCGGCGGGATCGGGACGGCGGCGACGCGAACCGGCTTGGATTCTACCGCGCGCGGGCGCGCCACGGCGGCCGGCGCGTGGACGGATTGCTCGCGCGCCGCATCGGCGTCCTCTTCGTCGGCGCTGAAGCCGAACAACTTGGCGAGGAATCCGCGCTTGGGCTTCTCCGCACCCGCCGCCTGGGCGTCGGTATCGCTGATTGCGCCCGCCTCATGCGCCTGCGCCAGCAAGGTCGCCGACGGCGTTGCGCCGTGCCGCCGGACTTCGGCGAGCGCCTGGGCGTAATGGGTGAGCGGCCGGCCGTCGGTCGGGATGTGCACCGTCTTGCCGTCCGGGAACACGCGAACGAGCTGGTCGTGGGTCATGCGCGGCCAGTGCCGCACGCTGCCGGTGTCGACATGAACGAACGGCGAGCCGGAGGTCGGGTAAAATCCCACCCCGCCGCGCTGCAGCCGCAGCCCGGCGATGCGCACTTGCTCTAGCGACACCCCCGGGATGTAAAAATCCATGGCCCGGCCAACGGTATGCTGGCTGTATTGGGCGACGCCGCGACTGCGGTGGCGCAGCATGGCGTTGGTCTCGGGCGAGCGATAGCCGCACACCACCTGGACCGGTTCCTTGGCGCCGACCTCGTGGCTGACCTCCCAGACCAGATCCAGCAGCTGCGGATCCATGTGGGTCGACTGCTCGCGGCGCCAATCCCGCAGGAACCAGTCGAGCTTTTTGAGCGCCTCGTCGTCATAGCGGCCGTTGCGCTTGAAGGTGATGCTGATGTCCTCGCCGGTGTGCATGTGGTGCAGCGAGAGCGAGCGCGTGTCGCCCTCGGCGATGACGCTCTGCAGGCCCTGCGAGCCGAACAATACGAACAACGCCGCAAGCCCAGCGCGCTGGCCCACGCGCCACGGGCACGACACAAGACCAGCCTTCCGCGCGATCCCCAGAGGCACGTGCGCTGTTCCGCGAAGACGTTACAAATCATTGCCGCGGCGTCCCCACCGCGGGCAAAGGCTAACGCAGTCTTCATTGGGACCGGTTAACGCGGAATTAGCGCGTGTCCCCCGTCCCCCCGATCGCTCCTGGGTAGCCGGAGAGTATGGCAAAAACGTGCCCTTGCGCCGGGGGCGGCGCCGGCATCAACAGCGTTCTTGCAGAGACGCCAAGGGGTTCAGCGGAACCAGCCGAAGAACGGAAACTGCCCGCCGCCGCCGAACGGGAACTGCCGCGACGGCAGGCGAACCGCCTGCTGCCGGGCGCCGGTCGGCGGGCGTTCGATCGCGACATCGGCAAAGCGGCGCTCGTCGCCCTTGAGCGCGGCGATCACGCGCGCGTCGCGGCCGTAGAGGTCCTCCCGGATATCGAGCTTGCCGGATTCGTCGACAAACGCCGTCTGATAGGTGAGATGCACCGGAATCTGGGTCGGGAAGCTGATGTCCTGCTCGCCGCTGCCGATCATCCGGGAGAGCCGCTCTTGCGTATAATTGTCATGCGGCCGGGCGATCGACAGCAGAACCTCGGCATATTTGAGCGGATTCTCCACCCGCATGCAGCCGTGGCTGTAGGCGCGCTTTTCTTGCGCGAACAGATATTTGTCCGGGGTATCGTGCTGATAGACCAGGAACTTGTTGGGGAAATTGAAGCGGATGCGTCCGAGCGCGTTCTTATCCCCGGGCGGCTGGAAGATGTGGACCGTGCCGTCGCGATTGTATTCGACCTTGAGCCCAATCCGCGCCAGCGCCATCGGGTCCTGCTGCAGCGCCGGCAGATATTCGTTCTGCGCGATCGAGGGCGGAACGTTCCAGGTCGGATTCATGGTGATGAATTTCATCGACTCGCTCAACAGCGGCGTCGGCATCGCCGGCTTGCCGGTGACGATCTTGGTGTGCCAGATCGTGGTGCCGTCGCGCACCACCTTGAGCGTGAAGTCCGGAATGTTGACCATCACGTAGGCTTTGCCGAGATCGCGCGGAAGCCAGCGCCAGCGCTCCATATTGGCAAGGATGATATCGGCGTCGCGGTCGCGCCGCGGCCCGTTGAGCGCCTCGATGGTCGCGGAATTGAGATTGCCGGTCGGGGAGAGCTCGTGCTGGCGCTGGAACTTCTTCACCGCTTCGGCGAGCGGCTTGTCGTAGGTCTCGTTGCCGTCGCCCGAGATTCCGAGGCGGTGGCGCAGCGACGACACGCGGGAATCCCGCATGCCGGGCTTGAGCACCGGCCCGGCGCCGATGCGCGCGGGCCCCATGTCCCCGTGGCGGGTTCGCGCTTCGCCGAGCTTGGCGCGCAGCGCCCGATAGCCCGGATGCGGCGGATTGTACGAGCCGAGCGCCTCGCCGGCATCGGACGCCGCGGCCATCCTGGCCAGGATTTCGGCGGGCTCCGGGAACACCTGCTCGTAAAAGATGTCGGCACTGATGCGCGAATAATGCACGCGGCCGGTCTGGGCATGGCGCGCGTAGGTCAGCACCGAATTGGTGAGTCTCAGCTCGGCATCGGCAAGCGCCTCGGGCCGGTCGGCCGCCGCCTTGAAATCGGGCGTCGCATAGTCGCTCGGATCCAGTCCGTCGCTGTCCGCGGCCTTGAGTCGGGCAATCGTCGCCTTGGCGTGCTCGTTGGCGATCCCATCGCCGATCCATATCGGCGCATAGCCGCGCCCGGCATAAAAGGCGTCGACCGCCGCCCGCTCTTTCTTGCGATCCAGGATGCGTTCGCCTTTGCCGGCCAGCAATTCGCGCAGCTTCTCCGCAACCGCGTGATCGGCGGGCGAAAGATCGACGGCGATGGTGGGCTTGGCCGGTTCTTTGGCCGGCGCCGCCGCCGGCGTGTCGCTCGCCGCCGGGGTCGGAACCGTCGCGGCCGGTGCGGGCGCGGCGGGGGCAGTGGGCGCATTCGCGGTGGTGGGTGCCGCGCCGGGCGGCTCTGCGCCGACCGTCGGACCGGGCTGGGTGGCTGCCGCGGCAGGTTCGGATGCGCCGACGGGGGCCGGCGCTATTGTGCCGACGGTGGCCGGCTCGGGCATGGACAGTCCGCCGATGTCCGCAAGGGTCGGCGGCGGCACATCGGTCGCTTCGGGGAGCGGGACGAGCGCCTCGATCGCCTTGAGGTCCGGGGCGGGACTTTCGGCCTTGGCGGCGCTGAAATCCCCAGCGGCCAGCACAATGATCTGAATGAGGCCAAGCGCCGTGCCGGTCAGCACGCCATCCAACCGCAGCCCGCGCATCGAGCGATCCCCTGTTCCCGCGCTACGCCACCCCGAACGCCCGGGCGCGGCCGCGGCCCCGCGCGCGCCTCCCCGACCTGACTCCAATTCCGCAACGGAATCAACCGAACGCCGGGCCAGCTTGGAACAATTCCCTGCGAGTGTCACTCCGCCGCCACGTCGTTCGAGGAAATTTCGCGAAGATCGCCGGCTTCGAGGCCGAGATCCTTGAGCCTGCGGTACAGCGTCGAGCGCCCGATCCGCAGCTTGCGGGCGACTTCGGACATTTGTCCGTCATAATGCGCGATCGCCAGGCGGATGAGCTCGGATTCGATCTCGGCCAGCGGGCGGATGTCGCCCTTGGCATCGAGAACCGGCAGCCCTCCATGGGCCACTTCGGGCGAAAGTGCAGGCGAGAGGCTGACCGGCTGGGTTTCCTCCATCCTGAGGGCCGGGATCGGTTCGGCCATATCGGCTTCGAGCCGGAGGGGCGCCGACTGAGCTTGCGCGCTATCGAGCCGGCCCGATTGCGCCGCGAGCTGCGGAAATTCGGAAACTCCGATCTCGTCGCCCTCCGCCAGGACGACCGCGCGAAACACCGCGTTTTCCAGCTGGCGGACGTTCCCCGGCCAAGCTTGGGTGCAAAGCAGCGACATGGCGGCGGCGGAGACCGCGCGGATGCGCTTGCCCTCCTCGACGCTGAAGCGCGCCAGGAAATGCCGGACCAGATCCGGAATGTCCTCGGGATGCTCGCGCAGCGGCGGCACGAGGATCGGAAACACGTGCAGCCGGTAGAACAGATCCTCGCGAAACCGCCCTTGCTTGACGGCAGTCAAGAGGCTGCGGTTCGCCGCCGAAATCAGTCTCGCGTCGACCCGGATCGGTTTTTTGCCGCCGACGCTGTCGACTTCGCCTTCCTGAATCGCGCGCAGCAGCTTCACTTGGGCGGCGAGCGGCAGTTCGCCGATTTCGTCGAGGAACAGGGTGCCGCCCGAGGCCTCGACGAACTTGCCGAAATGCCGCTCGGTCGCGCCCGTGAAGGCGCCGCGCTCGTGGCCGAACAGGGTAGATTCGACGAGATTGTCGGGAATGGCGCCGCAATTGACCGCGACGAACGGCTTCGACCGCCGCGCGCCGGAACCGTGAATCGCCCGCGCGATCAGCTCCTTGCCGACCCCGGATTCGCCCTCGAGCAGGACCGCGATGTCGGACGCCGCCGCTTTCTGGGCGGTGCGCAGCGCCGCCTGCATGTGCGGGCTGCGCGTGATCACGTCCTTGAACGTCAGCGTGCCGGCGCGGCTGCGCTTGAGCCGCTTGAACTCGGTCTCGAGCGCATTGGCGGCGAGCGCGTTGCGCAGCGAAACCTGCAGGCGCTCGGGACCCGCCGGCTTGACCACGAAATCGGCGGCGCCGGCGCGCATCGCCGAGATCACGTTGTCGATGCCGCCGTGCGCGGTCTGCACGATGACCGGAACGCTGACGCCCGCCTCCTTGAGCCGCGCCAGAACGCCGAGCCCGTCGAGATCCGGCATGACCAGGTCGAGCACGACCGCATCGGTTTGCGGGGCGCCGGCGCCGAGCAGGCGCTTGAGCGCGGCGTCGCCGCCTTCGACCGCAATCGCCTCGTAGCCGAACCGGCGGATCATGGCCTCGAGCAGCCGGCGCTGCACGGGATCGTCGTCGACGATCAGGATCGTTTCGGGCATCCCGACTCCTTAACCCCGCACTACGTGCCAATTCGGGCCAATGTCGCCGCAGAGGATTAATGCCGTGTGAAGCGTGGGGCTTGGTCGGAGTTTGCCGGCGCGGTTGATCCCGAAAACCGCCGCCCTATGTTCGGGACTGCCCCCGCCATGCTTTCGCACCGCGCCGGTGCCGGGATGCCCATCGACGTTTCACCGCATTCACCGCATTTGAGGCCTTGATGCTTGCGAACGCCGCGAACGCCCCCGCCAAGACCGCGCAAAAGCCCGCGCCTGCCGCCGATCTCGGGCCTCTGCCGGAATGGGACCTGCGCGATCTCTATCCCTCGATCGACGCCCCGCAGGTCCAGCGCGATCTCGATCGCGCGGACGCCGAGTGCGTGGCCTCGCGTTCGCCGAGGCGGTCGAGCGCTACGAGAGCATCGACGAATTGCTGGGTCGGCTCGATTCCTATGCCGGCCTGCTCTATGCGGGGAACACCATTGATCCGGCGCGGGCGAAATTCTACGGCGACGTGCGCGACCGTCTCACCGCCGCATCCTCGCATCTCCTGTTCTTCACGCTCGAGCTCAACCGGGTCGAGGACGCCACGCTGGAGCCGGCGCTGGCCGATCCGCGGCTTGCGCGCTACCGCCCCTGGTTCGAGGACATCCGCAAGGAGCGGCCGTATCAGCTCGAGGACCGCGTCGAGCAGCTGTTCCACGAGAAATCGGTGACCAGCCGCGCCTGGCACCGGCTGTTCGACGAGACGCTCGCCTCGCTGCGCTTCAAGGTCGACGGCGAAGAGCTGGCGATCGAGCCGACCCTCAACCTGCTGCAGGACGAACGCGAAGCCAGGCGCCACGCCGCCGCCGAGGCGCTCGCTGAAACCTTTCGGGCGAATCTGCGGCTGTTCACGCTGATCACCAACACGCTCGCCAAGGACAAGGAGATCACCGACCGCTGGCGCGGGTTCCCCGACGTCGCCTTCGCGCGGCATCTATCAAACCGCGTCGAGCCAGAGGTGGTCGAGGCGCTGGTCGCGGCGGTGCGTGCCGCGTTTCCAAGACTGTCGCACCGCTATTACGCACTCAAGGCCAAGTGGTTCGGCAAGACGCGGCTGCCGCACTGGGACCGCAATGCCCCGCTGCCCAAGGTCAAGACCCGCACCATCGATTGGGCCGAGGCCAGGAGCACCGTGCTCGACGCCTACGCAAAATTCTCGCCGCAGATGGCGGAGATCGCCGAGCGCTTCTTTGCAAAAAACTGGATCGACGCTCCGGTGCGGCCCGGCAAGGCGCCCGGCGCCTTCGCGCATCCGACGGTGCCTTCCGTGCACCCCTATGTGCTGCTCAATTACCAGGGCAAGCCGCGGGACGTGATGACGCTCGCGCACGAGCTCGGGCACGGCGTGCACCAGGTGCTGGCCGCGCCGAACGGCGCGCTGATGGCGCCGACCCCGCTGACGCTGGCGGAGACGGCGAGCGTATTCGGCGAGATGCTCACGTTCCGGGCACTGCTCGCGCGCATCAAGGACAAGGAGCAGCGCCGGGCCATGCTCGCCGCCAAGGTCGAGGACATGATCAACACCGTGGTGCGGCAGATCGCGTTCTACAGCTTCGAGCGCGAGGTCCATGTCGAGCGCAAGAACGGCGAGCTGACCGCGGAGCGGCTCGGCGAGATCTGGCGCGAAGTGCAGGGCGAGAGCCTCGGTCCCGCGATCGAGCTCAAGCCCGGATACGAGACCTTCTGGACCTACATCCCGCATTTCATCCACTCGCCGTTCTACGTCTACGCCTACGCGTTCGGCGACTGCCTGGTGAACTCGCTCTACGCGGTTTACGAGCGCTCGGAAGCGGGCTTTGCCGCGCGCTACCTCGACATGCTCGCGGCCGGCGGCACCCAGCACCATGCCGAGCTGCTCGCGCCGTTCGGGCTCGATGCCCGCGACCCGAGCTTCTGGCAGGGCGGTCTATCCGTGATCGAGCGCCTGATCGACGAGCTCGAGGCGCTGGAGCCTGCCGCATAGGGTGGCGCCCGGCTCCCGGATGTTATACATTCCGTACAACGCCACATCTCGGGAGTCCGCCCATGAAGCTCGAAGTCAAGAAAATCGGCAATTCGACCGGCGTGATCCTCCCCAAGGAGCTGGTCGCTCGGCTCAGGCTCGAGCAGGGAGATTGGCTCTATGTGGTGGAGACGGCCGATGGCGGACTGCGCCTGACTCCCTATGACCCAGCTTTCGAGAAAGGAATGCAGATTGCCGAGAAGGCCATGAAGACCTACCGCAACGCGCTTGCCGAGTTGGCCAAGTGACGGAGCCGGAATGGCTGCCGAGCAATCTCATTCTGGCCATCCATGAGCGACAGCTGCGCGAGTTCGGTGGGCCGGCGGGGGTGCGCGATGCCGGCGCCCTTGAATCCGCCCTCGGACGGGCGCGGAACCGGTGGGCCTATGAGGGCGCTAACTATCCGCAGCTTGCTGCCGCGTATGCATTCGGGGTTGCTCGCAATCATCCGTTCGTGGACGGCAACAAGCGCGCAGCGCTTCTCGCCATTGTCACGTTCCTCGGGCTCAACGATATCGAGTTCACCGCAAGCGAGGCGGAAGCCGTCATCATGATCCGGCGGCTCGCGGCCGGCGAAATAGATGAGGGCGAATTGGCCGGTTGGATCGCGGCCAACGTATCCGGTGCCTGAACAAAGTATCCGAGTCTGTGATGATCGAACGTCCATGAGCGACCGCGAAGCCAACCGGTTCTCCGCCCGTGCCGCGCGCTACGCCCGCGTCGGCGCCAACGTCGGCGGCGTCGCCGCGCGCATGGCGGGGGCGCGGCTGCTCGGCCGCGGCCTTGACCGCTCGCGCAACGCGGCGGAGCTTGCGGCCGCGCTCGGCGGGCTCAAGGGCCCGATCATGAAGGTCGCCCAGCTGTTGGCGACCATTCCCGACGCCTTGCCGACCGAATATGTCACCGAGCTGCAGAAGCTGCAGAGCCAGGCGCCGCCGATGGGCTGGGCCTTCGTGAAGCGGCGCATGACCGCCGAGCTCGGCGCCGACTGGCAGAAGAAATTCGCAAAGTTCGAGCATCACCCCGCGGCCGCCGCTTCGCTCGGGCAGGTGCATCGCGCCCAGGCGCTCGACGGCACGCCGCTCGCCTGCAAGCTGCAGTACCCCGACATGCAGTCCGCCGTGGAGGCGGACTTGCAGCAGCTCGAATGGCTGTTCGCGATCCGGCGGCGCATGGATCCGGCCATCGACACCACCGAGATCGCGGTCGAGATCGGCGCCCGGATGCGCGAGGAGCTCGATTACCGCCGCGAAGCCAAGCATGCGGCGCTCTACCGCTCGATGCTCGGCGGCGTCGAGACGATCCGGGTGCCGCGCGCGTGGCCGGAGCTTTCGACCGGCCGGCTGCTCACGCTCGACTGGCTCGAGGGCCGCCGCCTGCTCGAATACACCAAGGCCGATCTCGCCAGCCGCAACCGGCTTGCGACCGCGATGTTCACCGCCTGGTGGTTTCCCTTCAGCCGGTTCGGCGTGATCCACGGCGATCCGCACCTCGGCAATTACACCGTGTTCGCCGAGAACGACGCCCCGGGCGGCATCAATCTGCTGGACTACGGCTGCATCCGCATCTTCCCGCCGCGCTTCGTGGGCGGCGTCGTCGATCTCTATCACGGGTTGCTGCACGGCGACGAGGCGTTGGTCGTGCGCGCCTACGAGACCTGGGGCTTTCAGCGGCTGAGCCGCGAGCTGATCGATATCCTCAACATCTGGGCGCGCTTCATCTACGGCCCGCTGCTCGACGACCGGGTGCGCACGATCGCCGACGGGGTCAAGCCGGGCGAATACGGCCGGCGCCAGGCTTTCCAGGTGCATCGTGCGCTCAGGGAGAAAGGTCCGGTCATGGTGCCGCGCGAGTTCGTGTTCATGGACCGGGCGGCGATCGGGCTGGGCAGCGTCTTCCTGCATCTTCGGGCCGAGCTCAATTTCCACCGGCTGTTCAACGAGGCGATCGAGAAATTCTCGCTGGCGCGGGTGGCGCAACGGCAAGCGGAGGCGCTCGCCCAAGCGGGGCTCGCCGCGCCGGCGTGAGCGCCGCGCCCGAAGATTTGCCGCGCCTCCAAGCAGCCCGGGGAACAGGCAGTGCCGCATTGCCCTCAGACGGCAATTGCGCTAAGCGAAACCCAATTGTTTCAGCATAGATCGGGAGAACGCGATGGCCGACCACGCTCGGGTCGAAAGCGCGGAGCAAGCCGGCGATGATTTCGCCGAGCGCGAGCAGACGTATCGGTTTTTCGTCAGACTGGTGAAATGGAACGTGGCGGTGATCGTCGTCATTCTCCTGGCCATGGCCATCTTCCTCACCTGAGTTCCAGGCGCGCCCGCGCGCCGCGGCCGAGCGGCGCATCGGAACGGAGCGCGGCCCCGGGAGGCAGCATGAAAATCGCCATACCCGCCGAAGCGGACGAAACCGAGCCGCGCGTCGCCGCGTCGCCCGATAGCGTGAAGAAGATGCGCGCGCTCGGCGCCGAGGTTCTGGTCGAAGCCGGGGCCGGCGCCCGCGCGGGCCTGCCCGATGCCGAGTACGAGGCCGCGGGCGCCGGCATCGCGCGCGGGGCCGAGGTGGTGCGCGACGCCGACGTGATCCTCAAGGTGCGCCGCCCGACCGCGGGCGAAGCCGAGCGCTACAAGAAGGGCGCGCTGGTGATCGGCATGATGGATCCGTTCGGCAACGAGCCGGCGCTCGCGGCGCTCGCCAAGGCCGGCGTCACCGCCTTCGCCATGGAGCTGTTGCCGCGCATCACCCGCGCGCAGGGGATGGACGTGCTCTCCTCGCAGGCCAATCTCGCCGGCTATCGCGCGGTGATCGATGCGGCCTACGAGTACGGCCGCGCGCTGCCGATGATGATGACCGCCGCCGGCACGGTTCCGGGCGCCAGGGTGTTCGTGATGGGAGCCGGCGTTGCCGGCCTGCAGGCGGTCGCGACCGCGCGCCGGCTCGGCGCGATCGTCACCGCGACCGACGTGCGTCCCGCCGCCAAGGAGCAGGTCGAAAGCCTCGGCGCTAAGTTCATCGCGGTCGAAGACGCGGAATTCAAGCAGGCCGAGACCGCCGCCGGCTACGCCAAGGAGATGTCCAGGGAATATCAGGCAAGGCAGGCCGCGCTGGTCGCCGAGCACATCAAGAAGCAGGACATCGTGATCACCACCGCGCTGATCCCGGGACGCCCGGCGCCGCGGCTGATCAGCGCCCAGATGGTGCGCTCGATGCGGCCGGGCTCGGTGATCGTCGATCTCGCGGTCGAGCGCGGCGGCAATTGCGAGCTGGCGAAAGTAGGCGAGGTGGCCGAGGTCGGCGGCGTGAAAATCGTCGGCCACCGCAACATGCCCGGCCGGCTCGCCGCCACCGCTTCGAGCCTCTATGCCAAGAATCTCTACGCCTTCCTCGAGATCCTGGTCGACAAGAGCAGCAAATCGCTCGCGGTCGATTGGGACGACGAGATCGTCAAGGCGACGGCGCTGACCCGCGACGGCGCCATCGTGCATCCGAGCTTTCAGCCGAAAACCGCGGCTTGAGGAGAGCTTCCATGGAGACGGCGGCGGCTGCCATCGATCCCTTCGTGTTCCGTTTGTCGATCTTCGTGCTGGCGGTGTTCGTGGGCTATTACGTGGTGTGGGCGGTCACGCCGGCGCTGCACACGCCGCTGATGTCGGAGACCAACGCGATTTCCTCGGTGATCGTCGTCGGCGCGCTGCTGGCGGTGGGCGTCGAGCTGGTCGGGGGCGCCGGGCCGATTCTCGCGCGTGCGTTCGGCTTCGTCGCGCTCACGTTCGCGGCGGTGAACATCTTCGGCGGGTTTCTGGTGACGCAGCGCATGCTGTCGATGTACCGCAAGAAGAAGCGGTAGGACCGCGCAATGAGCCAAGATCTGGTTGCGCTGCTCTATCTCGTTTCCGGCGTTCTGTTCATCCTGGCGCTGCGCGGGCTGTCGAACCCTGAGACCAGCCGCCAGGGCAATTTCCTCGGCATGGCCGGCATGGCGATCGCGATTGTGACCACGCTCGCCTCGCATCCGCCGGCCGGCATCGGCGCCTGGGTGCTGGTCGTGCTCGGGCTCGGGCTCGGCGGCGGCGCCGGCGCGGTGATCGCGCGCCGCGTGCCGATGACCGCCATGCCGCAGCTCGTCGCCGCGTTCCACTCGCTGGTCGGCATGGCGGCGGTCCTGGTCGCCGCCGGCGCGCTCTACGCGCCGGACGCGTTCGGCATCGGAACGGTCGGTGCGATCCACGGCGCGAGCCTCGTCGAGATGTCGCTCGGGCTCACCATCGGCGCCATCACCTTCACCGGATCGGTGATCGCCTTTCTCAAGCTCGATGGACGCATGAGCGGCAGGCCGATCCTGCTGCCGCTGCGGCACGTCATCAATCTGGCGCTGGTCGCGTTCCTGATTTTTCTCATCGTCTGGTTCGTGCGCAGCGAAAGCTATCTGGCATTCTGGCTGATCACGCTCACCTCGTTTCTGATCGGCGTGCTGATCATCGTTCCGATCGGCGGCGCCGACATGCCGGTCGTCATCTCGATGCTCAATTCCTATTCGGGCTGGGCCGCCGCCGGCATCGGCTTCACGCTGGGCAATACCGCGCTCATCATCACCGGGGCGCTGGTCGGCTCCTCGGGCGCCATCCTGTCCTACATCATGTGCAAGGGCATGAACCGCTCGTTCATCGCCGTGATCCTCGGCGGGTTCGGCGGCGAAGTCGCGGGGCCGGCTGGCGGCGAGGAGAAGCGCCCGGTCAAGCAGGGCTCGGCCGAGGACGCGGCCTTCATCATGAAGAACGCCTCGAAGGTCATCATCGTGCCGGGTTACGGCATGGCGGTGTCGCAGGCGCAGCATGCGTTGCGCGAGATGGCGGACCGGCTCAAGGCCGAGGGCGTCGAGATCAAATACGCGATCCATCCGGTCGCCGGACGCATGCCCGGGCACATGAACGTGCTGCTGGCCGAAGCCAATGTGCCCTACGACGAGGTGTTCGAGCTCGAGGACATCAACTCGGAATTCGCCCAGGCCGACGTGGCCTTCGTGATCGGGGCGAACGACGTCACCAATCCGGCCGCCAAGACCGACCCCCAGTCGCCGATCTACGGCATGCCGGTGCTCGATGTCGAGAAGGCCAAGACCGTGCTGTTCGTCAAGCGCGGCATGGGCTCGGGCTACGCCGGGGTGGAGAACGAGCTGTTCTTCCGCGACAACACCATGATGCTGTTCGGCGACGGCAAGAAGATGACCGAGGAAATCGTCAAGGCGCTTTGAGCCGTAAGGTGCGGGTCTCCCGTTCGGTTGCATAGCGAGAGGACGGCGTCGTCGTGTATGCTCATGCTGTCGCGTCGAAGCTGAAATGGCTGCTCGTGATGGCAGCGGCCGCCTATGGCGCCTTGCTCGCCGCCCTCTGTCTTTGCGAACGCGCGCTGCTCTATCATCCGAATCCGACGCGCATAGCGCCCGCCGCAGCCGGCCTGCCCCAGGCCGAGGAAGTTCTGCTTGAAACCGACGACGGCGAGAAGCTGGTTGCCTGGCATGTCATTCCGCAGCACGACAAACCGATCGTCCTCTATTTCCACGGCAACGGTGAGATCATTTCTTGGCAGGCCCCGCGATTCCGCAGCTTGGTGTCCGACGGCACCGGCCTCCTGGCACCGTCGTATCGCGGCTATGGCGGCTCGACCGGACAGCCGACGGAAACCGGCCTGCATGGCGACGCCGCGGCCGCCTACGCTTTCGCGGCGGCGCGCTATAGTCCGCAACGCATCGCCGTATGGGGCCATTCGATCGGCACGGGAGTTGCGGTCGCACTCGCGGCCGAACGGCCCATTGCAAGACTCATCCTTGAGGCGCCATTCACTTCGACTGCCGATCTCGCGGCCAGAATATTTCCTTTTGTGCCGGTCCGGTTGCTGATGAGGGATCAGTTCCGCTCGGACGAACGGATTTGCGACGTGAGAGCACCAGTTCTTGTCATGCACGGCGCGCAAGACGATGCGATTCCGATCGCGCAAGGCGAGCGGTTGTACCAACTCGTTCGCGGCCCGAAGAAGTTCGTGCGGTTTCCGAATGGCGGGCATATAGAGCTCGATGCTCAAGGTGCCATGGACGCGGTTCACGCATTTCTGGCCGACGATGCGGAATAGGCGACCGAGCGGCCCTCCATGTTGACCGTCAAATGGACCTTGGTAGGCGTAGTCGTCGGCTATACCGCCCTGCTCGCGCTGATGTATGTCGCGCAGCGCTCGCTGATGTATTTCCCCGAGAAGGTGCGCACGCCGCCGGCCGCGGCCGGCCTGCCGGAGGCGCAGGAAATTTTCCTGCAAACCGCCGACGGCGAAAAATTGATCGCCTGGCACGTGCCGCCGCGCGGCGAGCAACCTCTCGTGCTGTATTTCCAGGGCAACGGCGGCGCGCTCGACTTGCGCGCGAGCCGCTTTCGCGCGCTCATCGCCGACGGCACCGGGCTGTTGGCGCTGTCCTATCGGGGCTATGGCGGCTCGAGCGGAAGCCCGAGCGAGACCGGCCTCATCCGCGACGCCGAGGCCGCCTACGAATTCGCGGCAGCGCGATATGGAACGGCGCGGCTGGCGCTGTGGGGCGAATCGCTCGGCACCGGCGTTGCGGTCGCGCTCGCGGCCGCGCATCCGGTCGCGGCGATCATCCTGGACGCGCCGTTCACCTCGGCTGCGGCGGTCGGCGCCGCGCATTACCCGTTCTTGCCGGTCCGCTGGCTGATCAAGGACCCGTTCTACTCCGATCGGCGGATTCTCGACGTGCGCGCGCCGGTGCTGGTGCTCCACGGCGCGCGCGACGACGTGATCCCGATCGCGCTCGGCGAACAATTGTTCGCGCTCATCCCGGGGCCCAAGCAATTCGTGCGCTTCGCGGACGCAGGTCACAACGATCTCGATCACTACGGGGCAACCCAGACGGTGCGGGAGTTCCTCGCCAAGACGTTCGGCGAAGCCAAGGCGGCGTCGGAGCCCGCTCGGAAGGTGCGGTAGATCCGGCGGTATGGGCCGCCGTCGGTGCGGTGGAACTGAGCGGTCCGGATCGGGACCGCGGTCGAAGGTCAGCGGGGGGCGCCGATCCGGAGGGCGGGCTTGGGCTTGCTGGGCAGCAGGCCTTCGCGCTGCGCGCGCTTGCGCGCCAGCTTGCGCGCCCGGCGGATCGCTTCCGCCCGTTCGCGCGCCTTCTTCTCGGATGGTTTTTCGTAATGGCCGCGGAGCTTCATCTCGCGGAAAATCCCCTCGCGCTGCATCTTCTTCTTGAGCGCCTTGAGGGCCTGGTCGACATTGTTGTCGCGAACGAGAACCTGCACGTCTTTCCTCTGGGTCGCGATTCAAGTCCGGCAAAAACCATTGGCGCGCCGCGGATGCGCCGCTGCCGAGCGTGGGGCTCTACCAGTTTTGCGCGCGCTTGTCCACCGAAGGCGCGGCGGCGAACGCGGGTTTGCCGGTTAGATATGCCCCGCCGGATCGAGAGAAACACACGTCACGTGCCCCATTTTCCGTCCGGGGCGCACATGGGCCTTGCCGTAGAGATGCACCTTGGCGTGCGGCTCGGCGAGCCAGCGGGCATATTCCTCGACCTCCTCTCCGATCAGGTTGATCATCTCGATGCGACCGCGCCGCACGGGCTTGGCCAGCGGCCAGCCGGCGATCGCCCTGATGTGCTGCTCGAACTGCGAGACCGACGCGCCGTCCAGCGTCCAGTGCCCGGAATTGTGCACGCGCGGCGCCACCTCGTTGACCATCACCGCCGTCTCGCCCGCGCGCGGCACGAACATCTCGACCGCGAGCACGCCGACGTAATCGAACGCCCGCGCGATGGTCTCGGCGATGGCCTGCGCCGCATCGGCGATCGCCGGCGAGACCAGCGCCGGCACGCGCGAGACTTTCAGGATGTGGTCGCGGTGCTCGTTCTCGGTGACGTCGAAGCATTCCACCCGTCCGCCGCGTTCGCGCGCGGCCACCACCGAGATCTCCCGCTCGAAATCGACGAAGCTTTCGAGAATGGCGGGCCGACCGCCGATCGCGCGCCAAGCGGCCTCGAGAGCGGTGCCGTCGCGGATCGTGACCTGGCCCTTGCCGTCGTAGCCGAAACGCCGGGTCTTGAGCACCGCCGGCCGCCCGATGGTTTCGATCGCGCGGGAAAGCTCCGCCGGCGAATCGACCCGCACGAACGGTGCGGTCGCGACGCCCAGCCCCGCAATGAAATCCTTCTCGATCAGGCGATCCTGGGTGGCGGCGAGCACGGAAGGGTCCGGCATGACCGGCCGGCGCGAGGCAAGGAACATCGCGGCATCCGCCGGCACGTTCTCGAACTCGTAGGTGATGACGTCGACTTCCCGGGCAAACCCGTCGAGCGCGGCCTCGTCGCCATAATCGGCGAGCGTGTGCCGGCGCACGACCTCGAGGGCGCAGGATTGCGGGTCCGGGGAATAGATGTGGGCTTTGAGCCCCAACCTGGCCGCGGCCATCGCCAACATGCGGCCGAGCTGGCCGCCGCCGAGAATGCCGACCACGGCGCCGGGCGACAGCGGCCGCGCTGCGCTCACGCGGCGCCCTCGGGCCTCTCCGCGACCGCCTCGGTCTGATGCCGACGCCAGGCTTCCAGTCGCGCGGAAAGCGCGGGATCCGCCAGCGCCAGCACGCCGGCGGCCAGCAGCGCGGCGTTGATGGCGCCAGACTTGCCGATCGCCAGCGTCCCGACCGGCACCCCGGGCGGCATCTGCACGATGGAATACAGCGAATCGAGCCCGGACAGCGCCTGGCTTTCCACCGGCACGCCGAACACCGGCAGGATCGTCATCGCGGCGGTCATGCCCGGCAGATGCGCGGCGCCTCCGGCCCCGGCGATGATGACCTTGAAACCGGCGGCGCGGGCGCCCCTGGCAAATTCGTAGAGACGCTCCGGCGTGCGATGCGCCGAGACGATCCGCGCGTCGTAATCGATGCCCAGCGCCGTAAGCGTTTCGGCGGCATGGCGGAGCGTCGTCCAGTCCGACTGGCTCCCCATGATGATGGCGACCGGTTTTGCCCCCATGCGCGCTTCTGCCGGCTCCGTGCGGTCCGCAAAGGAAGCCGCGAATTATAGGAGGGGGTCCCTTGGTGGCAAGGCGAAAGGCCCGCCGTGGTTTCCGTCTCCTGGGAATCCGAGTCGTAGAACCGGATCCGGGGAACGGTGCCCCGACGCAGGTAATATAGTGCTCTCAGGCGATGATGTCGGGGGTCAGCTGGTCCTCGATGAACGCAATCCGGTCGCGCAGGCTGAGTTTGTGTTTCTTGAGGCGCTGGACCTGCAATTTGTCCGATCCCGGCGTGCGTTCCAGCGCTTCGATCGCAGCATCGAGGTCGCGATGTTCCTGTTGCAGGCGCGCCAGGGTCGCGCGGAGCTCGCGTTCTTCCTCTCTGGTCATCGCCGCGATGTGCTCTGCACGGGACGGGCGCCGTTCGCCCGGCGCACGTTAAAGCCGCGCGAGTATCGCGCTTTTCGCGGCCCAGCTTCAAGGCCGCACTGTCGGGCGGCTGCATTTCCACAGATTGCTGCAGTGCACAATCGATCGACGATCGACGAATTGCCGACCTCGTGGCACACTTGGCGCGTCAGGCTGACAATCTGACTCAGGAGAACTCGCACATGTCCATGCAAGCGCATCTTGCGGAACTGGAAAAACGGCACCGGGCGCTCGAGGTGGAACTCGCCGAGGCGCTCGCGCATCCGTCGACCGACGATCTCAAGATCGCCGAACTCAAGCGCCGCAAGCTGCTCGTGAAGGACCAAATCGCGCGGCTTCAGAACGAGACCGTCGCCGGTATCCATTGATTCGTCGATCCGCGGCAGGATCGACCCCCGTTTCGCCGAACGGCGCGGGGAATTGCATAGTCGAGGCTCCCGCGCCGCGTTGGGCGCGCTCAGGCGGTTTTTGCCATTTCGCGCAGCCTGAACTTTTGGATCTTTCCCGTCGAAGTTTTCGGCAGCTCCGTGAACACCACGTGGCGCGGGGTCTTGTAGCCGGCCAGGTTCTTGCGGCACCAGGCGATGATCTCTTCGGCGCTGGCGTTGGTTCCCGGCTTGAGCTCGATGAAGGCGCAGGGGGTCTCGCCCCATTTCGCGTCGGGCTTGGCCACCACCGCGGCGGCCTGCACTGCGGGGTGCTTGTAGAGCACCTCCTCGATTTCGATCGAGGAGATGTTCTCGCCGCCCGAGATGATGATGTCCTTCGAGCGATCCTTGAGCTGGATGTAGCCGTCGGGGTGCATGACGCCGAGATCGCCGGAATGGAACCAGCCGCCCTCGAACGCCTTCTCGGTCGCCGATCGGTTCTTGAGGTAGCCCTTCATCACCACATTGCCGCGGAACATCACCTCGCCCATGGTCTCGCCGTCGCGCGGCACCGCACGCATGGTCTGCGCATCCATGACGTCGAGCGCTTCGAGCGGCACGTAGCGAACGCCCTGGCGAGCTTTTCGCGTCGCCTGTTCGGCCGCCCCGAGCGCGTCCCACTGGCGATGCCAGTCGTTGATCACCGCGGGCCCATAGGTCTCGGTCAGACCGTAGAGGTGCGTGACGTTGAAGCCCGCGGTCTTCATGGCCGCCAGCACGGCCTCCGGCGGCGGCGCCGCGGCGGTGAAGAACTCGACCACGTGCGGCAGCGGCTTCTTCTCCGCCGCCGGCGCGTTGAGCAGCGTCGCCATGACGATCGGCGCCCCGCACAGATGCGTGACCTTGTGGTCGGCAATGGCGTCGTACATCGCCGGCGCGCGCACCCAACGCAGGCAGACGTGGGTTCCCGCCACCACCGAGATCGACCACGGAAAGCACCAGCCATTGCAGTGGAACATCGGCAGCGTCCACAAATACACCGGGTGCTTCGACATCCCGCAGGTCACGACGTTGCCGAGCGCCAAGAGGTAGGCGCCGCGATGGTGATAGACGACGCCCTTGGGGTCGCCGGTCGTCCCCGAGGTGTAATTGAGCGAGATGGCGTCCCATTCGTCGTCGGGCATGCTCCAGGCGAAATCCTGTTCTGCGCCGGCGAGGAATGCCTCGTATTCCCGCGAGCCGAGGCGCTCGCCGGGGCCGGTGAATTCCGGATCGTCGTAATCGATGACGAGCGGCTTGGCCTTGGCGAGCGCGAGCGCCTCCTTGACGGTCTTGGAGAACTCCCGGTCGGTGATCAGGATTTTGGTGTCGGCGTGGTCGAGCGTGAAGGCGATGATCGGCGCGTCGAGCCGGGTGTTCAGCGTGTTGAGCACCGCGCCCGTCATCGGCACGCCGTAGTGCGCCTCCAGCATCGCCGGAGTGTTCGCCAGCATCACCGAGACGGTGTCGCCGCGCTTGACCCCGGTCTTGGCGAGCGCGGAAGCCAGCCGGCGGGCGCGGGCGTAGAACTCGGAATAGCTCCACTTGCGCGCGCCGTGGATGACGGCGGAATGGTCGGGGAAAACCACGGCGGCGCGTTCGAGGAACGACAGCGGGGTGAGCGGCTGGAAATTCGCCGGATTGCGGTCGAGATCGGCGTCGTAGGGGGTCTTTGCCATGGCCGTTTTCCTCCCTGCGACCCAACCTAGCCAAGCCGGAGGGGCGTGATCAATCAGCGCGGCCGACAAATTGCGCAACCGCCCCATTGCATGACTGATCTCAATCGAGGAGCGGACGGCGCAATAAAGCTATCGGCCTGGTCGGGGCTCGTGCCGCCGAACCGGCCGCGCGGGTTGCAAACGCTGCCGCCCGGCTCACAATAGGCGTCAGGCCGGATCGCGCAGGAGATCGCCATGGAAGCCCGGATCGGGAGCCGATACCACGAAATCTACGCGCGTTCGCGCCGGGATCCGGAAGGGTTTTGGGCAGAAGCGGCGAGAGATATCGACTGGTACGAGCCGGCCAAAAAAGTGTTCGACCCGAACGCCGGCGTGTACGGCCATTGGTTCGTCGGCGCCACCTGCAACACCTGCTTCAATGCGGTCGACCGCCATGTTGCCGGCGGCCGGGGCGCGCAGGCGGCCCTCATCTACGATTCGCCGGTGACGGGCAGCAAACGAACGTTCACCTACGCCGAGCTGCTCGCCGAGGTCGGCGCGCTCGCCGCCGTCCTGAAAGATTTCGGGGTCGAACGCGGCGATCGCGTGATCCTCTACATGCCGATGGTGCCGGAAGCGGTGATCGCCATGCTGGCTTGCGCCCGCATCGGCGCCATCCATTCGGTGGTGTTCGGAGGCTTTGCGGCGAACGAGCTGGCGACGCGGATCGACGACGCCAGACCCAAGCTGGTGCTTTCGGCGAGCTGCGGTATCGAGGCCGGCCGGGTGGTCACCTACAAGAACCTGCTCGACGAAGCGATCCGCCTGGCGAAATCCAAGCCGCAGGGCTGCCTCATCCTGCAGCGGCCGCAGGCGCCGGCGAGCCTCGCTGCCGGCCGCGACCACGATTGGGCCGAGCTGCGGGAGAAGGCGATCCGTGCGAAAAAAACCGCCGCGTGCGTGCCGGTCGCCGCGACCGACCCGCTCTACATCCTCTATACGTCCGGCACCACGGGGCAGCCCAAGGGCGTCGTGCGCGACAACGGCGGCCACATGGTCGCGCTGCGCTGGTCGATGCGCAATCTCTACGGCGTCGAGCCGGGCGAAGTGTATTGGGCCGCCTCCGACATCGGCTGGGTCGTGGGCCACAGCTACATCGTCTACGCGCCGCTCTTCCACGGCTGCACCAGCATTCTCTACGAGGGCAAGCCGGTCGGCACGCCGGATGCGGGCGCGTTCTGGCGGGTGATCGCCGAGCACGGCTGCGTCGCGCTGTTCACGGCGCCGACGGCCTTCCGCGCGATCAAGAAGGAAGATCCGGAAGGCAAGCTGCTCGGCAAATACGACCTCGCGAAATTCCGCACGCTGTTTCTCGCCGGCGAGCGCGCCGATCCCGACACGCTGCAATGGGCCGAGCGCATCCTGAAGGTGCCCGTGATCGATCATTGGTGGCAGACCGAGACCGGCTGGGCCATCGCCGGCAACCCGGTCGGCCTGGGCATGCTGCCCGTCAAGCACGGTTCCCCCACCGTGGCGATGCCCGGCTATCAGGTCGAGATCGTGGATGAGACCAATAAAACGCTGCCGCCCAACAAGATGGGCTCGATCGTGGTCAAGTTGCCGCTGCCGCCGTCCTGCCTGCCGACGCTGTGGCTGCAGGACGAGCGCTTCAAGGAGAGCTATCTGGCCGAGTTTCCCGGCTACTACAAGACCGCGGACGCCGGCTTCAAGGACGAGGACGGCTATCTCTACATCATGAGCCGCACCGACGACATCATCAACGTCGCCGGCCATCGGCTCTCGACCGGCGGCATGGAAGAAGTGCTGTCCTCGCATCCGGACGTGGCCGAATGCGCGGTGATCGGCGTCAAGGACGAGCTCAAGGGCGAGGTGCCCTGCGGCTTCATCGTGCTCAAGGCCGGCGTCGACCGGCCGCCGGACGCGATCGAGCGGGAGATCGTCGCTTTGGTGCGCGAGCGGATCGGGCCGGTGGCGGCGTTCAAGCTCGCCATCACGGTCGTCCGTCTGCCCAAGACGCGGTCGGGCAAGATCCTGCGCGGCACCATGAAGAAGATCGCCGACGGCGATCCCTGGAACTTGCCGGCGACGATCGACGATCCAGCCGTCCTCGACGAGATCGGGGTCGCGCTGAAGGGCCACGGATTGGCGGCGGGGTAACTGGTAAGCCCGCATGGAGCGGGCGCATCGAGCCCGCGCAATGCGAGGCAGCGTTCCCGGATTGCGCGGCGCTTCGCGCCGCTCCATCCGGGCTACGGGATTTCGACGCGGAGGCAAATCGCCGCAGCGATGCGGCAAAGCTCACGCGCCTTGGCTGCCTTCACCGCCCTCGCCCTCGGGCTTGCCGCCGATCTTCTTGAGCTTCGCCAGCACCGCGCCGACGTCGAGCTCCTCGGACGGCTCTTCCTTGGCAGCATCGGCCTCGGCACGCGATTGGGCCGTGGTGGCCTCGGCGGGCAGCAGGGTAGAGCCGCGCTCCGCCTCGGCCTCCGCCGGCTTCTCCTTGGCGGCGCGCTGGACTTCGAGGTCGAGATCGATCTGGGAGCAAAGCCCGAGCGTGACCGGGTCGAGCGGCGTCAGATTCGCGGCATTCCAGTGGGTGCGGTCGCGGATCGCCTGGATCGTCGACTTGGTGGTGCCGACCAGCCGCATGATCTGGCTGTCCTTGAGCTCGGGATGGTTGCGGATGAGCCACAAAATCGCGTTCGGCCGATCCTGGCGGCGCGACACCGGGGTGTAGCGCGGGCCCTTCTTCTTGGATTTGGTCTCGGGCAGGCGCACCTTGGGGTCGGCGAGCTTGAGCCGCCGGCCGGGATTGGCCTCGGCGGCCTCGATGTCCTCGCGGCTCAACTGCCCGGTCAGCACCGGATCGAGGCCCTTGATGCCCTGGGCGGCGTCGCCGTCGGCGATCGCCTTGACCTCGAGCGGGTGCAATTTGCAGAACTCCGCGATCTGGTCGAAGGAAAGCGCGGTGTTCTCGACGAGCCAGACGGCGGTCGCCTTCGGCATCAGCGGCTGACTGGTCATGACAAAATCTCCTCTGTGCTCCGCCCGCCCGTCGGGGCGAAGCCGCTGTCATCGAAGATGACGGAAAAGTGCCCGGAATATATGCAGTTCAGGCCGCGCTGTCCAATGTCGCGGACGTGACGTTGTCGCAGCTTGACAGGCCCGGCGCTTGCGGCCCATTTCGGAGAGAGGGGCTATTCGGGGCGCCCGAGGCTCGCAATCCCATGATGCCGTCTGCCGCAACGGATTCGATCGGCAAGCCGCCGCTTCGAGTGTTGCTGTGCTCGCCGCGGGGTTTTTGCGCCGGCGTCGTACGCGCCATCGATACGGTCGAGCGGGCGCTCGCGCTCCATGGGCGGCCGGTCTACGTCCGCCACGAGATCGTCCACAACAAATACGTCGTCGAAGCTCTGAAGATGAAAGGCGCGATCTTCGTCGAGGAGCTCGACGAAGTGCCCGCCGCCGCCATTGTGGTGTTCTCGGCCCACGGCGTGCCGAAGCGGGTGATCGACGAAGCCCGGCACCGAAATCTGTTCACGATCGACGCGACCTGCCCGCTGGTCACCAAGGTGCATCGCGAGGCCGAAATCCATTACCGGCGCGGGCGCGAGATCGTGCTGATCGGCCACGGTGGCCACCCGGAGGTGGTCGGCACCATCGGGCAATTGCCGTCCGGAGCGGTAACGCTGGTCGAAACCCTGGCCGAGGCCGCGGCTTTCGTGCCGCGCGATCCCGCGCGGCTCGCCTATGTGACGCAGACGACGCTCTCGGTCGACGATACCGCGGAGATCATCGCGTTCCTCAAGCAGCGCTTCCGAGCTATCGTGGGTCCGCAGAAGGACGACATCTGCTATGCCACCACCAACCGCCAGGAAGCCGTCAAGCGCGTCGCGCCGCAGGTCCAAGCCATGATCGTGGTCGGCTCGCCCAATTCCTCGAACTCGCAGCGCTTGAAGGAAGTCGCCGAGCGCTCCGGATGCCCGAGCGCGGCGCTGGTAGGGCGCGCGCGGGACATCGACTGGGAGCGGTTCGGCGAGCTGCGCAATCTCGGCATCACCGCCGGCGCCTCGGCCCCCGAGCTGCTGGTCGAGGAGATCATCGGGGCGTTCGCCGAGCGCTACAGCATCAGTTTGGAGACGGTCTCGGCCGCCAACGAGGACGTGTTTTTTCCGCTGCCGCGTCCCCTGCGCAACGGCGAGGCGGCGGAGTAAGCCCGCGTGGCCGTCTACACCGACGTCGCGGCCGAGGATCTGGCTGCTTTCCTCGCCGGCTACGAGCTCGGCGAGCTCTTGGCCTACAAGGGCATTGCCGAAGGCGTCGAGAACTCGAACTTCCTGCTCCACACCGATCGCGGCTATTTCATCCTGACGCTCTATGAAAAGCGGGTTGCTGCCGACGACCTGCCGTTCTTCCTCGGGTTGATGGAGCATCTCGCCGCGCGCGGGCTCAATTGTCCGCAGCCGGTCAAGCATCGCGACGGCCAGGTGCTCGGCCGGCTGGCCGGGCGGCCGGCCGCGATCGTGACGTTCCTCGACGGCATGTGGATCCGCCGCCCCAGCCCCGGGCATTGCGGCGCGGTCGGCGCGGCGCTCGCCCAGCTCCACCTCGCCGGGGCGGATTTTCCGCTCCGCCGCGCCAATGCGCTTTCCGTCGCCGGATGGCGTCCGCTCTACCGGGCGGCGCAGGCGAAGAACGCCGACCCGGTCCAGCCGGGATTGACCGACGCGCTCGCGGCCGAGCTCGCGCAGCTGGAGCACGCCTGGCCCCGCGACCTGCCCCAGGGGGTCATCCATGCCGACCTGTTTCCCGACAATGTGTTCTTTCTCCACGACCGCCTGTCCGGGCTCATCGACTTCTATTTCGCCTGCACCGATACGCTCGCCTATGATCTGGCGATCTGCCTCAACGCCTGGTGCTTCGAGACCGACCATTCCTACAACGTCACCAAGGGGCGGGCTCTGCTGCAGGGCTACGCCGGCAAGCGGCCGCTCTCGGGCGACGAGCAGCGGCAACTGCCGCTCTTGTGCCGCGGCGCGGCGCTTCGCTTCCTGTTGACGCGGCTGGTCGATTGGCTCGACGTGCCGGCCGGCGCGCTGGTGCGCCCCAAGGACCCGATAGAATACTTTCGCAAGCTCCGGTTCCACCAGACGATCGGCAGCGCGCGCGATTACGGATTCGATTGAAAGGGTTCTCGGCGTTGAGCTCGCGGCACGTGGTCATTCACACCGACGGCGCCTGCTCGGGAAATCCGGGCCCCGGCGGCTGGGGCGCGGTGCTCGCCTGGAACGGCCAGGAGCGCGAGCTCAAAGGCTGCGAGCCGCATACGACCAACAATCGCATGGAGCTCACCGCCGCCATCGCGGCGCTCGAGGCGCTCAAGCGCCCGTGCGTCGTCGATCTCCATACCGACAGCGAGTACTTGCGCCGCGGCATCACCGAATGGATCCATGTCTGGAAACGCAATGGCTGGCGCACCGCCGACAGGAAGCCGGTGCGCAACATCGACCTGTGGCAGCAGCTCGACGCGGCGCTGAAGCGCCACGAAGTGCATTGGCACTGGCTGCGCGGTCACGCCGGCCATGCGTTCAACGAACGCGCCGACCAACTGGCGCGCGAGGCCTGCGCGGAGGCGAGCGCCGCAATATCCCGTAGCCCGGATGGAGCGCGGCGCAATCCGGGATGAGCCGCGGCTCTAGCGCGACCTATCCGCATGCTGCTCCCTCCCCCTTGTGGAGGAGGTGACCCGAAGCGAGCTGGTAGGTAGGAAACACGCGCGCTCGGTACGAGCGGATCAATCGATTAGAGCTGCTTCAACAGCGCGTCCGCGCCCGAGATCTCGACCTTGCCGGGCGCCTCCTCGATGTTGAGGCGTTTGACGACGCCATCCTCCACCAGCATGGAATAGCGCCTGGAGCGCAGCCCCAGGCCCGCGACCGAGCCGTCGAACGTGAGATCGATCGCCTTGGCGAATTCGGCGTTGCCGTCCGCCAGAAATTCGATCTTGCCGTCGGCGCCCGTCGCCCGTTTCCAGGCTTCCATCACGAACATGTCGTTCACGCCGGTGACGGCGACCGTGTCGACGCCCTTGGCCTTGATGGCATCGAGATTTTGCAAGTATCCCGGCAGGTGCATGTTGTTGCAGGTGCTCGTGAAGGCGCCGGGCACCGCGAACAGCACGACCTTCTTGCCCCGGAAGATGTCGCTGGTGCTGTTCCATGCCGGGCCTTCCGGGGTCATGATCCGGAACTTGGTTTCCGGCAACCGATCGCCGATCTTGATGCTCATGAGGTTTCTCTCCCTGACGTGGTTCTTCAGCAGACGACGGATGACGGACGACGGACGATGGACGGAGGGTCTACGCTGGGCCTGTCATCGCCCGGCTTGTCCAGGCGACCCAGTAGCCCGTGTTCACGAGCTTCTGCGCGTACGTCGAGCGCGCTGGATACCGGATGGCCCGCACGCGCGGGCCATGACACTCGGAGGTATACGGCTTTTCCCTCGTCTGTCCTCCGTCATTTGTCCTCCGGCGCTATCACCAACTCGATCGCCTGATCTTGCGCAACCGCGGTCAGCCGCAGCATCGCGCCTTCCTCCGTCGCGCCCGGCGGCACTCCGTCGAGCTCGAAGGCGAAGCGCTGCAGGCCCGTCGGCGCTCCCGGAATCGGCTCGGGAACCGGCAAAGCCCAGTCCGGAGTGGGTCCCTCGGCGAACAACTCCGGTTTTGCCGCATCCGGCGCCCGAACATCAACCAGGATGCGCGGCTTCTCGCCGTGAGCTTCGCGGGTCACCGCCTCGATCGCAAGGGCTTCTCCCTGCCCGATCGCGACCGGTTTGGGAACCCGTTCCTCGCTTTGGCGCAATGCGTCTTCGTACGCGGTCGGTTCCTCGCCGAGCAAAAGCTCGGCCTTGCCGTCGGCGGGTATGCACAGGTTTTCGCAGATGGCGTAGTCGACGTTGAAGCGGAGCAGGACCGGCCGGCCCGGGTCGCGCGGCAGGACGCGGAGCGGAAAGATCACGTCGCCGGTGTACCCGATCGAGGTATCCCCCGGACCGCCAAAGCGTTTCGGCGCCGGCCACAGCAGGCGGACCGATTCCAGATTTTCCGATCGGGTAAAGCTGAAGCGGGGGGGAACGCCGGAATCGCCCGGATAGCGCCAATAGGTCTTCCAGCCCGGGTCGAGGCGAATCTCGATGCCGCCGCGGAGGACCTTTTTGCCGGCATCGTTCGTTGGTATCCCGGCGATCAGCCGGACGGCGGAGCGCATCCCGCCGTCCCATGGCGAGGCGTCCGCCGCCCGTGCCGGCGAAGCGATGCCGGCGCCGAGCGCGAGGAGGGCGCCAAACGGTGCGAGAAAGCAATGTGCGCGCAAAACGCCTGCGAACATGAACGCAGGTTTAGGTGCGAAGGCGGTGCCCGGCCATTGAATTCGTCGTGATCGTGGCGGCGCCGGGAGCAACGCGGTGGCACTGTGCCGCAATAAGTTTAGTTTTCACGGAAGGGCGGATCGGGTAACCTTTTTGCATGCGTGTCGCGCAGAAGACGCAGAAAACCTCCGGGCGGGGCTATCTCGACGGACAAATGCTGATCGCCATGCCGGCGATGCGTGATGAACGTTTCCTCCGCAGCGTGATCTACGTGTGCGCGCATTCCTCTGAAGGCGCGATGGGCATCGTCGTCAACCAACCGGCTGCGAACATCAATTTCTCGGATCTTCTGGTGCAGCTCGAAGTCATTCCGGCGGCGGACCTCATCCAGCTGCCGCCCCGCGCCGGAATGGTCAAGGTGCTCAAGGGCGGTCCGGTCGAGACCGGCCGCGGGTTCGTGCTGCACTCGGCCGATTTCTTCATCGAGAATTCGACCCTGCCGATCGACGAAGGCATCTGCCTCACCGCCACGCTCGACATCCTCAAGGCGATCGCGCGAGGCAAGGGGCCGGAAAGCGCGGTGCTGGCGCTCGGCTACGCCGGCTGGGCGGCCGGCCAGCTCGAGAACGAAATCCAGGAGAACGGCTGGCTGCACTGCTCGGCCGATCCCGAGCTGATCTTCGGTCCCGATACCGAGGGCAAATACGGCAAGGCGCTGCGCAAGATCGGCATCGATCCCGGCATGCTGTCGAGCGAATCCGGACACGCGTGACAGGGATCAGTGGTCAGTAATCAGAAGTCGGAAGGCGCACATCTTTCTGACTACTGACTACTGATTCCTGCCACCTCGATCTCCTCTTCCGTGAGCAGCCGATAGGCCTCCTCGGCGTCGACCGGTTCGCCGAACACGTAGCCCTGCGCGTATTCGCAGCCGAGCTGGTAGAGCTCGACCGCATCGGAATCGGTTTCGGCGCCCTCGGCGATGACATCCATGCCCAGATCGTGGGCGAGCGCGATGATCGAGCGCAGGATCACCGGCCGCTTGCCCTTGCCGGTGGTGCGCACGAAGGACTGATCGATCTTGAGCGTGTCGAACGGGAAGCGCTGCAGGTAGGCGAGCGAGGAATGTCCGGTGCCGAAATCGTCGAGCGCCAGGCCGGCGCCGAGCTCGCGGATGCGGGCCAGCATCTGCGCGGCATGTTCGGGGTTCTCCATCACCAGGGATTCGGTGAGCTCGAGCTTGAGCGAGCCGCGCGCCGGCCCATGGCGGGCGAGCACCGCGCGAAGATCGTGGATCAGATCGTGGCGGAGCAATTGCCGCGAGGATATGTTGACGCTGGCGAACACCGGATAGCGGCTTCGTGTCGCGCGCTGCCATTGCGTGAGCTGCCGCGCGGTGTGCTCGAGCGCGAACAGGCCGAGATCGACGATCACGCCGATTTCTTCGGCGATCGCGATGAACTCCGAAGGCGACAGCCGGCCCATCTTGGGATGGTCCCAGCGCATCAGCGCCTCGAAGCCGGCCACGGTGCGGTCCTCGAGCCATACGATGGGCTGGTACAGCAGCACGATCTCGTCGCGCTCGAGCGCGCGCCGCAGCTCCGTCTCCAACACCAGGCGATCGGTCTTGCGGGCGCGCATCGCCGGCTTGAACACTTCGATGCGGTCGCCCCCGATGCGCTTGCCGTGATACATGGCGAGCTCGGCATCTTTCAGGATCTCTTCCTTGCCCTGCGATTGTCCCTCGGCCAGCGCCAGGCCGATCGACGCGGTGAGCAGGATCTCGCGGTCGTTGAACGTGATCGGAGCGCGCAGGGTCTTGCGGATGGTGTCCGCGAAAGCGGTGATGCGGTCGGGCTCGCGCTCGGAGAGCAGCAGCAGCCCGTATTGATCGCCGCCCAACCGCGCCAAGGTGTCCTGCGGCTTGAGCAGGCGGCCGAGCCGCCGCGCCAGGGTGAGCAGGATCGAATCGCCGACCGCGACGCCGACCGAATCGTTGACCTGCTTGAAGCGGTCGAGGTCGATCACCATCACGGTCGGCCGGATCGCCGGATCGGCCTTGGCGAAGGACAGCGCCGCGTTGAGCCGGTCGAGGAACAGCTCGCGGTTGGGAAGGCCCGTCAGATTGTCGTGCACGGCGTCGTGCAGCAGCCGCTCCTCCGCCGTCTTGAATTCGGTCACGTCGGTCAAGGTCCCGACCAGGCGCACCACCTCGCCATCGGAGCCGACCACCGGCCGCGCCTTCAGGGCGAACCACAGGTAATGTCCGTCGGGCGTGCGCAGCCGGAAGTCCAGCGTCAGCCGCCCGCGTCGCCGGTCGAGCACGCCGTCGAGCGCGGCGCGGAACCGGTCGCGATCGAGCGGATGCAGGACATCGAGCCAGCGCGACGCGGACCCTTCCAACGTGCCGCGTTTGAGGCCCAGCATGTGCTCGGTCTCCGGGCTGGTGAACACCTTGTCGGCGGATACGTCCCAGTCCCAGATCAGGTCGCCGGCCCCGGTGAGCGCCAGGGCGCGACGCTCCACGTCGGAGACGATGCCGCTGGTGATGCTGCCGGCAAAGGCGTGCTGCATCACGGTGAAGCCGATCAGCATCACGATCAGCACCAGTCCGCCGAGCAGGGCCGGCGCGATGATGTCGTTGGTCACCGCCCCGGTCACCGCGGCGCCGGCGGCGAACACCCAGACCATCAACAACAGCCAGGTCGGGATCAACAGCACGGCGCGATCGAAGCCGTGCAGGGCGAGATAGATGACCAGGCCGAATCCCGCGACCGCGACCAAAGCCAGCGACATCCGGGCGATGCCGGAGGCGACCGGCGGATCGAACAGCGCCAGCGCCACCAGGGCCCCGAGGAAGGTCAGCCATCCCGCCGTGATGTGCACGTAGCGCACGTGCCAGCGATTGAGATTGAGATAGGCGAACAGGAACACGAGCAGCGTCGCCGCCAGGATCGCCTCGCCGGAGGCGCGCCAGATGCGCTCGGCGCCCGCGCTCAGCTCGAACACCTTGCCCCAGAAACCGAAATCGGTGCCGATATAGGCCAGCACCGCCCAGCCCAGCGCCGCCGCGGCCGGGAACATGATGCTGCCCTTGACCACGAACAGGATGGTCAAGAACAGCGCCAGCAGTCCGGCGATGCCGATGACGATGCCGTAGTAGAGCGTGAAGCTGTTGATCTTGTCCTTGTAGGCTTCCGGTTCCCACAGATAGAGCTGCGGCAGGCGGTCGGTGCGCATCTCCATCACGAAGGTGACGACCGAGCCCGGATCGAGGGTGATGCGAAAGATATCGGAGTTCGGGCTGTCCTGGCGTTCCGGGCGATCGCCCGAGCTCGGCGTGATGCCGACGATCCGCGAAAGCCCGAGGTCCGGCCACAGCAGACCGGATCCGACCATGCGGTAATGCGGCGCCACGATCAGCCGGTCGATCTGCTCGTCGCCGTTATTGGCGAGCGCGAACACCACCCAATTGTTGTTGGCCTCGCGCGAGCGCACCTCGATGCGGCGCACGATGCCGTCGGCGCCCGGCGCAGTCGATACCTGAATGCGGTCGGTGTCGGTCCTCTGATGCTCGACCGCGTCGGTGAGGTCGATCGCCGGCACGTCGAGGCGGACGTTGACCGCGTCCACGGCCCGCGCGGCGCCTGCGCCGAGCGCAAGAGCGATGAGCGTCCCCACCGCTGTGCTGGCGCAGCTGAAACGCAATCGACATCCTCCTCGCGGCGGCCCCTTGCTTGTTGTCTCGTCGCGATCCGGCGGTCGGGGGCGCCTTCGCCCATCCGAACCGCCATATCGATCCGCGGCCGCGGCCCGATGAGTAGCGGGGCGGCGGCGCCAGGGCAAGATTGTCACGCCTTGCCCAAGAGTGTGTCGGGGATGAGGCGGGGAGCCGGACGACGGAGCGCGCACGACGGAGAGCCAGACCTCCGAATGTCATGGCCCGCGCATGCGGGCCACCCAGTAGCCATCACAGTCGATGTACCGTGCCGGGTCTCATGAACCGCGCCCGGGCAAGCCGGGCGATGACCACGGGTAGGCCGTCCGTCGTCCGTCGCCTGTCTTGCGTCACACCGTCAGGACGATCTTGCCGATATGGGCGCTGGTCTCCATCAGCGCATGGGCGGCCGAAGCCTGCGCCAGCGGGAAGGTGCGGAAGATCACCGGCTTGACCTTTCCGGCCGCGATCAGCGGCCAGACGTTCTGCTCGATCGCGCGGGCGATCGCCGCCTTCTCCGGGACCGAACGCGCACGCAGCGTCGAGCCGGTATGGGTCAGGCGCTTGAGCATCAGCCGGCGAAAATCGACGTTGGCGCGCGGGGAGCCCTGAAACGCGATCTGCACCACGCGGCCCTCCACGGCGGCGGCTTCGTAATTGCGCTCGATGTAGTCGCCGCCCACCATGTCGAGAATCACATCGGCGCCCTTGCCGTCGGTCGCGGCTTTGGTCGCGGCGACGAAATCCTCGGAACGATAATTGACGGCCTTGTCCGCGCCGAGCCGAACGCAGGCCTCGCATTTTTCCGCGGATCCCGCGGTGGTGACGACGCGCGCGCCGAACGCCTTGGCGAGCTGGATCGCGGTGGTGCCGATGCCGGAGCTGCCGCCGTGCACCAGCAGGGTTTCGCCGCGTTTTAGCGCGCCGCGTTCGAACACGTTGTGCCACACCGTGAAGAACGTCTCGGGGATCGCCGCCGCTTCGACGAGCGACATCTTGCCGGGCACCGGCAGCGCATTGCTCTCGTGCACCGGGCAGAATTGCGCGTAGCCGCCGCCCGCCACCAGGGCCGTGACCTTGTCGCCCGGCATGAAGCGGGTGGCGCCCTTGCCGAGCGCGACCACCTCGCCGGCGATCTCGAGCCCGGGAATCTCCGATGCGCCCGGCGGCGGCGGATAGAGCCCCTGCCGCTGCATCACGTCGGGACGATTGACGCCGGCGGCCGCGACCTTGACCAGAACCTCGCCGGGACCGGGGGCGGGCGTCGGGCGCGTCTGCGCCACCAGAACGTCGGGCCCGCCGGGCTCACGGACGGCAATGACGGTCATCTGGGACGGCACGGTGGACATCCGATGCTTTCCTCAACAAACTGGACGCGAAGTGCGCGGCAGCGCCCCTGTGTAATCGGCGGCGACGAAGGTGACAACCTCGGGGCGCCGCTTTCCGCGAGGGTCACGACATGACGATGGACGAGCTTCCGAAGAAAAAACCGGTTCACGAGATCGGGCAGGACCTCTCGCTGCTTTCGGTCGAGGAGCTCGCCGAGCGCATCGCGGCGCTCAAGGCTGAGATGGCGCGGCTCGAGGCCTCGATGGCGGCCAAACGGGCGTCACGGACCTCGGCCGATCGGTTCTTCAAACGCTGAAACGCGGTGCCGCAGATTTATCGAGCCGGTTAACCCATCGTTAAGCTTTCTCGCTCACTACTGATGTCGTCCAGCTTCTGGACATCGAGTGGCTCCTGTCCACTCTGTTTGACGCCTCCCTGTTATCACTTCGAGCCGCCGGCAACGGCGGCTCTTTTTTTGCCGTGTGAGGCAGGCGAGGCTCCTACCCGATCATTTGTGCCATTTCGGGGCAGCGGTCGCGGCCCGAATCTTGCCACAAGGTTCCCGGGGAGTGTTGCAGCTCGGTCCTAGACATGCCCCCCGGTGAAGCGCAGCATGGGATTTCTTTGGGGCAGGTGAGGCGTGCGTCATGGCAGACAATCAGGCCGAAGCGGAGCCTGTGCGGTTCGGGCAAAGGCTAGCGGGCTCGCAGGCGTTCTCCGGGCTGTTCCGCGAGGGGATGGCGCTGGTCGAGGAAACGGCGGCCTACCTCGACGGCCCGGGCCGCAACGAATCGAAGCTTTTGGAGCGCGGCGGGGCGCTCGCCTATGCGACCGAGAGCATGCGGCTGACGACCCGGCTGATGCAGCTCGCTTCCTGGCTGTTGCTGCACCGCGCCGTGAACGAGGGCGAGATGTCGCTCGCCCAGGCGAGCCGCGAGAAGGCCAAGGTCAAGCTCGCGGCCGGCGATCCCCGCGACGAGGCGACGCTGGCGCTGTTGCCGAGGACGCTGCGCGAGCTGATCGCCCGCTCGATGCGGCTGCAGGATCGCATCCGCCGGCTCGATGCGACCATCCATTCGCTCGATGACGACAAGCCGGCCGCCAATCCGATCGAGCATCAGCTGGGGTTGCTGAAGGCCGCCTTCGAGCGCGGGCGGGGGTAGATTTCAAACCCGACGGCCGCTACCTCTCAGTCGTCATGCCCGGCCTTGTGCTGCCTTGTGCCGGGCATCCACGTCTTAAATCCTATCGACATCAAAAACGTGGATGGCCGGGACAAGCCCGGCCAAGACGCGCGCGTGGAAGCGGCTATTTCTTCAAAAAGCCGGAGAATTTCTTCTGGAACCGCGACAGCCTGCCGCCGCGGTCGACCAGGTGCTGCTGGCCGCCGGTCCAGGCCGGATGCGATTTCGAATCGATGTCGAGCCGCATGGTGTCGCCCGGCTTGCCCCAGGTGCTCCGCGTCTCGAATTCGGTGCCGTCGGTCATCACCACCTTGATGGTGTGATACTCGGGATGAATGTCGCGCTTCATGGCTTGCTTGCGTTCGTTGGTTGCGCCGGGTATGGCGCCCGCCGATTGCGGGGGTGATGGGGGCTCGCGGGCTCTATAGCGCACCGGAAATTGCCGGACAAGCCGCGACCATCCGGCATTTGCCGGCGGCGCGGCTTCCGGGGCATGGTCGCGGACTGGGACCACCCGCGCCGTTCACATCCGGCCGAGGGCCAGGCATGAACTTGATTTCGCCGAGCGCAGGACGCGGCCTCGACGCCGCGGCGGTCGGGCAAGCCGTCGCCGCGCCCCCGCAAGAGACCCGCAAGCGGCCCCGGCTCGCGCCGCTTCTCGGGCTCCAGCGTTATGCGCTGCGCTACCGCTGGCAGGTGGTGGGCGCGCTCGCGGCCCTGCTGGTCGCCGCGGCGGCGACCCTTGCGGTGCCGCTCGCGGTGCGGCGCATGATCGACTTCGGCTTCTCCGCCGACCGCATCGGCCTCATCGACCAATATTTCTCGGCCATGATCGCGATTGCGGCGGTGCTCGCCGCCGCCAGCGCCGCGCGTTATTACCTCGTCACCATCATCGGCGAGCGGGTGGTCGCCGACCTGCGCTCGGACCTGTTCGCGCACGTGACCAATCTATCGGCCGCGTTCTTCGATACGGCCAAGACCGGCGAGGTGATGTCGCGGCTCACCGCGGACACCACGCAGATCAAGGCGACGGTGGGCGCCTCGGTCTCGATCGCGCTGCGCAACCTGATGCTGTTCCTGGGCGCCGCGGTCATGATGGTGGTGACGAGCCCCCGGCTTTCCGGCTTCGTGCTGGGCGCCATTCCGGTGATCGTGCTGCCGCTGGTGGCGTTCGGTCGCGCGGTGCGCCGCCGCTCGCGCGAGGCGCAGGACAAGCTCGCCGACGCTTCGGCCTATGCGGCCGAGCTCATCGGGGCCGCCCGCACGCTGCAGGCATTCACCAACGAGCGGCTCGCGAGCTCGCGGTTCGCCGGCGCGGTCGAGCGCGCCTTCCGGGCCGCCCGTCAATCGACCCGGGCGCGCGCCGCGCTCACCGCCGTTGTGATCTTCCTGGTGTTCGCCAGCGTCGTCGTCATCCTGTGGATCGGCGCGCAGGACGTGCTGGCCGGGCGGACCAGCGCCGGCCGGCTCGGCCAATTTTTGCTGTACGCGGTATTCGCCGCGGGCGCGCTCGGCGAGCTGAGCCAAGTCTGGGGCGAAATTGCGCTCGCATCGGGCGCCGCCGAACGCATCGCGGAGATCCTGACGATCGAGCCCGTGATCCGGCGCCCGGCGAACCCGGTCGCGCTCCCGGTGCCGGGCCGCGGCGAGATCGCATTCGAGCGCGTGCGCTTCGCTTATCCGGCGCGCGAGCGCGGCGTGGTGCTCGAGGACGTCTCGTTTCGCGTCGACCCCGGCGAGAAGCTGGCGATCGTCGGTCCTTCCGGCGCCGGCAAGAGCACGATCTTCCACCTGCTGCTGCGGTTCTACGACCCCGTCGCGGGCGCGATCTTCTTCGACGGCGTGCGGATTTGCGACGCCGACCCGCAGGAGCTGCGCCGCCGCATCGCGCTGGTGCCGCAGGACGTGGTGGTGTTCGCGGCCTCGGTCGCGGAGAACATCCGGTTCGGCCGGCCGGACGCGGCGGATGCCGAGATCGAGCGCGCGGCCGAGCTGGCGCTCGCCGACGAATTCGTGGCGCGGCTGCCGCAGGGCTACGACACCCAGATCGGCGAGCGCGGCGTGACCTTGTCGGGCGGACAGCGCCAGCGCATCGCCATCGCCCGGGCCATCCTGCGCGACGCGCCGCTGTTGCTGCTCGACGAGGCCACCTCGGCGCTCGATGCCGAGAGCGAGACCTTGGTGCAGGCGGCGCTCGAGCGGCTGATGCAGGGCCGCACCACGCTCGTCATCGCGCACAGGCTGGCGACGGTGCTGTCCTGCGACCGCATCCTGGTGATGGAGGAGGGCCGCATCGTCGAGGAGGGCACCCACGCCAGCCTGGTCGCCGATTCCGGGCTCTATGCGCGGCTCGCGAAATTGCAGTTCGAGATGGGCTGAGCCTTTCCACGTGCGCTCTTCCCCTCTCCTTGCGGGAGAGGGCGCCGAGCGGACGAAGTCCACGAGGCGGGTGAGGGGTTCGCTTCTAATAAATCGACGTTACCCCTCGCCCGGCTCGCCCTCGCTGCGCTCCGGCGTGCCACCCTCTCCCACAACAAGGGGAGAGGGTTTCGGAGCCAGCCGCGAGCGGTCCGGTCGCCATCGCATCGCGAGCACCGGCCGGCCTGAGAGCGGATTGCGGCTCTCGCCGGTGACGGCGAACCCGTGCTTCTCATAGAAGCGAATGGCGCGTGCATTGTCGGTGTTGACGTGCAGCTCGATTTTTTCCGGGCAGATGCGCTTGGCCTCGGCGAGCAGCGCTTCGG
>WNGD01000873.1_pt1 | contig 63979 bp, 57 predicted proteins | sample 5400671 | NCBI WGS metagenome assembly WNGD01 (sample SAMN13153369, study PRJNA577476) | soil metagenome | isolation source: 40 cm soil or saprolite under grassland replicate 2 | place: USA:California | collected 2016-06-15
GAGTACCAGCTCGCGGGTGACAAACCCAAGCTGATCTACCTCAAGACGCCTGCTCAAGCACGCGAGCCCGCCTTGCAGAGGCTGCTCGACCGCATCCGCAGCGAGGATGCCGCTTCCTACCAGAAGTTCGCCACGCCCGAGGAACTGCGTGAGCGCATCGCTAACGACCTGGCACTGCTGTTGACCGAGCGCTTCACGACCACGCCAGAGACCTCGGCCGGCTCTCGGCTGGCCCTGCTCCCCATGCCACGCAGCCGGCTCATCGATCGCGAACAGGAGCTGGCCCAGGCGAAAGCCCTGCTAGAGCGCGAGGATGTGGGCCTGGTGACACTGACCGGGCCAGGCGGCGTGGGCAAGACACGGGTGGCCCTGCAGGTGGCGGCTGACCTGGCTCCCCAGTTCGAAGAGGGCGTCGCGTTCATCTCGCTGGCTTCGCTCAAAGACCCCACGCTCGTGGTGCCAACCGTGGCCCGAGCCCTTGGGGTGTCCCAGTCGGGGGACGACTCGCTGGACGAGCGGCTGCTAGAGTACCTGCGGCCCAGGCACATGTTGCTCGTGCTCGACAACGCCGAGCAACTGGTTTCGGCGGCTCCGCTGGCAGCTCAGGCGCTCGATCTGGCAAGGCGGCTCAAGCTGCTTGTGACGAGCCGCGAGGCCCTGCGCGTGCGTGACGAGCAGATCGTGCCGGTGCCACCGCTCGCACTGCCGGACCCCGCACACATACCGGACCTCGCGCACCTCGTAGAGATCCCGGCGGTGGCCCTGTTCGTCGAGCGTGCACGCGAGGCCAGGCCCGATTTCGTCCTCTCAAGCGAGAATGCGGCCACCATCGTCGAGCTCTGCCAGCGCCTGGATGGGCTGCCGCTGGCGCTGGAGTTGGCTGCGGCGGTGCTCTCGCTCCTCACCCCTGCTGCCTTGCTGGCACGACTGGAGCGCCGCCTGCCGCTGCTCACGCGGGGGGCACGAGACCTGCCCGAGCGCCAGCAGACACTGCGCAACACGCTTGCCTGGAGCTACGATCTCTTGCAGGAAGGCGAACAGCAGTTGTTCCGGCGCCTCTCGGTCTTCGCGGGTGGTTTCACACTGGAAGCAGTGCAGGCGGTCTGCGTCTTCGAGGCTTTCGGGACCTCGTCCCCGGGACAGGCCGACGAGGGAGCGGTGCTGGAGCAGCTGGGCCAACTGCTGGACAAGAGCCTGGTGCAAGCGCAGCAGGGTACCGGCGGAGAGCCGCGCTTCACGCTGTTGGAGACGATCCGGGAGTATGCCCGAGAGCAACTGGAAGAGAGCGGAGAGGAGGCCACCATGCAAGAGCGGCACGCGCGCTACTTCCTGCGTCTGGCCGAGGAGGCCTCTCCCCACTTGTCTAGCCCGGAGTGGGATATCTGGGTGGAGCGACTGGAGCGCGAGGACGCCAACCTGCGCGCTGCCCTGGCTTGGAGCAAAGCCAATAAGGATGCGGTTGAGACCGGGCTGCGCCTGGCGGGGGCGCTCTCCTAATTACTGGTTCCTGCTCGGCTCTCTACTCGAGGGCCGAACGTGGTTGGAAGGCACGCTGGAGCGGACCGTGAGCACCGATCGGAGCGTTGCACGAGGCCGCGCCCTGCTTGGTGCGGGGCTGCTGGCATGGGCCGAAGGCGACTACGAAGCTGCCTCCCCTCGTGCAGAGGAGGCTTTGTCCATCGTGCGCGAGGCACAAGACAAGCGCTTGATCGGCTGGGCGGAATCGCTGTTGGGATTTGTCCGGATGACTCAGGGGAACACCACTGCGGCGCGTCCCCTGCTCGAAGAGAGCCTCACCCTGTTCAAGGACCTGGGGGATGTCTGGAACGAAGCGTTCACGCTCTACCAACTGGGCGGCGTCGTCTATCGCTTAGGCGATCGTGCTGCAGCGCGCGCCCACTTTGAGGAAAGTGTGCGGCTCTTCCAGGAGCAAGGGGACGCGCTGGACGCTTCGTTGGTGTTGAGTGCGTTGGCGGTCATGGTCTCGACCCAGGGCGATGAGGAGATGGCACGCTCCCTGGATCAGCAACTCCAGCCGCTCATACAGCAGGCCAGAAATCGGGGAGTGCTGGGGCTGTACCTGATCAACGTCGGGGATATCTGGCTCCATCATTACAGGGACGAGCAACAGGCGAAGGTGCTCTATAGGGAGGGCTTGAGTCTGTGGCGGGACCTGCAACGCGTGGAGCAGGGGATCGGCATTGTCAAGGCGCTGGCTGGCTTGGCCGAGGTGGCTGCGGCCCAGGGCCAAGCAGAGCGAGCAGGGCGGCTGTTTGGGGCTGCCGATAGCTTGCTCCCCGCTACCAGCATGTTCCACGATGACCTGAACAGACGTGTCGCTGCGGCTCGTGCGCATCTCGATGCAGCGACCTTCGAGGTCGGATGGAGCGCAGGGCAAGCGATGACAGAGGAGCAAGCCATTACTCTTGCGTTACAAGATGCGTAGGAGAGCGCGTCACCACTGTAGGAGGTTGATGGCTCAATCTTTTTGTTCACCGCTGTAGAGCGACGATGTTGCTTGCAGGAGCAGGAATTTCCCTCGACAGGTTGTTTCCAGTATACTACACTCTCCATAGTTGGAGGCAGAAGCATGATTATCTTTGATGAGGAAAGACCGTCGGACTCGCCTTTTGTCGAACGGATCTGGCGCAGTCATAGTGAGCGCGGTGGCTCTTTTCTCTCTATTGCCGAGAGCCGCTGGGAGATGGTCGTGACCAGACGCCATGGCAAGATCACCCTGACAGTGCGGGGTCCAGAGACGAAAGCCACACCGCTTGGAGACTGTCCTGCGGAGGGGGAGTGGCTTGGCATCCGGTTTAAGCTGGGCACGGTTCTGCCCCATCTGCCCGCCAGAAATCTCGTGGATGCAACGGTGACCCTGCCTCTCGCAACGAGGAACTCCTTCTGGCTCTTTGGCTCAGCCTGGCTATTTCCTGACTATGACAACGCGGACACGTTTGTCGACTGGCTGGTGCGTGACGGCCTGCTGGTTCGCGAACCAGTCGTAGGGGAAGCGTTACAAGGTCAACTGAAAGACCTCTCCCTGCGCTCGGTACAGCGTCGTTTCTTGCAGGCGACAGGGGTCACACAGAGCGCTGCTCGTCAAATCGAACGCGCCCGCTATGCCGCGATCCTCTTACAGCAAGGCGTCTCGATCCTCGACACCATTGAGGAGGCTGGCTATTTCGATCAGCCGCATCTGACCAGATCCATGAGGTACTTCATCGGACTAACGCCTGCTCAAATCATTTGTAACAGCCGGCCTGAGCAACTGTCGTTTTTGTACAAGACAATGCCCTTTTGTTGAGGCATAATAATACACATGTCCAATGTACAACAAAAGGAGAACGTACATGAGTCAAGTCATATCGAAAGACGGCACTTCCATCGCAGCAGCGCCGCACCCTCTCCGGTCAGCCCCCACAACGTCGAAGCATCAGCCATAGCTCCCGTGTTGGAGGAGTTCTTTATTCTAAGGAGATGTAATGCAACAAGTCATTTCAACAGATGGCACGCCTGACGATCCGACCACGAAGCTGACAAGAGCGTTACTTTCCTGCGGCGTGGTCGCTGGTCCCATCTACATAGGCGTGGGTTTGATCGAAATGATCACCCGCCCTGGCTTCGACCTCAGGCGTCACTCACTCAGCGTGCTCGCCAACGGAGACTGGGGGTGGATTCATAGCGCCATGCTCGTGATTACCGGCCTGCTCACCATCGCGTGTGCTATCGGAATATGGCGGGCGCTACACCCGGGCCGAGCCGGGACCTGGGGACCACTACTCGTTGGCCTCTACGGGTTGGGTCTGATCGGCGCCGGGTTCTTCAGCGCTGACCCGGCCCTGGGCTTCCCACCCGGAACGCCAGCGGATGCCCACGCCATAAGCTGGCATGGTGCACTGCACCTTATAACCGGTGGGGTAGGATTCCTCGGACTGATCGCGGCGTGCATGGTGTTTGCCCGCCGCTTTGCCGTCCAAAAACTTCGGGGATGGGCTGCGTACTCGGTGGCGACCGGCGTGATCTACTTGGCAGCCTTCTTCGGAATTGCTGCGGGGTCCCAACAACAGGGGGCCATGCTGACCTTCGTCAACCTGGCCTTCTCTGTCGCGGTGGTGCTCGGCTGGGCATGGGTCTCGGCTCTGGCGGCTAAGCTTTTGACCGAGCGAACCTCCGCAAAAAGCTAAGACGGCACCCAGCCGAGAACCTTGCCCCATCAGCACTAGAAAAGACCAGTAACCATCAAGGAGAAGATATGAGATTTCGTGCCATAGTCCAGCTCGCTGGCAAGACTGCCACAGGGATCCGAGTTCCGGCGGAGGTCGTGGCGAGCCTCGGGCCGAGCAAGCGGCCACCAGTCCGCGTCACGATCAACGGCCACACCTACCGCAGCACTGTGGCACCTCTGGGCGGGGAGTTCATGCTCCCGATCAGTGCAGAGCACCGCGAGAGCGCCGGTGTCACCGCTGGAGACGAGGTGGATGTTGATATCGAACTGGATACTGAGCCTCGCGAGGTGACCGTGCCGCCCGACTTGCGCGAAGCGCTCGACCGTGATGCAAACGCCAGGCGATTCTTCGACGGTTTGTCCTACAGCCAAAAGCAGCGGTACGTCCTCTCAATCGAGCAAGCCAAGACAGCCGAGACGCGAAAGCTGCGCATCGCCAAAGCGGTCAGCATGCTACGAGAGGGCCGAACCTAGCGCTGAGCGGCGTGTGCGCCGCAGAAGCACGACTGAGCCTCCGAAGCCTTCGCTCCGGAGCACGCCTCCTCGTTAGAAGATATACTTCGGGATACACCAGTTTATCAAGAGGTTTTGGCAGAAGGGCTGGAGCAAGGGATCAAAAAAGGAGAGCTGCAAGCGCTGCGTCAGACACTTCTAGATGGCGTTCAGGAGCGTTTTCCAGAAGTTGTGCACCTGGCAAAGAAGCAGGCTGATGCTATCGAAGATCCAGAAGTATTGCGACGCCTAACTGTTAAGATGAGCATTGTACAGACTTCTAAAGAGGCGGAGCAGTAACTCCTGAATCCTTCCAGTGATGATAATAGACACTGAATGTCGAGAGACAGACAAGGCCTACAGCGGGCGACCATCAAGGGCTCTGTTGGCGAATGACGCAAAAAGTGCCATGCGGCAGGGCGGGGGCCAGCCCCGCCCCGGTGACTTCACCACCCTCACCCCTACGAAATCCTGGCGTCGCAGCTTCGGTTGATGCGTATTGATAACTCACAGACCCAGCAGGAGAGCAAGGGCCATTTGATATGCTCACCCTATTCGCACTATAATTTGCTTAATGGACCCCCTGTCATTTATAATCGACGAGGCTCAGTTCCAATTACACAAGGCAACTGAGTATTATTTAGGAGACATCGATGCCAATATCAAGCCAGCTTAAAGACATTGATTGGGATGTGGTAGGGGATGAAGTGATTACGTATCTGCGCAATCTACTGCGAATTGACACGCGCAACCCTCCAGGCAACGAAATCCGGGCGGCTGAATATCTGCGCGGAGTACTCCAACAAGAGGGGATAGCGTGCGAGATTACCGGCCCCAGTCCTGATCGCGGGACGATTGTAGGGCGGCTCAAGGGCGATGGCTCTGCACCACCCCTGCTGTTAATGTCGCATACTGATGTCGTGGCTGTCGAGCCTGAGAAGTGGACGCACGATCCGTTTGCAGCCGAGATTGCTGATGGCTTTATTTATGGGCGCGGCGCACTTGATATGAAGCATATGGTCACGATGGAACTGATGACCATGCTGCTGCTCAAACGTGCTGGCATGCCACTTAAACGTGATGTGATCTTTATGGCTGCCGCTGACGAGGAAGTTGGCGGACACCAGGGTGCCGGTTGGGTAGCTCACAACCGTCCAGAGTTGATCCAGGCGGAATATGCCCTCAACGAAGGGGGTGGTGGCGGTTTTGAAATCAACGGATGCCGCTACTACAGCATACAAACTGCAGAGAAGGGGGCAGCACGTTTCCGGCTGCGTGCAAAAGGCAAGCCCGGGCATGGCTCGAGGCCACATGACGAGAACGCCATCCTCAAGCTCGCAGAAGTGCTCAGCAGGTTGCGCAATCATCAACCGCCAGTCCATTTCACCGCTCCCTTGCGAGGATATGTTACGGGCATAGCAAGTACACAACCACCGGATATCGTCCAACTATTCCTGGCCGTTCTCGCTCACGAGGCGACTGCCGATGTCGCCATTGATGCACTTCCGATGGAAGATCTCCTCAAGCAGAAACTGCGAGCGATGACACGTAACACTATTACACCTACCATGCTGCGGGCCGGCTCCCAGATCAACGTGATTCCATCAGAAGCAGAGGCATCACTGGATGGTCGCATTTTGCCCGGTTGGACGCCGGAGATGTATCTCCGGGAATTACGGGCTATTTTCGGTGAAGATGTCGATATCGATTTCATAGACCCTTCAGAGCCACTGGAGGTCGATCCAGCATCACCGCTTTTCGAGGTCATCAAGGATGTGGTGAGGGAACACGATCCTGAAGCCACAGTGGTCCCAACACTGCTTACAGGCGGAACGGATGCCAAACATGTTGCGGAACTTGGGACGAAAGTGTACGGCTTTGCTCCAGAAATGTACATTAGTGGATTGAATGATTGGAGTAGAGTTCACGGCCACGATGAGCGTATCGCTACTCGTTCGATACAATGGGGCACACGTGTGCTCTATGATGTTGTAGCGCGGTTTGCCAGCAGTGTTCAGTGAAGATGTTTTATGATATTATTATGATATCCAGGTGCTAGGTCCCCACAATTCTGAAGAAAGCGAGGTGAGTTCCAGAAACGTAATTGATACTATTAACGTCAATTGTTGATCATCTAGACTAAGGAGGATCTCATGCAAAACTTAAGTACCACACCCCGGCGCCCCCTTGGTATCACCATCATCTCCATCCTCTTGTTCATTCAGGCCATTTTTGAGATTATTGTTGGCATCATCGCCTTTGTAGGTACCACACTGGCGAGTCCTTTAGCCGGGCTTCTAGTGGGATGGATTCCACTGGCTATAGGTGTTCTTTTATTCATTCTAGCCTGGGGACTGTGGACACTCAAGCCCTGGGCATACTGGGCTACATTGATTGTAGAGATAGTGAGTATCGTGACTCACTTTCTTGGCTACGGGCAAACCCATTCAATTCTTGCCATTATTAGTGGCGGGATTATTTCCATCATCATCGTGATCTACTTGCTGGTAGATGGCAATGTTCGTAGAGCTTTCCGAACCGGCATTTAGAGCCTGTTTTCACACGAAAAAATAACAAAAAAGTTGGAGCAGCGATAGCATCTATCGCTGCTCCAACTTTTTGCCGATGGGAGCTTGCTCAACACGTACGTGACGTTCCCTCTGAGGAGATTGCCCGTATTGCGGCAAAAGTGTTCGGTGATCAGGGATGACATGGATTATTATCACACGACCTGGAAATTTGCTGTGGCCTGGCTGATTGGCGGGATGAGGGTAGGCTTGCCTAGCAAAATCAATGTATACGATGTGCTATCTGCTGGCAGAAGGAAGGTCAGGCTGCCAGTCGTTCCCGCTGATCCCGCAGCAAAGTCAAGGGGAAATTTACCAGAGATCGAATCTACTTCTGGCGGGCTGGTGGCGCCACCTGCTTGTAAGCGAACGTAATCACCCCAATAGGCACGAAAATCACTTGACGTATGATTATCCACCTTCATTGTCACAGTTACATATCGCGTACCTTTATCTGCCTGCTTGCCATCATCATTTAATGCCGCGGTCGCGGAGGTGATCGTCCAGGTCAATCCTGCATATTGTGTTGATGCGTTTGGTTTAGTCGTCTTTGGCTGATATTGCGCTAAACTTGCTTTGCCTGTCAAAGGAACATTCACCTGCGACTCGCTATCTTTACCGAGTTGCAGCGTGAGCTGGCTGATTTGAATACTTGTAGGCACTGGGAAGTCCAACCAGTTTGTGCGTGTCACTCCTGCACCTGGACTACTAAGCTGTTGTTCATTAACGGGAGCAACGCTGGTTTTATCGGGCAAAATTAAGTGAGCAACATCGCCGTAAAAAAAGTTTGCTTTACCGGTTGCCGAACTCTCTTTCAAATTCAGCCGCACCATACCATCTGTGCCCGAAGCGTGGTCGTCCAGGAAGGTCTGGGATTGCTGCGCGCTTACGACGGTGATGTCTACCCCTGCGTAGGGCGCTGTCTCGTTAATCTGTACGGTAGTGATGGACGGTTGTGTTGCCGGCTTGCCATTAAAGCTACTGATGTTAAGACTTTTGGAAATGTTTGAAATTGAGGGCTTGGCGAGAAAGTAGGCTGGTAATCCAATCACTATAAAGAGGATGACGAGCAGGACGAGACATCCACAACAGCCACTGCTCTGACGTTGGGGCGTGTAGCCCCTATATCTGCGCCCAAAGCCTCGCAGCAGGAATAAGAGACCTAATGCGCCGAGCGCTTCCGCGATGGGGCTTTGTTGTTGCTGTGGCTGCCGCATATACGGTGGCATTTGCTGCTGTTGTGCGTATGATGGGGATTGCCACGCTTGCTGGTACTGGTAATTCTGTGCAGGAGGCTGCGCTCCGTACTGACTAGGCGGCTGTGGCTGTGCTTCCAGAACGGTGCCACAGTTCGTGCAAAAACGTTGACCGAAGGCGATTGGAGCGCCGCAATTTGGGCATGGACGCTGGGGCATCTGTGACATAACTTTACTCCCATATAGCGAGTATAACGAGGTACTTAATGATAATTCATGAGTATTTAGCTGTACTATTGCAATTGTAGTAACGAACAAGAAGCATGTCTATAACCTAATTCACCTAAACATCATGTGCTATAATGCAGTGGCTATGTGTGGACGTTTTGGTTGTACCTGAAGCTTGGCAAAGTTCAAGTTATCTGCCCGTGCAGTGATCTCAAAGGAGAGGAAAGCCATGCGCACACCCAAAGTTCCCCACCGCGAGCAATCGAAAAGAGTCCGTCTTCCCCACTGGATGGCTCTGCTCTCTTTGCCGGTGGTGTTTCTGCTCGTGCATGTCGCGCTGCCGTGGGGCATCTCGTTGCTCTCGACACGCCACGGATGGGCTAATGGGCGTCCAGGGAGGCGGAATCTGCTCGCGCTGATCCTGGTCGGGGCCGGCACCTCCTGCATCATTTGGTGTGCTCGTCTGCACTTTATCGCGTCTCCTGGCTCCTTTGAGATGGAACGCACCCCAAAGTATCTGTTGGTGCGTGGCCCCTACACGTTCACGCGCAATCCGATTTACCTCTCCCTCCTGGCAATCTGGTTTGGCTGGGCACTCTTTTACGGCAGCGTCGCGGTCTGTGTGGGATGTGTGGTCGGGTGGGTGATTGTGACTTTGCTTGTGGTTCCATGGGAGGAGCGCGAACTGGAGGCGCGATTCGGCGAGGCCTATCTCCGATATAAGAACACGGTGCCACGTTGGCTCGGCAGGACTCGCCGCTGAAGTCCACCCTTTCAACTCAACTAATCGGGATCGCCTACAATGGGACGATTACACATGGGCCAATACTAGTACTTTCAGTGAATTTGCAGCCTATGGAAGTACAGATTTTAGGTAAATAGGGAGTAGACAGGTACCCCGGCGAAGGACGCCGCAAGCGGCCCTACGCAAACCTGGTTACTCTCGAAAGAATTTCTTGCCAATAATCCCAATAAAAGTGTCCGGTTTTAGCCTCATGAATGATTCTAGTGAGTGAAAGCGATTTACTGAACTTTAGTAGAATCATCGAAAAGGTGCTGTAGTAATGTCCTCAAAGAAAGCTCTACAATTTGTCTTGCTTTTGCTCATCGTGGCAGTTTCTGTTACCTTTGTAGTTGAGCAACAAAAGCCGTCCTCGGCGGCAGGCGGGGTTATCTACCCACACGTTTCAGGTACGAAATTGATCGATTCCTCAGGGCATACATTTTTGCTGCATGGAGCAAACATCGAAAGCGCATTCATGTATGCACATAGCTGGTTTAAGAATAATAACGTGACCAAAGTGTTCAACTATACAGTCTTTCATGAGATGAGTGCAAAATGGCATATGAATGCAGTGCGCATCTGTCTCTCAAATTGGATCTACGACAAGGATCCGAAACACTATCTGTCTTTACTCGACAAGACTGTTAAGCTAGCCAACCAGGCAGGGCTTTACGTCATCTTGAACCTTCACGACGACGATCAAGCTGGTTCTCCGTATGGGTCGGGCGCGGATGCTCCAAAGCCCGAGAGCATTGCGTTCTGGAAAAAATTCGCAGCGCACTATAAGAGCTATCCAAAGGTCATGTTTGACGCGTATAATGAACCTCATTACCTTAATGGGAAGCAGTGGCTGAATGGTGGTGGGAAGCAGAAAGGCTCAACCGGCAAATCAACACAGGTTATTGGGATGCAAGCACTGGTGAATGCAATCCGCTCAACCGGAGCAAAGCAGATCATTGTGATTGGTGGCTTGAGATACCCAATAGCGTACGCAAAGAAGTACAACGTTGCCTACCACATCAAAGATGCGAATATCGTCTATACAAAGCATCCGTATCATCAAGTTTCAGAGGGGACTCCCACCACATGGAATGAGGCGTGGGGATATTTCAAAGGCAGGTATCCCCTTTACGCAGGCGAATGGGCGCTCCTGCCAAATACGAAGATTCCCGTCCAATGCAAGGGCGCAACCATGCAAAATGCGAACCAGAAAGTCAATAATTTTTTGCAATATATGGACCAGAACCACATCAGTTGGACGGCATGGCAATTTGACGATTCGCACCTGATCATGAACCTCACCACATTCACGCCTACCAGTCTCAATGATCCCAAACATCCCTGGAAATGTAACTCGCCAAATGCGAAGGCTGGTATGGGTATGGTGTTAAAGCAACACCTGCTCTCTTATTAGATCGAATACTCTTGAGTCACCTCCTCTTTAGTAGCATTCCCGTCCGCGACGGGAAAGGGTGGAGGGGAGAGGTGACGGTGGCATCGCCCCCTGGCGGGTGATGTGATCTTGACCCCCCCATCGAGAAACTACGCCGGGGGCGATGCCACCGTCACCTCTCCCCTCCATTCGTCCTTAGAGGAGAGTCATCAACCTCATGCGCCTGGCTGCGGGTAGCATGTTGCTGGGCGCGTTTGCGCTGTTGGAATAAAATCTCTGGCGGTAAAGGACATGTCCTCGTCCATGATGCCATCAAAGTGAAGACCTGTAGTTTTGAGTGCAGCACAATCGCCGGGAGTTGGCAGGATACTCAGATCCAGTTCGGGGAAGGTGCCCGCCTGGCGCTGGACGAGCAGGGAATAAGGAGTGGTGCCCATGGGTCGCACATACCACGAGACCGTTACGGTCATGGTGCAGTTCTTGGGCACGATGACCCAACCGCCAAACATGGCACGTTCAGTTTCATCACTGACACGACTGGTGGGTGGCCCTATGGTATCCAGGGGATGCCAGTGGCCGCCATCAGGATCGGCGAGAGTGGGTGCGGCTGCTCCTGGCTGGAACTGGCCTGCCGGGCAGAGTAGTTCGTCATGTGGATAAACACCTGTTTGCGCACATTGCTGATAGATGCCACCGCACAGGGGTCTGCCTGTATCGAAGCCATTCCCCCAGAGGAATTTGCTGCCAGGTGGCACGTAAATGCGCACGTAGTCACGGTAGGTATCGTAGCCGAAGATAGGGCCCACCTGGTTATACACGAGACGAAGTTGCAGAACATGAGTAGCGCCGCCATTTGCATCGAGCGAGACGGTATCGTGCATTATCGTTTTGACATATTGAGAGGATTTATTGGCGCTGAGGTCGGCCTGGACGACGTACAAACCATCATGCGTGGTTGAACGATCAAGCTGGGCCGCGTAATCATACCTCATTAGAAGCTCTTCGACCTGTGGATTGGTGAAGTAGACCTGTAAATCCCGGGTTTTCAGGTCATGCAACATCTCGCGGGCAATGGCGATGATTTCATCAGGCGGCGCATGGCGTACTTTGTCTATCAGCAGATGAGCCAGCAGGCCTGTAAAACGTTTGCGGTCGGATGTGGTTTTATCTCCAGGTTGATAGATAATCTGCTTGTATATGCCGCCGTTATCCTGTTGATAATAATGCAGTCGATCCTCCAGATTTTGTGCGGTGATAGTGTCTTTGTAGCCGGAAACATAAATAGGTCCGATGATCTGTAAGATGTGCTCGATTAAGAACGGGGTAAATAAAATGACACCATCAACACGGTGACCAACTTCGAGTTTGTATTGAGCAATGGCAATCCGAGCAGAGGTAGGAAAATCGGCGGAGTCATTCGAGTCACGCAAGCCCCAGTTGGCGAAAGGCCACCACGAACGGTACTGCGGCGGAGCCAGTTGCCCAATGGTGCGACTGTTATCGATATACTCGACCAGGGAGATATCTCTGAGGTTGAATGGTGCGATACGACCGCCCTGTATCTGTAGTTCGCCGAACTGGCCGGTGAATCCGCCAGTTGGTCGCAATTCAGCACGATCCATAGTTTGAACCAGGTAGGTACGCTGCTCATTCACACCGAGAAGCCAGTTAGCAGCGCCCAGGAGATCGAGCACTTGCACAAGATCTAACCGGGCTTGTGGGATAACTTGCAGAAGTTGCTTTAGTTGAACAAGCTGCTGGGCACTAACCGGCAGGGCGTCCAGGGAGATTGATCGTGTCTGAACTTGTATATCGCTGAGGCGCGGCAAGATATTATTGATGGTTGCACCCAGGAGATCAAGCATGCTTTTTGTGATTAATGGCTTCGTAGCATCGGTAAGCAAGGGACCACGAAATGTCGGAGCGAGTATGATGGCAGTCGTTGTGAGTTGCTGACCGATGTCGGATACGTCTATGCCAACCTGGCTAACTGCACGAGCGGAATGAACTTGCGTGAGATATTGAGGAAGATAAGTTGTAAGGGACTGGATGATGCCTGCATTGTCGAGTTTATATTCGACCTGCCGAAAATCCGCGCGTGCCGCAATGAATTCTTGCTGGGCTCGGTGTAATTTGCCAATGTCGAGGAAGCCGCTGGGATGTGTCTTCACACCGTTGAAAATAGTTTTGACATTGAGTAGGTGCTGTACACCATTCTGGGCCTGGCCACGCAATGCAGTATAGGTAGTATAGGCACTGATACCATAGCCGATGGCGACCCCAATGGGGGTGAGTATGCCCAGCAGCAAGATGCCCAGGAGAATGGGCGAGCTTAGATGATGGCGGGGCAAGCGCAGCCACCATGGCGGTTTTTTTTCGTTAACATTAACAGTAGTAGTGCTGACATCAGTACTTTCATTGGATGAAGTGACCGACATAAGTGATATTCCCCCACAAAGATAAGGTAACCTGGCGGGAGCCAGCCCCGCCACTACAAATCGATTCTCGTAAAACCATCATGAAATATACAGTGGCAGGGCTGGCCCACGTTAGGTTACCCTTTCATAAAAACTTTGAATCTATTGTTTGATTGGCTGCTTGTGAATACTCGATGGATATGAGCGTTCGCCCCCGCGCTTCCCTCCATTATTCATTATAACGTGCCAGCAAAGATTATAGTTTCTATTCAGACTTCTACCTTACGAAAATAAGCTACAAGTGAAGCAAAAGCAGGGTAGTGTACGTGATAGACTTTGGATAGCGCTTCTGTTGGTGCGTATGAGTGATTGTCATAGATACCTGAGCAAGCAGTTTGAAAGGTAGAAGGAGGTCGAGTTGCAATGAATTATGTTTGGAAGGTGGACGCGGGCAATAAAGTTAAGCTGAAGGATTATGATCCGGGCTTTACAGATAAGCACGGTGATCCTGCTTCCTCGAAGCAGGAGTTGCAAGAACTCAGCGACGAACTGAGTGAGTTACAGGAGTTGTTAGCTGCGGCGCAGCATCAGAGTCTACTGGTGGTTCTGCAGGGGATGGATACGAGCGGCAAGGACGGCACAATTCGCCATGTGCTTGCATACGTGAATCCACAGGGATGCGAGGTACACCCGTTTAAGGCTCCGACGCAAGAGGAACTGGCACACGACTTCCTGTGGCGTGTACATAAAGTTACACCTGGGAAAGGTACGATGGGTATTTTTAACCGCTCACACTATGAGGATGTGCTGGTTGCACGTGTACATAACCTTGTGCCAGAAAAGGTATGGAGCCACCGTTACCAGGAGATTAATAACTTTGAACAACTACTCGCCAATAACGGGATGATCATTCTGAAGTTCTTCCTGTATATTAGTTACGATGAGCAAGAACGGCGTCTACTAGCACGTGAGCAGGATAAAGATAAGGCCTGGAAGCTTTCTGTTGAAGATTGGGAAGATCGAAAGTATTGGAAGGATTACGAGCAGGCTTATGAAGACGCGTTGTCGAAGTGCAGCACAGATAAAGCTCTGTGGTATATTGTGCCCGCAAATCATAAATGGTATCGCAACCTGGCAATTGCGCATACAATCGTACACACAATGCGACAATACAAGGATGAATGGAAGGCAGAACTAGAAGCACGAGGGCAGAGGGCGCTTGAGCAGTTGAGGAAGATGAGAAGTACTGAGGGATTAGGGAGTGATCACAGCTAAAGGAGCGACCGCTCCCCTGGTCTCTTACAGCTTGCGGGTGGGTCTGCCGCGAGTGCGTACGGGGGGAGGATAGTACGTAGGAGTGACGGCGATGATATCACCGATACGCACTTGTACTTGCAGGTAGCGATTACCTGGCCGATGGTAGTGCGCGAAGAGCATGAGGACATGGTGTGCAATAACATCGGCCTCATCGGCATGGCGCGAGAGGATCATCTGCCCACCGATAGTATCCTCTGCGGAGGTAACAGCCACTTCCTCACTATCTTCACCCATCACCAGTTTGCGTGTTTCTTGCCGCACATAGCGATTCGGCCAGAGCATGAGGGCAATGATCCGGCCTTTGAGCCGTTGTTCGCGCAGTCGCTCACCGAGATAATTGGCAAGTTTGCGAATGGCGGCGCAGGTCTCGTCAGCATCGGCGGCATGGTGAAAACGTACACGCGCATTCTGGCTAAGCGGCGGAGCATCGGGCACGACGAGGCTGGCGTCCTGACCTCTTGCTACCTGGTAGAGCCAGCTACCTAACTGCCCCAGGCGACGACGTAAACCTTCTTCGCTCAGAGTGGCTACCTGTGAGAAGGTGGTGATGCCAAAATCTCGAAGATGCGCTACCAGTTCTGCGACGGCCACCGAGTCTACATGCTCGCTCTTGCCTTCGACTTCTGGTGGGCGGGAAGCGTGACTATTATGTTCGCTCAGTTCTGGCAACGCGCTGGGAATGCCAGTACCTGCTGCACGCACCTGGAGCAGCATTGAGAGAGGCAGAGTCTGCACGAATGATGCTTCGCGCCCTGGAGGGATATAGAGGACACCATGGCGGCCATCTTTACGGCTCATCAAGGCGGCAAGTTCAGCGATAGCTTTGCCGTTAGCTATGCCAATGAGTGCAGTGAGTTGCATCTCCGCTATTTCTGCACAGAGCCTTTCAGCTAGGGAGACGGGTGAGTCGAAAGGAAGTTCACAGCCGCGCAGATCAATAAAAGCATCGGCAATAGGTATAGTCTCGATGATACGTGAATAGGCGCGGTACCGTTCGCGTAATCGTAACAGTACTGACTGATATCGATCATATGAAGCCGGCAGGAAGCGTGCTCGCGGGGCCAGTCGATAAGCACGCCGCAGCGGCATACCAGGGCTGACACCCAGGCGCAAGGCAGCGGGTGAGACATCTATTACACGCCCAGGTTCGTTCGGACGGCCTGTACCAGTGCCCACGACGAAGGCTTGGCCGCCTAGGGATGGATCAAACATCTCCTCCAGAGTGCAATAAAAGTGACGAATGCGCACATGCATTATGCCCTGTCGAAGGCGCGCACGTTCCGCTGCGCGAGCTGCCTCTTGCATATTGGTGTGCAGAGTTGAGGTTTGACGTTCAGTGGATACAGCATTAGCCGTATGCGTTGCATTGGTTGCAGGAATGTTTAGATTATATTGTTGCATAGTAGCCTTCTGGCCTGTCTTTAGTCTTTAGTATGGTTAAATTATACCCTAAAAGTCATTTCATGTTAAAGAGCTAGCTCGGTTAATTTCAATAAATCTTCCTCTATTGTATCGAACGCTAAAAGGGATAATGGTTTGCATATGGAATTTACAGGACTTGTGAAGATTCTGAAAAGTCAATTTCACCTTTTGCGTGATATCTATTTTCTTACATGTATTCTCATGTGTCAAATATTGCAATGTGCCATTACAAACGATCTCGTCTTTAGGGTATACTTGTTCAAAGATACCGATAACACTCCATTATTAGATGTGTATGCTGTCACGATATGCCAGCCTGATAGAGACTCCAAGCAAGAGAGGGAATAATCACATGAATGATCGGAATAGATTTGATAAGTTCACCGAGCGAGCAAGAAAGGTCTTTAGCCTTGCACAGGAAGAAGCTCAACGCTTTCAACACAATTATATTGGGACGGAACATCTCCTGCTCGGTCTCGTGCGCGAGGAGGAAGGCGTTGCTGCCAAGGTCTTGCGTAAGCTTGATATAGAGCTACAGGACGTTCGGGACTCGGTTGAATCCATTATTGGGCGTGGAAACCGTATCGTGCAGGGTGAGATTGGGCTTACCCCTCGTGCTAAGAAAGCGATTGAGCTGTCCGTGGATGAGGCCCGCAATATGAATCATCACTATATCGGGACGGAACATCTGCTGTTAGGGTTGGTACGTGAGGAAGAAGGCATTGCCGCAGGAGTGCTGAAGAGCATGGGTGTGACGCTGGAAGAAGCCCGAAGGCAAACGATACTAATACTTGGTCACGAGTAAGATAGCCATTAGAAGCGCCATCCGAGAAAATAGAGTAAATCCCCCAGCACAAAACGCACGCGGATGAAGTGACCGTTGCGCACTGCAAAATCATACTCTTCCTGGCTAATTGGTGGCGCCAGTTCTTGAGGTGTGAGGGGTGCGCCTGCCTGCGAAAGTACCTGGTAGACAACATGTGGCTGACAAATGAGAGAGGCGAGTTTTGGCCGGTGAGTGCTGTCCCAGGCTTTGCAGAATTGCTCGAAATGCACGCGGTTGGAACGCCAGAGGTTTAGCTTTTTCCTGTAATCGCTCCAACATTCCTGGGCCATTGCTCCACTGGGATCGATCGGTTGAAACAGTTCGTGGATGTGCGCCAGTAACTCTCTGTCGTCAGGATAACAGGCAGCAATGTTGACAGTCCCTGGATCGAAGCTGTCTAGAAATTGTTGGTAAAGTTGCGCTACAGTGAGCGTGGCTACTCCAACCTGAGCGCCATGCAGGGCAAGGCCATGATGGTAGTAATCAGCAATCATATCCAGGACGTGTGAGATGACATGCTCGGTACCAGAGATGGGAGCGGACATGTTGACGATAGATTGGGCGATACCGGCGAGCAAGAGGGCACGCGCAACAACAGCCTCTCCCTCGTATGAACGCTGACCGATGCCTGGAGCATGCTCTACTAGGATAGTATCCAGGTTGGCCAGTAGGGCAAGCGGGACTTCGCTGTAGAAATCGACGAGGCCGAGTGCGCTGGCAAGATACCAATCACCATAGGCGACAAAGCGAGCACAACAATCTCCAAAGCCCGCTAAGGTCATAGCTTTGGGAGCAGAGGCGAGAACACGCAGATCTGAAATGATGGCCGTGGGATAACGCGAGGGGATGGTACGCTTGACACCATCTTTGAGTAGAACCGCCATATTCGCAGCATAGGCTGTGACTGAGTTGGCCGTCTGGCAGCAAATATAGACCATGCGCGGCTGTTCAGGGTGCTGCTGATCATAGAGATAGGCGGCGTGTTTGGCGATATCGGTTACAGTGCCTGAACCCACCGCGATGAGCGCCGTACCAGGTTCCAGCCCCCAAAGGACACCTTCAACGTGGTCGTACTCGGCATGTACCAGCCCATACTCATCGCTTTCCAGCCAGCATGTGGTTTCATCATATCCGGCCACATACAGCAAATCCCGCACAAAGTGTTTCAGGTCCACGTCTTCGCGGAGCATGGGCGTTTCATCCATCACCAGCAATATCTTTGCGCCAGGAGTAATGCCTGCTCGCTGCAAAACAGAGGGTAAATCCATCAAGACGCTGGGGCCGATGAGAATTTCATCGATATCAACTGAGCGTAATTGGCCTTGCGGGTTGTCTTGTGCTGCTAACCAGCGTTTCAATGCCGGTATATCGCCAGGATCAACAGTGAAAGTGGAACTCGTCATCGTTTTGCTGCCTTTCGGATTGGCTCTTGTGAAACGGAGTATACAAGGCAGATATATGGGCGTCAAGTACGGTTTAACCAAGCATGCTACAAAATGATGCATGTTGTTGTAGAGGCTGAATTTATCTTAACCATAAGTCTGTGGTCTTAACAGAAATGTAACCATATTGACCCTTCTATCCTAACATCCTTCATGTACGATAGTTGGCACTACCCCCCTATGGACATACTATCATAAGGAGCCGAGGGATGAGCTACGACGTTGCTTCTCCTCTGATAAAGGAACCGACAACCAGTTTGTATACTTACCATACAGCTGAAACACTCCATGATATCGTGTCCGCAGCCGAACACATTATCTCGACCGGTATTGAACAGGTCGCGCTGGTAACGATCCGATTGTCCTATGAAAGGGAACAAAAATTCAATTCGCATCTATTGACGCGTGCCGATTATAGTGCTGAATACTTACTCACTAGCCTTCGTACGCTCGTACGCAAAACCGATAGCGTCTTGCTTTTGGGTCACAGCCTGTACTTTCTATTGCCTGCAGGTAGTGTGCAGGTTGCTCAAATCGTGCAGAGTCGCCTGTGGGAGGCGTTGCTCTGGCGGGTACATAATCTCTCTGAACGCGAGGTATTGCGCCCCACTGGTATGGCTATAGGATATAGCGCCTATCCAATGCATCATAAAACCATGCATGACTTCATTGTGGCAGCCGATAAAGTCAGTTTACGTTTAGATGCGCAACCAGAGAAGGCAATACGCAAGTCAGTAGCAGTGCACAAGGTGCAGCAGACAGAAGAGGAAACGGAGGAGGAGCTTCCGGTCCTGGCACGTAAACTCGGTATCCCATACCTTACGCTCTTACCGAGAAAACTACCCCAGGGACTGCAGCAACTCGTTAACCCGAAGCTCGCGCAAGAGTTGCATTGCTACCCGCTAGGGCGTGAACGCAATATGCTGACCGTGGCTATGTTGCATCCGGAGGACCGTTCCGCGCTGGATCGACTCAAGCAGGAGACCGGTTTACACATTTTTCCCGTATTAACGCATTCTCAAGCCTTACAGATTGCATTGGAACAATTAGTTTGATCTACCTGGCCTCTCTTGATATAATGCTGGTGACAAGCATCACGGTCTATGGGTTATCCTGGGAAAGGTATGCAGGTGAAATCACGCCGGGATAACTCTTATCTCCATTCATCCTATACTAGAGAAAGGCTTTCGTTTTCCATGAGAATATTAGTTACAGGTGGGGCTGGTTTCATTGGGTCACATATTGTTGATCAATGCATAGCTGCGGGTCATGAAGTTGCAATTGTGGATAATTTATGGGAAGAAGGCGGGGGCAAAGAGCAAAACCTCAATTCCAAAGCGCGTTTCTTCCACGCGGATATTACAGACGAAGCGACGTTACAATCGATCTTCGACGAGATACGTCCAGAAGTTGTTAGTCACCAGGCAGCGCAGCACAGCGTAGCTATCTCGACCAAGAATCCGCAGCTTGATGCCCGGGTAAATGTACTTGGCCTACTGAATGTTTTAGCAAATTGTACACGCGTTGGAACACGCAAGATTATTTTTGCCTCCTCTGGAGCCACGTATGGTACACCAGGCCGGCTACCGATCGATGAAGAGGGACCACAATGTCCCGAATCGCCCTATGGGATTACCAAGATGGTGGCGGAACACTATTTACGTTACTGGCAAGAGTCTAACGGGCTGAATTATACTGCCCTGCGTTATGGGAATGTGTATGGTCCACGCCAGGACCCCAATGGAGAGGCGGGTGTAATAGCCATCTTCGCGAAGCGTTTTCTTAATCATGAGCCCGTGCGTATCGATTGGGACGGTGAGCAGAAAAAGGACTATGTCTATGTAGGAGATGTGGCACGCGCCAACTTACTTGCAATTGAGCATGGTGACAACGAAATCTTCTGCATAGGTACTGGGCGAGGCGCTTCGGTAAATGAACTCTACAACGCGCTGGCGAAGATCATTGGTTATAAGCCGGAGATCGTGCGAGCGCCCAAACGCCCGGGTGATATCTACCTGGCTTACTTCGATTGCAGAAAGGCTGAACGTGTGCTTGAGTGGAAACCTCAGGTGAGCCTAGAAGAGGGTATTGAGAAGACGGTGGAGTTTTTCAGGCAATAAAGACGTGAAACTCACTGTAGTAACTAGAGGTGTATCCCTCGTCAGCACTTGGGATACATTTACAGCAGGTTAAGCAGAACAAGATGTGTTTGCCATAAGGCTAGCAAAATATTCGGGAGTGCAGAGAGGTTCCGCTTTCTGCACCCCCTGACAGAGGTAAGCAGATCTAATTGGTTCCGGCAAGAGCTAACTTTTGTGCGTATGAATGCACCACTTCGCGCATGTGTCGTGTTATGACATGGGCCAGGATCATATGCGCATCTTCTTCCTGCTCGATATTCTGGCCAGGAGCCAGGACGTAGGCATCGACGATATGTTTGATTAGACCCCCGTTCGCACCGAGCAGGCCAATGGTAGCGGCAGGGGTCTGTTTCGCCAGTCGAAGCGCATTGATGACATTAGGTGATTTACCACTGGTGCTGATGCCAATCACAACATCACCTGGCTCAATCATGTTCGCCAGTTGCTCCTCAAAGATATGTTCGTAGGCCGTATCATTACTCCAGGCAGTGATCAAGGGAACGTGGTCGGTCAGCGAAATGGCCTTCAAACGAGGCGCTCCCGGAGTAATCGTGTTCTTGGCGAGGTCGAGTGCGAAATGGGAGGCGGTCGCGGCACTGCCGCCATTGCCCATGATGAACATGCGATGTCCATTGTAATAGGCGTCTTCCAGCAGTGACAACACCTGCTGGAGATGCGGTTGCGAGATATCACGCAGCATTTGTTCCAGTTCGCTGAAGTAGGTAGTGATCGATTCCGTTGATTCCAATATATGTTCCCTTCTTCCGTAACTATTCAGGTTTCTTTGCTCTTGCACCGCCTCCGGCGGCAGGTGGGGGAGGAAGGCGGGGCCACCCCGCACCCCGCCAAAGGGCCTTGCAGGCCCCTTGGAACCCCCTGCTGAATCGTTACCTTCTTCCTTCAATCTTGAGAATTGGCTCTCCAACCTCAGTGGGATTTGGGGGAAAAGTGGGAGACCCGCCCACATCCCCGCTCAGGGGCTACGGCCCCTAAGAACCTTGTTTCACCCTTAGGATGCAGACCATGAGTATTAGCGCGTTTGCAACTGCGGTTCTTCTTCCACCTGGGGCTCGGCATAGGGCGCGACCCAGTGCGGATTAAAGCTGGCGACATTGAGCACGACGGTTGCCCCTTGCTGATCGAAACGGAAATTCATGCGCTTTAAGCCACGATCTTCCAACGCCCTGGTGACTGTCTCCTGCGCCTGCTCGTGGCAATAAAGCAGCAGGAACCCACCACCACCTGCCCCCGTAATCTTGCCTGCCGCGGCTCCATGCTGCAGCGCCAGGCTGTAACATTCATCGATGAAGCCCGTGGAGAGGCCTGGCGCCAGGCGACGTTTCTCTTGCCAGGCATAATCGAGCAGCCGCGCAAACTCCTCCAGATCCCCACCCTCCAGGCAGGCCTGTATCTCGATGGCCACCTGTTTGATATGGTGCAAGGCTTGCAGGACTGATCCATCTTGCTCTTCGGTGGACTTGCGTTGCTGCTTGAGAATCGAAGTGGATTCACGCGAACTGCCGGTGAAGAACAGCATTAAGCGGCGTTCCAGGGTGTGGCGCACTTCGGGCGCAATCGTCAAGGGGTCGACCGCGACCCCCTCCCTGCTAAACACGATTTTGTTCAAGCCGCCAAAGGCGGAGGCATACTGATCCTGTTTGCCGATGGGCATGCCCATCTTGTTAATTTCAATCGCGCAGGCCAGCTCCGCCACCTGCTGCTTGGTCATGGGTTGCTCGATCAGGGTCGAGAGGGCACGCACCATGGTGACGGCGGCTGCGCTTGACGAACCCAGGCCAGTGCCGGGAGGCACTTCGCTGGCGACAAACAGATTCAGGCCACGACGGATGCCAAAATGATGCAGGACCGCCTTGGGCAGGGCCAGGTCCCCATTCCAGAAGAGGTCATTATAGGGGGAGTGCCGAAACAAGGAACGATAATCTGCCGAGATGACTTGCAGATCGTCCGAGTCATCCGTGGTGATCACGGCATAAAAGTATTTATTAATCGCGGTACTGATGACCAAGCCGCCATAGGTGGCATAGTAGGCCTCCAGATCGGTTCCACCTCCTCCAAAACTGATGCGCATGGGCGCTCTCGCTATTAACATTTTTCTCTCCCTAAATGTTTGTCAGATGGGTTGACAGGGGCCTAGTTGCCCCTGTCTGGGGTATTCCCCGCTTCTTCCACTTCTTATCACGCGACAGGTTGGCGCATGGCTTCAATCAGGACTTTCGCGACCTCTGGGCGCGAGAATTCGCGTGGCGGAATCTCCCCGGCCTGCAGCATCTGGCGCACCTTGGTGCCACTGAGGGTCACATGGTGGTTACTGCTATGCGGGCAGGTCTTGGAGGAGGCCATTGCATCACAGGCCTGACAGTAGAAGGTGTGATCAAAGAACATCGGCGTTATGCCGAGCTTGGCCGGATCGAAGTCGGCAAAGATGTAGTGAGCGTCGTAGGTCCCGTAATAGTTGCCGACCCCGGCATGATCGCGCCCGACGATGAAATGCGAACAGCCATAGTTCTTACGCATTAAGGCATGGAAGATCGCTTCGCGCGGACCAGCATAGCGCATCGCGGCAGGAAGTACACCGAGGATGACGCGGTCAGTGGGGTAGTAATTATCTAACAAGACCTCGTAACATTGCATGCGGACATCAGCCGGAATATCATCGCCTTTGGTCTCCCCCACCAGCGGATGGAGATACAGCCCATCGACCGTTTCCAGCGCGCATTTCTGAATATACTCATGCGCACGATGCACAGGATTGCGAGTCTGGAAGCCCACCACCCGCTTCCAACCACGCTCCGCAAACATCTGGCGTGACTGAGAAGGGGTGAACCGATAGCTGGCAAAAGCCTGGTTCTGCAAAGCCACGACACGCACAGAGCCGCCAAGCAGTACATCACCCTGCTGGTATACTACGTTCACGCCAGGATGGGCTTCGTCAGCCGTGCGATAGACCTTGCGGGCTTCAAGCTCTTTATCGTACCCAAACTTCTCTTCGATGGTCATGACGGCCTGGAGCGTGCCCTGAGCATTGACAAGAGCGATCTGCGAGCCTTCTGTTACGCTGGCAGCCTGTTCTGGAGTGACCGAAAGCGTGATGGGTACCGACCAGGGTAAGCCATTGCTCAGGTGCATATCTTTGACGCTTCCAAGGTAATCGGCTTGGTTCATGAAGCCGCCCAAAGGGCTATAGGCGCCAATGGCTAACATTTCGAGATCCGCCAGTTGGCGGGAACCTACTAGTACCTGTGGCAAGCTGAGGGCGCGCTCCTGCAATGCTGCGCGTTCCTTTTCACCCGCCATGTTTATGACGAGTTCTCCTCCGTGAGGGGCAATTAATCCGTTGATCATGCTGAATTCCTAATTTTCTTTCTAGATGTTTCTACAGGTAACCAAGGGCAGCCAGGCGCTCGGTGACTACTTTGTATTCTTCTTCGGGTAATTCTTCAGTCTCAAGGTAGCCCAGCTCTAGGAGTTTGGCGAAAATACGCCCAACGCTCTCTTCGATGGTCTCTTTATCGGTCTCGATGACCAGCTCAGGATATTCTGGCTCCTCATAAGGATCGTCAACGCCAGTAAAACCCTTGATCTTGCCTTCGTCGACTAGTTTATACAAGCCTTTGACGTCTCGCTGGCGGCAAACTTCGATGGGACACTTGACATACACCTCAACGAAATTGCCAATTTGTTCACGTGCCCATTGGCGCGCCTCGCGATAGGGAGCGATGGCGGCAGATATACAGATCACGCCATTGCGCGATAGCAGGCTACAGACAAACGCGATGCGCTTAATGTTGGTGTCGCGATCCTCGCGACTAAAGCCAAGGCCTTTGCTCAGATGGGTACGTACGATATCACCATCCAGTATCTCAACGTTGCGCCCATGATTCCTGAGACGTTTCTCTATGACTTCTGACAAGGTGCTTTTACCGGCACCGGAGAGGCCAGTAAACCAGATGGTAAAACCTTTGTTCGACATGTAAGTAAATCCTCCAGATTACTCAATTTCATGAGGGGTCGCAATTTAGCAGACCCCCAACTAAAATGCCTTCCCCTGCATATCGGCGGGGATAGGAACGTCAAATTGCTTTAGAATGGTCGGGGCCATATCCATAAGTTGCAGGCCTGCCAACTCGCGTCCACCAGGCCCTTCAGGCTCGTCGGGGTCATGCTTGATCACAATACCAAATTGAGCATGATTACAGTCATCGGGGCCAGTATCATTCTCGAAGGTATAGATCGAAGCATGACCAATACTGCCGACTGAACGCCAGTAGAGGTCTCCAAAGTAGACGATCAGGTCAGGTGGAACTCCGTTCCATTCTCTGTATATTTCCTGCGGCTTGTAGACCGTTGTGCCTATGTTTACACCATTAGGGTCTACCAGAGCTTCAAATTTCGCTTTGAGTTCGTCACGCAGGGACTCGACCTGGCCGGGCTTAACGATTCCTTGCGGCTCGCGCCCTTCGATATTCAGGAAGATACGAGCATAATAACCGCCATCGCCCCAAACCCTGGTCTTACTCCAGTCGATTTCACATTTGTCAATCGATGTCAATGTGGCTGGTTGCGACTTCAGTGTCAGGTAACCCTCTTTCATGAGCCACTCATTGACGCAGATGCCACCATCCATCTTCTTGGCTCCGTGGTCTGAGACGATAAAGACGGTAGTGTCCTCATCCACCAGGTCGAGTATCTGGCCAATCTCGTTGTCGATATAGCGGTAATAGTTATGGATGCTTTCGTTAAGTGTTGGATGTACTTCGTATTTGTGATGAGTGGGATCATGGTATTTCCATAAGCCATGATGAATGCGGTCTGTGCCCATCTCTACGAACATGAAGAAATCCCAATCCTTTTCTGCAATCCACTTTTTGACCAGTTTAAAGCGCTTTTCGGTCATTGTATAAATCTGGCGCAGCAGGTAATCCTTATCATCGGTGCGGAAGTTAGGAACATCCACGAGATAGTCGCCAACCGTCGCATCGATCTCCTGCATTATCGATGCAGGGTAGGTATAAGGCTTATCCGCATTCTTGGTTGAGGGAGAGAGAAAACAGCCAACCTGTATGCCATTAACCGGTTTGGGGGGATAGGTCTGTGGCACGCCAACGGTTATGACTTTTTTCCCGGCTCGCGAGAGCACATCCCAGACGCGGTCGGTTTTCACCGAGTTCGAATTCGCCAGGGTGTTCTTCTCGTAAGAATAGTCGCCGCGATTACGAAAACCATAAAAGCCTAATGTGCCTGGATCCTTGCTCGACATCATCGAACTCCAAGCGGGGACGGTGATCGCAGGAATGCAGCTTTCGAGCTTTCCCCACACACCATCATCCATGACCCGTTTAAAATTCGGCAATTCATCGCGCCACAGGTCAAAAACGAGTTCTGGTGGCGCGCAATCCAGGCCGATTACCAGAACTTTTTTTCGCCGACTCATGAAAATCTGCCTTTCAACATGTGTTTACAATATTGCGCTAGTGAGCATAGCACCCTTGATGAGCGAAAAGCGTTGTCAAAGAGTGAAGATGCGGTTGCAAATTTGCTTACTCTGTTATGTTTACTCAACCACACTCCAAGACAACTTTTCTCGTCTACTGTAACGTTTGTTGCAATTTTTTGTAAGAGTAGCAGTAAAAATGGGCTATAGAGGATTTCAAAATGCAACCACAGTCACAAAATTGTGTTTCTTTATGGAAAATAGCTCTACCAATTCTTTTGACTGCATGCGTTAACATATCAAAGCCCAGGTCCGAACTTTGTTGCCGGTTGCGAATTATCCCACTGATGCAAGGGATTCAAATTGAGATAGGTGTCTATGTGAATTTGGTCACAGGGATTGTGTAAGCAGGGTTATAGCAATCAGGCGAAAAGGACAGTATAGTTAGTATATCGTGGAAAACATATGTTTTGGGATAGGTACATATTCCAGGAAAGGAACAACATTTCGTATGACCAGTAAGAAGAAAGTACGTGTCGCTATTGTTGGCGTGGGTAACTGCGCTAGTTCGCTAGTACAGGGCGTACAGTATTACCGTGATGCAAAGCCAGATGACTTTGTCCCTGGCTTGATGCACGTGAACCTTGGAGGATTGCATATTAGTGATATTGAGTTCTCTGCCGCCTTCGATATCGACCAGAACAAGGTAGGGAAAGACCTCAGTGAAGCCATCTATGCAGCGCCAAATAATACATATCGCTTTGCCGATGTCCCTAAGGTGGGAGCAAAAGTCTACCGGGGTATGACACATGATGGGCTTGGCAAATACCTCTCTCGTGTGATTACCAAGTCCCCCTCGCAGACCAACGATATTGTGAAAATTCTCAAAGATTCTGGCACAGATGTGGTGATAAATTACTTGCCTGTTGGTTCTGAGACGGCGACCAAGTGGTATGTCGAGCAGATTATCCAGGCAGGTGTAGGCTTCGTCAACTGCATTCCTGTCTTTATCGCCCGTGAAAAATATTGGCGGGATCGCTTCGTAGAGGCCAATCTGCCTATGATCGGCGATGATATTAAAAGCCAGGTTGGAGCAACAATCGTACACCGGATGCTGGCACGGCTCTTCCGCGAGCGCGGCGTAAAGTTGGAGCGGACAATGCAGCTTAATGTTGGGGGCAATACCGACTTCTATAATATGTTGGAGCGCGAACGTTTGGAGTCAAAGAAGATCAGTAAGACCAACGCCGTGACGAGCCAACTGGATTATGAACTGGGTGCAGATAACGTACATATCGGTCCTTCAGACTACGTGGCATGGCTCACGGATCGCAAATGGGCCTATATCCGCCTGGAGGGTCGCACTTTCGGTGACGTGCCATTGAATGTGGAACTGAAGCTTGAGGTGTGGGATTCGCCAAACTCCGCTGGCGTGGTGATTGACGCGGTACGCATGGTGAAACTGGCGCTGGATCGGGGTATCAGCGGAACACTGGAAGGCCCGAGCGCCTACTTGATGAAGTCTCCACCTGTTCAGTATCATGACGATATAGCACATGAAATGACCGAGGCATTCATTCGCGAGGAGGTTTATAGTAGCCCTCTAGCGCCTGAGGTGCTGGAACCTACCGACGGTTATAAGGTGGAGACAGAGGTGGATTAAGACCTCCCCCACACGGTGCTTGCCTTGGTTTAGGAGATATGCTATACTGCGCAGCGGAGAGATGTCAGAGTGGTCGAATGTGCCGCTCTCGAAAAGCGGTAGGGTGAATAGCCCTCGTGGGTTCGAATCCCACTCTCTCCGCTGCGCTGGAGGAGTCTCATAGAGGCCTAGTGAGCACGACTGGAAATCGTGTAGGGTGAATAGCCCTCGTGGGTTCGAATCCCACCTCCTCCGCCCCCTCAACTAGATAGAAAACCCTATGATTAGCCGTTACTCTCCACCACCACTGCCAAGCTCACTCGCTTTGGGTGCCTTAGTGACCACGATATCATCATAGCCCCTCACTCTGTAGATGATGGTCGAGACCGCCCAACTAAGGAGAAATATGCCAATGATGATGATGCCGAGCAACCCAAAGTCCAGATTGCCAATGTAATTCCATAGCCCGCCGTTCAGATTGAACTCCGTCGCGATGATGCTCATCACTTCGATGGTGCCCACAAACAGCGCGATGAGGACGGAGACGAGCGTAATGTTTAGATTATAGTAGAGCTTGCGTACCGGTTTAACAAAAGCCCAGCCATATGCTCCGAGCATCAAGATGCCGTCAGTAGTATCCATGAGACACATGCCAGCCGTGAACAAAGCTGGGAAGATGAGGATATACGGGATAGGAAGCCCTTTTCCGGCCTCGACCGCTGCGATACCGAGTATCCCGACCTCGGTGGCCGTATCAAAACCCAGTCCAAAGAGCAACCCTACCGGGTACATCTTCCAACTCTTGTCTACAAGTCTGAGCAGTGGACGAAAGAAACGTCCCATCAAACCGCGCTGGTTCAAAAAATCGTCCAGCGTTTGATCATTGTAAGACTCACCTTGCTTCACCTTTTGGAAAGTCTGCCAGATCTCAATGAGAACGAGGATGTTGATAATGGCGATCAAATACAGAAAGGCTGCTGACACCGAAGTGCCGATCAATCCACCGGCATTTTTAAGCGCGGGAATAGCGTTTTGAATGAATGCAGCGGCAATGGCGATCCCTATGGTCAATGCCACCACAATGGTTGAATGTCCCAGCGAGAAGAAGAACCCGACTGTCGTGGGGCGCTTGTTCTCCTGCATCAATTTGCGAGTGACGTTATCGATGGCCGAAATATGATCTGCATCGACAGAGTGACGCAGGCCAAAGGTGTAGGCCAGCAGGGCCGTTCCGAGCAGGGCAGGAAACTGAATGGCAAATCCTGCAAAGGCCAGGACCCACGCAATGACGTTAAAGGCGATCAGAAGGATGTAGATGCTAATAATCCTCCCTCGAAGATCCCTGGAACTGTCATTGAAGACACGGGAGAGAGCCGAGAAACCAAAGTTACTGCTCATGGAACCTCCTCTATACAAAGACAGACAATCATCTTACCGCTGGCCACGTGCAATGTGGCTACAAACAATATAGCATAGATTTTTATCTTTTGCCAATTATTCGCAATTGTATATTTTTTCATTGGATATTAAAGGCCTTATAACTGACGTCCCCTCATCCTTCTGCTAGCAGGCCTGCGGCCCACCTTGGAGGAGAGCAATGTGCGAGGCCACCTCGTGCTCCAGCAGAGGACTTCGCCCCTGCACCTCCATGTATAAGTGAATTCCAACCTTATCAAATCGGCACGAGAAGACCCGTCTCCATTGATGGGACGGGATGAGAGTGCCGTTCCTTGTTTGGGGGAGGGGTAGAGGAGCAGGGTTTGGCACGTGGTTGTAAAAGTTGTATAATAACAACTATGAAACAGCCGCAAGAAGCAACTCAAACGATCAAAATATGGGTGAAGACGCAACGGAAACTTAAATTAGTTGCGGCATTGACCCATGAAAGCATGATGAAGGCGCTTGATCGACTCGTTGAGCAAGAGTTGCAACGGGTACGGCAAGAGGGAAAAGAGAGCTCGTAGATGCAAGTGAAACGCGCATACCGGTACAGGTTTTACCCCACGCCAGAGCAAGCACAGAACCTGGCGCGTACCTTTGGGTGTGTTCGTTTCATTTCCAACTGGGCACTCTCCACGCGCAAACGTGCCTACTTCGATCAAGGCGTGAAGTTGTCCACAAAGGACTTGTCAGCTGCGATCACTGCCCTCAAGAAGGCAGCGGGAACAGCATGGCTCAAGGAAGTCTCTAGCGTCCCTTTACAGCAAGCCTTGAGACACTTAGACACGGCGTACAAGAACTTCTTTGAGGGGCGTGCCGACTATCCGGCCTTCAAGAAAAAGCAGCATGAGCAATCGGCAACTTATACGGACAACGCTTTCACTCTCAAGGGCGAGAAGCTCACTCTGGCAACGCACCCCGAGCCACTGGATATGGTGTGGTCACGTCCCTTACCAGATGGAGCTAAACCCTCGCGGGTGACCGTCTCCAAAGACCGCTCAGGACGCTATTTCGTCTCCATTCTGCTAGTAGAGGAGATAGCACCTCTCCCCCCAACAGAGCAACAGGTCGGGCTAGACGTGGGACTCAAGTCAATGGTAGTCCTCTCAACAGGAGAAGCAATAGCCAATCCGAAGTACTACGCTCAAGAGGAGAAGAACCTAGCCCGTGCTCAACGCAACCAAGCCAAGAAGAAGAAAGAGTCCAAGAACCGCGAGAAAGCCCGGAGAAAGGTAGCACGGCTCCATGCCAGGATTGCAGACAAGAGGCGTGACTACCAACACAAGCTTTCCACACGCATCATTCGTGAAAACCAAACGGTGTGCGTCGAGAGTCTAGCCGTGAAAAATATGCTCAAGAACCACTGCCTGGCAAAAGCCATCAGCGATGTAGGTTGGGGTGAGTTCACCCGCCAGTTAGAGTACAAAGCCAAGTGGTATGGGCGCGCCTTCATCAAGCTAGACCGGTTCTACCCCTCAAGCAAGACGTGCTCAGCCTGTGGGTACATCTTGGAAGCACTCCCGTTGGATGTGCGTGAGTGGGCGTGTCCCAGTTGTGGTGCGTGTCACGATAGGGACATCAACGCTGCATGTAACATCCTGGCCGTGGGACTCACGGCGTCTGTCTGCGGAGGGCGTGTAAGACCTGTGGACTCGAAAGGGTGACAGGCAACGCCCGGTGAAACAGAAACCTCACTCGTGAGGGTGGGGAATCCCATCTGCCTTTAGGCGACGGGAGGATGTCAAAAACCTTGACAAAGGATAATACTGATGGTATCTTTGATTCTATCAACCATTTATCATATCATCATACCAATTGACTCGAAGTGAAACATTGAGCCTCAACGTTGGAGAACATGTATTTACCAATCCAATCAAACAAAATTTTTGAGCAAATTGCGGAGCAAATCGAGCAGCGTATTCTGAGTGGAGAGCTTCGTAGCGGGGATCGCTTACCAACCGAGCGCGAATTGAGTGAGCAGTTTCATGCCAGCCGGACAGCGGTCCGTGAAGCTATGAAGACGCTGGCGCAAAGGGGACTGGTTGATATGCGACCTGGCCGTGGTACAATTGTTATCGATGGCACTTCGCAAGCAATGCGCAACTCACTGGGCTTGATGATGAGAGTTGGACAGGCTGGTAGTTCAGCAAACCTGGTCGAGGTCCGTGAAATTATCGAGCCAGGAATTGCAGCCCTGGCTGCGATACGAGCGACAGATGAACACATTGCTGTTATGCGCGAGGCGGTGAGGGTGATGGATGCCAATTTGAATGAGGCTAATGCCTATATTGCGGCTGACAATGATTTTCATCGTGCGCTGGCCAAAGGCACCCAGAACGAACTTATTCTAACTCTTGTAGACTCCATTGTTGACCTGCTCAGTGAACAGCGCAAACAGATTTTTTCCGTAGACGGTGGGCCTGAGCGCGGTCAAATTCATCATAAACGCATTCTCGATACCATCATACGTCGTGATGCTGAGGCCGCTCGCGAGGCTATGCGGGCTCACCTGCAGCAAGTTCGCATGGATTTGAAAACTGCGAACATATCGAAAGACTAAGTATTTTATCTTCGGAGGTTGTCTATGGCCAATCTTGGTTTTATTGGGCTGGGAGCAATGGGAGGTCGCGTTACCAAACGGCTCCTCGACGCCGGTCACACTGTGACCGGCTACAACCGCTCGAAGTCGAAAGCGCAATGGTTGTTAGATGCTGGGATGCGCTGGGGCGAAACACCACGCGCGGTTGCCGAAGTAGCTGATGTAACCTTCACTATGGTGACAAATACCAGCGCTTTGCACGAGGTGGTGGGTGGACCTGATGGTGTGCTGGCCGGATTAGGAAATGGCAAAATTTATATCGACATGAGCACCGTCAGCCCTAACGCATCCCGAAGACTGGCCACTCAGGTCGCGGCAAAAGGTGGGCACATGCTCGATGTGCCAGTGTCTGGCAGCGTGATCACCCTGGAGCAGGGCAACCTCTCCCTCATGGTTGGCGGTGAAGAAGCAATCTTTGAGCAGGTCAAACCTATCTTGCTGGACATTGGTCCCAAAGTGAACTATGTGGGCAAGAACGGCCAGGCCGTCTTAATGAAGGTTGCTATCAACCTCAACTTGCAAGTGCAAATTATGGCTTTTTACGAAGGGTTGCTTCTGGCTGAGAAAGGAGGGGTTCCCCGCGAAACTGCCCTCGAAGTGATGCTGAACAGTGTCATCGCTTCTCCTTCGCTGAAGTATCGCACGCCATTCATACTCCAACCGCCGGATGAGGCCTGGTTCAATGTGGACATGATGCAGAAAGATATGCTCCTGGCGCTCGAGATGGGTAGGGAACTCAATGTGCCGCTCCCGACGGTAGCCATTAGCAATGAGTATCTTACATCCGCCCGTGCGATGGGTTTGGCGAAAGAAGATTTCGCCGTTGTCTTCAAGGTGCTGGCAAAGATGGCCGGTCTGGATGTGTAAAGCCAGCTTTTGCAGGCCCTACGCTTAAAGAGAGTTTTTCATAATGGAGATTTAAAAGTGTTACATCCTGAAACGTCAAACTCCGCAGAAAATGTGGGAGACGCAAGGTTAGCCGGGGGTACCTCTCAGCCAGAGGAGACAGCTACGCCGGTGGGTACGCAACCGTCAACAGCTGAACGTGACCGATGGTTGCACATGTACGAGCAGATGCTCAAAATTCGTGTCTTCGAAGAGCATGTCAACGAGCTATATACCAGCGCCAAAATGCAGGGCCTTGCGCACCTCTACTCAGGTGAAGAGGCCGTGGCAGTGGGAGTGTGTGAGGCCTTGCGACGCGACGATTACATCACCAGTACGCATCGCGGCCATGGGCATTGCCTGGCAAAGGGCGCCTCGATCGATAGGATGTTTGCCGAACTGCTTGGTAAGGAGGCGGGTTACTGTCGAGGAAAAGGCGGCTCGATGCATATCGCTGACCAGGAAACTGGCAACCTGGGCGCTAATGCTATCGTTGGGGGAAGTACCGCGATTGCCACCGGAGCTGCCATGTCAAGCAAAATGCACGGTACCGACCAGGTAACGGTCTGTTTCTTCGGGGATGGCGCGCTCGGCCAGGGTTTGCTCTATGAGGCTATGAACATGGCCTCACTGTGGAATTTGCCGGTGATCTACGTCTGTGAGAATAACTTCTACAATGAATACACTCACTTTTCAGAGACAACAGCAGGCGAGATGAGCGGCAGGCCAAAAGCCTTTGGTATCCAAACAGAAGAAGTGGACGGGCAGGACGTACGGGCAGTTTACGCAACCGCGCAGAGGTTAGTAGAGCGGGCGCGTCGGGGTGAAGGACCAGCTTTCATGCTCTGCAATACGTATCGTTTCTATGGACACCACGTAGGTGACATCCAGCGGTCATACTATCGATCAAAAGAGGAAGAACAGCAGTGGATGACCCAGCGTGATCCATTGAAGCTATTCAGTTCATGGCTGATGGAGCAGCACATGGCCAATACACAAACTTTCGAAGAGATAGAGCGACGTGTGCGTGCTGAAGTCGCGGCAGGAGTTCAATCCGCACTTGAAGCGCCATATCCTGATCCGAGTGAGGTAGATCAAGATGTCTATGCTTAGTACAACATCGAGTCAAGGTAGCTCCGGGCCAGGGAAAGACCAGAAGATGCGAGAGATCACGCTCGGCCAGGCTATTCGTGAGGCTCTGGCCGAAGAAATGCGTCGAGACCCGCGTGTATTTATCATCGGTGAAGACGTGGCTGAAGCCGGGACGGCTTTCAAAGTGCTAGCTGGACTGGTCGAGGAATTTGGTCCAGCGCGGGTGATTGACACCCCAATCTCAGAAGCAGGCATTACTGGACTAGGTGTGGGAGGAGCGATGACCGGTATGCGCCCAGTGGTGGACATCATGTTTGGTGACTTCATCGGACTGGCGATGGATCAGATCGTGAACCAGGCAGCGAAGGTTCACTACATGTCAGGCGGCAAGCTCAAGGTACCGCTAGTCGTGCGCACAACCCTGGGAGCCACGCGCCGCTCTGCCGCGCAACATAGCCAGAGTCTGCACGCATGGGTGAGTCATGTGCCTGGTTTAAAGGTGGTGTTGCCCTCAACACCCTATGATGCGAAAGGTCTGCTGAAAACTGCTATTCGCGATGACAATCCGGTGATCTTCTTTGAAGACAAGATGATGTACCAGCTCAAAGGTCTCGTGCCGGAAGGTGACTACGCCATTCCATTCGGAGTCGCCGATATTAAACGCTCTGGCAGTGATATTTCCATCATAGCAACGAGCAGTATGGTACAGGTGGCACTGGCAGCGGCAGAGATGCTGGAAAAAGCCGGCATCGACGCCGAGGTCATTGATCCACGTACCACATTTCCCCTCGACAAACAAACACTGATCGATTCTGCAAAAAAGACCAGCCGGGCCATTGTGATAGACGAAGGCTACGAACGCTACGGCGTCACAGCTGAGATCGCCTCGGTGATTGCCGATGGGGCATTTTACTACCTGGACGCTCCTGTCAAACGCATGGGGGCCATGGACGTACCCGTACCTTTTTCGCCAGTACTGGAAGATCAAACCGTACCTACTGCTACATCTGTAGCAGAGCTGGCTAAGACATTATGCGGACGAAGCTAAAAAGTATGGTAGGCTCACCCTACCCTGGAAATGTAGGGGTAAGGCTTGCCCTTACCCTGATGACGTACTCTGAAGGAGCAAAACTATGGCTATCAAAACATATGGTCTGATGGGCGTAGATTGGGAAGAGCGTGTAAACTTCGAACGGCTGCGCAACGAGCGATTGGCACGCATCAAAAAACTGCTCAAGGAATCTGAGATGGGTGCGTTGCTGTGCTTTGACATGAACAACGTGCGCTACATCACGGCCACTCATATCGGCACCTGGGCGATGGACAAGCTGGCTCGCTTCACACTCCTCCCTCAGGATGCCGAGCCGATTATGTGGGACTTTGGTTCAGCTGCGCGTCATCACCAGCTTTATTGTCCCTGGCTGGGCGAACGCTCCCGCGCCGGCATTTCGACACTACGCGGTGCAATGCTGCCAGAAGCTGGTCGAGCAGAGGATGTGGCACGCAAAATACGCATCGAACTGGAAGAGCGCGGGTTGCTCAACGAGCCTGTGGGAGTGGATGCTGTCGAATTACCAGTGTTGTTCGCTCTGCAGGCTGAGGGTATCAAGGTGGTGGATGGGCAGCAGTTGATGCAGCAGGCTCGCGTAATCAAAACGCAGGATGAGATTACTTTGCTCAATTCGGCCTGTATGATGGTGGACGCAGCCTACGATGAACTCTACCGCTTCATGAAGCCGGGAGTTCGTGAGAACGAATGTGTTGGGCTGGTGAGCAAAGTGTTGTATGATCTGGGATCAGAGCACGTGGAGGGTGTCAACGCCATCTCCGGCGAGCGCTGCAGTCCCCACCCGCACGTCTTCAGCGACCGGGCAATGCGTCCGGGCGACCCTGCATATTTCGACATCCTGCACAGCTATAATGGATATCGCACCTGCTACTACCGTACCTTTACCATTGGCAGCGCCTCGCAGGCCATGGTGGACGCTTACAAGTACTGCCGTTACATTCTGGACATTGCCATCGATGCAATCAGACCCGGTGTAACGACTGCTGAGGTCGTCAAGCTCTGGCCGAAGGCGGAGGAGTTCGGGTTCCCGAACGAAGAAGCAGCTTTTGCTTTGCAATACGGTCACGGCGTGGGACTTGCAATCTGGGAGAAGCCGATCTTCAGCCGCCTGGTCTCGCTCGACCATCCAGAAGTGATCGAAGAGGGCATGGTTTTCGCCCTTGAGACTTTCTGGCCTGCCAGCGACGGTTGGTCGGCGGCACGTATCGAAGAGCAGCTCGTTGTCACTAAAGATGGCTGCGAGGTTATCACGCGTTTTCCGGCTGAGGATTTGCTGGTAGCCGGCGTGCGTTACTATACTGCTACCGGTCCGCTGCCTGCTACGCGTGAAACGCAATCCCAACTGAACAAGCATGATGGTTATCAACCTGAATCCCAGGCTACAAACACCAAAGACCAGGGAAGCCTATTACAGGCTTAGCCGTGCAAAGCTACAGGAGATCTTTCATGGCAACACAGGTCATCTTACCTGCGCTGGGTATAGCACAAGAAACAGGGATAATAGTGCGCTGGCTCAAAGACGAAGGTGAGGAGGTCACAAAGGGCGAGCCATTGGCCGAGATCGAGACCGACAAGGCCACAGTGGAAATCGAAGCGCCTGCCTCCGGCGTTCTCGCCAATGTGACCGGCACTATCGGCGTCGAGATACCGGTGGGACAGGTGATTGCCTCGATCATGGCGCCTGGCGAATTGCCAAGGGAGGAAACTTTAGCTCAAAGGGGATCTGCTTCTGGGGAGACCTCTACGGATGGGCACGTAGTGCAACAGGCTGGAGAGGGTCTCCCCGCCATTACAGCCAGTCCATTGGCGGCGCGCATTGCTGCTGAGCATAAACTCCTGGTGGGGCAGTGCTGTTTGCGGATGTACTTGCTGTACAGCAGCAGCCAACGCTTATTCCGGCAGTAGAAACGCCTGCAGTAGCTACCGCAGAGCAGAAAGAGCCGGCTATGAGCAACATCTGGCGCATAATGGCCGAGCGCACAACCCAGAGCTGGACGAGCGTACCGCACTTTTATCTTATGCGCGAGGTCAATGCGAGCCGACTGATCTCCTGGCGTGAGTTCCAGAAGCGGATCTCAGAAAAGGTAACCTATACGGATCTGCTGGTGAAGGTAGTGGCGGCAGCGCTACGTATGCATCCACGTCTCAATGCGTCGTGGAAAGAGGGTACCCTCATCATGAATGAAGAGGTACACGTTGGACTGGCGGTGGCAGTTGAGGAGGGGCTGATCGTTCCGGTTATTCACCAGGCGGATATACTCAGCCTGAGCGAGGTTGCTCGCCAGCGAGAGGACCTGGTGGCAAGGGCCCAGGCTGGCAAACTCCGGCCACAGGATTTAAGCGGCGGCACGTTCACGATCAGCAACCTCGGCATGTACGGAGTAGATGCTTTCAACGCGATCATTAACCCGCCACAGGTTGCTATTCTGGCCGTGGGTCGCATAGCCGAGCGCGTTGTACCTGTCAGTGGCCAGCCAGCAGTACAGCCTATGATGGTGCTCATGCTCTCTTGCGACCACCGTGCGCTAGATGGCGCCCGCGGGGCGCAATTCCTGGATACTCTGGCAAGTCTCATAGAAGAACCACTGGGACTTTTAGGCTGAGTCTCAATACTGAATATCCTACGGCTGGGAAACAGCCAACGTCTCCCCTGTGCGCGTGAATCGTCGGGGTTAGACGTAGAAGTCCCTGCATTTAGGCATAGGGTACTTCACGTAGGTAAGAATACCTGTTAAATTTAGCTATATTTCTTGGTCTTACGTCGATTACGCGGTTAAGAGGGCCTCAGGCTCACGACTGTAGCCGCACGAAGTTTAGGAGGAATACTGTGTTAACACGTCCTGTTTTATGGGTCGGCAAAGTTCTATTTACTGTTGTCGTTGTTATGACGATGCTCGCGGGCTTAGGCGCCTGCGCCCAAAACGCTGCTACCAGTAATACTCAAAACCAGAAGCCGATTCGAATCGGCTTCTCGGTGTCCCTTGGCGGTGATTTCTCCGCCGATGGGAAAGCTCTCATGATGGGGTATGAACTCTGGCGAGACGCTGTCAATAAGCATGGTGGATTGCTTGGTCGCCAGGTAGAGCTGGTTAATTATAATGATAACAGTGATCCCAAACAAGTTACGACCAACTACCAGAAGCTGATCGGCTCTGATCATGTCGATCTTCTACTTGGGCCGTTCTCCACCCTTTTGACCGTACAGGCAGCACCAGTGGCCCAGCGCTATGGTTACGCCTTAATCGAGGGTGCGGGTACCGGTAAGAAAGTCTTTAACAGTGGTTTTACAACGCTTTTCGGTGCCTCTCCTCCGTCAGAGGTCTATTTAGGAGCTTTCGCTCAGTATATCCTGTCATTGCCCCAGGACCAGCGCCCAAAAACGGTCGCCTATGCGACGGTAGACAACCCGTTTGCCATACCACAAGTAGATTATGCAAAGAAGGCTTTCAGCGATGGTGGGGTGAAGACTGTTTTCGATTTACCTCAGCCCTATCCGGAAGAGGCAACTGACGTATCGGCGATTGCCAAACAGATAATTCATTCAGGAGCAGACGTGGTTGTTCTTGGTACGGTTGGCGTGACGGATTGTGTTTCCTTCATCAAAACCTTTAAGGAACAGCACTACAATCCGAAGGCGATTGTTGCTACGTCTGGCCCTGACGAGGGAAAATCATTTACCGATGCTGTCGGTGTTGCTACTGCCGAGGGTATATTAACTCCGCAGGCAGGGTGGTATCCTGGGCTCAACACCTATCAGAACAGTCAATTCGTCCAGGACTACCTTGCTAAGTTTGGGGGCACTGACCAGGACATTAACTCGGGTACTGTTCAAGGGTACTCTGCTGCACAGGTATTGGAGCAGGCCGTCAATAAGATTCATAGTATCGATAATGCCAAGCTCATCCAGGAACTGCGCACGGATCCGTTCAATAGCCTGCAAGGGCCGGTGAAATTCGATGCGAAAGGTCAAAATACCGAGGGTGTGCTTTTCCTGTTCCAGTGGCAGAACGGGAAGCTTATCCCTGTGTATCCCGCTAGCAATGCGCTGGCGAAGCCGGAGTTTCCTAAGAAGCAGTGGCCCTCCTGATCTTTTGCTGTTCTGGAGGAATTTGTTAGCTGTAAGAGGTATGGCAACAATACGTTTCTCATAAAACATCGTGTAGAGGAAGAACGTCAACCGCACGTTCTTCCTCTGCACGAGCCTGGGGAGGTTTTGTCGTGGCTCTCATCTTTGATGCTCTTCTATCAGGAGTACTGACGGGGGGGATTTATGCCCTTATGGCATCAGGATTGACCTTGATCTTTGGAGTGTTAGAGATCGTCAATGTAGCACAAGGAATTCTTGTTATACTCGGTGCATATCTCAGCTATGCTCTGAACCTGTACCTGCACATTGATATCTTTCTAGGTCTTCTCATAACGATGCCTTTCATGTTTGTACTCGGCCTCGGCACCGAATGGGCTTTCATACGCAGGCTCAAGCAGGACCAGAACCGTATCATGTTGTCGGTGCTGGTTATGTTCGCTATCGCACTGGTCATTGAAGGAGCCTTGAACCTTATTTTCACTCCTGACCTGGTCACTCTACATACGAAGTATATTGACGCTTCCTGGCCAGTTGGAGGTTTTTATCTTCCCTACGTATATGTCTTTTCATTTATTCTCAGTGTAGTACTGTTAAGCGGACTCTACTTCCTTGTGTATCGTACAAAGTTCGGTTATAGCCTGCGCGCGTCAATGCAGAATCGCACTGCGGCGGAACTGATTGGTATTGATGTGAGGAGGGTTTCGGCGATCACCTTTGCTATCGGTGTTGCCCTGGCAGCCGCTGGAGGCATGGCCTACGGCGCGACCAACCTTTTCAATGCGGCCAGTTCCTACGATCTTATCTCGCGCTTACTGGTCATTATTGTGCTTGGCGGGATGGGAAGTTTGGGCGGCGCCCTCTTCGCCTCTCTTGGTATGCTCATCATCAGTGATTTGACCACTGCCCTGTGGGGTTCACAGTGGGCGAGTACGGTCTTCTTTGTGCTGCTCGTGGTGCTCCTGGTATTTCGCCCCCAGGGCTTGTTCGGCCAGCTCGGAGGAAGGAAGCAATGAAAAGAGTCAGAGCGTTTGGACTTCTCGCATTACTCATCCTGTCCATCGTGTTTCCTCTGTTGATTTCAGATCCTGGCTTCAACTCTATTGCAATCTATACCCTGCTTTATGCAGCGGCGGTGACGGGCTGGAATCTTTTTTCAGGCTATTCCGGGTACATCTCACTGGGCTATGCCTCTTTTACCGGCATTGGAGCCTATACCCTTGCGCTCATATGTGACCACTGGCAAATACCAGGTGGGTATATCCCATTTCTGCTGCTCCCTGTGGCTGGCCTGGTTGCTGGCATCTTCGCGATCCCAATGGGCTGGGTCGCATTGCGTACGCGGCGGGTGACGTTCGTTGTTGTTACTATCGCTATGATGTTTGTCTTGCAAGCATTGGCTTTCAATCTATCTGGTTTCACCAGCGGCTCGAGCGGGATAATCTTCCCGGTAACTATATGGAGCGGTGATTTCTACAATATCCCTTACTACTACGTTTCCCTTGTCCTGTTACTGCTGGCTATTGCCATTTCTTGGTGGATACGCAACTCAAAATATGGGCTGGGCCTGCTGGCTATCCGTGATGATGAAGATCGTGCCCTGGGGCTGGGAGTGAGGACCTGGGCCTTCAAGCTGTCGGCCTTTGTGATCTCGGCCTTTTTGGGAGGTCTGGTGGGAGCTATGTTGGCCTATTACGGAGGGAGTATCTTCCCTGCCTCAGCTTTCGACCCCGTCGTGAATCTCTCTGTTGCCCTGATGGGTTTCCTGGGGGGAGTAGGTACCCTGGTCGGGCCTATCGTTGGCGCTTTCTTGTTGGAGCCTTTCCAACAATACCTGACCATCCAGTACGGCTCTCTTGGCCTGAACCTCATAATTTTAGGTTCACTGCTACTGCTCATTATCCTGGTGTTGCCGGGAGGGATAGTGCCAGCGTTGCGTAGAATATGGCTAAAACGGATGGCTATGCGCGGTGCGACCTCACCCGCCTCCTCCGATGCTATGGAGCAGGAAGAAGTCGTGCTCTTGGAGAGCGGCGGAGGGGAAAAGGTGTAAAAGATGAGTGATTGCTTTCAAAGTGTTCAGACCGCCAACGCACTTCGTGCTAGCGCTACGCGCTCAGGAGGTCTGAGATGAGTGTATTGTTAGAAGCAAACAATGTTTCCAAAGCCTATGGGGGTATTCGGGCCCTTGATACGTGTTCGGTCACTGTTGAACGAGGTTCAATCACCGGCTTGATCGGTCCTAATGGTTCGGGCAAGACCACGCTGTTTAATGTCGTGACCGGCTATGAGCGTGTGGATACGGGCGAGATCCGCTTTAATGGTGAAGCTATTACCAATACGACACCGGATAAGGTGTTCCGTATGGGTGTAGGCCGGACCTTTCAACTTACGCGCCTCTTTCCGCGACTCACAGTACTGGAGAATATGCACGTAGCGGCGCAGCGCACCGGCATCAAGGGATTAGTGAGCCGTTGGAGTTCCACGCACGAGCAGCGACGGTCGCTCGAACTGCTGGAGTTCGTTGGCATTAGCCAGCTCAAGAACGAACCGGCAGAAACGCTGTCCTACGGACAAAAGAAGTTGCTGGAGTTCGCCTTCGTGCTGATTGCAGATCCGCAGGTGATCTTATTAGATGAGCCAGCCGGGGGCATCAATCCGACTATGATCGGGCACATCACCAAACGCATTCGCATGCTCAACCAACGTGGGGTGACCTTCCTGGTAGTCGAGCACAACATGGAGTTTGTGATGGGGCTGTGCGATTTGGTGATGGTGATGCATCGCGGCACGAAGATCGCGCAAGGCACTCCTCAAGAAGTGCGTGCGAATCCCGACGTGCTAGAAGCCTATTTAGGAGCATGAGATATGGTCTTGAGGTTGCACAACGTGTATGGCGGCTATGGCGGAGGCGATGTGCTCAAGGGTGTCGACCTGGTGGTTGAGAAAGGAACGACGACCTGTATTGTCGGACCGAATGGCGCCGGAAAGTCAACTGTACTACGGGTTCTGAGCGGCCTGTTGAAACCGCGACTGGGCGAGATTGCCTTTAATGGACACTCCATCTTCGGCCTGAGTCCGCGACAGATACTGGCGCTTGGAATTGTCCAGGTGCCACAAAGTCATAGCCTGTTTACAGGCATGACGGTGCGGGAAAACGTCAGGCTAGGGGGGTACCTGCTGCATGACGCGGCGCTAGTGCAACGACGCCTGCACGAAGTGGAGGAGATGTTTCCGATTGTGAAAGAGCGTGCCAAAGATAAGGCTGGCAATCTTTCGGGTGGACAGCAACGCCTGGTTGAATTTGCTCGTAGCTTAATGCTCGATCCAGCGCTTGTCCTGCTGGACGAGCCATCAATGGGCCTGGATCCAAAGACGCTCAAACAGGTGTATGACACTATCATACTCATGCGCAGTACGGGTAGAACAATTCTGCTGGTCGAGCAGAATGTGCGCGTGGGCCTGGGCATCGCTACAAAAGGCGTAGTGATGGAGAGCGGGCGGGTGCGGCTGGAAGGCACACACGATGAGGTTCTGGACAATCCCCAGATCAGTCACCTCTATCTCGGAGGAACGCTGTCGGGGGCTGGATGACGTATGAGTGTGGAAAATGCCAACCCCTGACCTGGAAGAACGCTTTCGACGCTGGCTCAAGCTCATCTCTGAGATGCATGATGGAGCCAATTTCACAGCCAACGAATCAAGAGCCTGGGCACCTCTGCGCAAGCCACTGGCTGAGTGCACTATTTCCTTGATCTCCACAGCAGGTGTACATCTGAAGAGTCAGCCAGCACACGAAGTGCTGAATCCACACGGAGACGCCAGTTTTCGTGAGATTCCAGGCGATATACAAGCAAGCGACCTGGCCGTGGATCATCTTCACTACGATACCTCCGACGCCAATGCAGACCCCAACTGCGTCTTCCCAATAGATAGGCTGCATGAACTGGAAGTCATGGGTATAATAGGGTCGGTGGCTCCAATGCACTTCGGCTTCATGGGCTTTATCCCGGATGGACGTCTGCTGCGCGATACGACAGCCTCCATTGTAGCGGATCGCCTGAAAGCCCAGGGAACGGATGCCGTGGTGTTGACCCCTGGCTGACCCATGTGTCACCAGTCCGTGGGACTGCTTCAAGGGACTATCGAACGGAGGGGTATACCCACTATCTCAGTAACAGTACGACCCGAGATTACCGCGCATGCCAACGTCTCACGAGCTTGCTATATGCGCTTTCCAACCGGCAATCCGATGGGGGAACCGCACAAGCCCGATCAGCAGCGTTTGATTCTGGCGGCAGTGCTTGACCAACTCGTTGCAATCATGGAGCCTGGTACCATAGTTGAATTACCGTTCCGCTGGCGACGCATGTAACCTGATCTTAGACACAAATCAACGCTGCTGCGCAGTTAGTGCTGCGCACTCAGATTTGTGAGAGGAATGTAAAGCAAAAAATTCGGCACCAACCCGTCCGGCCAACGCTGCTGCGCAGCTAGCTAACGCTCAGGCCGGACGCAAGGAAAAGGAGAATACGAGATGGCAAGGAAGCAAGGCGTCTACGATGCTTGTAAGGCAAGGGTCATCGCTATCCAGGAAGCGTATGATGCATTTGTAAATGCAACTGAGGAGTATAAGGCGCTGCTAACGACACTCATCGAGGAATGCAACCCGGACAATGAGGACGACAAGCATTTGCTAGTTGTAGCCAACTTACAGCGTAACACCGTCAATGGTCTCATAAACACGCTGGATACCGATGTTCATGATGACCTGACGCGCCTCTCGGATCGTGTGATTCGCTTTAAACACTGGGAGGATGGCGTTTTCATCTAACAAAAAGGACTAATTCATGGAAATTGAAGAACGTGTGCAAATCGCCATAAACAATTGGGCTCCTAGATTTCTTGCCAATGGTGTGGACCCCAATGACTTTCAACGCGTGACAAAGCGCATTACGCGTTGGGATGATTGGAACCGCGAATGGTCTGCGTGCGCCGCAGTGCATGAGCTTATGGGAGAGGAAGCTGAGGCGCAAGAATGTTACCAATCGGCCGGGTATCACTACTTTCACGCGGCGATTACCTACCACTTCGGCAAATTCCTGTTTGTGCATCGCCCAGATGAGTTGCGTACTGCTCATGAGCATGTTGTGCACACGTATCAGAAAGGCTTGCCCTATTTTGACTTCCCTGGAGAGCGGGTTGCTATCCCTTATGAAGGGGGAGGCACGATGTACGGTATCTTCAGAAAGCCGTGGCATACCCCTAAACCCCCGGTAGTCATTCTGATTCCCGGCCTGGATTCCGTTAAGGAAGAGTTGCATAATTATGGCGATGACTTTCTAAGACGAGGCATGGCGGTGCTGGCCATCGATGGCCCAGGACAGGGAGAGATGGAATTCCAATATTCACTGCGCTATGACTATGAAGTGCCAGTCCGTTATGCCATCGACTATCTTGAAAGCCGTCCGGATGCGAACGCGGCCCGTATTGGTTTGATGGGCGTGAGTCTGGGTGGCTACTTTGCTCCACGTGCGGCGGCGTTTGAGCACCGGGTCAAGGCAGCCATTGCTAACGCAGGCGCGTATAGCTTTGCAGAGGGCTTTGAACAGCGCCCCCTATTGACGCGAGAAGCTTTCGTCTATCGTCTCAAAGCTCCTGAACAGTCGACTGCACGTGCAATGTTGCAGCCATTCAGTCTTCAAGGCGTGATGGAGAAGGTCAAGTGTCCGCTGCTGGTAATAATGGGACGCCTGGATAGGATTGTATCACCCGAGTCGGCCGAGCAGATGGTCGCAGAGGCTGGAGGAGAAGCAGAGCTTTGGATGTTTGAGGATGGCAATCACGTCTGTAACAACATTCCCTACAAGTATCGACCCCAACAAGCCGATTGGATGCGTAAAAAACTGTATAGTTGAACAGACCACGCTATTTATCTTGAGCTAGGCGGTACCAGCGAAGATCACGATAATCTGCTAACTCCCGGTCAAGCCAGGGTGAAGAACCATAGACGGCGCGTAGCTCGATTACCTGCTTAAGTCCTGCATCGTCCAGCATCGCATCTATGCCGAAGCCTGTTTTTGGATCGACAGTTGATGCACCTGCTAGACCAGGTCAGGTCCCATAAGCGTAGAGGTGCTTGGTTGTGCTTCCTACGTACAGCACGCCATGCGAGATCGATGGCGAACCATAGAAAGCAATACCGGAGCCCTGAGACGTGTAGAGGGTCTTCCCCGTGACGGAAGAAACCAGGATTAAATTAGGTCCCGCTACCACGGCTGCCACTCCTGGAACCATCGTGACAGATCCCATTACCGGTCCATCCGCAAAGCATCGCTCCCAGATGAAGGCACCCGTTGCAGGGTACAGCGCACGCAGGCTCCCTTTACACGTCTTGCCCTTGATCGTTGTCTTGCCCCCAGCCACAAAGAGTGTTTTACCGTTCCAGGCACTGGACGAGATGCTGCCCTGCCCACACTGAGGGCACTCGCCTCCTTCGGCTATGTGGGCTTTCCATACCGGGCCATTGCTCATAGCTGTCCCCGCACGGTCGAGGGCATAATAGTACCCGTTTTTGTCAACAGCGCCCACCAGCTTATGCACTGTGCCTCCGATGGTTGCATTGAACAGCGTGGCTGACGCGCCAAAATCGCTATCAGGTCCCCTTTCCGTGATGGGGATTTGCCAGGAACTGATCAGCGATAAGTCTGAGGCATGCAGTTTGACGATGGCGATCGCCAGCGGCTCTTTGCAGGTTTTGAAAGAGCCCTCCGTGCCTGTAGTGAAGTAAATTGAACCGTCGCTGATGTCCAGGGTAGCTGAGCTCCACACGCCCGCGCCGAGACACCCATCCGGGACGGTGTTAAAGATATGCTGGATGCTTCCAGTTGCGACGTCTAACTGAAAGAACTGTCCTGGGACCAGCGGGCAATGGGGTTCGCCAGTCGTCGCGGTACCAATATAGACACTATTGTTGTACACCAAGGGGGAAGACCAGATGAAGGTGTTCGAGGGAGGATTGCCAATGGGGGTACGCCAGATCACGGCTCCCGTAGTGGCACGCAGAGCGTAAAAATTGCCATCACCTCCACCCACAAAGACCACCGAGGTTTGCTTTCCACCGAGCGACACCGAAGCCACTTCCGCTGTACTCACCACTCCAAGGCTGGGGAGCGGACTGCACGTGGTCCTGCGCCCCACATTTTGTTGCCAGATCTGTGTCCCATCTAGCTTCGTCGCGTGCTCGTAGCCGTCCAATGAGCCCCAGTAGATCACGCCATCGACGACCACTGCCTGGGCGAAGATCCCCCCTCCTGCTTGATACTTCCAATGCAGCTTCAAATTGGGTGCCGAGGTCGCATTGATCATCGTCTCGACTTCATTGAAGCCGCTGCGCTTGTCGTCACCCATGTAGGACGGCCAGTCGCCTGCAGATGAGGCGTGCGTTGCTTGTTGGCGGGAAAGTACGGTGAGAACACCTGCCAGTATAACAGCAAGTGCCAACACAGAAAGAGCGATGACTCTCCATTTCCTGGGAATGGAGCGCACCAACATTCCAGGGCCGGAATGCTTTTTATCCATTGACTCTGTCTTCCTTTCGACTTTTGTCTCGATTATCATCGATTGTCATGAATACTGCTTTATTGCGCTTGAGCAATTGTGCCAGTCGCCTTATCAACAGAAAGTGGCACGTTTTCCAGAGGGCTAGCTGCCGGTCCCGTGATGACCGTCCCAGCATGTGCAGCATCAAACTCTGAGCCATGACAGGGGCAGCGTAACAGTTGCTTGCGTGGATCATACGTGACGACACAGGCAAAATGCGTGCAGAGAGCGTTGTAAGCGACGAACTTCCCATCCTTGAGATGGACCAGGACACCCGGCTCACCGGTTGGCTCAATGATAAAATTGAGGGTGCTGTTGCGTGGGACATCAGGGACATGAGCGATGACCGAAGATGGTTCAGGTGTTACGCTGGAGGTGCCGGGCGTTGGCGAAGGTGTCCCTTGTTGGCTGATGGCACGATCGAAAGGCGACCACAGGACATGGAAAGCAGATCCAAGCCAGGTGAGCCCGAGCACGCCTGCACTTCCAGTGAGTACGCCCCAGAGAAAGTTCCGGCGAGACGCCTGCGAACGCTTCATCGCCATCTGCCTGCCCTGGTGGTGAGCATCTTGCTCTTCCGTGAGCTGATTACTAGCAGGGTGGACTGGAGCCGTGGAGGGTCCTCCTCCCAGAAAGCACTGCACCATACGAGCACCTGCCACTCCTCGTTCAGGCGCTCTCTTCTGGAGAAGACGCGATACCAGCAGAGCGTCGAGTGCAGGAAGCCCAGTGCTAGCAGGGCCAGCGAGGAGCAGAGTAAGCCAGCAGAAGAGGAAGACGATATCGGAACCATAGAAGTATGGCCGGACGCGCCAGCTGGCGGACAGGAAAAAGACAAGATTGAGCAGGGCACCGCAAAAGGCCGCTGGACGCGAGAGGAGTCCGAGCAGCGTGGCGATGCCAATGGCCACTTCGCCAGAGACAACACAAGCTCCAAACAGGGTGGCATGAGGCACCGCAACGTGGAGCAGGAAGGCAGAAAGTGGTGAGCCAGTGGCGAACGAGGCGATCTGTTTGCCGATGTATCCTGCCGCTTCCGGTCGAAAGTAGTCTGGATCAGTGAGTTTCTGGACGCCAGCATAGGTAAAGGTAATGCCGAGAAAGAGACGCAAAGGAAGGAGGGCCCATCCCGGCAGGGAGTTGGTTTGTGGGTGCGCGTAAGACGTCAGCCTGTCTTCTCGAGGTGATGAAGTAGAATCGAGCGACGGCGGTTCAACTGTTTTCATCTCTTGGTTCTCTACTAGATACTCCTGGTTCACGGTCAAAGAGGCAGGTGGTATACATCTGCTCCATCTCATACAAGAGTAAGAAGGTTTTGTATCAGGGAGGGTCAATGAGAGGTGTTCAGCATTACGCTCCCTACACCTCGCATGACGAAAGGGATGTAGAGGCGTAACTCTTTGTCATCCAGCGCATTACTTTGGTGCTACTCTTAGCAAAGCTCCATTTACTCGTTCATAAAGCGTTCTCGCAGGTTGCGTGGTGCATACAAGAAGAGGGGAGACAGAAAAAAGACCACCCCGATTGAAAGATGCGTGTCGAGCCTTAAAGGGGTGACCCAGTGCTAACATCTCCTCAACAGGCTTAGTATAGGAGAAGAGTAGTTGCTTCTTGGTTGTGGATCAGGGTTTCAGCCAAATGCTGAGGAGGGTGCATGTAGACTGCAAGAGCACGGTGTGGTAGACTTGTCGAAAGAACAAGGAAGACGGTCGGGATCTCAGGCCAAAGCATTGCATGCATATGTAGATCTGGAGATTAGACATGCTGCACTTGGGGAGAGTATGTTTCAGGAGAAGACGCTGACGATGCCACTCCAAGAAGGAGCGTATCGAGAGTGAGCGAGACCGTATCTGCTCAGACGCTCGTTGAGATGGTTAGCTACTATCGGGCACGGGCTCATGAATATGACGAGTGGTTTTACCGTCGTGGCCGCTACGACCGTGGCCCTGAGATCAATGCCCGGTGGTTCGTTGAGGCTGAGGAAGTCTTCGCTGCTCTTGATGCGCTGGGCATAGAGGGGGAGGTGCTTGAACTCGCCTGTGGCACTGGCATCTGGACGCAACGGCTCCTGTGTACTGCCAGCTCGATTACCGCCGTCGATGCTTCCCCTGAAATGCTGGCGATCAACCACGCCAAAGTGGCAAGTGATCGGGTGGCTTACGTGCAGACGGACCTCTTTACCTGGCATCCCACGCACACCTACGATGCGGTCTGCTTCGCCTTTTGGATCTCCCATGTGCCGACTGAGCGACTCGATTCGTTTCTGAGCATGGTGGCAACAGCGTTGCGGCCAGGAGGGAGCATCTTCTTTGTGGACGAGCGTCGTGAGCCAACGGGCACCGCCATTAACCATCACTTGCCAGAAAGCGAGAGCCAACTCATGCTGCGTCGACTCAACGACGGTCGTACTTTCCAGATCGTGAAGAATTTCTACGAACCAGTTCCTCTTGCTGCTCGCTTCGCAGCCGTTGGCCTTGACGTCATGGTGTATGAGACAGCAAGCTATTTTCTCTACGGCTATGGTACGCGGGGGAAAGCTTCTGGTGCTTCAAGATGATCATCGTCCCATGCGAAATGGGCACAAATGGTGCGTACCCTGAACCCCTACCAGGAGGTGAGAGCAGGTGAGGAGTCCACATGGAAGAAAGCAAGCTGTATACGGCGCGAGTGCAAGTGGTTGAGGCCATGGAGCGAGGAATTCCTTGGCACGAGGCTGCCAAACTCGCCGGACTTCAGATCAGTCAATCCACCGCCTATCGGCTCCGCCAGCGGATGCGTCGAGGAGGGAAACCGGCGCTGCAGGAAGGCAGGCATGGACATCCAGCGAAAGTGCGCGGTGAAGTGCGCGCGTTTCTGGAAGAGACATGCCGACAGGCTCCTCACACGCCAAGCCACGAGATCCAGGCGCTGCTTGCCGAGCGGTTTTCTCTCACGATCAGTGTCAGCCAACTCAATCGGGTTCGTGCCGCTTTGGGAGTCAGCAATCCGCCTCAATCTGCGAAAAAAAAGTGAGCGGTTCTCCCAGAGAGCAGGAGCCTTGTTGTTACTGGCTGCTGCGAACGCCACTGACCTGCTTTCCCAGTTGGAAGTAGCCTTGCCGATGAAGCAGCAGAATGCAGCCGTCCAAGGGCCTGCGCCACAGCATCTCTTCCAACCGCAGTTGAGGCTCTTGCTCACCCTCTTGTTCCTCAATGCGGTTGGACTGCACCGACCATGGGACTTACGCAACTACACGGGAAGCGAACTCGGGAGGCTTTCGGGAAGGACGCAGCCCTACAGTTATCGTCACGTCGAATGCTTTCTGAGGATATTCGCGACCGCCAATGCTGATGAAGCCTTCACCGCAGCATTGGCAGGGTAGACGAGCACGTTATGGCAGGTGAAAGCGGCGAACCTGGCGATGTGGGTCCGTGACCGTTTCTTTCCCTCCACCTATGCTCATGCGACTTGGCAGCGTTTGCAGCCCTTTTTTCGCTTGCCAGATCGTGTGCACTGGGGACAGGAGGTGGTCCAGGTGGAAGTCCGACCTTTCAACAACCGTCAACTCACTCGCGATCTGCTTGCTGTCTGTCAACGGGTGAACGAACTCCAACCACAGGGAGTGAGCCTTTTTCGGAATTGCGCAAGTAGAGTGAGACTCAACCAGTTTGCGTCGATTGCCATCGAAACGAGAGAGCGCACCACACAACTCTTGACCTTGACATACCGCCTGTTTTTCTTATAGAGTATATATTGCTTGAAGAAGAGCTCACAGAAATGTGCTTCTGTAATTGCATTAAATTTTTAAAACAATTAGCCTGGTATAGAGTAGAATAGGAGCACAAAACTCTCAGGGAAGAATCTAAAGATGACTGACCGTGTGGGACAGCAACTTGGGAACTATCGCTTGAGTCGTTTGATAGGACAGGGTGGCTTTGCCGAGGTATACCTCGGCGAGCATATTCATTTGAATACCCAAGCGGCCATCAAAGTACTCCAGATGCGCTTAACAGCAAGTAACCTGGAGCAGTTCCGTAATGAAGCACGAACTATCGCCAGCCTGGTGCATCCCAACATCGTGCGTGTGCTGGACTTTGGCGTGGAGGATGGCATCCCTTTTTTGGTGATGGATTATGCCCCCAATGGCACATTGTGCCAGCGTCACCCAAAGGGCGGTCGCCTGACGCCTGCAACCATCGTCCCCTACGTCAAGCAGGTCGCCGCGGCTTTGCAGTATGCCCATGATAGAAGGCTGATTCATCGCGATGTCAAACCAGAGAACATGTTAGTAGGGCGCAATGAAGATGTTTTGCTGAGCGATTTTGGCCTGGTCATGATTGCTCAGAGCACGAGCTCTCAAACTACAAAAGAGATGGCCGGCACTATTCCTTACATGGCACCTGAGCAGATCAACGGAAAGCCGCGTCCAGCCAGCGATCAGTATGCCCTGGGGATCGTGATCTATGAATGGCTGAGTGGAGAGCGCCCTTTCCAGGGAACTCCTGTCGAGATAGCAACTCAGCATTTGATGTCTCCTCCTGCTCCATTATATGGAAAAGTTGCAGGAATTTCACCCGCTGTTGAAGAAGTGGTGTTCACGGCTCTGGCGAAGGATCCGCAGCGGCGTTTCGCCAGCGTGCATGCTTTTGCTACAGCCTTCGAACAGGCTTGTCAAACGCCCCACTCTGCTTCATTAGTCTCTCGCTCGATCGTTTCACAATCGAGCGAGACCTCGCAGCCCACCCATGTACCTCCAGCAGGCGAGACCTCACAGTCAACGGCTATAAAGACTCTACTAGACCAGCCACCACCATTAACCGGAGTAGTCACTCCTTCAAGCCAGCCCTCAGGGACTACTGACATGGTCACTCCACCCATCTACCTATCACGACCCACTGTAGAGCTCGCTCCACCGGGCCAGCCGTTAACTGCGCCTACCCATGTTTCACCGAACGAGCCACCACCCACGTCTCTTCGACGCCGTCGTCAATTGAGGTGGTTAATCGTAGCACTCATATGTGCGGTAATTATCGCTACTCTTGCCGCGCTTCCCTCTCTACTATCTCCAGGCACGTCAAAAAGCGCTCATAGCAGTACTACTTCGTCAACATCGTCTTTGCTATCGCCTACATCAAAGTCGGCATCACCATTGACACCAACGCTAAAGTCATCACCATTACCAACATCAAATCCGTCGGCGACACCGGCACCATCCAAGCCAGCAGCGACGCCCAGGCCGCCAAGTGTGAATCCGAGTACCCTCAACTTTAACTTGACGCCCCTAAGTGGCCCGTCAACGCAACCACTAAAGCTTTCCAGTGGAAGCCAGGCGGAATCCTGGTCAGCGCAAACAGATGGCTTGTCATGGTTGAATTTAGATGTAATGAGTGGAACGCTCAACCCTGGCCAGACTCAGTTGATCAATGTGACGGTCAATCCAACAACGCTCGTATCAGGAACCTACACAGCCAGGATCACCCTCAACCTTAGTTCAGGAGGAGCTCTCACGGTGCCGGTTACGCTTAAAGTGGTGTAAAGTGAGGGTGCCACGCTGGTTACATAATGCACATCTCAAGGGCGACGTGTCTGCCTTTTTCAGGCAGTGAGCAGGTAGTGGGAGGATGCGTTCCCGACTCGACGGGCTACTTGCGTAAGTCGGCTACGTTTCACTCTAGTTGCGCTAATATGCAAAAGGCTTACTTCCTGAACCAAAGTTGCCTGATGGGAGACTTCTCATTCTACATGCGTCTTCCTCACCTTTTGGCTGAAACCCTGGTGGGGGAACGCTACAAATCGGTGCGTCAGTTTTTCCCGCAATTACTCTTTGCACAGAGAAAAGCAAGCAGAAGTACGATGAAACAGTGAGAAAGAAAGAGGGAAGCGTTCAAGGGTATCCGCTGGGCAACGTTAGTAGCGATGCCGTCCGGTTACGGATACCCTTGAAAGTCTTGATCCTCAACTAGCCGTTTGAGCGGTCCACCTTGAGCACCGTGGCTGTGGAGCCAGCGAACTGCACTTTCACCTTGACGACTTGATTGGCCTGGATGGCTTGCGCGTTGCCTCCCACATCACTCAAATCGGTCGTCGCCCCGATGGTGAAATTATAGATCTTGGTCCCGACTTTGAAGTGAAGGACCCGATCAGCGCCAACTGCGCTGGTGCTGACCCCCTTGTACTCGACGATGTTCTGATTGGTCACATCGTTGGCGTTGGTGGGCTCCAGTTTAGCAGCGGTGAAGCTGCCATCGGGGTTGGCCGTTGCCTCCACCTTGATTAGTTGCCCGCTGGTGGGTAAGCCACCCCCAAAATGAGAGCGATCCGTCAGAGCGGTAATGCTCATCGCGAGGGTACTGCCATTGGGCATGCTCACTATTAGGCTGCTACTGCTGATGCTGCGCACGGTGCCCATGAAATTGATACTCCCCGGTGCAAAGGTGGTGGGTGATTGCGTCACGCCCACTGTTGTCGTGGTATTCGCTTCTGGCGTTTGCGTCTCACTGAGTACAGGAGTCGAGTTTGGGACAATGGTGTACGAGGTGCCGCTGCCCGTCACCTGCAGGGTATAGGTTTTGCCCACTTGTGGCTGGAGCGCCACGACTTGTTGATCCGTTAGCCCGCCGACTGTCACCTGTTGCCCATTGACATTGACGATGGCACTGTGTTGGGAGGCATTGACCGAGACGATCGTGCCTGTGATCGTAATATTGCTGCCTGAACTGCCCACACCCGAACAGGCCGTCACCAGGACCATCAGCACTAAGCCGATGATGCAGACGACGACCATCTGCACACGATGAACGATAGGTTGCTGCATAGTATTTCTCCTTTGTTATAGCTCTTTTATATTTCCTGATGTTTCTCCATATTGACGACTATAGCGTCGTTTTTTCGTCCCTGCTATGGGTTTTTCCACACAGGGAGCATGAACTCGGACACATCCGCTGGATATATGTCATGAGCAGGAATCCTGGGAACGAGCATGGTGTCACTCCTGCACTGCTCCCAGGTCGAGGAGAGGGAGACGAACCCAACACTTCCTCAACAATTCGTGAGCCTTCACCATCCTCGATCACGGTGCTTGCCAGACCTGCACGGATGCGTGCCCAAGGAGGCAATAGCGGACTGGGATTGGCGATTGTGGACTGGATCGTCAAGGCCCATGGCGGGTCGATCCAGGTCGAGAGTCAGGTAGGACAGGGCTCGACCTTTACTGTCCTACTCCCCTTGCATGTGGCAGTGTGAGGAGCAGTGGACACCGCTGCAGAAGCGACTGATGCTGCTGGGTCAGCAAAGAAGAGAGGGTCGGAGAATAGGTCGTGGGAGACTACGTCTTCTGGCGAGATGAGTTTGGAACTTCTATCTTACCAGTTTTTCGGACTCTCTGGCTCTCAGCATTAATTCACAGACCCCCTAATGAGACATTATATCATTGACATATAACCATTACTGTGCTATGCTTCACTTATCGATACATGGTATCATTTTAACGAGGGAAATTTTATATATGTCTACAGTGAGAAAGGTCTCTTCCTGGCTCGTCTTTGCAATCATTATCTTATTTTTGTTGAGCGCTTGTAGCAGTAGCTCTGGTGGTAGCAACACTCCCACCTCCTCAACAGCTATCAATGTTGTGGCGGCGGAGAACTTCTACGGGGATATAGTGAAGCAACTGGGAGGCAGCCACGTCTCGGTGACGAGTATCCTTTCTGATCCGAACGTTGATCCACACGAATACGAATCCAATGTCAAAACAGCGCTTACCGTCAACAAGGCCCAGTTCGTGATCAAAAATGGGGGAGGATACGATAGCTGGATGGATAGGTTATTGTCTGCCTCGCCCAACAGTAATCGCGTGGTGCTGACTGGTTTCGATATTGCCACAGTCAAACTACCAGATAATGAGCACGTCTGGTACAGCATCGTCAATATCCAGACCATTGCACAGGCCATTACGGCTGACTTGAAGAAATTGGATGCTGCCGATGCTGGAACCTTCGATAGCAACTTGCAGACTTTTAAGCAATCGCTTCAACAAATCCAGCAGAAAATCGATGAAATCAAGGGAAAGTACGCGGGCACGCCTGTCGGTTTGACCGAGACAATCTATCTTTATCAAGCTGGCCCACTCGGCCTCACTGTACTCACACCATTTGAGTTTCAGAAAGCCATGGCTGAGGGCAACGATCCACCGGCGGACACAGTGATAACTGCGGAGAATCAAATCAATAAGCACCAGGTGAAAGTCTTGATATATAATGAACAAACGGTTACACCCTCTACAACCAAACTGGAGAACGATGCTCGAACGCAGAACATTCCGATTGTGCCTGTCACCGAAACGATGCCTCCTAGCAAGACGTACCAGGCGTGGATGCTAGACCAACTGAACGCTTTGGAGCAGGCGTTGGGTCGATAGGAAGTTTGAAGAGATACAATATGGCACAGGAAGCAGTCACAGAATTAGAGAACGTCCGTATTCAACTGGGTGGACGTACTATTTTAGAAGATATCAACATGTCAGTGAGCGCGGGGGAGTTCATCGCCATACTCGGTCCAAATGGTGCAGGAAAGAGCACCCTGCTCAAGCTCTTGCTGGGACTCTTGAAGCCGAGCGCAGGTGTGGTGCGTGTGCTCGGTAAAACGCCACGGCGCGGCAACGAAGCGATTGGCTATGCGCCACAGCATCGTGTTCTTGAGACTGACCTTGCACTGCGTGCGCGTGATGTGGTCGGCTTCGGTCTAGATGGTCACCGTTGGGGCATCTGGCTGCCCAGTCACAAACGGCGTGCTCTGATTGATACGGCTTTGCAAGAGGTTGATGCGTCTGATTTCGCAGACGCGCCTATTGGGCAATTATCAGGCGGTGAACAACAGCGCCTGTTGATCGCACAAGCCTTATTAACCAATCCGCGATTATTGTTGCTTGACGAGCCGCTGGCAAACCTGGACATTAGCCATGAGCAGGAGATTGTGTCGCTGATTGCGAAAGTATGCCGTACACGTAAGGTTGCTGTGATGCTGGTATCACACGACATTAACCCACTTCTCCCATTTGTGGACCGGGTCATGTACATGGCAAATGGGCATAGCGCCATTGGAACTCCCGACGAGGTGATTTGCAGCGCGACCTTGAGCCAGTTGTATGGCTCACCTGTAGAGGTGGTTCAGGCATTAGATCGCGTATTCGTCGTTGGTGCGGAAACGTAGCACCTTTAAGCCTCTGTATTCTGATTGCCAACGCCGCTGCTCACCGCTCTGTATTCCGGTTGCCAACGCTGCTTCGCAGTCAGCAGAGATGCAAGGTGTTCCCGCTTCGCGGTCAGGCAACCGGAGCGGAAGCGTCTACTGGCTTCGTCAGTCAGGCAATCAGAGATGAGTAAGGTAAAGAGCATGTTTGACATATTACAATATTCGTTCATCCAGAATGCCTTAATCGCGGGCTCATGTGTGGCGGTCGTTGCAGCCGTGGTGGGCTACTTCATGATCGTTCGCGGCTTGACCTTTGCTGGGCACGCTCTGCCGAACATTGGGTTCGCTGGTGCTGCAGGAGCCGTCCTGCTGGGGCTTGATCCTGTTTTTGGGTTATTTGCATTCACTATTGGCGCTGGCATTAGCATTAGTCTGCTGGGCAAACGTGTTAATGAGCGTGATACCAGCATTGCTATCATCATGACGTTCGCTCTTGGGTTAGGCATCCTTTTTCTTTCGCTCTACTCCGGCTATGCAGAACGTGTGTACAGCATCCTGTTTGGGCAAATCGTGGGGATTAGCCAGATCGATGTGCAGATAACAGCAACCTTCAGCCTTTTAACTGTAGGAATAGTTCTCGTGTTGTTCAGGCCGCTCTTGTTCAGTTCATTTGATCCAGAGGTAGCCGAGGCGCGTGGTGTTCCCATACGCTTTCTTGGGACAATCTTTCTCATCCTGGTGGCCATCACTGTTTCGCTGGCAGTGCAGGTAGTCGGTGCTCTGCTCGTATTTACCCTCCTCGTTGGCCCAGCAGCGACTGCCATACGCATCGTCCAGCACCCACTATGGGCAATCTTCCTGGCCATCGTGTTGGGAGTCTGTTATACCTGCCTCGGCATTTTTTTAGCGGCTAATGGTAGCTTCTGGCCAGTGAGTTTTTATATCGCAACACTCTCGTTTGGTGTGTATCTTCCAGTGCGTCTCCTCTCTCAGTTCTGGATTGGACGCCGCGCCAGGAAAAGCGTCTCAGCTAAAGATACCTCCTTGTCTCAAGGCAAAGGGGAGGACCAGGAACGGAACGCTTCGATACAGACGATGGGACATATACAGGGGTCTTCCCACTGAGAGGATATGTATGCTTGAACTGTTGCAACATGAATTTGTTCAGAACGCCTTCCTAGCAGGCACGATTGTTGCCATCGTCACAGCGGTGATGGGTTACTTTGTGGTCCTGCGGGCCCAGGCCTTTGCAGGGGAAGCTCTTGCAGATATCGGCTTCGCTGGTGCAACGGGGTCTGCTGTGCTTGGCATCAGTTCGCTGCTGGGCATGTTTTTCTTGACGCTCCTGGCTGCATTTGGGATGGGAGCATTGGGCGAGCGCATACGAGGACGTGATATCGAGATCGGTATGGTGCTCTCATTTGCGCTCGGCCTCGGTGTCTTGTTCCTGAGTATCTACTCACAATTTGGAACAAATGCGTCTGAGGGAGTCAGTGTTCTCTTCGGTTCTATCTTAAGTGTAACTCGCAGTGACGTTCTGATTACGCTTGGCTGTAGTATTGCAACGCTGCTGCTGCTAGTGTTCCTGTTTCGTCCCTTGCTCTTTGCTTCGATTGATCCGGAGGTTGCACAGACGCGAGGCGTTCCTGTACGGCTACTTTCGGTCGTGTTTCTGATGTTACTTGGCATCACGACTGCCGAGGCAGTACTCGTTGTCGGCGTTCTACTCGTCCTCGCCCTGCTTATTGCGCCAGCGGCAAGCGCTATACGTTTGACGCACCGCCCTTTTACGTCGATTATGCTAGCGGTGGCATTTGGTTTGATCTTCACATGGGGTGGGTTGATTCTGGCGTTTGCCGGTACAGGGCGTCACTTACCTGTAAGCTTCTACATCTCGGCACTGGCAGCTCTCTCCTACTTCATCTCAGTTGCTATCAGCCGGATTCGTTCACCGCGATATTACAAGCCGTTACCGCATCCAAGCCGCGAGCATATCTCAGCACTTGCTCATACAGCTTCCCATAAAAAATGAAGGGAAATGCTGGTACTCCTGCGCAGTCACGTCATGAACAATCCTCGTAGGCACTTATCCGGGTCAGGTGAGACGAGAGGAGAGGGAATTCATGTATCGAGCCTGATTTGTCAGGTAAGAGGCTGAAGTGGTAAACTAGGAAAATCTCAGGATAGAGCAATTTTAGACTCATGCAAGTTGGGCAAACAAACGGAAAGGGAAAGACAAACGTGATGGCGGACAAAATTCGCGCAGCTTTCGATGAGGTGTGTCAGCGGCACACACGCCCGCGACAACTCATTGCAGATCGACTGGTAGAACTAGCTGCTAGCGGAGCCGATTTCACGATTGATGATCTCTGGCAGGAGATACGAGAGGTAGAGCCACGCCTGGGAAGAGCTACGGTCTACCGCTCCGTGGAGAAGTTGGTCAATATGAGTCTGCTGGATCGCATCGAGTTTGCTGATGGGACGCATCACTACCGTGTCTGCGGTGACAACCACCATCATCACTTGACCTGCACGCAGTGCCACCGGGTTGTAGAGGTGGACGTTTGTCTCCCCATCGATCAATTCACGGCAATCGGTGACAAGACTAATTTTGATATCGAAGGTCACTCACTCACCCTCTTTGGCCGCTGCGAGAACTGCCGCACTCATAATTATGCGGGCAGCCGGATTCCTCTGTAGTGTATGGATGGTAATCTATTAAGCCGTACAAATCGTAATACAGGTCAAGTAGACAGAATGGAGAGTCACTGATGACCTGCGAAGAATTTGAAGAACTCTCAGGCGCATATGCGCTTGGAGCGGTTACACCTGAGGAATGGGAAGCAGCACGAGCACATCTTGCTGGATGTGCGAACTGTACACGCCGTTTGCAGGAACTACGCGCCGTAGTGGACCTACTACCATATTCTGTTACACAGGTAAATCCGCCGGAGTCTTTAAAAGGGCGTCTTCTTAAAGCTATTCGCAGGGAGATCACAGCCACTCCGACTCAACCGGTTCCAATGAATCGACGTCCCCAGAGGCGGCGTCGGGCTACGCAACTCCTGGCAGTTGCTGCTGTGCTGGCGCTTATGCTCTTTGCTGGAATGACCGCGTGGAATGTTTCCCTCCAGCAACAGCATAATTCGCTCGAACACCAGGTGACTTCTCTTCAACAGCAAAATAGCTCGCTCCAGAGCCAGGTCGGCTTTCTCCAACACCAGGTGGCCCTGGCTTATGCCATTCAGGGTGTTTCCTCCGCACAGAGCGCATCGGGCAAATTAATCTATCTTCCAGAGCAGAATATCACAATACTGGTTATGGAAAGGCTTCCACGGCTACAGGGAACACAGGTCTACCAGGGATGGTTGATCCATGGAAAACAGCCCACGAGTATCGGACTGCTTAGCGTCGAGAACGGCATTGCAAGTGTGACATATCCAGGCAATATTACTGGATATGAAGTTGCTGCTGTTAGCAGAGAGCCTGGGCCAGCCGCCAGCAAAAACGTGCCTGCCGGGCCAGTGGTTGCAGCAGGCGAATTGAAACACGCTGTCGAATTTTCTTAATGTCAATGCTTTATTCCGCTGTTCTGCTTGATGAAGAACGAGCGAACGAAGGTGTTGCGCAAATGAGGCCAGAGTTTCTCAACAGCATGCTCTTCTGCTGGACCTGGGGCCTGGTGAGGGGCAGCCCAGCGTTCGCGCACAAACAATTCGGTCACTCGACGCAGAGAAACCGCTACCTGCGGGAAACGTCGACTAAGCACACGGCTATATTCATAGGGTGTCTGCCATCCCCTGGGGGGTAGACCGACCAGGCTGCCAAACCGGCAGATACGCCAGAAAAGAGTAGAAGCGATAGTGGTATTGTTATTGAGACCGTTCTCTTTACATCGAGCAAGTAGAGCGAAGCAAAATACGACGAGGGAAAGGAATAAGGTTGCCAGCGAGAGCGCCAAAAAGAGATTTTGGCGGGCTAGCGCACCTGGCGAAGTAGTATTTGTATTAGTACTAGTGGTACCTGGTGTTGGCTTATGTTGAGGACCAGGCTTCTGGTGGCCAGCGGTTGCAGTCGGAGTCTGCCTGGTTGGAGACTGAGTTTTCATAGGAATAGGAGTCGGCTGTGCCGTGAATTGACCATTCCCTGAAAAACCCGGGGTGGGATCAAAATTGATCCAGCCAAAACCGGGGAAATACACCTGTACCCAACTATGTGCATCAGTGCCACTGACAACCCGTACCTCGCGCTGCCCATCAATATACCCCTGGCTGAAGCCATTCACAACGCGGGCAGGAACACCCAACAGACGAGCCATTATGGTCATCGCGCTTGCATAGTAAGTACAGTACCCCTTTTGAGTCTGTAAAAGCCATGCCACAGCATCCACGTTACCAGGCACGGGTGGATTGGTTACGGAATACCTGAATTGATTTGAATCACTCAGATGCGACTCTAAGCTCTTCATTGCGCTATAAACATTCGTCGAACCCTCTGTCCACTTCCGAGCCGTATTTAGTACGCTGGGCGGGAGGTGGTCATCAGGTATTTGAAGATAGTATTGCTTGAGCGTAGATAGGTTCGAGTCGTTCGACCAAAGGTTCTGGTTATCCCGAGTAGGAAACTGAACGGTGGATAAATCCTGAGCGGTAGCAACTGGAATCAAGGACGTGACTTGATATTGCTCTGTTTGCGTTAAAGGGGTCTGTTGTGTCCAGGCGGTGGTGATGCCATTTCCATAGAGCCTTGTAGCTACGTTAAAGCTCCACGGTTGTGCTGGTGCAAAGAGATAATGCTTTGTCCCTTCGGGTGGGAGTACGATGGTTACATTGGTTATGGCCTGATTGTAATTGCCCGAGGTGATATCCGCCGGAAGCCGAGCATTTGGGCCAAAAAATTGTTGATTCTCATTCGAAGCCGATGACGTCCAGGTATGCCCGTCAAAGTGGTCATATGTGAAGCCTTCAAGGTATTGCGCATAGCGTGTAGTTGGATATTGCGACTGAGGTGTAGCTGAACTGGTGTATTCGAGTACCTCACCCGTTGGCAGGTTCACATTGCCGGCAATAGTAAGTTGATCGCTAAAAAAGTTTGTAGAAGGTTGATATGGCTGAAAAATCGACCCGGGGTTGCTCAAGGAGAGCCGACCAGCTGTGATATTTGTCCATACGTTATCCAGGCTGTTCCAAAAGTCGGCGCCTGATATTGGTTGAGCCAGGACTGGTAATATCCAACCGATAAGAAGAACAGACAACGCAAAGAGAGAGCCTATCTGAACGTAACGGCGGCTAATGTTCCGCAACCAAGCTCGGTCAGTATGTAGGCCTTCATTCGTCCACTGGGTTAGCTGGTTGACAAGTTGAATACGCGCAATGAGCAGAATCAAGGCGCCAAGCATGATGACAACCAAATAAGAACGGTCCTGTTTAATAAAGTTGAGATTCACCAGCATGATGGCGCAATAGACAAAGGCAACCAACCAGGGCAGGTGAGCACGATAGATCAGCCAGGCACCAAAATAGCCAAGAAAGAAACAGAGAAACGTAAGATAGAAGAGAAAAACCACTTCACTGTTCGGTGAAGCCGATGTAATCAAGCCGCCGCTGATCACTGTGCGTAAATTTTCGAGTAGGAGTAGCCATGAAATATGAAATGCAATAACGCTGGTAAGCCAGATTGAAATCCAATGACCCGCCAGGCACGCAGCCAGGTGCAAAATAGACTGGGGAAAACGCTGGACTTTCGCAATACATAGGCCTAACAGCAAGCCAACAGGGGTACTCAAGAGCAGAATGAAGCTATTGCTTACCCAATTGGCGGAGATAATAGAGAAGACAACGCTGTAGATGGCTACGGACAATAGCAGCATGGCAAGCCAACCTTCGCTTGGCGTAAGCGTTAGTTCGTATTTGGGTGCGTGGTGTGTTACAGGCTGCAGCAGGGTTGGGCGTTGAGGATTCGGGATTTGAAATTCGGGTCGCGGCAGAATATTCGAACTTTGAGTCTCCAGATTCCTTGAGGGACGGGACTCAACCACGCTAGACCTCATCTACAGGCTCCTGTGCTATATAAATAAGATTGGATAGTGAATCAAGGAAGAATACCGTATATATCATAGCAAAGCTATGACAAAGTTCACAGTGTGCTTATTTCACTTCTGCGCCACATTTGTCGGATCTTTATGAGTATACGCCATGAGATGCCAAATTGATGCATGCTAGACCAAATGGGCTAAAGCAAGAAGCAGGGCTACGGCTCGCGACCCACCATAATGACTTACCCTTGCACCGCCTCCTGGCATCTTATCTGTGATCTGCCAAAAAAGAGTAATAAGAGGCTCGCACTGACCGCTAAACGCAAAGCCCCGAAGACAAAGGAACCTCTTACTGTCCTTTTGTCCGTTGTCTTGCGACAACGCCGTATGGTAAGGTATAAGCATATGTCTATCTATTCAGGAGTATATCTTTAATGTCCCTGGTGCCCAATACCTCTGAGTCAACAATTCAAGATAGGGAACCATCGCAAAAACGCTCTTTCGTATTCTCCTTCTTACATCTAACCCGAAATGTCTATCTTCTCCTCCTCTTTACTACGGGTAAGGGCTTTCAACTGAGCATTGCCGCGTTAACGCTCAATTACTATGTGCATAGCCTGGGCTACCAACCCGATTTCATCGGTATTTTCAGCGCTATGCCTGCTATTGGGGCACTCGTCAGCGCCGTTCCTGTGGGTATACTTGCTGATCGGATTGGTCGCAAGCCAGTCCTGTTGTTGACCGCTGTCCTCACTCCCCTCTTTCTTGCGGCGTGTGCGCTTGTCACATCCCCTTTCTTGTTGCTATTTTGTGCTTTTATGCAGGGGGTCGTCTCCACTGCCTACTGGGTCACCAATCTGCCACTCTTGACCGAAAGTACGACGGAGAGACAGCGTGTTGGCGTATTCGCCCTGAACAGTTTCCTCTTGCTTGGCGTTGGCTCACTTGGTAGCCTCTTAGGTGGTGCTATTCCCGAAATTATGGCTAACATCCTGCAAGTTTCTGCTGCCAGTACGATAGCATTGCGTTGGGGAGTATTCACTGCCGCTCTGTTTACCTTTGTCTTTGGTCTGCCGCTCTGGTTCTTGCGCGAACCAAAGCGAACAATAGCAAACAAAGCAACAGATAAAGCGACAAATGCAGCCTTGGAGGAAAGGGTGAGAAATAGCGGGCCTCTGGCGGAGGCAGTGTTACATGAAAAGCGGGAACGGCTGCCGGTCGCCTTGTTCGTGAAATTACTCGTGCCTGATCTCCTCTTTACGATGGGCGAGGGCGCGGTGGTCGCGCTCATGCAACTTTTCTTTATCTTGCGCTTCCACCTCTTACCCGGCCCCCTGGGCATCATTTTCACCATTTCTGGCCTGGCTGGTGGTATCTTCTCGCTCACTGCTCCTCTGTTTGTCAAACGTTGGAGTAAGTTGCGCGTTGTCACCACTGTGCAATATCTCACTGCACCCTTGATGGTGCTGATTGGTTTCGCTCCTACGCTGCCCCTGGCAATTGCAGGAGAGTACACTCGCTCATTTATGCGCACGCTGATCGAACCTATCTACGCTGCCTTTGCTATGGAACAGGTTTCAGACCGCAATCGCGCAACACTGTCTGGCTTCTATTCGGTCACGTGGAGCATCGGTTTTAGTATTGGGCCTTCGATTGGTGGATGGTTGCAATCCAATGTTAGTCTTTCTGCATCCTTTGTCTTCGGGGCGTTCTGTCTCTTACTGGCTCCCAGTCTCTTACTCATATTCTTTGGCAGGATGCTCAAACGACCACGTGAGGTTGAAAGCCAAAAGGGAAAATAAGACTCCTCTTTTGTTGTTATGTGTGCCGAGTAGCCACCATCATTTAACGAAAGGAGCGGGAAGTCCCGCCCCGTTGCAGGGGACGGGATGAAAGCGACCCCGCCCATGTCGCACTCTTTGCCTTGACATGCCATGAGGGAGCGCTTGATGGTCTCTGCTGACACCGCAGCCGCTGTTCCCACAGAATAACTCGCAGTCGGATCGCGACCGGTTTATTTCCACCATTGCATGCCGATACCCCACATCTGGGGTGTTGGCATGCAATGGTGGAAATAAACCGGTCTATTTGGGAACGAAACGCCCCTTGTCCACGAGAGGCGGCTCAATACTCGCTTGCAGAGAGCAGCAAGTTGAAGGTCATGAGAGAGCCCTTTCCAGAAGAACCTCTCGAAGATGGTTTTGTCACACGAGTGGGGTTGTGATGGGAAGAAAGTTGGGGTGTACAAAACAGAACATCTGTGCTATGCTTCTTGAAGCACAGCGTTTCTTGAGTTTTCTCGAGTGTTTAAGGAGAGCAGAATGAGAGAATTTCAGGCGGATGGGAGAACGATCAGCGCCTATCTGGCCGTTCCCGAGCATGGCAGCGGACCAGGTGTGTTGGTCCTGCATGCGTGGTGGGGACTGACGGAGCCGTTTCGGCAGGTCTGCGACCGGCTC
>WNGD01000731.1_pt1 | contig 63785 bp, 56 predicted proteins | sample 5400671 | NCBI WGS metagenome assembly WNGD01 (sample SAMN13153369, study PRJNA577476) | soil metagenome | isolation source: 40 cm soil or saprolite under grassland replicate 2 | place: USA:California | collected 2016-06-15
AAACCATGGTTGACCCCGCACCTGATCAAGGGGCGCATCTTTACCTTGGATGCCATGCCTACTAGAGCGCCGCGTGGTGTGCGCCGATCCATCGGCTGGCGGGCGATTATCTCCTGGAGGCCTCGGACACCCAACCCACTCTCAATGAGGATATTGCGGATCTGTTTGAGCATCGCGCCCCCGATCGTCGCTGCTGGAAACACGCTGAGACCTGGGCGTAATGGCATGGAGGGGTGGAACACCGCGAGACTCAGCTGTAGTCCTGACCTGGGTGACTGGTTCAGCAAACAATGGGCAGGCATCGAGCAGGTCTTTCGGCTCGAACGCACCGTGCGCCTCCTTAAGACCAACCAGACGCGTCATGAAGTGGTGTATGGACGCGAGCCTCCTCTCGCTGCGGCAAGCCCCAGCACCACGCATGCTCTCGTTGGTCAGAGGCCATTGGGCCAGCGAGAATAAACTGCACTATCGCCATGACGTGAGTGTAGGGGAAGATGCCTGTCAAACACGCACGGGTCCTGTGCCTGGCCTGCTGGCTCAGCTCAATAGCACCATGTTGAGTTGAATGGACCGGGCTGGCGTTGGCAATGTCGCTCGACAGATGCGCTATTTTGATGCTCATGTCGAGCAGGCTCTCGCTCTTGTGCTCGACTTCCTCGTGTTCCGTTTATTAGCATTGGAAAGCCCTGACCTGGTGCATGACGCTCTCGACAAATTCCTGTCGCTCAGCTATAATTAGGAGTGCGTCCCACGACTCACGATGTGGGAGCAGGAACCAGGCCAGGAATGAGCACAAGGAGCATAATGCCATGGCTACTCCCACTGATCCTCGTCGAGAGCATCCCAGTACCTATTTTGTTCAGGATCGTGGAAATGTAGAAGAACTCACGCGTATGCAGATCCAGGACCATCTCATGACTGCAAGCATGGGCGGGGTACTGCCAGAGCAGCCCGATCCAACGATCTTTGAGCACGTACTGGATGTAGGATGTGGGACCGGAGGCTGGCTCATTGAGGCGGCGAAAGCCTATCCCACCATGCGGGAGCTGGTGGGGGTAGATATCAACAGCAAGATGGTCGCGTATGCGCAGGCACAGGCAGAAGCCGAGAAGCTCAGTGACCGCATGCAGTTTCGGACGATGGACGCGCTTCGCATGCTCGAATTTCCCAATGAGTCTTTTGACCTGGTGAACCAACGCTCAGGGGCGAGTTACCTCCGAAAGTGGGATTGGCCCAAACTGCTGCACGAGTACCAGCGCGTGACGAGAGCTGGCGGGGTGATCCGCATCACCGAAGGCGATTTAATTATTGAGAGCGGCAGTCTGGCGCTCTCGCGTCTCTTTGACCTTATGCTGCAGGCGTTCTACCAGGCGGGGCACGTCTTTACCCCGGAGAGCGACGGAGTGACAAGCCAGCTCGCGAATCTGCTCACGCAGTATGGACTGGTGGAAGTCGAGACGCGCACCCACAGGCTGCAATATCACGCTGGCACGGCTGAATGGCACCGCTTTTTTGAGGATATGCGGCTGATCTTTCGGACGATTGTGCCCTTCCTACGCAAGTGGAGTCAGGTGCCCAACGACTATGAGGCGATCTACCAGCAGGCTCTAGCAGACATGCAGCAGCCGGACTTCGTGGCAGCAGCGCGGATGCTCACGGCGTGGGGAAGGAAGCCCGAATAGCACGAACTCTCCTGAGGCAGTCTACAATAAATACATCCATCATACTCAATTCGAGATTGACCAGCAAAACTCGCATACTATTGTGGCAGATCAAAGGGGTTTGAAGATGGCTGACCATGTGGGCCAACAGTTTGGTGATTATTGCCTGACTCGCTTTTTGGGCAGGGGCAGTTTTGGGGATGTATATCTGGGCGAGCATGTGCATGATACTACCCTGGCAGCCATCAAGGTGTTACAGGCGCGACTGACCCCCGAGGACCTCAAAGAGTTCATCAATGAGGTCAGCACGACCTTTCGCCTGCAACACCCCAATATTGTGCGCCTGCTGGACTTTGGTATCGGCGCGGATGATACTCCCTTTCTGGCAATGGACTATGCGCCAAAGCGACCTCGGCCTCTGCTCCCCACTTATTGCCAGCGCGCCGAAAAAGCAGCTTCTACCTGCTGCGCTATAGCTGTGGATCGATGGGCGTTCCCGCCTTGTCGACTGTCGTCAGCAGGTATTCCAGGTCGGGTTCGCGTCGCAACATTTGTTTAATCAGGACGATCAGTTCAGCTTTGTCGCATTGTGCCAGGATCGTATCTACGTCCTGCTGCTCGAGAAACTCTTCCGGCTGTGCTATCCATGTCAGAAGTAGGGCCACAACGTGTTTGCAGTAGCCACCTATAGGGCAGGAGCAATCGGTGTCTGTAATGCCTGTGTCGTTGAACGTAACCTCTACACGGCAAACCGAGGAGCGCGAACCCTCGCATTGCGCTTTCAAAGTCATGCCTGCTCGTCGTGTATCGAAAATTCTATTTTCGCGGAAATACTTTTCCCCGCGTTGCAAACTGGCTCCTCCTATGAGGCTGCGGATGTGCTGTTCAGTGATTGCTGGAATAGAGGTCATGGTCATCTCTTCTGCATGCTCATTTCATTTTATTGACATATCCTATCATGGTCGTCTAGCTCTTACGTTTCATCTTGAAATTCAGCAGGCTTCGGTGTATAATTATATAGCGAGACAGATGTAAGAGGAGCATTTTACAAAGCCTTATCCAGGGTGGGTTGAGCTTCGCCCCTGCCACAGGCAGGAATCCCTTCCAGAGCAGGGGTGTGCAAAGCTTAACCCACCCTTCTTTTCTTCTGCTAAGATCTCTTGAACACGCACCAGGTTCTTCCCCAAACATGAAAAATCGGCTATGATAAATGAGAAGTGCCCACTGGTGTAACTGGCCGGCGTAATAACTAGCAAAACCTGTTTCTTGGCTATCAACCAATCTCGGCAGGAGCACATTGTGGGTACACTGCGCGGTAAACAAGCTGTCGGTGAGCAAGCAAAATTTATTGCCACAACGCGGCGAGAAGCCGTTGGAGGGGCGGCAGTGCAGGAATTTCAGACGTTGTATCAAGAGAATCTAGGCCTGATCTATCGCTATGTCTACAGCAAGGTTGGCAACCGGGAAGAGGCCGAGGATCTGACGTCGCAGATATTTATAAAAGCCGTACGCGGAGTCGATCACCAACGTGGCATGCAGAGCATACAAAAGTGGCTGTTCCAGGTTGCCCGGACAACCATTGCCGATTACTGGCGGGCCTATTATCGTGTATCGACCAGTTCATTGGAAGAATTGCTGGAAGTTGGTTGGGAAGGCCCGGCTGATGAAGAGCCATCTGTTGCAAGCAAACAACCAGCAGAACGTGTTAAACGTATTCTACAGGCCCTCCCGGAACATTATCGAGAGGTGTTGACCTGTCGTTTCTTGCTCAATCTTTCGATTAAGGAGACCGCTCTGAGCATGGGATTAACGGAGGCGAATGTGAAAGTATTGCAGTTTCGTGCTCTCAAGCGTGCGGCTGATCTTGAGCACGTTGTTACAGGGGTAGTGTGAAATTTAACCATTGACCAAGCCGGAGATGCAGCATCATGCCAGAAGACCAGGAACGATTTGAAGACTATCTGGAGTTAGAGCACTATATAGAGGAGCTCCAGGCAGGGCGTGTCGCTCACCCGCCTGAAAGCTTGACACCAGACCAGGCTCGCATCTATCGCTTGGCGGCTCTGTTTCGCTCTGCCGGACCTGAGGGGACTGAGCCACGTCCCGAATTTGCGGCAGAGTTGCAAAAGCATCTTGAAAGCGAGTTGGAACAGGCGGCACCAACACAGAAGATGGCCGTTGTACATGATAGGCAGTCCAGGCAGGCGCCAGGGAGAGCCGGCGTCTCGCGTCGCGCATTGCTAACTGGTGGAGCAGCTGTTGCCGCCTCGATGGTCATAGGGGCCGGCGTCGAACGTGTGGTTGAGCAGGCGGCAGGCAACAAAACACCGCATCAACCGGCTGCGCAGGGTCCAACCCCGAATCCATCCATACCTCCCAGCCTTATATCAAAAGGCACTCCTACTGCCTGGTTCTTTGTGACGACAGTAGCGGATCTTGGCAGCAACGCCATACGCTTCGCAACGGATACAATTATCGGCTATGTGATACGAGCAGATAAAGACGCAGACGAGTCAGATAGGGGGAAAATTATTGCATTTTCCGCAGCCTGTACGCACATGGGCTGCATCGTCCAATGGCAGGGCGCAGATCGTAAATTCCACTGCCCCTGTCACGGCAGACGATTTACGGAATATGGCAAGATCGACCACACCGGTCCAGGCTACTATGTGTATCCGTTGCCAAGGCTGGAGACAAAGGTGGTAGATGGGGAGATCTATGTAAAGGTGCCCATGGGTCCGGGCCCACGGGGCTGGGAACCTGGCGAAATTTAAACAGGTTTCTCCCCGGGCCCTTTCGTGGCCAGTACTCCTTTTTTCTTCAGCCTGAGATAGATCCAGAGAGTGATTCCGAGCAACACCCCGCCAATCAGGTAAGCTCCTAACACATCGCTCGCCCAATGCGCGCCCAGGTAGATGCGGGAAGGGCCAACCATGATGACAAAGAATGCAGGGATAATCAGCAGCGCTAAACGCCACCAGCGTTGCCCCCGGAAGAGAATGATGCCCAGCGAAAATAGCAATCCAAAATAAGCAATGTAGGACATGACGTGTCCGCTGGGAAAGCTTTGCCCATTCACTACCTGTAGGATTTCAACCAGCGGAGCCTTTGGACGCGGGCGAGCTACAAGCAGCTTAATCGCGCCGTTCAAAACAGCGCTGACCGAGGAAAGGCCTATTATCACCAGCGCCTCCAGGCGCAGGCGCAGCTCCCAGAACACCAGCGCCGTCAGCAGGACCAGCAGGGAGAAAAGTATAGCGTTGGCGCCCAGGTAGCTGACAGCAAGCATAGTGAAGCGCAGCCAGGGAGATTGGCTCTCCTGAAATTCCTGGGTAATGGCGACATCAACGGGTAAGATCGGGTGGATGTGCACCCAGAACGCCAGCAGCGCGAAGAGCGTAAGCTGCACGGCGTATACCCCAATCAGTACAAATCCCCAGTGAATTGCCTCGTACCAGGGCCTGCGGGCAGCTGTGACCTCTTCTTTTGCTCCTTCGACGGCTTGCTGTACGTTCTCTTCAAGTTGTTTGCTGGCAGGCTTTTGTGACATAAATGCTCCAATGCGCAAGACATATCTTATAGCATAATACCGGAATACTATTAGTACGTCTCTGACGAGAAAGACGTTTCTCGTTTCTACCATGCTGGAGCCGCGCGGCCCTAAATGTAGGGGCGACGGCAAGCGTCGCCCTGCTGCCCTTGACGAAAGACCCATTTCTGGCTACAGTGAGGATAGCATACCCTGGGAAGGAGACGACAATGGCTTCTACTGAAATTCGCCCCGCGCGGCCAGAAGACCGCGAGGCCGTGCTGGCATTTTGCATGAATACCTGGGACTGGGGCGACTATATTGAATATGTCTGGGATGAATGGCTGCACGACCCGCGCGGCCAAATGTATGTGGTTGCCGTCGATGGTAAGCCCGTCGCTGTATCGCGCTTCCGTATGCTCACCCCTGCGGAGGCATGGCTCGAAGGGATGCGCGTCGATCCCGTCTATCGCCAGCATGGCCTGGCAACGGCAATCAACAATGTGATGCTGGCCGAGGCGAAGCGGCGCGGTGCCACCATTGCGCGGCTCATGACTGAGTCTACGAACACGGCAGCTATTCACGTAATAGAGCGAGGGCTCATGCAGCGGGTTGGCGCGTTCGCGCCGTTCAAGGCTATGCCGGTGACAACTCCTCCCAGGAACCGCTATGGTTTGGAGACGCCTGAACTGGCGACAAGCGCCGATATTGGCGCGATTATTGAGTATCTTAATGCCTCGAATATCTTCCCCGCTGTAGGCGGGCTCTATTATGTCAGCTTTACGGCGTATTCGATTACTAGCGATGTAGTGGAGGCAAAGGTAGATGCAGAGCAAGTCTACCTGCTGCGCCGCTGGGACCGGCTGGATGGGCTGGCGTTTGCCGAGCCGCAACAGGGGCGGCATGATCATTATCTCTCTATTGGCTATATCGATGGCACAACGGAGTCGATCAGTCTGATTGCCTATGCTCTGCGTCGTACGATCATCGATATGGAGCTGGATAGTGTATACGCCAGCGTGCCCGATTTGATGATGGTGCGCGATGCATTTGTGGGAGCAGAGTACGAGTGGGATGGCAAGGTATTCTATACCTATGAGCAGCAGCTAAATCCATAGTTTAAATTGACCGCTTGTCATCGTATGAATATACAAAAGCAGAATGGTGCAAGTCCAGCCCCATGTGGGCGCCCTGCAGGCGAGGGAGACCGGTCTTGTACATACGATGAGAGATATAGGAGGTATTCGTCATGAACTGCAGCTCTTGTGGAATGCAAATCCCGGCGGGAGCGACAAACTGTCCCAAGTGTGGCGTTGCTGTGCCCTACTATTACTCCTATTCTGGGACAGCGTCGAGTGAACCCACTATTCCGGCGCAGCCTCATGCTGCTCCACAACAAACACCGTCAACGGCCTATGGTTCGCAGCCTTATGGAGGGGCACCGCAACCTCCTCCCTCTTATGGCGCGCCTCCACCCCCGCCACCTTATTATCCTTACCAGCCTCCACAGCAAATTCAGCAGGGTCCGCAGGGCCCGCCTCCTCCGGTGAGACGCGGGGGCAGCCGCGCTGGTCTTATAGTGGGCGTGGTGCTGCTCGTGCTGGTGCTTGTGGCCGGGGGTATCTTTGTTGCAGCATCGCGTTTGGGTCGCGGCAGTTCATCGTCCACGACCTCAACTACACCCACTCGTGTCAACGCTACCACCACGCCTGCAGTGATATCGCAGACTCCGAATCCCTATACACATAGCGGTAAGCTGGCCTTCTCCGATACGCTGGGCGACAACAGCGGAGGTCATGCATGGGATGAAAACGGGAAAAACTGCGCCTTCAGCAGCGGAACATATCACGCGATCGCGCCAGATGCCAGCTTCTCGGACTACTGTATCGCCCAATCCACCGATTTCAACGACTTTGTGTTTGAGGCACAGATGAGGATTATCAAGGGTAATGCAGGTGGGATCATCTTCCGTGTCACGAGCACGAATCCGACCAACGAATACTATTCGTTCTATATCGGCCGGGACGGGTCCTACGAACTGGAGAAAGCAGATGGCTCAAGATTGACAAGTGGCTCCAACCCGGCTATCAACCCGGGCCTGGACAAGACCAATGTCATCGCTGTGGTGGCCAAAGGCAACTCTTTCAAGCTATATGTGAACCACCAGCCAATCGATACCGTGACCGATAGTACCTACAGCCACGGTCACATCGGCTTGATTGCCGTGGTATATGCAAAAGGCGGCCAGCCGACGGAGGTCGAGTTCAGCAATGTGAAGGTCTGGACGCTCTAACGACCTGGATTGCTGCCCTCTAACTCTAAGACCGCTCCAATAGTGCCTCGGGGTGCTTGAACTCGTGGAAGCGCAGCAGCCAGCAGCCATAGTTCATCCCGCCACCGACGGCCGGCAGGGCCATCCACTGGCCTTCGTGCAGGCGCCCATCGCGCAGCAATTCGGTCATGGCCGTGGCGATGCTGGCATTTGAAAGGTTGCCGTAGTAGCGGAAGTTATCAACCAGCTTGTCCATAGTCGAGAGGGGCCAGCCATAGTCGTTTATGAGCAGCTCTCCCATGCGGCGGGTGATACGCGAGTTCGCCTGGTGTGGCACGATATAGGCCAGTTCATCATGACTGAGCCCGGCATGACGGCAGAGGGCATCCACGGACTCGGCCATAGCACGCGGCGCTTCGCGGAAGACTTCTTTGCCGTTCATTTTGGTGTAGCCAACCATGTATTGCGAGAGGACGCGGTTGAGTTCCTGGCCCTTACCCTCTCTGTAGAGCTGTCGCATTTTGATATCTACTTCGGCCATCTCTACCACGTCTTTACGCAGGGGAGTCTGGTAGAAGAGTGCCGGCGCCTGGCTGGCGTCGGAGCCATTGATGAGGTAGGAATCTTCGTTGCTGCGCTCCAGCAGGAAAGCGGCTGCCCCTTCGCCGAAGAGCGAACTGGTCTTCCAGTCGAGGACGTTCATAATGTTGGGGAGCAACCCTTCCGCGGTGACCATGAGCACGAGCTTAGCGGAACTGGCCGCCAGTACTTCGGCGGACGTCTGGAACCCTTCTGTCTGGCAGGCGCACGCGCCCTTCAACATGGTGGCACGGATAGGTTTGAGCCCGAGGCGCAACTGCACCTGGCCTGCGACGGTGGGGAAGGCATCGTTATCGGAGGAGGACGCGCCGATAATAGTATCTATTTCGGAGGCGTCACGGCCTGCGCTTGCCAGTGCTCGCCGGGCGGCGATGACCGCCATATCTACCAGGGTCTCCTCTTTGGGCGCTCCTGGACCATCGATCAGTCCGGGAGCATCGGCCCCCGCCATTTTACGACACAGTTCGAGCGTATTAGCCCGTACGTGGCGCGTGCTGAGCCCGGTCACACGTTCTAGATCGTCTGCGCTGCGAGGATCACCCAGGCGTGTGGAAATATATGCGAAGAACTCGTTGGTGATAACGCCCGAAGGAGTATAAATACCTAAGCCGATAAGACGCACCTTTGCCCTGGTATAGATTTCGGGCACAATGTAGGTGTAGTTGGGCCACTGCCCGCTCTGGGTCTCTGTCATATGTGAGCCTCCGTAGCGCAGATCTGTATCGTTATACCGCATAACACAGGCTGCCTCACAGACACTACGTTGTGTCTCCCGGGTGGAACGGAACAAATGTGTATGTCGTTACCCACAAGTATAGCACAAGACGTAAGATGCGCAAGGGAGCGGCGATTTCGAGATCTCTCCATCCTTCCAGGGGAAATTCGGTTACTGTAGGGGCGAGGGAGGTGAGGAGTGGCAGGGTGGGCATTCATGGTCGCCCGCCTCGGCCCCTATGGATGGGGATGGGCTATTTTTTCGCTTGATGCCCTGTCATGCAAATTTGACACTCCTTATGTGAGCCGCTACACTATACAAAGTTACACAAAGAAAGAGGACTCACGCATGACACCCCCTGCGGCTATCACCATCCTGGGGTTGGGGCCTGGCAAATGGAATGACCTCACCCTGCAAGCATTTAACCTGCTATCACGGGCGACACAAAATCAGCACACAGTATACTTTCGCACATTCATCCATCCTACGGTCGATCCACTGCGCGATGCCCTGCCGGGCTTGCAGTTGGAATCCTTCGACTACCTGTATGACGAATCAATCAGTTGGGAAACGCTCTACGAACAAATCGCTGAAAAAGTATGCACCCTGGCTGCCGCGCAGCCAGTAATCTATGCCGTGCCGGGCCACCCGCTTGTAGGGGAGACCTCTGTACAACTCATATTGCAACTGGCACATAAACGGGGCCTCTCTACCGAGATCATCGCAGGTCTTTCCTTTCTGGAGCCAGTCTGCACCGCGCTGGGGCTTGATCCCCTCACAGTAGGGACGCAGCTCATAGACGCGACGACCCTTGCCGCACTGGGTATGGATGAAATAGCAGGGAAGATCATTCCTACGACGCCACTGCTGGTGGCGCAGATCTACAATCGCCGGCTGGCCAGCGCGGTGAAGCTGGCTCTCGGCGAATGTTATCCGGACGAATGGCCCGTCAAGTTAGTACGCGCGGAAGGTGTAAGCTCCGGCCAGGAAGTGATCGAAATGCCGCTGTACGAACTCGATCGCAACAATCTCGCCAATCACCTCAGCACGCTTTACGTACCGCCGCTCGACGAGCTGGCAGCCTTGCGCCTGCCAGAGACGCTGCGCTACATCACCATGCGCCTGCGCCGCGACCCCGATGGTTGCCCGTGGGACCGCGAGCAAACCCACCAGACTCTGACTCACTACGTGATCGAGGAGACCTACGAAGTAGTGGAGGCACTGGAAGAGAACAACATGGAGAAGCTGGCCGAGGAACTGGGCGACCTGCTGCTCCAGGTCTACCTGCACGCCGAGATTGCGCACCAGGAGGGCGATTTTAATCTCGGCGATGTCTTCGAGCACGTCAGCGCCAAGTTGATTCGTCGTCATCCACACGTCTTTGGCCAAATCAAAGTGAACAGCACAGGCCAGGTGCTGCAAAACTGGGAAACCATCAAACAGCAGGAGCGCATCGAAGCCGGCAGGGACATACATACAGAGAGCTTACTTGATGGAGTGCCGTTGGCCGCTCCCGCGCTGATCGTCTCGCAGGAGTACCAGAAACGCGCCGCGCGGCTGGGCTTCGACTACCCCAATTTACAACGGGTGCTTACGAAGCTGACCGAAGAGCTGCAAGAATTGCAGGAAGCCAGAACGCCCGAGGAGATGCGCGAGGAGATGGGTGACGTGCTGTTTATGGTAACTCGGGCCGCCCGCGAGTTGAAGGTTGACGCGGAAGAGGCCTTGCGCATGGCCAATCACAAGTTCCGCCAGCGTTTCCAGAAGATGGAGGAGATCACCCGCCAGGAGGGCCGCAGCTTCTCGTCCTATAGCCTTGAAGACTGGATCGCCTTGTGGGGCCGCGCGAAAAGTTGATTCACTTCTCTTTCCGTACCTTCCAGATATTCTCCATCGGCCAGTGCCTGGCCCACTCGGTTTCTGCGTCCGTGCGATAGGTGCTGGTGCCGCCAATGGGCGGCCGCGTCTCGATCAGGTCTTCAACCACGAAACCTGCCCCCCGGAAGAGCCGGATCCACTCGCCATAGGGCAACTGGAAATCCACCTCGTTTTCCCACTCCATGCGGTACATGCCAAAATAATCGTTGACCAGGGTACGCTCGACCTGGTCCGCTTGCACGTTAAGACACATCACCGAGATGGGCGACGCGGTGGAGAAGGCAAAGAGCCCACCAGTTCGGAGCAGGCGTGCCGCCTCCGGAATGGTGCGCGTGGGATCGCAGAAGGTCATCGCACCCCAGTCGCAGAAGACGATGTCGAAACTGCTGTCAGGCAAGGGAACATCCTCGGCGCTGGCTTCGACGAGCGGAAAATCCACACCCGCCTCTTGCATATGACGGCGAGCATGTTGAAGCTGCCGCGACGAGATATCCAGGCCCACAGGTCGCGCTCCACGTTCGGCCAGGGCAATGGACCAGCGAGCCGCCCCGCAGCCAAATTCCAGTATATCCTTTCCCACTACCTCACTGAGAATATGCAGTTCTTCCTCTGGAATACGCCACAGCCCCCAGGCCATCGCATTCCTTCCTGAAAGAGCTGCCTCGTGGCGTTGTTGGTACTCGTCGCTGCTCGCCTCCCACATCGCTCGGTTCTTCCGGGCATGCTCCGAGAGGTTGGGAGGACGCGTACCTGCGTCGTTGTTGTCACTCATTTGTCCCTCACGCTGAAGTTATCCAATGGGTTAGACGTTATCGTACAGCCTTTTTTCTACTTTTTCAAGGTTTCCTGATTTCACCAGACTTTACTTCTTCGCCTGGTGGGGTGGCGAGTAGTGTACTGTGTGAGTGTAAACTGGAAGTAGAATGAGAGTATGCTTACTTGCATCACTCACTTCCCAAAAAGCTTCCGCTGTCCTCATATAATAAAAATAAATCCTTGCCCATGTGCGGGATAGAAGATAGAAGGAGAGAGCCATGAGTCAAACGATCGCTGATGTCTTTGTAGAGCATCTGGTACATGCTGGGGTACAACGCATATATGGTATCGTCGGAGATAGCCTCAATCCTGTAGTAGACGCGGTACGGCGCAATGGGAAGCTGCAATGGATCCATGTCCGTCACGAAGAGGAAGCAGCCTTTGCGGCTGGTGCAGAAGCTCAATTAAGTGGTAACCTCGCAGCATGCGCGGGAAGTTGTGGACCAGGAAACGTGCATTTGATCAATGGACTGTACGACGCTCATAGAAGTAACGCACCTGTGCTTGCGCTCGCCGCTCACATCCCAAGCCACGAGATCGGTACCATGTACTTTCAAGAGACCCATCCGGAAAGAATGTTTCAAGAATGCAGCTGCTACTGCGAGCTTATTTCGAACTCTGGGCAAATGCCACGCACACTCCAGATTGCGCTGCAAACGGCCATCAGCAAACAGGGTGTTGCAGTCGTTGCCCTCCCCGGAGATATCGCTGCACTGCCCATGCCCAATGACTCTTTAGTACACGGACCCGTGACGCAACGCCCAACCATTCGCCCCTCGGATGCATCTCTAGCTCAACTCGCTGATCTTATAAACGCTGCACATAAAGTGACGCTTTTCTGTGGCATTGGTGCTGCTCATGCCCACGACGAGATTCTTGCGCTCGCGCAGGCATTGCAAGCTCCCGTCGCGTCTTCTTTACGGGGCAAATTATACATTGAGTATGACAACCCATATGCTGTCGGTCTCACAGGCTTAATTGGCGGCAAAGCTGCATATAATGCCATGCATGAATGTGATCTCCTGCTGCTGCTCGGCACCGACTTTCCGTACGAAGTCTTCCTGCCCGCGAAAGCACGCCTCGCGCAGGTTGATATCCGTGCTGAAAATCTTGGACGTCGCTCTGGCCTTGATCTTGGGTTGTGGGGAGACATCAGAGACACAATCAACGCGCTTTTGCCATTGGTGAAGCCGAAACAGGACAAGGCGTTCCTTCAAAAGGCGCTGCACGAAGCTGAGGAGATGCGTCAAAAATTTGACGTATACGTCAATCAGGCACACAAACGGCGACCGATTCATCCTGCATATGTTGCAACCACGCTCAGTGAGTTGGCGAGTGCTGACGCCGTGTTTACTGCTGACACGGGGATGTCGACGGTCTGGGCGGCACGCTATCTCAAACCCACAAAAGAGCGCCGTCTCATCGGTTCTTTCAACCATGGGTCGATGGCCAATGCCTTGCCCCAGGCTACCGGTGCGCAACTCCTTTATCCCCATCGCCAGGTCATTGCTCTGTGTGGGGATGGCGGCTTTGCTATGCTGATGGGAGGCCTCCTGACGGTGTTGCAGTACGATCTACCGCTCAAAATCCTGATTTTCAACAATAACCAGCTCGACCTCGTGAAGATGGAGATGGAAGTTGCGGGCTATCCTGAGTATCAGACGGATCTCAAAAATCCCAACTTCGCGAAGGTGGCTGAAGCGGTAGGCTTCATGGGGATTCGCATTGAGGATCCGGCCGATGTACGCCCCGGTCTGCAAAAGATGCTTGAACACCCTGGCCCTGTGGTCGTTGATGTCATTACTGATCCAAATGTGCTCTCTCTGCCTCCGCACATTGAATTCGATCAAGTAAAGGGGTACGCATTATCGATGACAAAGCTGATGCTCTCAGGGCGCGCTGATGAGGTCGTAGATATCATCAAATCAAATATACGAGACATCTAGTTGGGCACGTTGGGGTAGGAAGTTGATCTAAGTTCAAAAGAACAGGACTATGGCCATAGGAGGTAGTCATCATGGCATATACGACGTTCTGGCCCGGGTAGCCCGGCTTGCCATCACCATCTCAATGATATCGTGTCGTTTGATTTCCGGAACTACGCCCCCTCAGAGCACTTGCAAGTGCTCAAGGATGAGTTCGATCAGCTCTATGCAGAGGGAGCGCATCGACGACGCATGATGGTAGTAGGCACACACGATCGCATTTCAGGACGCCCGAACCGCATCCGCGTGCTCGAAGAGTTCATTACCTATGTCCAGACGCATCCAGGCGTCTGGTTTGCAACGAAGAAGGAGATCGCCCACTGGGCGCTCCAGACGCCTGAGGTTACCCTACAGGTGGAGCGCGAGAAGCCGGAGATCAGCGGCATGCCCGCTGGACATAGCTCCGTGAAGGTGTAGCGAGAGGGGGGAGGCAGCGATGATTCGGCACGTCGTTTTGATCAAGTTTAAGCCAGAGATCGCTACGGATGATCGAATGCAAGGATTGGCACGTCTGCAAGCGCTGCCAGAGCAGATTGACCAGCTGCACATCTGGAGCGTTGGCATGGATCAGATGCATCTGCCCCGCTCCTACGACCTCGCTGTTGTGGCAGACTTCACCTCGTTGGATGAAGTGCGCGCATACCGCGCACATCCATCTCATGTCGAAATGGCAGCGTTCGTGGATACGCTCATCGAACACATCCATAGTGTTGACTTCGAGATGCAGACGCCGCTCGCCTGAGCAGGGCAAGCGAGCGGATCGCTCTCGCACAGCAGGCCACGGGCGACGTCGAGCTTTGAAAGGATCTTATAGCCATTTCACGCACAAAATATAATAATAGTACGATCAAGAAATTGATATCTCGTAATGCCATTGAATACCGCACGCTTGCTTCCCCCGGCCACTGTGGCTACTCCATCTCCAAATTTTTTGGTTGAATCCTGCAATCTATCTGCAATATAATTCCCCTGGTGCCTGCCCATTTGACGGCCTCACTACTGGATGATACATTTTAGGTGCTATGAGAAACGAACTAATGGCATGGTTTGCGCGTGAAGGGCTGCTATTACACGACGTGATAAGCTCGGCAGAGGACCCACAGCATGACGAGGTCAAGGTAACGATCAAGGCGCCGGTCATCGCACTGAGCCGCGCCAGCGATGACTTCCGCGAGTGTCCCGACCCGGTGCTCTTTGGATACCCTGAGTCATGCCTGGAACTGATGAATCTGGATGATTTCCACAGCTTTGTGCTGCAGTGGTTCGAGCGAGCCGTAGCAGCCGGTATGGGACGTTGTTTCGTCTGCAACCAGATGCTGGATATGGGCACCGAGAAGCCGTGGGACGCTGTCTTCATCACCCACGAGATGAACTGCTGGCTGCTGGTGCATTTTGACTGCAAACGCTACCTCAATCGCGATCTTAAGGGGCGCAATCCCTTCGAGGTGACGCTGCACCAGCCCGAATTTTTCGATCTGCGCCTGACCTGATACAAAATAGAGGTTCACATGGATAAAAATCAGATTGCCAGTGTACTGGACGAAGTCGGTGCACTATTGGAACTAAAAGAGGATAGCAATCCCTTTGAGGCGCGAGCCTATCAGAACGCGGCTCGTAGTGTGAGCGCGCTTGATGGCGACATTGAACAACTGGTTCGCGAAGGTAAGCTCAAGGGGGTGCCGGGACTGGGCTCAACCATCCTCAAACGTATCGAAGAACTGGTCGACACCGGCCACATGGCTCTCTATGACGAGCTGGTCGCCACCACGCCCCCCATCAAGCTCGAAATGCTGCGTATCCAGGGCGTGGGCCCGAAGAAGATCAACGCGATCTATAACCAACTGCATGTGAATAGCATTGCCGAGTTGGAGCAAGCGTGCAAAGAGGATAAAGTTGCCAGACTACCGGGCTTCGGCAAAAAGACGCAGGATAAAATCTTGCAGGGCATCGCCTTCCTTTCGCAGTACGCCGACCGCTTTCTCTATCCCGTGGCCGAGGAAGAGGCGGCCCGCATTGAGGCTGTTCTCAGGGAACTGCCGGAAATTGTGCGCCTGCAGGCGGCTGGCAGCCTGCGCCGCCGCCGCGAAACCATAGGCGATATCGACATGGTCGTCAGCGTTGACGATGCGGCCGGTGAAGGAGTACGGCGCAAGATTATGGACGTATTCACCAGCCAGCCTTCGGTGCGCGCGATCACCGGCAAAGGTGAGACAAAATCCAGTGTTGTACTCAGCAGCGGCATCAATATGGATCTGCGCGTGGTCAACGATAGCCAGTTCCCTTACACGCTCCACCATTTTACAGGCTCCAAGGAACACCATATTCCCCTGCGCCGGCGAGCTCTGAGCATGAATATGACCATCAACGACTACGGCCTCTTCCGGGGCAAGGAGCCGCATTTAGAGCTGATTCCCTGCAAGGATGAAGCCGGTATCTACGCCGCGCTTGGCATGGACTACATCGAGCCGGAATTGCGCGAAGATATGGGCGAAATCGAAGCCGCCGTTCACCATACCCTGCCCGTGCTGGTGCAGGAGAGCGACCTGCGCGGCGTGCTGCACGTACATTCTACCTGGAGCGATGGACAGAATCCGATCCGCGAAATGGCCGAGGCATGTATCGCACGCGGCTTTACCTACCTGGGCATGACAGACCACAGCAAAGTAGCGGCCTACGCGGGTGGCTTGAGCGAGGAGAGCTTGCGCCGCCAGGGTGAAGAGATCGATGCCCTGAATAAGGAGTTTGCAGACAAGTTGTATATTCTCAAGGGTACCGAGTGTGATATTCTAAAGGATGGATCGCTCGATTACACAGATGAGGTACTGGCAAGCCTGGATTTTGTGGTTGCATCCATTCACAGCCAGTTCAACCTGTCATCACAAGAACAGACGGAACGCATGCTGCGCGCAATCGCCAATCCTTATGTCGATATCATTGGACATCCTACGGGGCGTATCCTGCTTGGTAGGGAAGGGTATACACTGGATTTAGAGGCGGTAATCGATGCTGCAGCAGCACATGGCGTGTGCATCGAAATCAATGCTAACCCATCACGGCTGGACCTGGATTGGCGGCTATTGCGCCGGGCTCGCGATAAAGGTATCAAAATTCCAGTTAATCCGGACGCGCATGTACTTGCCGGATTGGATGATATGCGTTATGGTATAGGGGTTGCCCGCAAGGGCTGGTTGCGCCGCGAAGACGTGCTCAATACGATGACGAGCGAAGAGATACAAGCTTTCTTCAAAAAAAGAAGATCAAAGAAGGGAATATAATGTATGGCACAACGGACAGAATTAGAAATTAGCCGCCGCGAGGTGATGGGCAAGGCTGTAAAGCGCCTGCGCAAAGTGGGCATTATTCCTGCCAATATCTTTGGACGCAATCAGGCACCGGTGGCGGTGCAGGTCGACACTATCACCTTCGAGCGATTGCGGCGTTCGCATGGCACCAGGAGCGTTCTTACGCTGCGCATAGCTGGTACAAAGAGCACTCAGACGGCCTTAATTCGCCATGTGCAGCGTGATCCGTGCACCGACAAAGTTATCCACGTGGATTTCTTTCGCGTGAGCTTGAGCGAGCGCATCAAGGTGAAAGTGCCGCTGCGTTTTACCGGCGAGGCACCTGCTGTTAAAACCGAGAACGGTGTGCTGCTGCACTTGCTGGATGCAATTGAAGTTGAGTGCGTAGCAAGGGATATTCCCGAATACCTGGAGGTAGATGTCTCGGGACTGGACGAGATCGATGCTATTCTGCACGCCAGCGACGTTAAACTACCAGCTAACTTTACGCTGCTGACGGACCCTGAAGAGGGTATCGTTAAAGTCGCTGCATCGCGCGCTGAAGTAGCTGAGGAAGCCGCCGAGGCCGCCGAAGCCGCTGCCGCGAGTGAAGCAGCCCCTGCTGCTGCGGAAACGGCACCGGCCGGGGGTAGTACGCAGGAGTAAAATGTTGGCGTAGCAGCGCGATTTATCGCGCAGGAGACGAGGTGGGAGGTCATCACCCATGTTTCGCTCTCCTCCAGGGCGCAATGAATTGCGCGCCTACGCCCCTAAACTTGACGACGAGTGAGGGCAGTGCGCAGGAATAAGGACCCTCCAGGAGCGATAGACAACATGCGCATCATGATCGTCACAGATCAATATCCGCCGCTGGTTGGCGGCGTACCTACCGTCACCCATGGGCTCGCGGTCGATTTTGCTGATCGCGGGCACCAGGTGTGGGTGGTTGCGCCTAGCTACGGTACGCGAGACGTACGGCGCATCGAACACAAGGTACGGGTCTATCGCTTCTCTTCGTTCGCGTGGCCCACCTACGAGGGGCTGCGCATACCATTTTTACCTTTTGTACCCCTACGCAATCTCTTGAAAAAAGCGGACCCCGATATCATCCATATCCACTCTCCCGTCGTCCTGGGCAATATCGCCCAGATCCTGGCTGGTGGCCTGCACAAACCGGTGATAGCGACGAATCATTATCTACCCATCAATGTGAGCCGCTCGCTGATCGCCGATCCATTGATCAGTAAGCATTTCAGCAACATCACCTACTCGTACCTTGTCCATTTTTGCAACCGCTGCGAGTATGTTACAGCTCCGACGAGTACAGCCCTGAATCTGCTCTACGAACATGGATTGCGCGCCCCGGCCCAGGTCATCTCCAATGGCATTGATCTCAAGAAGTTCACTCCTGGCAAACGTGACGAGTCGCTCCTGCAGCGCTACAACCTGCCAGTGGGGCGCCCGCTCGCATTGCATGTCAACCGCCTGCACTACGAGAAGCGTGTCGATGTGCTGCTGGATGCGGCAGCCAAGATGTCGGGCACTGGACACATCGCTATTGTGGGCTCTGGTCCTGCCGAGGCCGAGTTGCGCGTCCAGGCAGCGCAACTGCAACTGGACGACCGGGTGACGTTCCTGGGATATGTGCGCGATGCTGACCTGCTTGGTTTACGCCGCCTGTCAGATGTGTTCGTAATACCTTCTGAGGCGGACCTGCAAAGCCTGGCCACTATGGAGGCGATGGCCTGTGGCCTGCCCGTGATAGCCGCCAATGCCTACGCGCTGCCGGAACTGGCCCACCATGGTGAAAATGGCTTTGTGTTTCAGCCAGGCAATAGTGCTGAAATGGCCGGTTATCTCGATTTGCTCCTGGCAGACTCGAGTTTGCGTGCACGCATGGGTGCAAAGAGCCTGGAGATTATTGCCAAACATGATCGTATGCAGGTAATCAGCCAGTGGGAAACGCTCTATCGCCGGCTCGCCAACGAATTTGTCGAGGCTAAAGAGCGCAGGATACGGCTCCGTATGGAGCGCAAACGTCCTGGCTATGCACAGCAGAAATTACACCGGCCGCGCCTCGTGCGTACTGGTGAATTGGTGCTCGACCAGTTCTATCCCAGTAGCGAAGTAGACACAAACGGGGCCTGGCACTCGCTTGATGAGCAAGGAGAAGGAAGTTGAAACATGCCACGCATTCCCCCCATCGATGCTGCCTATATATCCCAGGACGAGACGCCTTCCCTTGCCACCATGGCGGCCCTCTTTCGTGTAATGGCTCATCGTCCAGAACTGATGCAATTGAGCATGCAGTTGTTGGAGGCCACCATGCGAGGTGGAACTGTTGACGCCAGCCTAAAAGAATTACTGGCCGTGCGTGTCTCCCAGGTAAATCATTGTTACTACTGAATGGAGGCGCATACTGCCTTGGCAAGGCAGCTGGGAGTGAGCGAGGCTCTGCTGGATGCCCTCTATCATATTGATGAGCACCGTCACCTGTTTACAGCCGGGGAACTGGCAGCGTTGCGCTTCGCCGAGGTTATGACCACCAGTGCTCGCGACGTGGACGAGATTTTGTGGGATGAGCTACAGGCGCACTTCGATGATGGTCAGCTTATCGAGCTTGCCACTGTGATTGGACTATTTAATTTCTTTAATCGCTTTGCGGATGCATTGCAGATTCTTCCGCCTCCTGGCGCCACGGGAAAGGATTGAGAGCATGCCTACCAGCGATGAGAAACTGGTTGCCCTGCTGAAAGATTTACAGGAGCTGGCAACATATTTGCATAGTCGTGGAGATAGAACGCTGGCCCTTTCCAGGCAATTTGAGGCAAACGCGCAGAAAGATCCCTCCAGCAGAGAGTTCGATCTGAACCAGGCCAGGATGTTGGACTACCAGCACCATATCTGGCACGAAATCGGCAACCTGGTTGAGAAGCTGATAAAACAATACGATACATAATCTCTCTTGCAAGGGCGGCACCGCCCTTGCAAGAGAGATTATGGGTTTTCATGACCAAGATCGGCAAGAGGGTCTGGAAGGACCATCAAGCCTGTCATCCTGAGCGCAAGCGAAGGATCTCGGTGCCCGGCGCATCAGATCCTTCGCTTGCGCTCAGGATGACAGTTTATTACCGATCCAGGGTGTGAAAACTCATTATCGGTCAATGGCCCGTCGATGCCCTCAAGAGGCCGATACATCGGCGGTGCGGGCATACATGCGCCGCCTACGACATGACAGGTTTTGGGTGTGAAATTTCATTATCCTCCCAGTTCCTGCCTTCGCGCTTGCAGCTTGCTCATGCGCTCCTCCTGGCCAGCCAACTTCTCACGCTCCTTCTCGACCACTTCCGGCCTGGCCCTGGCAACAAAGGCTTCGTTCGCGAGCTTGCCCTGAATGCGCACAATCTCCTGCTGCGCCTGGGCAATCTCCTTGTCGAGACGTTCCAATTCTCTGCCAGTATCAAGCATCCCGGCCAGCGGCAGGTAGATCTCCACCGGACCCGCCAGCAAACTCATCACCTGCTCCGGCTTCTGCGCAATCTGCCTGTGCAACTGCGGCTTCTCCGTGCGTGCCAGGAACTGGATGAGCGGCGCCTGCGCCTCGAACATCGCTGCCTGGTCGCCAACCGCCATAAGCACCGGAATACGCCGGGCCGGCTCAACATTCATCTGGTTGCGCGCATCACGGATACGCACGATCACCTCTTGCAGCAGGGTAAAGGACTGCTCCGCCTGCTCGTCTATTGCCAGTATATTGGCCTGCGGCCAGGGCGCAACAATCATGGCAGGGGCAGGCCAGCGGCCCGTGTCTGGTTCGTTGGCGCGGTAGAGGTGCTGCCAGACTTCCTCGGTGACGAAGGGCATAAACGGGTGCAACAGCCGCAGGCTCTGATCGAGCACAGCCCGCAGTATGTCAGCGGTAGTGCGCCGTGCCTGCTCGTCGCCCTGCATCTGTACCTTGGCAATTTCCACGTACCAGTCACAGTAGTCCGACCAGAAAAATTCGTTGACCTGGCGACCAGCTTCACCAAGTTGGAACTCATCGATCAGCCTTGTCACCTCGAGCGCTAGCTTCGCCAGTCGGCTGAGAATCCAGTGGTCGGCGAGCGTCTGCGGCTGCACCTGGTCGATCGCTGGAACTCCGCGACCAATTTCAGCAGTCGTCATCAGCACGAAGCGCGAGGCGTTCCAGATCTTGTTGGCGAAGTTGCGGTTGCCCACAATGCGCTCTTCCACCAGTTTCATATCATTGCCGGGTGAGCTGCTCGTCGCCAGTGTAAAGCGCAGCGCATCGGTGCCATACTTATCCATGACCTCCAGTGGGTCGACGACATTGTTTTTGGACTTGCTCATCTTCTCGCCCCTGGCGTCGCGCACCAGTCCGTGCAGGTAGATGGTGTGGAACGGCACCGTGCCGAGGAAGTGGATGCCAGCCATGACCATGCGCGCCACCCAGAAGAAGATGATGTCGTAGCCCGTCTCCATCACTGTGGTTGGATAGTAACGGCCCAGGTCGGCAGTCAACTCGGGCCAGCCAAGTGTACTGAACGGCCACAGCCACGAACTGAACCAGGTATCCAGCACATCCTCATCCTGGCGGATATCAGTGCTACTGCAATGGGCACAGGCGCTCGGATCCTCGCGGCTGACCGTCATCTGGCCACATGTGTCGCAGTACCAGACGGGGATGCGATGCCCCCACCAGAGCTGGCGCGAGATGCACCAGTCATGGATATTTTCCAGCCAGTCCAGGTAGACCTTGTTGAAGCGCTCCGGCACGATCTTCACCAGGCCATATTTCACTGCTCCTATAGCGGGCGTGGCGAGCGGCACCATCTTGACGAACCACTGCTTTGAGATCAGTGGCTCAACCACGGTATCGCAGCGCTGGCAGTGCCCCAGCGGCACAACGTAGTCCTCGGTCTTGATGATCAGGCCAAGCCGTTCCAGGTCGGCCACCAGGTTCGTGCGCGCTTCATAGCGATCTTGCCCGGCATACGGTCCTGCTTCCTCCGTCATCCTCGCGTCGAAGCCGATCACTTGCACACGCGGCAGGTTGTGGCGCAGGCCAATCTCGAAGTCAGTTGGATCGTGAGCAGGCGTCACCTTCACCGCGCCTGTGCCGAAGGCAGGATCTACTGCCTCGTCCGCTATGATAGGAATCTCGCGCCCGATGACGGGCAGGATAGCCATGCGCCCGACCAGGTCCTTGTAGCGCTGGTCCTTCGGATTGACGGCCACGGCCGTATCGCCCAGGATCGTCTCGGGCCGTGTGGTGGCGACGCTGATATATTCAGGAGCATCCTTCTCATGTCCCTCTAACGCTTTGAGAGGGTAGCGCACATAGGTCAGAGTGCCCGGGGTATCGACATGGGTAACCTCCAGGTCTGACAGCGCGCTCATGCAGCGCGGGCACCAGTTGATAATGCGCTCGCCCCGGTAAATCAACCCTTCATCGTAAAGGCGGACGAAGACCTCGCGCACTGCCTTCGACAATCCCTCGTCAAGGGTGAAACGTTCGCGCGACCAGTCACACGACGCGCCCAGGCGCCGGTGTTGGTCCTGGATGCGACTCTTGTACTGATACACCCATTGCCAGACGCGGTCCAGGAATGCCTCCCGGCCTATTTTATGCCTGTCTGTGCCCTCCGTTGCCAGCAGGCGCTCAACCACTGCCTGCGTAGCGATGCCGGCGTGGTCTTCGCCGGGCACCCAGAGCGTATCGTTGCCCTGCATGCGGTGGTAGCGAATGAGTATATCTTCTATAGTGGCGGTAATCGCATGGCCCAGGTGCAGCGCCCCCGTTACATTTGGCGGGGGCATACTGATCACGAAAGTCGGTTTAGTCATATCGCCACTGGGCTTGAAGTAGCCACCCTCTTCCCAGAAGCGGTACCATTTGCCCTCCACGGCCTGTGGATCATAAGTCTTGGGTAAGGATGCAATAGCCTGTGTCTCCGGCCCCTTATCTTGCTCGATCATGTCCTCCTCCAATGAAAAAAGCCCTTCTCGCCGCCAAGGACGAGAGAGGGCGTTGGTTGCTCGTGGTACCACCTTGTTTCGATCAATCTGTAAGAAGATCGATCCTCAAACGGCGCGTTAACGGGCGCTCCGTGTTTCCAGACTCCCAGGCAACCTTCGCTACGTCCTATCCGGGGAAGACTTGCAGCCCATCGATCTTCCCTCTCTCGCGGGGTACGTACCTACTCCTCCTGCTCATCGTCATGTGTGCAGTTGTATTAGATATAGTCTATCGAGTATAGTCACGCTTGTCAAGTGCCACATGGCACTTTGCTCACTTCTTCTTAGGCGTCAAGACCAGCGGAGGCAACGAGAATAAGCGGTCAGCCACCAGGTTACTACTGAAGCTAAAGGGCTTCAAGCCTTTTATGGCGCTTGTGTCGACCTCTATCTCCACGGTAGGAACGTAGCCGCCCTGCTTCTGCACCAGGAGGCTGTAAGGTGCCTGACCAGCAATGTGCTTCACCGCGTGAGGCACGTACCATGACACGGTGATAGTAGAGATGCAGTTCTTTGGCGTCTCCGTCAAACCGCCAAACATCGCGCGTTCCGGCAGATCGCTGGTCAGCGCCGTAGGAGCGCCCAGGCTATCGATGACCCATACACCCTTGGAGTTATTGAGGGTGTAGCCCCGGGCGCCAAGCGAGTAGTTCCCGCTCGGGCAGTAACGGGCCGAACTCGGGAAGGATTTATTATATTGTGAACAGCCTTTGGTAGGACTGGACTTGCCCCGGCCTCCATGTTTCCCTGTACTGGGGGTGCAGAGTGGTTTGCCCGTATCGAAGCCATCGCCATCGAGGAATTGAGCTGAGGCAGGTGCGTAGACACGGATATAGTCCGCGTAGGTATCAAAGCCATAGACCGGCCCGGTCTGGTTATAGGTGAGCGTAATCGTCAGATGATGGGTCGCGCCACCATGTGAATCCAGGGTGATAGAATCATGCTCAGTAGTGCGGACATACTGGCTGGCCTTGCTAATGCTGATATTAGCCTGCACTACCATAAAGCCATCCTGTTTTGAAAAGGTATCCATTGCGCCGCTGTACCCGCGCTCTACCAGCCACGCTTCAACAGCGGGGTTATTGAAGTAGATCTCCAGGTCGCGCGATTGGATGTCTTTGACTGCATTTTTGGCAATGGCGATAAGCTGGCTCATTGGGGCGTGGCGCACCTTATCAAGCAGGAGCTTGCCTACGAGAGAAGTGAAACTCTTGCGGGCCTCGTGACCGTAATTGTGGGTCTTCTGTTGTTCTATAGCAATAGCGGCATAGTTCTGCTGGTAGTAGTGCAGCCGCTCTTCCAGGTTCTTCGCGGTAATGACCTCGTCGTATTCGGCTACCTTGATCGGCCCGATCACGTCGAGAATATGGCTGATCACGATTGGGGTAAGCGCAATATCACCGTCTACGGGACCGCCGCCTTCTTCCTGAAATACCTGCATGGCCAGCCTGGCGCTGGTTGGGAAGTCGCCGGAAAGGTTGGAGTCGCGTAATCCCCAATTACCAAAATTCATCCAGCGATACTGCGACGGGGGAAGGCGCCCCAATTCTATACCGTTTCCGGCGTAATCGAGTAAGGCAACATCACGCAAGCCAAAGGGAGCCATGCGCCCGTCCTGGATTGCCAGTATGCCATACTGGCCAGTGAAACCGCCGCCGGGGCGCAGTTCGGCCCGGTCCATCGTCTGTACGAGGAAACGGCGTTGGTGTCCAACCCCCAGCAGCCAGGAAACGATACTCACCAATCCCTGGGCCTGCACGACGGCACTGCGCGCTGTAGGCAACAGCGCCAGCGCAGAGGTTAATTGTGCCTTCTGCCTGTCACTGATGGGCAGGTCTTTCAATTGCACCTGGCTCATCTGCGACTGTACGTCATCAATATAGTAGAGGGCATGGACTATGGCTCCCTCGACCGCTGTTATATCTGACACGGTAATGAGCGGTTTGTTAGAGCCGCTGGCAAGAGGTGAGCTATGAATGATGTTGGCGCCAAGCATGGCGACACTGCTCATCTCGCTACCCATGCGCGATACATCCAGGCCAACCTGCACCAATCGCTGCGCCATCGCCAGTTTACCGCCATACTCCGGAGCAAATTGCGTAATAGCATTCTGTACATCGGAGCGATTTACAAGCTGTTGTAACTCTATAAAATCGCTTTCTGCCTTGTTAAAATCGTCCTGTGCCTGCTGCAATTTTGTCGCATTCAGTGCCGCCATAGGATTGCTTTTATCGACATTGAGCACGCTCTTGACATGCAGCAAGCGATTAACACCGTCTGCAGCAAGGCCACGGACGTTGCTGTAAACACTGTAAGCAGCAAGGCCTATTCCCACTGGCATAACTACGGTGAGTAATATGGCTGCTACCAGGGCGATACTGAATACGCGCCGCAGTCGTTTTCGCTGGCGCTGCTGGCGCTCATCGCGCTCCCAGCGTTTTCGCACCAGGCGCCGCTGCGGTATGCCCCTTTTGAAGGGCATTCGATATCGACCCTCGGGACAAAATGGCACCACGGCTGTAGTTAAATCAGTTGCATCCACTACTTCTGCTTTAGAGGAAGGAACCAGTTGCCTGCCAGCATCTCCCCGCGATGCCGTTTCCTCTGCTTCTACACCAGCTTCGATCTCTGGCGAGTCCTGCTCCTGGCTGGCTGGGTGCGGGTCAGCCTCATTCTCACCGCCGGGCCGTGCCTCCTCGCTATGTTCGCCGCTCGAAGGTTCTGTTTCCTGTTCCGCAGGCGTAGCGGCACGAACTTCTGGCGCTCCGGTTTCCAACGCGGTGGGCTGGACTTTGACAGCCTGATGTTTGTCCGTGTCCTCGTCGTCTTCGGTCATTTCATCATCTGAAGCCTCCTCAACGGGTTGAACCTCGCCCGGGATGGGTTCGGCTGGCTCTGCCTGGGTAGGTGATGGTGATTCGACAGGCTCAACCTCGGTCACTTCTGCCTCAGCGGCGGCAGTGGCATCAGATATTGCTTCAGCGGGTGCTTCGTCCATAGGTTCGGCAGTGGCATCAGGTTCAGGCACATGATCGACTACGACTACACCGGGCAACAAGGCGCGAAAACCCCAGGGTTTGCCATCTTCGTGTTGCAGCAGGCATTGTTGAGCAAGTTTCGCAAGTGTCTCTGCTGAGATATGGTGCTTCTGCGCGATCTCTTCGATAGAGTCTTCGGACGTGAAGTAATTTCGCATAGCGGCATAAAATTTATTAAAACGTTTCTTTTCTCTTGCATTTAGCGCGCTGGTATCCCCCTCTTCCCACAAAGAGGTATCATGCATGTGAGTCAATACTGCCGGAGTATCCTCTAGTGGCGTCTCGGGCAAGATTCACCTCCGCTCATTGCGCCTGTGAAATGGCTTTTGACTTCCCCAGATTGTGTAGACCAGTTAAGAGTAAAGATGGTAACGGCATTTTTCATTGTCCTCTATCATCTCTATAATAAATGACGCATGAATAGACCAAAACATCACGACGAAATTGTAACATGCAGATAAGACAATATATATGGGGGAAAGGTTAAAAACCCATTAATAGCCAGAGAAATCGAAGGGCCTGACATTGCCTGGCAGCCAGGAGCCTTTCCCCCAACCTGGCTTTCTGCTGGCTACCATGCATGTTCTGCTATTATTAATACGGTGCTAGAGTCTAGTTCGTGACAAAAGTCTATCCCTTAAGTACTTGACTCAAGAACCTCCCTGCAGCTCTCCTTGTCAATGCCAGCATGCTATAGCTGACACCTGCTGTCATGATCTTTTACCTCTAACCTCTATCTTGTCTCTAACGTAGATAATATGCTAAGGTTATAGCTGTAACGAAAGGTTTTTCCATGGCGACAAAAACTTCGCGTATTAATAGATTTTCGCAAATAGTGCGTTTCCTGCGGGTTTCGCGCTTGCTATTGTGGACGATCTGGGTTATTTATCGGGAACGACGTCGCGTGATACGCGCTCGCGAGCGCGGCAACTACGAGGTCCAGCCCAATGTAGAAGTGCTGATCCAGGTACTGGTGGACTTCCGCAGGACTGCCGTGAAGCTCGGCGTGCTGATGATTAAGCTGGGACAGTTTCTCAGTTCTCGGGCGGACCTGCTGCCGGAACAGGCGCTGGAAGTGCTCAGTTCGCTGCAAGATGAGGTGCCCCCTGCCCTGTTCAGTCACGTCGTCTCCGTCATCGAGACGGAACTGGGCAAGCCGGTTGAGCAAATATTCAGTGTGCTGGAGCGTAAAGCCACTGCCGCCGCCTCGCTTGGCCAGGTCCACAAGGCTGTACTCGCGGCTACTGGAGAAGAGGTTGCCGTCAAAGTGCAACGTCCCAACATCGATCAACTCGTGCGCATGGATTTGAGCACCATCCGCTTCGTCATATGGGTAATTAACCGCTTTGTCGATACCGGCGAGTTTATCGACCTGATGGCCTTCTATCGCGAGTTCAGGCGTACCATCTTTGAAGAAATAGACTATATCACTGAGGCAGCCAACGCAAAGCGCTTTCGAGAGATGTTCAAGGATAATCCCACCGTCTACATCCCGCGCGTCTACGACGACTACACGTCCCGGCGTGTCCTGCTGCTGGAGTGGGTAAATGGCATCAAGGTCAACGACTACCCGTCGCTGGAAGCCGCTGGCATCAATCGTCTCGAGGTGGCCAAAAGGACCGTACAGACCTATTTTTACCAGTTCTTTGAAGAGGGCTTCTTCCATGCAGACCCGCACCCTGGCAACATCTTCGTGCGGAAAGGTCCTCCGGGAGAAGGGCCGATCATAGTCTTTGTTGATTTCGGTATGGTCGGCTCCCTCACGAAGAGCATGAAGAAAGCGCTCAAAGACCTTTTCCTGGGCTTCCTGGCGCGTGACTCCCATGGGCTGGTAAATGCCTTGCAGAGGCTGGGTTTTATCGGCGCGGGAGCGAATATGGTCACCATCGAACGTGGTATGGCGCTGATGATGGAGCAATACTACGGCATAAGCATGGGCGAGGTGCGCGACCTTGAGATTCCCGAGGTCGCGCGCGACGTAGAGAGCTTACTGTACGGCCAGCCGTTCCAGATCCCTGCTCAATTCGCGTTCACAGGACGCGCCGTAGGCACGCTGTCGGGCCTGGCAACGGGACTCGCGCCGGAGTTTAACCTGGTCGAAGTCGCCCTACCATACGCGCAGAAGTTCCTGGGTTTGACCGCCGAGGGCGCGGGCCAGACGATCCAACAAATCCTCAGCCAGTTGCTGGACACCGGCCGCATCTTGTTGACACTGCCAGGCTCATTGGAGCGGGTCATCACGAAACTGGAGACAGGACAGATCGAAGTCAGGCTTGCTAGTAGTGCGCAGAACGGCAGGTCTCGCCGCAGAGGTCGCAGGCGCGACAGTAGCAACGGCAATGGCAACGCGTCCGGGATCGGCGGCTTCGCCTGGGCTGTTATATTTGCCGCGACACTGGCCGGGGGCATTTTCCTGATGAATATACACCAGCCCGCTCCTGGTTGGTTCTGTCTTGGCCTGGCCGGCATAACGGCACTGGGATTGCTGGTGAGGAGATGATAGGTCGCGAAAAACGCATGTGCTGCACACAGGTGCATGTAAGCCTTGCATCTCTCATGTAGAATGGACTGTACATTACCATGTGATGAAGGAGATCGCATGCTCCAGCTCCAGAGTAGTGGGTGTAGCAGGAGTAGTGGGTGTGTACATTACCGTGTAATGAAGGAGATCGCATGCTCCAGAGGCTGCATGCAATTCGGCCCGCGAGGCTGAGCGCCATCGAGATAGCCGAGGGAGCCCTGCTGGCAGATATTGCCGTGGTGTTCCAACTGCTCAGCATCTACCTGCCCATTGGCGGCTCGGCGTGACCATGAGGTACCGCCTGCCCGATTTCTTCTTGATCCTGCTGGGTGTGACCTGCTGCGCTTTCCTGCTGTTTGGCGTTATTATGCTCGCTAATATAGTGGCTGGCGTGCCTTTTACCAGGATGATCATATCTATCCACAAGAACTACCTCAACATGCTCATTGTCCTGGGTTTCGTCTCGACCCACATAGGATTGGGCGGCTGGTGGCAGCACAGTGCTTACCCGTTCCTGCTTTCGCTTACACGGGTAATCCTCACCTACTGGCTGCCAGTTATTTTCGTGGTTACATGGATCTTCTTATGGCCTGTCGTCATCGTGGTCTACTTTATTACTAATTTCTTTGTGCGCCTGCTGGGCTATGATGTGCGCCCCTTCCCCGGGGGTGTCATAGACAGGTTATTTCACTGGATACTGCGGCTTATCATCCGTCTGGCCGTCAGGCTGGGGCTGGGAAATTACCGGCTGACGCGCTCTCTGATCAAAGAGGTGCGCCTGCAGGGAATGAGGAGGCAGGAAGCAAAGACGTGAGTCTCTCCCCTTTTATTGATGTCCGGCATGTCACCTATACTTATCCCGATCAGCAGAGCAAACGAGAGGCTATACGAGAAGGCCGTGCGGTCATCCATCAGCAGGTCGCCTCGCTGCCTGCGCTGCAAGATGTGGACCTCCAGGTAGGGTACGGAGAGTACATTGTGATACTGGGTCATAACGGCAGCGGCAAATCGACGCTGGCACGCCACTGCAATGCCTTGCTTACACCTGGAAGCGGGCGCGTGCTGGTAGGAGGAATGGATACGGCCGATCAGGCCAACCGGCGAACCATTCGCGATATGGTCGGCATGATCTTCCAGAATCCCGATAACCAGATCATCGCTACAGTGGTTGAGGACGATGTCGCCTGGGCCTTGACGGTGCGCGGCCTGCCTGCTTCACTTATTCGGGAGCGCGTTGCATATGCTATGGAGGCGGTAGGCATTGCCGGCATGGGCAAACTGCCGCCACACCAGCTCTCTGGTGGGCAGCGCCAGCGCCTGGCGATTGCCGGGGTACTGGCATTGCGTCCGCAGTGTATTATTGCCGATGAAGCCACGGCACAACTCGATCCGCTCTCGCGTATGGAGATTGTGGCATTGCTCCACCAACTCGGGCGAGAATATGGTCTGACGATTATCCAGGTCACCCATTTACTGGAAGAGGCGGCACTGGCAGAGCGCGTCGTGGTGATAGAGCAGGGACAGATTGTAATGGATGGAACCCCGGCCAGCATATTTGCTGACCTGGAACGACTGCGCCGCTTGAAGCTGGCCATTCCAGAACCCATCGAGCTAGCTGCTCGCCTGCGTGCCGCGGGTATCCCAATTGCACGGGAAGCCTTGACGGTAGAAGCAATTGCACGGGAGCTTGCACATTGACGGACCCGATTATCATCACCAGAAACTTATCCCATACCTACCAGTCGGGCCCGCTCTCGAAGGTCGCGCTGGTCGATATCAACCTGGAGGTTGCGCGCGGAAGCTGTGCCGGCATTATAGGCGTTACTGGCTCTGGCAAGTCGACGCTGGTGCAGCATTTCAATGGCTTGCTGCGTCCTACGTCTGGCACGGTCATCGTCGATGGGCTGAGTGTGAACGCTGCGGAGGTGGACCTGGCCCAGTTGCGCCAGCGAGTGGGCATGTTGTTCCAGTTTCCGGAGGCGCAGATCTTCGAGCGCACCGTCTTCGCCGATGTTGCTTTTGGCCCCCGGCGTATGAAACTGGACCGCCACGAGGTGCGAACTCGCGTGATCCGGGCGCTGGAGACAGTAGGCCTGCCGCCCCGTGAGTACGCACAGCGTTCACCTTTCGAGCTGAGTGGAGGGCAGATGCGGCGCGTTGCGCTGGCGGGAGTCCTCGCTATGTCGCCATCGATTCTGATTCTTGACGAGCCAACCACGGGACTAGACGCTGAAGGACGAGCCGAGTTTTATTCCTACCTGCGCGGCGTCCGGGAGAAACAGGGGATCACCATTGCTTTGATCTCGCATGATATGGCCGAGGTGGCGGCGCTTGCCGACTGGCTCTTTATCCTGCATGGTGGGCGCCTGGTGCTCCAGGGAACGCCTCACCGCGTCTTTAGCCAGGGCGATCAACTGCGGGAGTGGGGGCTGGCAGCGCCGCCGCTTAGCGAACTGCTGGCGTCACTACGCAGGCAAGGTCTGGCCGTTCCTGAGGAGGTCTTCACGCTTGAAGACGCTTTCAACTCTCTGCAGCAGGTATATAAAATGCTACGGACTCGCAAGCCATGATGATCTTCAAAAACATCCCTATAGGCGCTTACTTCCCTGGTGATAGCCTGCTGCATCGCTTGCAGGCCAGGACGAAGCTGCTGCTCTTCCTGTGTTTCATCATATGCCTGTTCGTGGCAAATCATCACAAGTGGTACTTCGCACCTTACATCGTCATAGTATTATTGCTATGTGCCGGTATCGCCCTCTCGGGTGTTCCACTGCGCGAGTTATGGCAGCGCATGTGGCTCCTGGTGCTGTTCTCCATTACCGGCGCTATCTTTACTCTACTCGCGCCTCCGGAGACAGGGCAAAAAATCCTCGCGACGCCTGGCCCGTTCGCGTTCCCGCTTGTCCAGGTTTACGGGGCAGCGCTGGCCTATTGCCTGTTGCTTGCACTCTATATCCTCGCATTGCTGCTGCGCACGCCTGCCTTGCGCCGCTTACGCCGGCAGCTCTGGTTCCGCTTAAGTGGTGCAGCGCTTGTAGTGATCACCACGAGTATACTGGGGAACCTCTGGCTCGTCCAGGTCACATCCAGGAGTTTCCTGGTTGGTCCTGTTCTGGTGACCTACGACAACGTGTGGTTCCTCCTGTCTGGCTTCACTTTCTTTCTCGTGCTCTACACGCTTGCACTGCTGTTGACGATGACGACTACACCGGTTGCCATGATCGAGGGTATGACACTCCTGCTCACTCCCCTGCGCTGGTTGCGTTTACCCATCGATGATTTCGCCTTGATGACATTGCTCGCGCTGCGCTTCATCCCTACGCTGATAGAGGAGGTAGAGCAACTGGTGAAGGCGCAGGCATCCCGGGGGGCAGATTTTTCGCGCGGTACGATCCGCGAGCGCTTGCAGGGCGTATCCGCGTTGTTTATACCGTTCATGCAGGGGACGCTGCGCCGTGCCGCCGAGCTTGCAACTGCGCTCGAGGCGCGCGGCTACCAGGGCGAGAAAGGTCCAACTCCACTGCACGAGACCTCGCTGGGGAGAATCGATTATATGGTGTTGGGCGTGGTTATACTTGTCATGGCCGGTGTGCTGCTGGTATAGCAAGGTTCGTAGAGGCCAATTTCTTAATTACGCAGTCGGCCGAACCAGCGTCCAGCCGCCTTCCTCCAGGCGCTCAACCAGTCCCTCGCGCTCCAGTTTTATCAGGTGTGCTTCCACCGACCAGGCCGCCACGCGGTGCAGTTGCGGGTCTACATCGGTGTAGATGCGCTGCACCATCTGGCGAATGGCTGCGCCAGGAGGCAGCACCTCCAGGGTCTGTAAGACCTGCTGCTCGCGCTCCATGCGGTGGGCAATGTACTCCTCGAGCTTGGCCCGGGGCTCGGTAATGATTGGACCATGAGCCGGCACAATCTCGGCTATATCTATTGTCTGTAAACGTTTGAGGGTATCGAGGTACTCCTGCATGTCGCCTTCCGGAGGAATGATAACCACGGTCCCGGCGCCTGCCACAATATCCCCGGCGAAGAGCGTATGCTGCTGCTCCAGCAGGTAGCAATGATGATCGAAGCGATGACCAGGAGTGTGGATAGCGCGGAGGGTATCATTGCCCGCAGGAAACGTTGTGCCGTCTGCAATCTCCTCGTCGGCTATAGGCACACCTTGACGACTGAAGGCATAGATCGGCGCGCCTGTACGTCCTCGCAGCGCTGCCGCTCCATCCATGTGATCGTGATGCCCATGGGTAATCAGGATGCGGCCAATGCCACCGCGCCGCTCTCCCTCCTGTAAGATAGCTTCGAGGTAGGCGGCATCGTCGATCGCCGGGTCAATCACAATTGCACTGCTGGCCTGATTACCGAGCAGGATGGTGTTGGTGCCAGGCCCGGTCATAAGCGATGGATTAGGTGCGAGGATGATAGTATAGGGCTGTTCCATGCTCAGTCTCCCTCCAAATCAGCCCTGATTATATTGTCTGGTACATCCCAACCGCTGTCGGGGTCGCCCGGCAGGTACACGCGTCGCTTGCCATCCTCCTCGATTACCGTGGGCATGTTGGTTGACACGGGACGCGTCGTAGTGGATGCCAGCGCCTCTTTCACACTGCTAAATGCCGCCAGGTCGCGCAGTTGGTGAATGGTGGCAAAGACAAGTGGGAACTCACCGCGTTTATGCTGCTCCAGCGCCTCGCGGGGCGCAATCCATATACCTTCACTGGTCTCCAGGCGATCGTGCGCCGCCTGCTGCTCGACAGGAGCGATTGTGAGGAAGAAGTGTGTATCGAAACGCTTGGGCATGGCCTCGGGTGTAATCCAGTGCGCGAAGTAACCCAGGTGATCGGTGGCCAGCATGAGCTGCTCGGCCTGTGCCATCTCGACCAGCGAGCCTTTACGCTGGTTGAACGCCTGCCGGTACGCGTCAAAGTGGACAATGTTCTGCTCGTTAAAGGCCAGCATAACTCCCTGGGTATAGGCAAGCAGGATTCCAGCCTCCTCGAAGAGTTCACGGATGGCAGCAGCTCTTAATCCGGTCCCCAGTGCCGTTTGCCCTTCCGGATCGGATGCCGATGCCGCTACAGGCGCACAGATACCCTCCGCCTGCTCCGCGCTGCGATCATCTGCCGAGACGGAACCGCCTGGAAAGACATATACATCCGGCATAAAATCGCTCTGGATGACCCTTCGTACCATGAATACTTCTATCCCCTGCGCTGAAGGATGGTCACGCAATAGCATAACTGCCGAGGATGATCTGGGCTGAACTGCCATGCATCTTCTCCATTCCTTGAGTCGGGAGACTACAAACCTGGTCTCCGGGGGAAGTCAATTTATCTCTCCTGGTACATGCATGTATACTACCCCCTGAACTCAATGACCGCAAGCCCGGCGCGTTAATGTCACCTCTTACAACTCATATCATCTTGCTTGGTAGTGAAACAGGGTACCCTTGAATGTTAAAGTTATTTGTTCACTCGTAACGCTTTTCGTAACGTTCGAGGAACGATCACACTATATAATCACTGCAAGGGATGATAAATATTTGTACACGGCCCACACATGCTACTGTACGTATCAATGCAAGACCTTGGGCTTGAGTAGTAGTCCATAGAGCATCATGATGCAATTGCACCATCCACCGGCGTCCATTGTCACGGACCAGAAACAACGAAGTGAAGCTCACACACAATTGCGTGGAGGCTTTCTCGCTCTCGTAAGAGGGATATGGATAGCTGGTGTCGTCGCGACCGTGTGGCTTTTTGTCGCCGAACTGCCGCGGCTCTATACGCAACTCCAAACCGTCTGTGTTCGCGCAACGGGTTGTCCCGCTGGAACACTCAGTCCAACAGGCATGCGAACACTTCACGACCTCGGCCTCTCCGTTGGGGAGTACGCTGCATATATTTTTGCTTTCTTCGTCACCCTGGTGTTCGTGTGGTGCGCAGTCGGCTTCGTCATTTTCTGGCGTAGATCTGACGACTGGATGGCCTTGTTGGTCTCGCTCTTCCTCGTGATGTTTATGACCATCTCGGGCATAAGCAAGAGCAGTCCTGCGTTTGTTTCCCCCGCCTGGAGTCCGCCTTTCCAGTTCGTGAGTTTTCTGGCAGCGGTCCTCTTCGGTTGTTTCTTCTATCTCTTTCCCGATGGCAGGTTTGTGCCGCGCTGGACACGGTGGTGCGCGATGGTGGGCGTCGTCATGGCTGTTCCCCTCTTTTTCTTCCCCAATTCACCTTTCGATGTGAATACCTGGCCTGGTGGGCTCAATGTTCTGACCATCCTGAGTTTCGGGGGTACATTACTGTTCGCGCAACTGTACCGGTACCGGCGTGTCTCCAACCAGGTGCAGCGCCAGCAGACCAAGTGGGGGGTCTTCGGTGTGACGATAGCGCTCACGGTGTTTTTAGGGGGGAGCTTGTATGCCCTGATCTTCCCATCGCTCAGTCAACCTGGCTCTCTTTATTCCCTTGCCTTTACTACTGCCTCCGGCCTGGCCTTGCTCGCCATTCCGCTCTCCATCGGCATCGCGACTTTACGCTACCGACTCTGGGATGTCGATGTCCTTATCAATCGCACGTTAGTCTACAGCACACTGACGGGGACGCTCGTATTGGTCTACGTGGGCCTCGTCCTGACCCTACAATTCCTCTTGCGTGGGCTCACTGGCGGGAACCAGTTTGCCCTTGTCGGTTCAACGCTCGCGATTGCGGCCCTGATTCAGCCATTGCGGAGGCGCCTCCAGAGGGCCATCGATCGTCGCTTCTATCGCCGCAAGTATGATGCGGCACAGATATTAGCCGCCTTCAGTGAGACCTTACGCAGGGAAATTGACCTGGACCAGTTGAGCGAGCAGCTAGTGGCAGTAGTCGAGGAAACGATGCAACCCATCCACGTCTCGCTGTGGTTACGCAAGCCCAAACAGCACGGCAGACGCAACATGAAGACCTGAGATGAGGAAGGTGCAGGACGAAAGATATCTCTTACATTGCGTGAAATGCATTCCGTAACGCTGGATGATGCATTACCGGCACGAGAACGCGGAGAGCATGTCCAGGCGAGAGAAAAGGAGCGTGACCAATGTCCGAACGAACGTCAGCAGTATCCAGAGCGACCAGATCGCCTCGGAACATCACAGCGCCTGGTCCACACGGCCTTGGTTTGCCTGGCAGTGTGCATGATTTGCGGCGTGACCCCCTGCACTTTGCCTCAGTAATGACGCAGCGTTATGGTGACGTCGTCCGCTTGCACTTCCTTTTCTGGGACAGCTACCTGGTCAATCACCCTGATGGGGTCAAGCATGTGCTCCAGGAGAATCAGCAGAACTACACCAAAGACATCTACCCGCTCCGGTTTCTGAGAACGTTATTGGGCCAGGGACTCTTAACGAACGATGGAGCGTCCTGGCTCCATCAGCGCCGTCTCATACAACCCGCCTTTCATCGCAAGCGGCTTGCCTTCTTGGGCACCTTGATGACCGCTAACACCGTTGCGATGCTCGAACGCTGGCAGCACTTTGTCGAAGGCGATCAGCCCCTGGATATCGCTGATGAGATGACGCGGTTGACCCTGCATATTGTGGGCCAGGCTTTGTTTAACATTGACCTCAGTGCGGAGGCGAATAGTATCAGCCAGGCCTTTACGACGTTCAGGACGCAGTTTTTGGAGTACATCTCCGCGCCGCACCTGCCACTGGGCGTTCCCACGCCACGTAATCGCCGCATGCGAACGGCGTATTGCACTCTTGACGGGGTGGTGCGCGACATTATCCAGCAGCACCGAACGCTCCCCATCGATACGGACAGTGATGTGAGAGACGTGCTCTCGATGCTGCTCTTGGCGCGTGACGAGGAGACGGGGCAGAGCATGAATGACCAACAAGTGCGCGATGAAGTGATGACGCTGCTGCTAGCGGGGCATGAAACCACAGCGACCGCGCTTGCTTGGACCTGGTACTTCCTTTCCCAGTATCCGGAGGTCGAGCACTGCCTGTATAGCGAACTGGATATGGTGCTTGGTGGACACCTGCCGACAGTGGAACTCCTTCCTGAGTTACATTACACCCATATGGTACTTGAGGAAGTACTGCGACTTTATCCGCCCACCTTCGGGTTAGGCCGCAAAGCCATCGCTGACGACGAAATAGGGGGCTATGTCATTCCGGCAAATAGCATGGTCTTATTGTGTCCGTACACGACGCATCGCCATCCTGCCTTCTGGCAACATCCAGAGGTGTTCAACCCTGAGCGTTTCACGGCCAAACAAGAGGCTTCCCGTCCACGGTACGCTTACTTTCCATTTGGCGGGGGACCACGTATGTGTATTGGGAACGCATTTGCGTTCATGGAGATGCAGTTGGTTCTTGCTACTGTCGCACAACGCTACCAATTACGCCTGGTTCCAGGACATTCGGTTGAGCCGAAGTTGTCGTTTACGCTCCGTCCACGCTACGGATTGCCGATGATGCTCCTTGAACGGGCGCAATCTCCGCCAACGGGGTATGATCCTTTCATCAGCAGCGAGGTCGCCAAGTGAATCTCCCGTTTTTGTGTATATGGTACCCAGAGCGCTACCTTCGAGAGACGTCGTCAAAGAAATGGTCAAACACGCTGTTTTACTTTCCTAAACGATAGGAACAGGAAGATACAGACGGACCATTGTGGATACAGGAGCGTCAGGGAACAAGAAAGATGCAGGCATACAAGCATGCTCACGTCTTTCGAGACCCGCCTATCCGAATAGACGGGTCCCAGAAGTCATTTCACATCACAGGGGCGCCAGCGTCCACCGCCCAAGCACGACAAACGCTGCCAGGAGCAACAACACGGCATTCATCCCGATATTGGAATATTCCCGGCGCGAAGCGTGAAAGACGGAAGCGCTCACCATGACCACCACCAATCCAACAGCAGCCACTTCCGTCAACCAGGACTGAATGCCTGTGACGGCGGGCACAATGAGCCCGATCGCTCCTAGCAGTTCAGCGACCCCAATAAAGCGCACGAATGCTGCAGGAACGTTATTTGTCCAGGCCATATTCTTCTTCAAAGTGGCCAGTGGCAAGAAGGCTTTCATACTACCGGCCAGCAGGAACGCCAGGGCCAGCAGACCTTGTGCAATCCACAACGCAATGTTCATCTTCTTTCTCCTTTTTAAGAAATTACTATTGTGATTTATTACCAGTTCGGTAATAAATGAGAACAAAAAAAGAGGATCAGGAACAGCCATGGTCTTCTCCATCGAACTCGGAAATTCAGTGAGATAGAGGCTGCCCGTTCTCCTGATCAATGGTATCGCGCCAATTGGCCCGGATCTTGGCAAACAACTCGACCAGCACCAGGCGTTCTGTCGGGGTCAGTGCTGTAAGCATACCCTGCGCTACCCTTTCGAGATCATGAATAAATCTTCTAACCAGCAGCTTCCCCTGCTCCGTCGGAGCTACAAGAAAACTGCGGCGATCCTCGCGGTTGAGGGTACGAGTAACATAGCCTTGTTTTTCTAAGCTATCAAGGACACGCGTGAGCTTACTGAGGCTCATACCAGGCATAGCCTGGGCAATTTCCTTGACCATCAATGGACCACGCAGCGAGATTGCACGCAGGACGCTGGTCTCTTCTGGAGAACACAGGGTCTCATCTTCAAAATGCTGTGTCGTGTGGCCCAAGGTCTCGGCCAGAAACATCATAAAATCAAACACAGCATGAACCTGCTGTGGATTAGGGACGTGTTCCATATGGTATCTCTTTTCTGAACGTTCAATTTCAATAAAGGAGTTTTTAGATATATTTACTATGATACTATATCATTGTGATAATATCATATCAGGACATTCATCCTTTGTCAAGGGGCGAGACCTCACATCCACTCATAATTCCTGTGGCCCGCTTGGAGAAGAGAGAAAAGTGCGAGGACACCTCGCGCTGCGGCAAGGCACACCATCCCCCAGACGGCGTCTGCGTCCCCTGCACCCCTGCTTTATGACTGGATGCCAGGCAAGAGACTTTACTGAAATCCGCCCATATGATAGAGTAAGCCTGTGTAATACATCGTCTACCAGGGAGGTAAGAGCCTGCATGCCCGACATACAAGAAGATACATCGACCGAGCCTCAACTGCGGGTGGGTCTCATCGGTAACCCCGTTGCGCACTCTTACTCTCCTCGTTTCCAGCAGGCTGCCCTGGATGCACTGGGTATCTCTGCATGCTACGAGTTGTGGCAGACCTCACCGGAAGAATTGCCCGCGCGTGTCGCCTCGCTGCTTGATGAGCGCTGCCTGGGCGCCAATGTGACGATCCCATACAAAGAGGCAGTGTTGCCACTGCTGGACACAGTCGATCCGCTGGCAATGTGTATCGGGGCGGTAAATACCATTGTCCATCAAGATGGGTACTTGCATGGCTATAATACCGACGCGCCAGGCCTGCTGTACGCACTCGCGGAACAGGGCATAGGGGAATTGCAGGCTGGCGGAATAACAGGACGATTACGAGAAGCTCCACTTCTTTCTCTATCAGGCTACACTGTTGTGCTGCTCGGAGCAGGCGGGGCGGCACGCAGCGCCGCCTTTGCGCTGGCAGGTGCGCAGGTGACACGCCTGATCATTGTCAACCGTCACCTGGAACGAGCCCAGCGACTGGCCGGAGAGGTGCAGCAGGGCAACAGTTGCCAGGTATTCAGCTTGAACGACCCCGACTTTTTAATTCCGCATCCTAAGTCCATTATCATCAATGCAACTCCGGTAGGCATGCAAGTTGCCCATAAGCAAGCGGAAATAGAGGAGCAAGAAGAGGCCGGCCCGTTGCCTGTAGATGTCCTCGCGCGCTTTGCCCCGGACACATTTGTGCTGGATATGGTTTATAATCCAATACAGACGCGCCTTCTTATCCAGGCGCGCATGCTGGGGTTACGCGCCGTGAATGGCCTGCCTATGCTCCTGCACCAGGGATCCCTGGCGTTTACACTCTGGACAGGCTGGCCCGCTCCGCTCGAGGTGATGCACGCGGCGCTCGTGCAAGCTATTTAAGGATATTTGAAGGAGACCCCCTATGAAAATTGCTACATTTGCTAGCGATCTTATTCCACAACCAGGGTTAGGGCTCGTTCAAGACGATGAGATCGTGGACGTTGACCTGGCAGCGCGAGCGCTCAATTTGATCCCGCCCGACTCGATGCTTGATCTGCTCGATCACCAGGAGCGGGGAATGGCCGAACTGCGCGAGATTCTGGATAAGGCCGCGGGTCGCCCCTTCAGCGAGGTAAAGACCTTTACGGAAATTGGCGCGGTCCATAAGCTATCCCGGGTGCAGCTCCTGGCTCCGATCACGCGCCCGCGCAAAAATATCATGTGCCTGGGTTGGAATTACGCCGAACACGAGAAAGAAACGGCCGAGGTGCGCGGGCGGGCACCATCAATACCTGAGTACCCCGTTCTGTTTACGAAGGCTCCCACCACTGTCAATGCCCCTTATGGAAATATTATTATCGATCCCGCCGTCTCGGAACAGGTGGACTGGGAAGTTGAGCTGGGCGTGATCATTGGCAAAACAGGCAAAAATATCCGCGCGGAGGATGCCCTGTCATATGTCTTTGGCTACACTGTCATCAATGACGTGACTGCCCGCGATATCCAGAACCGGCACAGGCAGTTTTTCAAAGGAAAGAGCATCGATGGCTACTGCCCCATGGGACCCTGGATCGTCACCGCGGATGAAATTGCCGATCCGCAATCGCTCGAGCTGCATTTGAAGGTGAATGGCATTACAAAACAGCAGGCAAACACGAGTTCGATGATCTTCTCAGTGCGCCAGATTATTGCTGTACTCTCGATAGGCATGACACTGGAACCGGGTGATGTCATCGCCACTGGTACCCCCAGCGGTGTCGGTTTTGCACGCAACCCACCCGAATTCCTCAGAGCAGGCGACCTGGTGGAGGCAGAAGTTGAAAACATTGGAACGTTAAGAAATCCTGTGCGCCGTACCTTGTAGGAACAGGAGGGCTACACACCTTGGCATCACAGAATGACGGCGAGTGGTTGACCCTGCGCCAGGCCGCCGACATGCTAGGCATGCACCCTGCAACAGTACGACTCTGGGCAGACCGTAATGAACTGCCTTCCCGTCGCACTGGAGGAGGACATCGTCGTTTCCGCCGGGCTGACATCGAAGCCCACCTGCGGCAGGACCAGGAAGCAGGGCTCACACCCCGTCCCGCCGCTCAGCTACTCGTGCAGAGCGTCCTGGGCCGCGTCCGCTTCGCCTTCACCGACGGCACCCTCGACAACCTGCCATGGTACCAGGACTTTAACGACTCCGCCCGTGAAGCATATCGCCGCCTGGGTCGCCGTGTCCTCGAACTCCTGCTCCACGCCCTCACCGGCGGCACCACCGCCGGAGAGCTGCGCAGCCAGGCCGTGCATCTTGGGATCGAATACGGCACCATCACCCGCAACTCCCATGTCCCCGTTGCCGACGCCGTCCGCGCCTTCCTCTACTTCCGCAGCATTGTCGATGAAAGCGTTCTCCAGCTCGCAGAAGTCCAGGGCATCGGCGCCTCCCGGTCATCCGCCGTGCGCAGCCAGCAGGATATTCCCTGGCTTGAGAGCCTCCACCAGATACAGGCCATCACCAACGAAATCCTTCCTGCGCTCATCGAAGCCGCCAACTCTTAAAATCAACTACTCGTTTGCGATAAATAGCTCTTTCTAACGTCTAAATATGTAGGGGCGTGATTATAGGCGAGAAAATATCAAAGCATCCAACGTAACTAATAATGCGCATATCAACAATTACTCCATTTGGATATTGTACAAAAGCGCATCTATATGTTATGTTTTCTAAAAACGAGGGTACTTGCATGTCCTCAGAACTCACAGCGTCTCACAACCAACCGCCGCCACAAGAGCCCGGCATCGTCGAACCTGGCGTGATCGACACCGGAGAAACCATCGCTTTGCGCTTAGAGAACCCTGTCACCCTCGTTGAACTATCCCCTGTCGCTCCACCCGCCAGCACAGCGATTCTGGACATCATCCTGACGCCCCGCCAGCGTCGCACCCTGAACTATCTTGCACGCAGGCGCATGCGCCATGCCCGCATCATCAAGCGCCAGGTCCTTGCCAGCCGCACATTAACCACCGACACCCCGCCCACCACCGCCATTGTGCTGGGCACAATCCCTGAATCGGAGCCTTCAATCACCACCATAATACCTACGGATGACGCTTTCCTCCTCCCTGACATCTCCACACTCGAACCGGCCCCGGCAAGCGATGCCACCATATGTACTGGCGAGGCTTGTCCTCGCTCTGATAATCCCCACCCTGACACCCCCGCCATCACCATCGTTTCGTCTCCCTTCCTGGAAACTTCGTCTACAGAGATACCCCTTGAAATGCCTATCGTTGATACACCTCCAGCCGTCTCCATCGCTTCGCGCAGGCAACCCGCCAGGCCAACACAACAAGAACGCGCCTCCATCCTGCGCAGCCTGCCACCCATGCCGCCGCTGCCCCCACGCAGCCCGCATAAAGCGCTTCCGGCAAACAGGCCAGAGATCACAACCATTGTCCCACGGCCATATCCACCTACGCGGTCACACACCCGCGCCAGACGGCAGAAACTATTGCGTCATCTCTCGCGCAAACACCTGCGCCGTGCGCGTGCCAGCGACCGTCGCGCCCGCCTCCGCCTCTGGACCACCATCTGGACCGTCACATCCCTGTGCCTGGCTTTTCTTGTCTCGCTCACTACCGCTGGCTACTTCACAGCCTATGGCTTCTTCCACCAGACCCAGATCAAGTACGAGCGCCAGGTAGACACCCTCCGCACCCTTCTGCCGCTCGATAACCTCAAAATCTATGACAGTAAGGGTGTACTGCTCGCGCAACTGACTGACCAGGGCGTCCATACCACCGTCAAACTCAACCAGGTCTCGCCCTTCCTGCAAAAGGCCACCGTCGTCACCGAAGATAAAAACTTCTGGACCAACCAGGGCATAGACCTGCTGCGCATCGTCCGTGCGGCCCTGGATGATCTACGCAGTGGACGCGTCGTCGAGGGCGGCAGTACCATCACCCAGCAGCTCATTAAAAACCTGATCGTCGGCAACCAGGCTACTATTGAGCGCAAACTCGAAGAAGTTGTGCTGACACCTCTTATCAACAGCCGCTACAGTAAGAGCGATATCCTCGAGATGTACTTGAACAGCATCTACTACGGCCACCAGGCATACGGCATCGATGCCGCCGCCGCCATCTACTTTGGCCTGCAAGATAAACATGGCCAGTCTGCAGCCATGCAGCTCGACCTCGCACAGTCGGTCATGCTCGCTGGTATACCCAGCAATCCCTCCGTCTACGACCCACTGGGCAACCCCGGCGCGGCCTACAGCCGCTTCGCTGCTGTGCTCGGCTTGATGGAGACACAGCACTACATCACCAAAGTGCAGGCCCTCGACGCCACGCGCGAGGCGCATGGCTCCCACTTCTTCAAAGCCGGTGCCGTCCTGCGCAACCGGGCGCCCCACTTCGTCAACTTCGTCCTGTCGCAACTGGAGCACCTCCTCCACCTCACGCACAGCCAGTTGTCGCGCTCTGACCTCGTTATCAACACAACACTCGATATCGCTTTGCAGGATAAGATACAGAAGATAGCCCAGCGCCACATCGCAGAATTGCGCACTACGCACCACGTGACCAACGCGGCAGAGGTGCTCATCGACTTCCACACTGGCGCCATCATCTCATTACTTGGCAGCATCGACTTTAACGACGCTTCGATCGATGGACAGGTCGATGTCACGCAGAGCTACCGCCAGCCCGGCTCGTCCTTCAAGCCCTACGTTTACGTCACCGCCTTTGCACAGGGAGCTTCGCCTGCGCAGGCCATCGATGATAAACCTACTTCTATTCCCCTGCCGGGCGGTGACCCGCCGGTATTCACGCCCCATAACTATGACCTCGGCTATCATGGACATATGACGCTGCGCTGCGCCCTGCAAAACTCGTTGAACGTTCCCGCCGTCAAAGTCCTGCGGCACGCCAGCATCTCTGCGGCCATGCAGACCGCCTACAACATGGGCATCACCACCTACCAGGGCACCCCTGGCTATTCGCTCGTTCTCGGTGGCCTGGGCATCCGCCTGATCGACCACACCTCGGCCATGGGCGTCTTCGCTAATGGAGGCGTGCGCGTCGGCTACTACGCCATCAACAAGGCTGTCCTCGTCTCAACGGGCAAGATCGTGTACCAGCACCAGCTCAACCACGGCAAGCGCGTTATAAACGCCCAATTGGCTTACATGATGACCAATGTCCTCAGCGACAATGCCTCGCGCACCCCCGAGTTTCTCGACTGCAACGTCTTGCAACTGTACTCAAACTCCCAGCAGGATTGTTTTCAGGGCAACCGCGGCGTGGTACGCCCAGCCGCCGCCAAGACTGGCACCACCAATAATTTCCGCGATAATTGGACGGTAGGTTACACAACTGACTACGTCATGGGCGTCTGGGCCGGTAATGACGACAACTCGCCCATGTACAACGTCACGGGCGTCCAGGGCGCCGCACCCATCTGGCATGATGCCATGTTGGTGGCAGAGCACGGCCATCCCATCCGGAACTTCTCCAACCCCGGCGGCCTGGTACGGGCTACCGTCACCTACCCCGATGGCGTCACGACCACCGATTGGTTCCTCCCCGGCACGGTGCCCACATTCATCTTGCCGACACCCACTCCAGCGCCCATCCCAACCGTGAATCCAACGCCGACGGTGACCCCGCTCTTTTCCAATCCCATACCCAGCGTTCCCTCACATGTTGTGCCTTACTGCCCTAGTAGCTATAGCTTCGCATTCAATCCCCCGCCCGACAGCGCACAATCACCAACCCCTGGCTGGTGGTAAGAAACTATAACAGGTTGGAGGTTATCGCTTGTTCGCTTGTCTCTCCTTTGTAGAACTTTTAAATCCCTGCTATAATATATGTGTAAGGCCTACCACTTGCTCAGTTTCTGGAGACGTTACTCAACGCGTTCCCGGCTCGTTTAAAGACTATGAGCATTGCACTTTAATAACGCTGTGCTTGTTTTGCACGCAAAGACAATCACTGTCATCTTGCACAGGAGCACATCCTGTCATAGAGCGAGCAAGCAAGTATCAACATGCGTCTCCAGATCGATTTATTTCGATATTTTATAGAGCAGTGTAAAATATATATACAATTAATAAAATAGAAATTAGTTCATATGGAGAGAAATACCATGCAGATTGAAAAGCACTCGTCATCCAGGAGGACAGGAACGCTGGCAAGGAGTGCCTCTCCAGACTCGCCATTCGCAGCCGAACTGCCAGAACAGAGTCGTGCTGCTGCTGCACAGCGGCTCAATGAGCGGTCATTGAGACCAGCGCGTGGGGTCTACTACGCTGTGCCACATCTCAACCCCCATCCACGCGGGTGGCGCACGCGACGTCATCTCAAGCGCAAAAACCTGCGTTTGAGTAACCTCCAGTACGCGGCCACAGATAGCCTGAGCAACAGGTGGTCTATGATGCCCCTGGCACTGGGATCACTGCTGGTTGTCGTTGTGCTTGCAGGTATTCTCGTTGGCCTGGCAGGAGCTTTCACCGCTACGCAGCAGCGTTATGGCCAGCAGGTCACGACCCTGGCGGATATCCTACCTGGAGATAGCCTGAAGATGTACGACGTGCATGGCACTCTGATCTACCAGATGCTGGACCAGGGCTTACAAACCACTGTGCCGCTCTCGCAGATCTCTCCTAATCTCGCACATGCCGAGATTGCCATCGAAGATCAATACTTCTGGACGAACCCGGGCTATGACGTCACTGGTATAGTGCGAGCCGCGTTGGCAGATCTGACCAACGGGCGTATCGTGTCGGGTGGCAGCACTATCACCCAGCAATTGATCAAAAACTCCATTGTAGGGAACCGCGATACAGTCATGCGCAAATTGCAGGAGATCATCCTGGCGCCCAGCGTCACACGCATCTATACCAAACAACAGATCCTTTCGATGTACCTGAACACTATCTACTACGGTGAGCAGGCCTACGGAGCCGATGCCGCCGCATTCGTCTACTACAATTTGAAGGATACTCCCACAAAGACCGCTGCGTCCCAGCTCGACATCGCCCAATCGGCCATGCTCGCCGGCATTCCTAGTAATCCCAGCGCCTACGATCCTTACCTGCATCCCAAGGCAGCGCTCAACCGCATGAAAGCCGTGCTCAACCAGATGTACTTGCAGGGCTACATCACCTCTTTGCAGGAGCGTGAAGCCATCATCGAGGCCAAGGGGCCGCATTTCCTACACCGTGGCATCATTCGCAACCACCTGGCTCCACATTTCGCCAACTATACGCTCAATGAGCTGGCAATAACGCTGCACGTCAAGCACACTGACCTGGCACGCCTGGGCCTGATGGTATCTACCACGCTCGACCTGCCATTGCAAAATAAGATCCTCAAAATCGCCCAGCGTCACATTGCCGAGCTAGCGAGGGCGCACCACATGTCGGATGCTGCCGTGGTCATGATCGACTACCACAATGGCGCTATTCGCGTCCTCCTTGGCAACATCGATCCTAATAACCCGCGCTACGGGGACTTCGATGTAGCATCGCAGGGCTACCGCCAGTCAGGTTCGTCGTTCAAACCTTTCATCTATGCCACGGCCTTCGCTAAGGGCTTGAGCCCCGGCATGCCAGTGTTGGATGGCCCTCTCACGATTCAAATGTGCTGCGGGCTGCCCTCTTACACACCACACAACTACGACCAGAGCTATCACGGCTTGCTGCCGGTACGCAATGCCTTGCAGAACTCGTTCAACATTCCAGCTGTGAAGGTTCTCCTCAGGGTCGGCGTTGATAACGCACTGCACACCGCTCAGAAGATGGGCATCACCGGCTATGTCGGCACACCAAACTACACTATGGTGCTCGGCACACTGGGCATTCACCTGCTCGATGAAACCGCTGCCTTCGGCGTGTTCGCCAATGGCGGCGTGCGCATTCCTCCACATGCCGTCGATACTGTGGTGAACACCCAGGGACGGTTGATCTACCACTTCGCCTCCAATGGCCAGCGCATCATCAGCAAACAGGTAGCCTATATGATGACCAACGTGCTCAGCGACAACAACGCCCGGACCTTCGAGTTCGGCAAGTGCAGCGCGTTGTTCCTCTACAGCAACACGTCGTCGCAATGTTACGCGGGCGACCCTGGCCTCATCCATCCCGCCGCCGTCAAAACAGGCACGTCCCAGGACTTCCGGGATAACTGGACGGTAGGCTACACCACCAACTACGTCATGGGGGTGTGGGCTGGCAACAATGATAACTCGCCCATGATCAACATAACAGGCGTGGATGGCGCAGCTCCTATCTGGCACGACAGCCTGCTCCTGGCAGAACGGGGACAACCTGCCACCGGCTTCCAGAACCCCGGCGGCCTGGTCAAGAGAACCGTCAGCTACCCGGGCATCACCACCACCGACTACTACATCCAAGGCGTCCCCTGGACAAACTGGGGACTGGGGTAAAGGTTGTTCAGGGGTGGGGAAGGCCTCATGCGTTCGCGGCCGGGACCGGACTCGCGCCATAAATGTCGGACGCAGTCTGGGGCACACCATCCCCCAGATGGCGTCTGTGTGCCACGATAAATCGGGGACCTACGCCATACGTGCGTCTCCTCGATGAGAACAGAGGCCCATGGGACACCATTCGTCAAACATGTCGGGGCGAGAGGGATAGCTGCCCCCTGAACGCCTATTTCACGCCCTTATCTGTATTCCCACGCATTCTAATAGCTGCCGGCTGATCTCCGCCCGGTGCTTTATAGGCATACGCCCCGGCAGGCTATGTGAGTCAGAGCCCGTACTCAGCAGCAGGCCATGCTTTTGTACATACTCCAGGTAGGTCTCGACCATCTCCGGCTTGTGGTAGGGGTGATAGACCTCTATACCATCCAGAGGGATCTCGGCCCGGACCTGGTCCAGCAGATCAGGGTCATAGAATGTGAAGCCCTGCTCGCGGCGGCCGGGGTGAGCAATCAGGCATACAGCACCGCTGCGGTGTGCAGCATCCACCGTCTCCGCCATATCCGCCAGGATAGAGGAGAAGCCCGCCTCGCGAATCAGGCGCAGGCCGGTTTGCCAATCGGAAGCATAACCATGGGTGCGCAAAAGCTGGATATTGTCAGCAGGCCGGTGCAGTTTACCGCTATTCGCCGCCAGCACCTCCTCCTGGCGCGGAAACTCATAGCCCTTGCTGCGCAGCGTGTCATAGACCTGGTGGGTGTTTTCCAGTTGGCGCCGCACAACAGACTCGGCAACGCTGCGAATGTCATTCGTATTGGGGTCAAAGCCATAACACAGCACATGGCCCATCTTGCCATGCCACTCCGTACTCATCTCCACCCCGGCAAGTACGGGCAGGTTCTGCTGTGCGGCCAGCTGTTGGATTCCGGCCACCGTGTCAACACGATCATGGTCTGTTATAGCTACCAGGTCGAATCCTTCTGTGACGAGATAGGTGATGAGTTGTTCAGCAGGCCAGCGTCCATCGCTGTAGGTGGTATGCATGTGCAGGTCAATCGAGGCGTCGGGGGCAAGTGCAAGACCGGTTGTTAAACGCTGCAAAATAGGCTCCTTACCAAGGTAATGTAAGGCGATGGCAGGCATCGCCCTGTCCTGCGGACAGAAACCCTACCCGCAGGCAGATATCATTACCGTAATGGTACCATACCTGTCACCACCTGAACACGTAGCCTACCCCGCGCACCGTTTGAATCAGGCGAGGGTTGGCAGGGTCTTCCTCCAGCTTCTCACGCAGCCAGCGCACATGCACGTCGACGGTACGTGTATCGCCTGCATAGTCATAGCCCCACACATTATGCAGGATCTGATCACGTGTCAGCACTGTTCCCCGGTTGCGCACGAGGTAGGTCAGCAGCTCAAATTGCTTGGGCTGCAGCTCATGCTCCTGCCCCCGGCATATGACACGTCGTCCCGCCAGGTCGATGCGCAGGGGGCCCGCTACCAATTCGCGATTGACACGTGGAGGCTCTTCAGTTGTCGCCTGCGTTGGACGTTCTTCACCCTGGGAAGGATACTCGGCACGTCGCATTAAAGCCTTCACGCGCGCCAGGAGTTCGCGGCGACCAAAGGGCTTCGTCACATAATCATCGGCCCCAACCTCCAGCCCAACCACCTTGTCGATCTCCTCCCCCCTGGCCGTGAGTATCATGATGGGTGTCGTAGCCGTGCTGTCTTCCCGCCGCAGCAGCCGGCACACCTCAAGCCCGTCCATCTGGGGAAGCATAATATCTAAAATGACCAGGTCTGGCTGCTCACGACGCGCCACTTCGAGCGCGCTGGCTCCATCTGCAGCGGTCATCACCTCGTAACCGGCCTGCTCCAGGTTATATGCTATGGTTTCAACCAGTACCGGCTCATCGTCTACGACCAGCACTTTGCGCATATCATGTTTCCCCCCACGAGTATTCTCCAATATCAACCAAACCGCCCACTGACGTAGTCTTCTGTCTCTTTTTTCTGCGGACGCTCGAAAATGTTCACCGTCGGCGCATACTCGATGAGCTTGCCCGACAGGAAGAAGCCCGTGAACTGCGAGACACGAGCGGCTTGCTGCATGTTATGTGTCACGATAACGATGGTGTAATCCTGGCTCAAACTGGTAATCAACTCCTCAATCTTGAGGGTAGCGATTGGGTCCAGCGCCGAACAGGGCTCATCCATCAGTAACACTTCCGGTTTAACAGCCAGAGCACGCGCAATACACAATCGCTGCTGCTGACCACCTGACAGACCGAGCGCCGAGGTATTGAGGCGATCCTTCACCTCGTCCCACAGGGCCGCGTCACGCAGGCTCTTCTCTACCATCTCCCCTATATCCTTATGCGATCGCCCCTGGACATGCAAACCGTAGGCCACGTTCTCGAAAATAGACTTCGGGAAGGGGTTGGGACGCTGGAAGACCATACCCACGCGCTGGCGCAGCAATACCACGTCTATCGTCCTGGCGTAGATGTTCTCGCCATCCAGAATAGCCTCACCCTCGGTACGGGTGTTTGGAATGAGGTCATTCATACGATTGAGCGTGCGCAAGAAGGTCGTTTTCCCACAGCCCGATGGGCCGATCAGCGCCGTCACCTGGTGTTCCCGCACAGGAATAGAGACCTCATAAAGCGCCTGTTTCGGACCATAAAAGAAGTCCATGTGGCGAACATCTATCTTCGTATCAGCGTCAGAATTGACGGTCACTGCCGTCTCACCGACCTGCACTTTCGGGACGGTGGGCAATGACGATTTATCTTCAATAGTTTCCATACTTCTCGCCTGCACTTGTTGATCGGGCTTATTGGTCCGCATCTCCATGCAACCTCCTCGAACAATAGTACTATCTGCCTCTCAGGCACATATCCCTATCAGGTACTGAAGGAGTTCGACTTTACGCTCCCCACAGTCTCCTATTATATCCTAATCCTGGCTAACCCGGCACTTGCCCAGGACCCAGAAGCGCTCCTGCTTCTGGTGACTGGTTCTAGCGCACTCATTCCTACACAAGTGCATACTCTTTGTGTAATGGAATAGCAGCATCAACAATCAGGCGATCAGCCAACACCACCAGCCGGATATAGCGACCGGCCAGCGTCTTACTGATAAAATACGGGCGGCCTTCATACGAGATGTGGCCACTCCGCGCTACCTTGCGAGAGAAGATACTGGCCCCTTCCGGGATGGTCAGGGCATTGCTACTATATGCATCTGTCGAAGTATTCATATCAGCACTCTCCTTGATTCTCGTCTGATACTTTCATATATTAGCCGAACCGTCCAGTCACATACTCTTCGGTTTCTTTCTTGTGTGGACGAGAGAACAGATCTGCTGTATTGCCTTCTTCGATGAGTCTTCCCAGGAGGAAAAAGACGGTTCTCTCTGCCACACGCGCGGCCTGCTGCATATTGTGTGTGACGATAATGATGGTATAGGCCTGCTTGAGTTCCCCAATCAGCTCCTCAATCTGCAAGGTCGAGATGGGATCAAGGGCAGAACAGGGTTCATCCATCAGCAGGATCTTCGGTTCGTTCGCGAGCGCTCGTGCAATGCAGAGTCGCTGCTGCTGCCCACCCGATAATTCTGTCGCCGGTGCAGACAGCTTATCCTTGACCTCGTCCCACAGTGCAGCCTGCCGCAAGCTCTGTTCTACCACCTCTTGCAAGGCCGATCCACCCGCCAAACCATTGATGCGTGGACCAATCGCCACGTTCTCAAAAATGCTGCGCGACGGCAAGGGATTCGGTTGTTGAAAGACCATGCCTATACGTTGCCGCACATACCTTGGCTGGATGGAACGTGCGTAGATATCGACGCCATCCACCTGCACCGAGCCCTCGACGCGGGCCCCCGGCACCTCCTCGTGCATGCGATTGAGGCAGCGCACAAAGGTCGACTTGCCACACCCTGAAGGCCCGATCATCGCTGTGGCGCTGAGTGGCTCGATCGTGAGGTTCACATCGTAGAGCGCCTGCTTGGGACCATACCATGCATCCAGGTGTTGAACGCTAAGTGACATCTTGTTCCTGGCTCCTTTCTCTCAGGGACATTTCTCCGGCTTCATGCATGTATCATGCCCGGCGCTTGAACCCACCGGTGGCCCAACGCACAGCAAATGAGGCGAGCACAATGAGCAGGATCAAGACGAATGCGCCCGCGTATGCTTGATGAACCTGTATTGGGTAAGGGCTCTCAGTAAACACGAAGACGCGCAGCGTCAGCGCATCCATTGGCTGGGTGATATCTGCATTCCAGAACGTCGTCCCAAAGGCCGTCATCAGCAGCGGCGCTGTCTCCCCTGCCACACGGGCAAGTGCCAGGAGGATCCCGGTAATAATGCCGGAAAGTGCCGCCGGCAACACGACTCTGGTGATCGTACGTGCCTCTGTCGCGCCCAAGGCCAGCGACGCCTCGCGGAGTTCTTTGGGTACCAGGCGCAGCACATCTTCGGTGGTGCGTGCTACGATCGGGATCATGATGATCCCCAGAGCCACGCCACCGGCAAAGCCCGAAAAGGTTTGTTGCGGCACCACAATGAGCACCCAGACGAAGAGGCCAAAGATGATGGTGGGGATACCAGTCAGCATGTCGACCAGGAAGCGCACCCCATTGGCAAAACGTCCTCGTCCAAATTCGGCGAGATAGATGCCCGTGAACAGGCCCAGTGGCACGCCGAATAGCGCTGCCAGTCCCAACAAGATCAGCGTTCCCTGGACCGCTTCTCCCATGCCTCCACCCGGCTCCCCGTTCGGCGTTGGGAGTTTCGTAAAGACATCCAGGTTGATGTAGCGGATGCCCTGGCTCAGGACGTAGAAGAGCAGGTAGAGTAATATCCCCACGGCAAAAGCGACGCACAACGTCGTAAACGCAATGACCAGGGCATTGCCCGCCTGCCGCCGCAGATCCAGGGCAGAGCGCTGCGGCTGGAAGGGATTCACCTTGGTACTCATACGCTTGCTCCTCTCACACCCTTCCGCTCCAGACTGCTGATAAGCCAGCGCGCCAGGAAATTGGTGATCAAGGTGATGATGAAGATAATCAGGCCTGCCTCCAGTAAGGCGGAGAGGAAGAGCCCCGGGGTTGCCTCGCCAAACTGGTTAGCGATGACACTGGAGAGGGTATAGCCCGTATCGAACAGGCTCGCCGTTGGTCGACTGGCTTGATTGCCGATGACCATCGTGACCGCCATCGTCTCCCCAAGCGCACGCCCAAGCGCCAGAATGATCCCACCCAGGATGCCAATACGTGCAAAGGGCAGCACGGCATAGCGAATCACTTCCCAGCGCGTGGCTCCCAACGCCAGCATGGCTTCGCGCTGCGCCGTAGGGACCACCAGCATCACCTCGCGTGAGACGGCAATGATGAGCGGGAGCACCATGATCGTGAGGATCATCCCGGCAGCGAGCAGGCCCAGGCCATGGATCCCGCCCTGGAAGAACGGCAAGAAGCCCAGGTGCTGCTGGAGCCAGGGCTCACCTGTCTGCTGGAGCCAGGGCGCCAGGACGAGGAAGCCCCAGAGGCCGAAAATGACGCTGGGGACCGCTGCCAGGAGGTCCGCGAAGAACGCCAGTGGCTGGCGCAAGGCGCGTGGACAGAAATCCACCAGGAAAATGGCCACACTGACACCGATGGGGATCGCGAAGAGCATGGCAAAGGCAGAGGTCACCAGCGTTCCGAAGATAGCCGGGAGGACGCCATAGACGTTATGCACGGGGTCAAAGGCCAGGTTCGTCAGAAAACTGATGCCAAATTGCTGGATGGTGGGCCACGCGTTGATCAGCAGCACCAGTGCCACACCGGCCACCAACGCAAGCACGATGAGGACCAGCAGCAGGGTCACCCCACGAAACAGCAGATCGCTAGGCCGGCGACCAAACCTCCTGGTGAGCCAGGCCAGGCGACGCTGTCCCGCGCTGCCTCGCGCCAGGGATATGTGTTGTTGCATGCAATCTCCACTTCATATATATTTCTGAGACACTCTTTCCCTTGAGATAGGGTATCGGTGCTTCTCAAACGCATTGTGCAGCGTCATTGCCTTGTACTGGAAGATGGACGAGTCGTCCATCTTCCAAAAGGTCACTATTGTCCCTTATAGCATGCCGACCCGCCACAGGTCATCGATTGAATCTGTGCCTCACCCCTGGTCACAATGGTAGCTGGCAGGGGAACATAATTGAGTGGTGTCGAGTACTGCTGTCCATCGTGGATCATCCACCAGAGCAGATTGGCCAGGGCCTGCCCTTTGTCGGCATTGCTCTGGTTTTTGTAGACGACGGCCCAGGACCAGCCTGAAATGGGATAGGCGGCATCACCAGGGGCATTGACAATATAGAAGCGCAGGTCCTCGGGAATGGTGGTCACACCCTCGGCATCAGCCTTTGCCCCATCCAGTGATGGATCGACAAACTTCCCATTGGCATTCTGGATCGACGCATAGGAGATGTTGTTGGCCAGCACATAGGCCAGTTCATTGTAGCCGATGGACCCCCTGGTCGCCTGGACGGCAGCTGCGACACCTGCATTCCCCTTGCCACCCACGCCGACTGGCCAGTTCACCGTGGTTGCTGCTCCGACCTTGGACATCCAGTCGGGGCTGATCGCAGCCAGGTAGTGGGTAAAGATGCCTGTGGTGCCACTGCCATCGGAGCGATGCACGACCGTAATCGTCTGATGAGGGAGCGTCACTCCCGTATTGACTGCCTTGATCTGAGGATCATCCCAGGATTTGATGGTGCCCAGAAAGATCGCCGCGATAACAGGTCCCGTCAACTTGACACGCGTCGTGACGCCAGACAGGTTATACGAGACGGCCACTGCCCCAAGGGTCGCGGGGATGTGAATGATCGGGCCAGCTTTACTCGAGGCAAGCTGGGTGTCGCTCATCGGGGAGTCTGTAGCTCCAAAGGCGACAATCTGCTGGAGTAAATCGTTAATGCCCGCGCCACTGCCGATCGACTGGTAGTTGACATTGATGCCGCACTTGACACTGGGGTAGACAGAAAACATTTTTGAGAAGAGGGGATTATCAAAGGTAGATCCTGCCCCGGTCAGCGCTTTCGTGGCAGGGCAGCCGTTCCCGGTTCCAGTCCCGGGAGGGGTCGATCCTCCGCACGCTGAAATAAGCATGCTCACTGTCATTGCCACTGCTAACACGAGTGCAATGCGCGATCGTTTTACCATACGTCCTCCTACTCGCGTTCTTGCGAGATTGAACAAGTTGTATCTATACCTCACGATAGGATGTATCCTCATCCTTTATCGTCGCATCTATACCGTAGCACTCCTGCATTAACTATGCTTTATGGATATGTTAAGGGATGGTAAACTTTCCCTGAGGATAGGTTTTGGGGTTGAAAGGAAAAAGCTGAGTTTCTACGGCGCTATCCCCTTCTCTCGCTCAATCAAAATCAAGAAGTAACGAAGCCGTGTCAGCAGTTGGAGCGCCACCTGTTCAAAAGCGCGGTAGCGGTCCTTATCGGATCCCTTTACAGCAGCAGGATCAACAAAACTCCAATGGATGCCTTCGGGGTCGCCAGGAAAGGTGGGGCATGATTCGCGAACACGATCGCAAACTGTCACAATATAATCGAAGGACTGGTCGCGAAACTCGTCCAGATGCTTTGATTTCTGCTGGCTGATGCCTATGCTTCGGCCGACATTTTCGCCTTTCCGTCGCGTACAGAAACGTTTGGGCAGGCAGTATTAGAAGCTATGGCTTCTGGTCTGCCTGTAGTAGGTCTTCTTTCAGAAGGTGTCTGCGACCTTGTAACCAATGGACTTACCGGCCTGCTCGACGCACAACAGGTACATGAAGAGGAACAGGTAGCCAGTTATCGAGAGCTGCTAGAGGAGTTGATAGGCGATCATTGCGCCCGGCAGGCCATGGGACAGGCCGCACTCAAAAGCGCTGGAAAGTGCTCATGGCCTGAAGCAATGCAGGGCCTCGTGCAAGGCTACGATGAAGCCATTGAGCATATACGTACACCCATAGCAGCATAATTAGAATCTTCCCCCTAATTTATTATTCTCCGGTGACTGCTCTATTCCCTGCATCATTTCTGTCGATAGGAATCTAGAGGCATCCCTGCAGACAGAAATTCTAGTCTGCAATAAGCAATCTTTGTCGCTCATTCTAGCTATCCTAGGGGAACAGTATTTTTGGAGGAGTGCATGGCTTCTGATTGGACAACTCCACCTGTTGCGCCAACAGTCAATGCTGCGAAGAACGTGGGGAATATAGAAAGATATCCATCTATAAATACGGAGCCACTGCCTTTTCTGCCGCCTATGCCCATTTCGCAGGAGAGAAAAGATACAACACACCTGGCTGCTGTGCTGGACAGACGAGATCTCACAGGATTCCTGGTGTTAGTCGTATTGTTCGTTCCTACTATTACCAACGTACAATCGGCTGGCCCGGCAGCGCTTTTCTACTTGTTACTTGCTTTGTTTACCTTCCTTCTGCCCAGTGTCTTTGTTATACGCTGGTTGGTAGGCCGCTTTCCAGGACAGGGAGTTCCGTACTTCCGGGTCATACGTATTCTGGGCGCCAAATGGAGCTTCTTAGCAGCTTTCTGCGCCTGGTGGCCCGGCAGCACTGCTATCATCATAGCCATAGGAACTGGGATCATGTCCGTTCAATACCTTGCTCCGGCGTGGTTCACCAGTTCCGCAGAACATTTTCTGCTGATCACGGCAGGTCTACTTGTAGCAACTGTCATGGCCTGTTTGCCACTGAGCTGGCTCAAACGTATCCTCCTGGTGCTCGCGGTGCCCTATTACTCCTTCTATATGATGCTGGGCGCAGCCGGGGGCTGGTGGCTTTGGAGCGGTCACCCGGCGGCAGTTTCACTGCGCTCGCTGAATGACTTAAAACCCACTGGCAATAACTTTGGCGTATATGGACTTGTCCTGTTTGGATGCCTCGGAATCTTTATGCCACTGTTCATGGGTGGGAAGTTTCGCGGTCCCCAGGGGCACTCTATCTGGTGGAGCGTGGCTTTTGTGTTTTTCGCTTACCTGGCGGGGACTTTCGGTGTAATGATAATCGTACCGCGAACACAAGCAGGGGCATTTTCAGCAAGTTTGCAAGCAATCTCGATGGTCTTTGGGCCACTTGCCGGCACCGTCGCTGCTATAGCGCTTGCATGCAGCCAGATCGCTATTAGCGTTGCTTTGCTGCTGCTATTTTCTCGCCTGCTAGTCCTTTTCTTACAGGATTACCAGCTCGCTACACCATTGACGCGCTTGAACCGGCATGGTGTGCCTATCTTGAGCACTATCACACAAGCCATTATCGTTGCCGGTATTGCAATGTTGACCTTCGTAGCCATACCGGAACTCTTCGAAGAGTTTGTACACACGGCAGATCTGCTTTCTGAAATCTGCTCCATATTGTCGGCAGGAACCGCAGCATTGTGGGAGCTCTCTGCCGCGCTGCTGTTCTTTTGTACGCTAGGGCTCTACTTTCGTTACAAGCGCACTGCACAGAGCACACCTGCCTCCCAAATCCGAACACACCCTTACAATGACGACCTCTCTACAGCGCACGAAAGCCTCCTGTCACCAGACGTGAACCAGGGGCCGGATGGCCAGCGCAATAACTGTCAGGATCGCATCTTGATCGGCCTGGCCATCACCGGTGCAGGAGCATCTCTTACAGGGATGTGGATAACAGTGTCACACTCCTGGAATCCCGAGCTTATCCCAACTGATCAATGGATGGTGCTTGTTGGAGGGGTCATTCTGTTTTCACTTGCCATTGGGTGGGTAGCCAGCGAGGTGGCACGTGTCAATACTTTGCTTGAAGAACAGCGCCATGCTAACTTCCGCGAGGTGACCCTGCGAGAACAGTTGCAAGAAGCTTACGACCAGCAACAAGTACTATTGGCAGAGGTAGACTGGCTATATCGCGAACAGGCGCTTGCAGCCGTTACTGATACTATTACCGGTTTACCGAACCACCGGGCAGTGATGAACAAGCTCGACGAGGAGCTAACACGTTGCCAGCAAGAACAAGCCTCCTGTGCTGTTTTATTTGTGGATGTGGATTACTTTAAACAGATCAACGATACCTGGGGACACCGTGCTGGTGATGTAATCTTACGCGCGGTTGGGAATCGATTGTGCTCAACCTTACGTCCACGCGATTTCGCGGGGCGCTATGGAGGCGAGGAATTCGCAATTGTATTGACGGATGCTGATGTGAGTGAGGCAAGCCAGACAGCAGAGCGCTTACGAATGGCGGTTGCAACACAGCCATTTTACTGGGAAAACGATGAAACCTGCACCGTTGTGCCCATAGAGGTGACGGCAAGTATTGGTGTAGCGGTCTATCAACTTCATGGAGTGAGCCGCGAAGCATTGCTCGAACATGCGGATAGTGCTATGTACCAGGCCAAATACACAGGGCGCAATTGTGTCTGCATTGCAGACCTGGAGTTGACTTCTTGCGAGAAGATGCCTTGCGCTGATGAGGTAAATAGAGTAACTGAATCTACCACTGTGCGAGCGCTTATAGCAGCAGCTTCAGCGCATGATAACGGAACCAATGCTCATGCACAGCGAATGGTACAACTTGCCGAGAGCACAGCTCATATGCTCAATCGACCTGAGAAGGAGATTCGCTTAATCACCCTGGCAGCATTGTTGCATGACATCGGCAAGATTGGCATCCCCGACGCTATCCTGCACAAGCAGGGCCCGTTGACATATGATGAATGGGCCATTATGCGTCGTCATCCAGAAATTGGCCAGCAAATTCTGGCTCAGGCTGGTGGCATATTTGAGCAACTGGCTCATATCGTAGCTACACATCATGAGCATTGGGATGGGCATGGCTATCCAGCCAGACTGGCGTATGATGCCATCCCTATGAGCGCACGTATTCTTTCCGTGGTAGATGCCTATGATGCTATGGTCTCACGCAGATCATACCGTGACCCGATGCCTGTAGCCAATGCCAGAGCAGAATTACAACGTTGTGCTGGCAGTCAATTTGATCCCCTCGTCGTAAAGACATTCCTCAGTGTGTTAGATGCACAAGAGCATTCAGAGACAGAAATGAAAATCTCTAAGAACAGCCAAATAATGCCTGTACTGCCTGCTCCCATCTCTACCCGTAACGGAACTACTAACGAGTTTCATTCCTAAAAATGATTAAAGTCGTGAGCCCTCAGCCACGCTTGCGGCAGCACAATAGAGGTCATTGCAGTTAAAGATCTTTCAGGCCGCGAGAATTCCGATTGGCCACATATGCACGCTATTGCCGCTGGCGGAAACTATATAATTGCCATCGGGTGACCAGGCCAAAGCACGCACCCAGCTGGTATGGCCACCATATGTAGTGACATGTGTTCCCGTAGCGGCTTCCCAGATCTGAACTGTCGCGTCGTCACCGCCTGATGCGATATGATTACCCTCAAGAGACCAGGCCACAGCTTTTATGGGGCGAGTATGGCCGCTATATGTACGGGCGGCGCTGCCAGTGATACCCAGACTACCGTCCCCGGCAACGTTCCATATTCTCAAGATCGCATCATGCCCACCAGAAACAATTTGAGCGCCATCGGGAGACCAGGCCAGGGCATAAACCGGGCCAACATGAGCATGATAGGAGAAAAGATTATGCTCTATACTGTTCGCGTGGGGGACCTGCCATACCTGCACGCTACCATCAAAACTGCTTGAGGCAATGCGGTTTGCCAGCCCGCATGAGGATGCAGGGAGGCCTGGCGCCCAGGCAACAGAAAAAATCCTGTACTGACGATCATGTATATAGATCCGATCTCCCGTAAAAGCCTGCCACACCTGCACTGTGCTATCGCCGTAATCTCCACCCGAGGCGATATATTGGCCGTTGGGGGACCATGAAACACTGCGCACAAAGCGGGTATGGCCATGATAGCTAACGATGCTGCTCCCAGTAAATGCCTCCCAGACCTGCACAATGCCAGCAGTATCACCAGAGGCGATATATGCTCCGTCTCCAGGAGACCAGGCTACTGAAAGGACACATTTGTTGTGACCTCGATAGATATAATAGTCTTCTCCTGTGGCGACATCCCAGATGCGGACAGTTTTATCTCGTGAACCAGAGGCAATGTATTTTCCATCAGGCGACCAGGCAAGCGAAAATACGTTATCACTGTGATTGCGATAGATGATAGTAGTCCCCTGATTTATCGTGGGGAATTCCTTAGACATGGGCTAGTGTTCTCGTGATCCTTCAATCAACAAATTGATGGCATGAGGTAAAACAGGCAGGATATATTCAAGACACTCTTTGACAGCCTTTGGACTGCCAGGAAGATTGATGATCAAAGTGCGCCCACGCGTGCCTACTACGCCGCGAGAAAGCATGCCAAAGGGTGTTTTTTGCAGACTGATCATGCGCATGGCCTCGGCAATGCCGGGAGCCTCGCGGTCAATCACAGCTTTTGTTGCCTCTGGCGTGACATCTCTTGGGGCCAGTCCTGTCCCTCCGGTGGTGAGGATGAGATGGAGGTGTTTCTCGTCGCTCCACTCGCGCAGAATAGCTTCAATACGCTCTTGCTCGTCAGGAATGATAGCACCGGCACTGATCACTACCTGGGGCAACTGGGCCACCAGTCCACGGATGTTCTCGCCACTGGTATCCTGTCGCTCACCCTTTGCTCCACTATCGCTGATAGTCAGTACGCCGACGGTAATCATGCTTCCTCTCTATCCATGTATTGCCAGTTCGCGCATAATTACCCCGATTTGGCGGCGAGAGCCATATAGCCAGACGGTATACTCTCCAGGCATATCTTCTACTTCTATCTGGCATTCCATCGTTGAAGCGAGTTTGCGGGCGATATCTAGCATTCGCCCACGCTCAGCATCATTGCGACTATGGGTACTTAAAGCCAGCTTCCCAAGGCGCTCATCCTGGTTCAAAGAGACATTGATAAGCTCACTGAGTTGATCTAATCCAAAGACAACTTTTAAGGGAGGTAACTCCGGAGCTTGCTCCAAGTGGGCGGAATACTGGTCTGTAGTACAGACTCGCTCAACAATTTCAGGCATCTCATCATCCTGTTCAACATTAACACTCTGTTTGCTTCTACCTGGATTATTATTCGCAATATTCATGTAAACGGTTCGCAGCTTCTCCAGGATAAGCGATCGAGCCTCTTCAGGGGCATCAGCTCGCGGGTGAACATAAGCAAGCAGGTTGCGCGCTGGATCAGAATAAATCAATGGACGAGCGATAGCAGCACGCCGATTACACGAAGGGCAGGTGGATACATTCAACAAGCCTGCAAGCACAGTATACAGTAACTGTGGGTCCTTCGCTACGTTGACATATTCATAAATTGAACTGCTAAAGACCTCTCCACATGGGCAGGTCAGCATATATTGTGTCGAGCGTGACATAAACATCATCTAGGATACATTACTTTCAAGGTTCCCAGGTACTAATAGAAACAAGTATAACACATAGTATCTGTTTGCAGGGTAGTGCTTTGCTTCGTCTTTAATGAAATATAATACAACCTTCGTAGAAACTTAACCAAATCTTAACTAGATTGCCACTGCATTGCCGATTGGTACACCTCTATATTGTGCATGTGTGTTTTTCGCTTCGCTCCACAGACAGTTGCCCTGATTGGGTAGCCGATGACTGATCCTCGAGGTCAAAGTTAAATTACTCTGGTTTCTGCTTAAGGAGGAGAATTAAATGCTAAAACGGTACAAGAGTTACGTGATTTCGTTTATAGCGCTGGTAATAGTGTTAGCAAGCATGCTAGGTGCAAATTTTGTCTTTGCCAAAGGGCAGCATAGCAGTGCCGCCAATACAGACATCACCTCTTCTGCTAAACCGGCCACTGCGCGTATGATGAGTATGCATACAGTGAATATGCGGAACGTTCCGAAAGCGATAGCTAAGTCATCGCATGGTCATCCAAGGATTATTCCGTTGCGCACAGGTGTCAGCCCAGCAATCTATGCTCAGCATAAGGCGGCTGCGGCGCATAACCGGAACGCCCCGGTTGCCACCCAGCTCGATTCTGCTACGCCAGGTGCCAGGGTTAATACTCCAACTGTTATAAAAAGCTTCCAGGGCATGGCCGATTCAACGTCTATCTGCCCCCCAAGTGGCTGTGAGCCTCCTGACCAGGCCCTGGCAGCCTCTACGAGTTGGGTTCTCCAGGGCGTCAACACGTCGTTTGCCGTATACAATACTTCTGGCACACTCCAGTCGGGATGGCCAAAGACTGCACAAAACTTCTTTGGGGTCCCCAATCCTGGTTCCTGTGATCCCAATGGTCCGTTCTTGAGCGATCCACGTGCTTTCTATGACATCAACGACGGGCGTTTCTGGGCGGCCATACTTCAAGTTGAGGGAGCATTTGGCGTCGCATGTCCCTTCCGGACTACCTACTGGATTGCTGTCAGTCAGACGAGTGATCCGCGGGGGACGTGGAACATCTACTCATTCGACATGTCAAATAGCACCACCAATGCCGCAGATTACACCCAGTTCGGCTTTGATAGCCAGGCCATCTACTTCTCAGGCAACATGTTTGACCAGTCTGGCAGCTTCTTTCAGTACGCCGAGGTGTTTGCTGCCAACAAGGCTACCATGGAAACGGGCTCAGCAGTCACAGCCCACGGCTTTTTCTCCTTGAAAGTCTGCAGCGCAGTATGTGTACTGGTGGATACTGTGCAGCCAGTGGAGGCCGAGACACACAGGTACAGTGGGCCAACTGCGGGGCTGTTTGTGAACTCGTTTAATATAAGTGGAGACCCCTTCGGGGATGACTGCTCCGCAGGAGTAGGATGCCATGGTCTCGCTGTGTGGGCGATTGCTAATCCAGCTTCTACGACTCCTTCAATCAGTGGTGCTATCGTCTCGACCTCTACTAACTATGTACTAGCTCCCAGTGCCGACGAGCCTGGGTGTACTCAATGTGTTGACACGTTGGATACTCGTATTAGTGCTACACCGCCCTATCACAACGGTTTGATCTCGTTCGCACTTGAAACAAGTACTAATAATGGCACTCAGGTCGTCCCAGGAATCTTCTGGGGGCAGATCAGTCCTGTACTGAGCGCTATTGGGGCCATCACAGGCGCGACTGTGTTTCAGAAGACCATCTACTCCTCCACGGGAGACACCGCTAACTCCTTCGGGGCTCTGATGGCTGATGATGATGGCAATTTGTTCATGGTGTTCGACAGGATGAGTAGTACTACCAATCCAGGCGTTCGCTACGCAAGTCGGCGCACGACAGACGCACTGAACCGCTTCGGTTTAAGTATTGCTCTGAAGAGCGGGTCAACAGCAACGCTTGACTCTCGCTGGGGTGACTACGGAGCTACCTCCTATGACGGCTTCAGCGGCGACCATGTCTGGTTCTCTGCGGAGTACTCACCATCCAATCATGACTGGTCTACATTTATTGGTGAAGATCAGTACACGTTGACAGCTCCATAGCAAGCGGTCTACCATATTTCCTGTCGGCGAAGTTATCAGCGTGTTGAAAAACTCCAAGTGGTGGGGGTAAAGAAGATCAGATCAACATACAAATGTCATTGAAGTCTGGCAGTTCGTAACGCTTGTAGGACGCATATATGGTAAGATGGGAGTGTCTCTGGAGCAGAGGAGCGGGTGAAGACGCCATGCTTCAAACACGAGACCGAAGAAGGCACCTGGCGTCTCATGAGAGCCGACAGAATCATCAATAACAGGACCAGGGCAGCAAACAGGGAGCGTACCGATGAACGTTCACCAAGCGCCAACAGCCATGACTGAGAGCCGTGAACGGCACAGCTACGCACGAGTGCCTCGGCGATGGCTCGTGCTTGCCCAATGCGTGTGGCTCGCGCTGGTCATCCTCACCCTAGCGATCTTCTTTGCCAGTCTCCCAGTGTACCTGGCCCAACTGCAAACTCCGTGTGCTCCGACCGCATGCCAATACCAGCAACTCACTCACTCACAAGCCGAGACGCTCCAAGGGATCGGCCTGTCTCTGGGTGATTACGCCGCTTTGACCGTTGGGCTCCAGCTGGTCACCACAGTGGTGTGTTTGGTGGTCAGCACGCTCATCATCTGGCGCAGACCCGACGACCGCATGGCGGTCTTGGTCGCGCTCCTGCTCGTCACGACTGGCGCGGCCACGGTGACCGCTACCGCGCCGGCGGCGAGCCCCTGGGTGCTGCCGGACGAATGCGTGACGTTCCTCACGTCAGCCTTCTTCTTGCTTGTCTTCCTCCTGTTCCCCAGTGGGCGGTTCGTCCCTCCTTGGATGCGCTGGACGCTCGTCGTGTTTCTGGCTGTGCAAGTCCCTTTCTCCTTCTTCCCCAATGCGCCTTTCAAGCTGAAAACCTCGTTTTTCCAGCTTGACTGGCTCGTGTTTCTGGGCCAACTCGCCACGGTTGCCTTCGTCCAACTCTACCGCTACCGTCGGGTGTCCAGTCCACGAGAGCGCCAGCAGACCAAATGGGTGGTCTTCGGTCTCGCGGTGCCAATCGCGGTCATTGTGCTCGTGGATGTGCTGGCTCTGCTTTTCCCGGTGGCAGTTGAGCACGATGCACTCGCTGTGTTGGCGTACAATGAAGTCGGCTTCCTGCTGCTCTTGCTCCCGCTCTCGTTCGGCTTCGCCATGCTGCGCTCGCGGCTGTGGGACATCGATGTGCTCATCAATCGCACACTGGTGTATGGCACGCTCACAGTTCTGCTGACAGGGGTCTACATCGGCCTGATCATTGGCCTCTCCGCGCTCCTGCGTGGCATCATCCGCCAGGACAGCGGCGTGGCCATTGTTCTCTCCACGTTGACTATCTACATTCTGTTCCAGCCGCTACGCCGGCGCATCCAGGCGATCATTGACCGCCGCTTCTATCGCAG
>WNGD01000312.1_pt1 | contig 63679 bp, 56 predicted proteins | sample 5400671 | NCBI WGS metagenome assembly WNGD01 (sample SAMN13153369, study PRJNA577476) | soil metagenome | isolation source: 40 cm soil or saprolite under grassland replicate 2 | place: USA:California | collected 2016-06-15
GCTCGCATCCCGAATAGCTTCGTCCACGCGACTCAGTTCCAGCAGTCGAGTAACGACTTCCTGGGTGTTCTTTGTCTCACGGCCGATGCGCAGGAATTCTTCGTCGCTCAGTCTCTCAGCCTCTAAAGCGAGGAGCAGACCACCATAGCGCTTGCAACGCCACTGGCTCTCTTGCTTGTTTTGCTGAAGTTCAGCCAGTGCAGTGCGAACCCATTGTGCAACGAGAGACGTTTCTTCAGCAGTGGTGGACTGGAGAAATTCGGGAGGAATATCCTTGGTCAGACCAAATCCACCATGATCGACATCGAAGCGATAGACTGAAAAAATGGTGGTGAGAATCTGCCGGCGGAGCATCTCATTTTCTCGTTCGCTCTCCAGGTAAGCGCCCAGACCCTCGACACACGCTTGAACAACGCGACCCAGTGCTCCATCCTCATCATGAGAGGAGAGGTAATGGCTGAGTATTCCCAGCGCCACCACTTCGTAGACCGCTACGGCGTTCGCAGAGTCCCTCTGTCGAGTGAAGTGGGCAGCAGTCTCGGTAATGCGGTAAAGATCGGACGAGATCCCATAGACGGCATCCCATCCGCGTCCAGCATGTCGAAAAGCTTCATCAACCTGGCGGCGATACTCGTTGGTGTCAATGGGCACACTTTTATGATCAGATAGAGGCGGCATGGTGAGTTGCCACTCCACCTCTGGTTGCTCGTGAAGGAGCTGTTTGATGAGTGTCAGTAACTGAGCTTTACTTTGCTGCTCCAGAATGGTATCGATGCCGTCCATTGGGGTGAATGTTTCGGGTTGCATGTGCCATGCGAGCAGCAATGCCGCAGCATGCTCACATCCCTGCTTTCCCTCTTTCAATGTATCTTCTGAACAGGAGCAAAGAGCCGCAGCGATACTGGTATCATCACATGCGACCTGTACATGGTACGGTTCGGGAAGTGAGCCGTAGCAATAGGCTTTGAGTACCTTACCTTGCTGTGCTGGGCTAACAATCGCTCCATTGTGAACAGATTGCAGGCCTTTCATGCTATAGCATGATTTTATCATGGACGTATAGGGAGGGTATCAGAGGTGTTGGGATTTCTTTCTTGTGATGACACAAAATACACCGACGGCTATTTCCAAAGACTTCATCTGCTAGATAGAAGAAATGTCTCATTTTGCAGAGTACATTGCAGATGAAGCCATATGGGAGATAGAAAGGATGATCTGCAAAAAATGAGAAATGGTTCGTTACACGCCTGGAGTCTGGCAGATAAACTCCACCTCGTTGCCATCGGGATCGTCGATATACATGGTGCGACTGGCCAGGACGGGATGCTTGCCGTCTCGCGGCTTGTATCCAGCGGCAACGAGCGTTTTGTATTGGGCGTCGAACTGGTCGGTGGGAAGTTCAAATGCCATGTGGTTGAGTTGGTATCCCGAAGGCTTCGCTTTGACGGCATCCGTTTTGGGAACAAGATCATCTGAGGAATGCCAGTGGTCCCATCACCTGCTTTGAGAAAGACGTTGGGCAGTGTTGGGGGAGAGATAACTTCGAGTCCGAGCAGGTTGTGGTAGAAGTGAAGGGCTTTTTCTTTCTCAGCCGTCCAAAGCACGATTTCGGAGATACCAACGATGTGTTTCATAGCATGATCCTTCCTGAACAGAGTGTCTTACCAGTGATGCTCTATTATAGTCCTCTCTCTTCCTCGAAAGCAAAAGGACGACTGATCCTACCTCACTTTTATGGAGTGTGGGAACAGAAGAAGAAACTCATCAGCTTCTGAAAAATGGCGGAGACCACGTTTCCAGTGCCGAACCATTCAAAGAAGGGATCTCTGCTTCCATCACCTCTGCCTTCTTGCACATCATGCGGTGGGATACGATTTTCAATGAATAGAGTGAAAATCGCATAGATTATAGAAGAAAGAAGAACGCGTCATGAAGCGTGACAGGCAGACACAATGAGCCATCGTGTCGTTTTGGAGAAGGCAAGGATCTCATGGAAGAACCGTATTTTGCATGGAGGGGAAGCTCGACACCTCTTGAGAAGGCGAAGCACGGGAGAAAGACATGCGCATCTGGAAGTGCTTCCAATTACTTCCAGATGCGCATATTCTTCTCTCAAGAAAGAAAAATACTGTAATATACACCAAATATAGATTACAGCATTGATCGAACGGAACCGACGGGATTCGAACCCGCGATCTTCTGCGTGACAGGCAGACATGTTAGGCCACTACACCACGGCTCCCCTTTGGCTCGTTTGTGCTTTCATTTCACACTCCCTTGCGCATTAGGATAATATCAGACCCGGCCTATCCTGTCAAGCCCCCTTAGCCGCCAATTTTTGAGATTTCTACGTTTCTTTTAAAAATTGGCGCGCCTGGCTCGAGTTGCCTGGAAAATGGCCCGTTTGTGTTCTCTATTCAAGCATTATGTATGAGGTATGGCTAATGCATTGTTTCTGGTATTTCGTTGTATAATAAGAAGTAAGGAATACATGTCGGCGTTGCTTTTTATACCTGTTGCGTTCTTTAGGAGGCGTCTGTGGACCTATCTGCTTCTGTTCGAAGATCGGGATACCTGTCCCACTTTTCTAGCGGTGCTACTGGCGGAACTATTATGTGTGGCATCTGCCGGGCGACATATGCACCTTCTCATACGCACGAATACCTGCTGCAGGCACCTCCTATTGCACTGGAATCGGCTTTTATGAGTATGTGCCACTTCTGTTTTCGCTGTCGACAACCTTCCTGTCCCAGTTGTTGGGATAACATACATGGTGTGTGTGGGCAGTGTGCTGAAGAAACTCGTCTGCCCTTCCGACTTAAACCCGCCCCTCTGGACGATCTTCCATTTGTTCCTGCCCGCCTGACCGTTCCCAAGCACACGCATACCGCCCAATCACCTCTTATCTGTGTGTTCCCCGGACGTTTTCAGATGCCCTCGCAGCCACCCATAGACAGAATCACCACAAGACCCGATAGATCTTTCGCTGTAGAAGCACAATCTGCCGCCGCAAGTTCAAAAGCACCGCTGGCTACATCAATGCCTATCGATATAGATACGATTAAAACACATCCCGCTGCCAGGTCAAAAGGACCCTCCGCATCATCGCCAGATATCGATGAGATCAAAACACGCCCCGAGCGCACTGCACACAAAACAAAGAGAGTTGGGCATGTATTAACGACAATTGCATTAGTGCTCCTCATTATCGCGACTCTGCTGATACTGGCTACGTTGCTTTCATCAGACGCGAATGCGTTTATTGCTGGAATCTTGCATGTTGACATTCGGGCTGAAATAGCATATCTTTGGCACTTACTCCAGCGATTGTTCTAAAATAAGTGTATGAGTAATAACAGGTATGCTAAGGATCGTGATATCCTGGTCGATGGGTACAATGTAATTAAAAATAACCTGATGTTTCGGACGGCTGAGTGCAAGTCTCTTGCCGAGGCTCGTTCTCTACTGCTACGGCAACTTCAAAATCGCTATGGTCGTACGACGCAGCGCGTGATTGTCGTCTTTGATGGTGATGGCAAATATGAGCAGGTGAGTCACGAGCAGCATATCCGTATCATTTATTCGCGCTATGGGGAAACTGCCGATACTGTCATCAAACGTCTGGCTGCTGAGGCGCGAGCAGCAGATCGTGCGGTAGAAATGTACAGCGATGATGAAGAAGTGCGCCATTCCGTTGCGGAGCATGGAGGTACTATGCAAACGACGAAACAACTGGTGAAGCAGGTCAATGCCGCTCCACCAGACATGGAGGCACGCTCTCGTCACCGCCAGCAAATGCGCCGCATCTACGGTATCGATACCCCCTATAAGCTCGAAGATGAACAAGAACCCGCCAGATCCCCTCGCCATAAGAAAAAAAGAAAGTCCTCGCGTCGCCGCTAGAGGCTCTTTTCTCCAGTTCCCCGCTGTTTCCCTGCTATTCTCGACATTGCACCAGCTTTAGTAGGGATGCACCCGGAACGTTTTTATCTCAAAGGGTTTTACCTCAAAGAAAAAACTATTTCCTTGTACAGGTACATCGGCAAGCGACTCCTCTAACAGATTGCATGCTTGCACAGAACGCAACGGAGTAGCAAAGCTGAGCGTCCCGCCCCCACGCTGATTATGAGCCTCGTAGAGACGCACAATCAGCCCATTTCCGTCTTCAGCAGGTTTCACCGTCTCCACCACTACGTGGGAACAATCAGTCTGTATGAATGACGTGCTGGCATTGATGGATGATGAGACCGTTCGTGTCTTTCCAGGAATACATACAGCCGGGACGTTGAGCTCATATGCGCGTCGTACGGTTTGTGCGTCTCGCCAGTCGCCGAGGTGAGGCAGGAGACTATAGGTGAAACGATGTAAGCCCTGATCAGCCTGCGCGTCAGGATGCACACCAGATTTCAGCAAAGTGAGGCGCATAACATTATTGTGCACGTCATGCCCGTATTTGCTATCATTGAGCAGGCTCACTCCATATCCTCCTTCAGCGAGATCAATCCAGCGATGCGCACAGACCTCGAAACGAGCCAGATCCCATGAGGTGTTACGATGTGTAGGACGCTCAACGCTGCCAAACTGGATTTCATATGTTGCTCGCGTACTGTTGATGGCCAGGGGAAATGCAGCTTTCAAGAGGATCTGATGCTCATGCCAGTCGATCTCTGTTGCAATGTCGATCCGCGGCGAGTTGCGCCACAGTGAAATGCGCTGTGTAACGCGTGAAGATAGATAAGGGCTGACTATTTCGATCGTCGTGCGCACCGGCCCCTCTTCAAGGATGCGTAGCGAGACTCCATCGTGAAGAGGATATGCTTTCTCTTCGTAAAAGAGGTCAATGTCCCATGCATCAAAGTTTAAGGGACGGTCCTCGTATGCGATGAGCTGGTTGCCCACCTGCCCTGGAGCAAGCACATCACGCCCCGCACGCTTATCATAAAGTCGGCTGATATCGCCGTGGGCGTTGAGCCAGAGATCGTAAAACTCATTCTGCAGCAGAAGTGTTCCATTATCCAGAGTAGCTGCACGACAGGATGCCTCCGGCTCACTACTTTGCGCTTGATCAGTCTTTGAAAGAACAGCGACGCCAGCGGAAGGAATGCGCATGCCATCGAGCAGAAGCAATGGATTGCCATCCCAGTCTGTGCTGCGTTGCGCCATAGGCAGGTCGAGTGCAGACAATGCAGATATCTGAAGAGGGTCAGTACGTTCCCATAGCAACGTATTGAGTACAATCAAGTCGTGCTCCCTGGCAGAGATCCGTTGCTGTAGCGTAGTGAGCGCTTCGTCACGTACCTGCTGGCCTATTGTGAACACCTGGGCATAGATGCGCTCAGTATCTTCGTAGACCTCGTGAATAGACGAGCCGGGAAGTACATCGTGAAATTGATTGAGCAGAATGAGCCTCCATCCCTCGTTAAGCTGCTCCTGACGCGAGGGCATACCATAGAGGCTGGCCCAGGCATTGAGGAGTTCTGTTTCGCGGTAATAGAGTTCGGCGCGCCGATTTGCCTGTTTGTTACGGGCTTGAGAAGTATACGTTCCCCGGTGATACTCCAGGTACAGTTCACCGACCCAGGCAGGTAAGTGAGGATTCTCCCAGACGCGCTCATAGAGTTCTGAGAAGAACGCATCGGCCCGGCCAGCTCGCACCAGGGGGAAGTTCGGCAGATCCGCCATGATCTGCATACGTTCCAACTGCTCCTCCGTTGGTCCGCCACCACCGTCGCCCCAGCCAGCGAGATAGAGCAAGTGTTCATTGATATCCTGCTGACGGTAGTTGTTCCATGTTCCGATCATATCTTCTGGGCGCAGGGGGCCATTATAGGTGTAATAGGTCGTCGTCGTGTGCAAATCTGGGGCCGTAATGAAGTGTGTTAACACTTCGGTGCCATCGATACCGCGCCAGCGGAAAGTGTCACAGGGCATACGGTTAAACTGGTTCCAGCTGATTTTGGTAGTCATGAAGACGGGAATATTACAGCCACGCATAATCTGGGGTAGCGCAGCACTATAGCCGAAGACGTCCGGCAGCCAGATATGTTGCGGCGTAATATCAAATTCTTCTTGTAGAAAGCGCGTCCCATGCAGAATCTGCCGCACAAGCGATTCACCAGAAGGCAGGTTACAATCGGCCTCAAGCCACATTGCACCCACCAGTTCAAAGCGTCCCTCGGTAACACGCTCTTTCACACGTGCATACAATTCGGGTACGTCCTCTTTCAGCCATTGCAGGACTTGAGGCTGGCTTTGACTATAATGATACTGGGGATAGCGTTCCATCAACCCCAGGACGTTAGCAACTGTATGTGCAATCTTTTGCCTTGTACGCCAGTAGGGCCATTGCCACGCGACATCGAGATGAGCATGCCCACTCACCGTGATCTGCGGGCGGTTGCCGCTTGTCAGACTTTCAGTCAGATGCGTTTGCAGATATTCATAAGCAGCCTGAGCCGAGACGGTGAAGCGTTCGCTGTGCCATCCTTGACGCAGATCAAGCATGGTGTAGGCGATGTTAAGACGATCGAGCATGGCATGACGGGCAGGTTCACCTTCGTGTAATGAGACGCTCACATCCAACACTGGTTTCATCAGGTGATAGAGCTGCCAGTGAACCTCGTTGCGCACATATAACGTCAGGCCTCCAAATGATTGTGGTTCCGCCGTGAAGACCTGAAGCAGGAGCATATGGTCTTCCCCGTCACCAGCCTGCGGTGGCAGCAAGAGAACTGGATGCCGCCAGTCAAAAGCTCCACTGGCACGACCGTCGAGAAATACGGTCGCTTCTAAAAGACTGAGGAGTTCATCTGTATTACGGGTATCCCAGTGCAATTGCAACACGAGAGGGCTATCCTGCATCGCTTTGGGGACGCGCAGAGTCGTCATAAGCCAACTCGTGCCATAACGCTCGCCCCACATTTGTCCCACTTCTACCTGCTGCCTCTGCGCGTTCTCCTCAGGCATCGTCATTGGACCCGAAGCAACACTACTATAGATGGGCCCAAGGATATGTGCTGGACCGCCTGTTGCTCTTCCCAATGCTTCAAGACTTCGCTGCAGTTTTTGTACCGTGAATACCATGCGAAACTCCTCAAGGATGAACTATTTGCTTCTAAATATTACACCGACCCGTAGAGGCAGGCCTTGCGTCTGCCGGGTTGCTCGCAGGGCTCTGACCGCTCACCTGGCAGACGCAAGGCCTGCCTCTACGGGTCACGGCGGCGCTATCCTTTGAGGCCACCGGTGATGCCCTTCACGAAGAAGCGCGAAACGAGCGTATAGAGCGCGACCGCAGGCAGAGCATAGAGCAGTGCATAAGCAGCGAGCTGACCGTAGTTCACCTGTCCATAGGAGCCAAAGAACGTATAGATGTTAACCGAAGCGGGCAGCAGATTCTGGCTTTGTAGAATGATGAGTGGCACAAAGAAGTTGGTCCAGGCCCCCAGAAAACTCCACACACCTACGACAGCAATGCCAGGGGCAGCCAGGGGCAAGATAATATGCCACAAAGTGCTCAGCGTAGAAGCGCCATCAATCCAGGCTGCTTCCTCCAGCTCAAAAGGTACCGTATCGAGAAAGTTCTTCATCAGCCATATGCAAAATGGCAAAGCGCTGGCAACGAAGAAAAGGATGCAACCTAGCAACGTGTCCTGCAGATTGAGCGTGACGTACATGGCATAGAGAGGCGTGACCAGGGCGAGAATCGGCAGCGCACTGGCAAAAAGGATAAAGTACATCAGGAGCTTTTTCAAGCGAAATTGGTAGCGCGAAAGCGGATAGGCAGCCAGTCCTGCTAAGATAACTGCCAGCAGCATGGTGGAGATAGCCAGGATCAGACTGTTGGTAAAAGGTTGTACCACCGTGCCGTTACTTATAATAGTGACGAAGTTTCCCAGGCTCGGGCTTTTGGGAATGCTAATAGCCAGGGTCGCATCCGGGTTGATACTGGCTAGAATAGGCCAGAGCAGTGGTATTATGAAGAACAGACCGATAGCAATTAAAATGATGTAGATAGGTGTCGTGCTAAAGACGCGGCGGATAGTCATGAATCACCTCCTCTAAGTAATTACAATTCGACACGCAGGACGCGTATGTAGAGTAGAGAGAGGATGGCTCCCACCACGATAATCAACAAGGCGATGGCGCTTCCATACCCAATCTGGTAGAACTGAAATGCCTGACGGTACTGGTAGATCGTCATAAGTTCAGTGTTAAGATTGCTGCCACCCGTCAAGACGAAGACCAATGTGAAATCGGACAATGTTGATAGTGTGATAAGGAGCAGGTCGGTCGCGATGGTGCCTCTGAGAAGTGGGAGCGTAATTTCCCGTAGACGTGCCCAGACACCTGCACCATCAATGGAGGCGGCCTCAAGGAGTTCATCAGGAATGCCTTCCAGCCCTGAAGCATAGAGCAACATAGAGAATGCCGTGCCCCGCCAGATATTGGCAAGAATGATCATGACCAGCGGGTATTCCTGTAACCAGGCGTGCTGTGGAGCAGCGATGGCGCTCATAATTGTATTCAGCAAGCCAGGAGCAAGGACACTCTGCGGACCTCCAGCCAGGAATGCGCTCCAGACGAAGCCCGCAACCACATCAGGGATGACCCACGCCACAACAATAATGGAGCCAAGGATCGCTTTAAAAATGCGGTTGCGCTTGCGCATGAGCAACGCCAGAAGGAGGCCCAACACCGCCTGCCCGATCAGTGCGGAAAAGACCAGGTACGTGAGCGAGACCCGAAAGGCATTGAAAAACTCACCATCACGCAGGATTTGCGCAAAATTTTGCAGGCCGACCCATTGTGGAGCGGCTGCTCCTGCACCTGTGAGAGACATATTCGTGAGGGAGATATAAAGAGACCAGAACGCCGGGCCAATCATAAATATCAGGGTTACCAGCAAGGCAGGAGCCATAAACAAAATACCGGTACGAACATGCCTACGCCTCTGTCTGCCGTGGTACACTGGAGTAATCTGCTTGCCAGTCTTGACCGGAGTCTCCAGCTGGATTTCCTTCTGCATACTATGCTTTCCTCCTTCTTCATTGATGAGGTAACAGTATATCGTGGTAGGATTGCGAGCCCCGCATCTGCCCTGTCAGCCATTCTGCAGGCTACCAGGTGGACGCAGGGCTCGCATCCTACCACGATTATACAATCATAACCACGCTACGTGTGTGTTTCGATATTGTTTTGACCGGCAATACCTGCTACAGACTGCGCGTAGGATGACATCGCATCCCCAGGCGATTGTCCCTGCATCACATGCTGCATAGCCGAGTCGATCTGCACCGAAATCTTCGGATAGACCGGGAATGCCGGACGGAATTGCGAGAAGGAGACCAGGCTGGTGAAGAAATCATTGCCCGGAAGGTTTTTATAAGCGGGCACATTCACGATATCCTTGCGTGGCGCGATTTGCGCGTAGGCCACATCATAGCTAGCCAGCAGGTCTGTGCTGTTGGCTGCTTTCAAGATCTGGAATGCCTGATCCTTATGCTGGGATTGCTGGCTAATGGAATAGGCCCAGCCACCAGAAAGGGTGACGTATTTTGGTGCATCGCCAAACTCCGTTGGCATTTTGGCCATTCCCATTGTCTGCTGCCATTGTGGCCACGGTGCCTGTCCCCCTGATGCCCAGTTGTGTGGCACCCACGAACCATCAATGTCTATAGCGAGCTTGCCTTGAGGGATCAATTGCTGCACGATTGTATTGGCTGCCTGGGTGCTCAAAGCGATATCACTGGTGGGACCGAGCAGGTTAGAAGGGTTGTATACTGTCTTGACGAAATTAAGCGCGTCCTGGAATCCTTTGCTGGATGTAACCCACTTCTTCGTGTTGTAGTTGTAGAGCGGATCCTTGGTTCCATAGAGGAGCATCTCGAAACCTTGCATGGTAGATGCTTCATCCATAGGAATGCCTGAATACAGGTTCATTGGGATGACGCCAGGAACTTTGGCTTTGATGGTTTTCGCCGCAGAGAGAATATCCGCCCAGCTATTCGGCTGCCAGTTGGTTGGGAGACCAGCTTTCTGGAAGATATTCTTGTTGTACCAGATAAGGCGCGTGTCGGTGCCATTCATAACTCCGTAGTTGTGCCCATTAAACGTCGTGATCTGCTGCATGCTGGGGAACCACTGCTGCTGGTAATCGGGCCAGGAACTCAGGTAGCTATCGAGTGGCGCAAGATAGCCTGCTGTCGCATCTGAGCCAATCAAAAAGCTGTCCTCGCGTATGAGATCTGGTGCAGTACTGGGTGAACGAAGCATAAGATCAATCTTTGTGTAGTAACCGCCTTCATCGGCGATAATTGGCTCCAACTTCAGTTTGATGTTCGGGTTGGTGCTTTGTATCTGTTGCTGAACTTTCGTCCACCACTGTTGCTCAGGGTAAGGAGGAGGTCCGAATTGCTGATAGGCCACCGTAATCGTGACCGGACCGTTGCCGCTCGGGGTCGTTCCACTACTGCCGCCACATGCCTGCAGCACGAGACCTAGCAGAAACAGAACGGAGACGAGGGAAAAAAGGTAGATCCGTCGGGACTGGTTGCGCATGTTGTCTCTCCTTCGATAGACAATAATTTGTATACGTGGCATTACCAATCAACGTCATTGTTTACTGCGGGCGTTGCCATACGTTGCCGAAGCTCTCCAGCAACTGATCAGAAAAGACTCAAACGCGGAAGTTGCTTACACCCCCTTTCAGCAATATATCACTATCGCCAGGTGTTCGTTACAAAGATTATGCGGTAGAAAATCGCTTTTGTCAATGTCTGCATGCTAGAGTTTATCCGCAAATCATAGGATGAAAATCTAAAAATGTGTCGGAAAATCTAAAAACTAGAGCAGTGCTTACTTGCGGATTAAGCGAAAATATGCTAAGCTTTTTCTAAGCTGTCACGTGCCTGTGTTCCTGGGGAGGGGACTGATTTGATACAAAAGTTAAGTAAAAAAGAGCGTACAAAAGTTTTTCATAGTCAACTTACCACCTACTTTCGCGAACATATTCTCGATGGGAGCCTGTCAGCAGGAACTCGTCTCCCAACTGATAGTGAGCTTGCCGCCGAATACCATCTCAGCCGCGATACCGTGCGCCAGGCTCTTGCGCTCCTTGTGGGCGAAGGCTTGATCGAACGGATACAAGGACGCGGCACCTTTGTTTGTCAGCCACCAATAAATAATAATCCAGCGACACCGGAACAGAAGCAGATCGGCTTGATTCTCAATTGTCTAGAGTCTACACATATGAACATGGATCTTCTGATTGGCGTGGAGCAAGCCGCAAAGTTGCATGGTTACAGTGTCAGCTTCAGCTACACTGAAGCGAATCAGGAACAGCAGGCACGAGATATTGCCCGCATGTATGCGAATCATGTGACAGGAATGATTATTTATCCGGTGGGTGATGCAACTTCCTCTGCCCCTATTCAGCCACTACAGGCGGCCCATGTCCCTCTTGTTTTTATTGATCGCTACTTACCAGATCTACAAACAGATTACGTCGGTATGGATAATAGGGGTGGTGGCTATCGAGCTACTGAACATCTACTCATTTTGGGTCACAGGCGCATCGGTTTCATATTTAAGCATGAGGAAACTCTGGGTACCTCTTCAGTTCGAGAGCGCTGGCAGGGGTACTGTGAAGCACTGCAGAAATACGGTATCCCCTACGATGAGTCTCTGGTAGTTGCCGATTTGAATCCTGGGCGGGCCAGTGTACAACAAAGCATACGCGAATTTTTGCAGCGCCCCGATCGGCCAGGCGCTATTTTTGCTGTCAACGATTACGTTGCCCTCGAAGTAATGCAGGCAGCAAGTGCCTTGCACCTGCGTGTTCCTGAAGACCTGGCTATTGTTGGCTTTGATGACGAGCGTTTCGCCGCTCATCTCCATCCGCCACTCACAACGATCAGGCAATCATTTCTCGATATAGGACTTCGTGCGGGAACATTACTGCTGAGCCGCATAGAGGGCATCACTGGTTCCCCGAAACATATCGAGCTACCAGCAAACCTGATTATTCGTGAGTCGTGCGGGGCGCAACTACATGTGAAGAGAACGCTCGCAGCGCACTAGCTGGCGTATATCTTCAACTTTCGACGATGATTGCAACATCAAATGATCCATTGTGCACGGTAACCGGCTTTTCTGGATGATTGGGAGCACTAGAAAATAAGAGCGGGCAGGAGAAGGAACCTTTCATTCTGTCCAGTCCCACGCTTTGAGTTGGAATATCACTCTGTACCGTCATGGTACAGCGAGCCTTTAGCTGTAATGAGAGATCCCACGACAGCATATCTTTCCCAAGCGCAATGTGCACATCTCCTCCATTGATGTCTTCTGCTAATGTGTAGGTTCCTGGACCCTGGTAGCCGTAAAAAACTAAGAAGACAGACATACCGGCGTGTTCGACATCAATGGTGAACTCGCGACGGCCATGACGTAATTTGGAAGTTGGTAAAGCTGCATACACTGTATAGCTTCCGCTGTTCCCACCGGAAAGTGTGAATTTGACCGTGCTTTCATTGTTTATTGTGGGTGTAATGCCTGTGCTGCTCACCGGTTGCGATACTGCTTTCGCTGCTGATGGTGTCCACACGCTGCCGCATCCAGCTAACGTGAACAATATTAGCAGACTGCTGAAAGCTAACCATTGAGAGCAGCGTGTGGACATGTTGTTCTTCCTCATCAGGAGGTTATTTCTGGGCGACTGAAGGCTCTCCCTCAATCTGGCCAACTACCACTGGCTCGCGGCTCTGCTGTTTAACGACCACAGGTGCCGTGGGTTTGCTGAAGCGCATGCGCAGAACACTGGTAAATCCTTCGATGAAAATATTACCTGACATCTTGGATGTGCCGACGCGGCGATCCATGAAGACAATAGGCGTCTCGACGATCCTGTAGCCCTTTTTGTAGACACGGTAAGCCATCTCTACCTGAAATGCATAACCCTGAGCCTGGATAGTATCCAGGTCGATATTCTCGAGCACTTCTCGTCGGTAACAACGGAAACCTGCTGTGCAGTCATGGACAGGGATACCCAGTATAATGCGAGTGTAAATATTGCCGCCGCCGCTGATAATACGGCGCATCAATTTCCAGTTGGGTGTGCTACCACCTTTGATATAGCGGGAGCCAATTACCAGGTCCGCGTTCTCAATGGCCTTCAAAAAATTTGGCAGATACTTTGGATCATGCGAGAAGTCCGCATCCATCTCGAAGGCTGCATCATAGCCCTTATCAATGGCATATTTGAAGCCTGCGATATAGGCAGTACCCAGGCCGAGCTTTCCTGCTCGATGCATGACTTTGACGCGTGAATCCTTCTCGCTCATCTCGTCAGCTAATTTCCCAGTACCATCTGGCGAGTTATCATCAACTATCAGTATATTTGTTTCGGGTGCATACGAGAATACACCTTCCAACAAGGGACGCAGATTCTCAAGTTCATTATACGTTGGGATAATAATCAATGTCTTCATACAATCTTTTCTCCAATGTTTGCCGATGTTGACGCTGATTCTAGACTTGATAGGCACTCTTTCATGGGCGATACTGTGTAATCTTCCCCTTGTAGCCCCTCCCTGCTTTTTCCTTGCTCGCTTGATACATCAACGCGCTGGATGGAACGGAACGTGAGCAAGGCGCACACACCAATGAACAGGCCAAACCAGAGCGTACAGAGACGAATAAGAAGTGTTGCTGCTCCTCCTATTGTTGCTGATCCAGATACAAGCAGGCGCGTAAGTCCTAACATACTGCCATCAGCTGTGCCCAGTCCTCCCGGTAGTCCTGAGGCGGAACCAATGAGTGATGAAACCGCCAGGATAAACATTGCTTTGATGAAAAGATCAAAGCTTGCTGCTACGCCAAGACCCGTATAGACGAAGTACATCGCTCCACATTCACCGGACCACGAGATCAGTCCAATGCAAATAGCGAGCAGCAATGGTCGCCATTGTAATAGTAGATAAGCACTCTCATAAAATGCACGAATCAAATGCGCAATCCGTGCCACTCCTGGCAACCGCTCAGTACGACTCAAGAGCCCAAGTGCCAGCGAACGGTTTTGAATAAGTATAATACCTGCGAGGCCAGAAATCAGGAGAATGAGTAATAATTCCCATCCAAAACGATAGAGGACTAGCCCGGTTGTCGCCAGTCCTATCATTGCTATACCGTCGGTCAGTCGTTCGCAGACGATAATCGGTGAGGTGCGGCTTACGGCTGCACCTGTTGTGCGTTTCAACTGGTAGGATTTTAGCAGTTCCCCCACTTTCCCAGGAGTGATTGCCATGGAGAGGCCAGAAAGGAAGATGAGCAGGCTTTTACCCGGCCTGATGTCGATCTTTAAGCGACGTAAATAGTAGTGCCATTTGACAAAACGCCAGCCGTAATTGAAAAGTGTGAGCCCCAGGATCAATGGCAGGTAATACCAGCGGAAGTGGGCCAGCGCTACTGCCATGTGCGGCACATCTCCGTAGAGCGCGATGGCCGTCATAACGACAAATGCCAGCACCAGCGAGAGTACTATTCCTCTGCGCATCTTCTGTGTAAGCAACAACAAACTCCAATTACTTAGGTAGTGCGTAGAGCACTATCATAATAAGTATGACACACAAAATAACGGTTCCGAGCATGTGACGGTCACGTAATAGTACTTCTTCAGGGCTTCCTCCCTCCATGCGCATATAGACAAGATAGAGGTAACGAAACATGCCATAAAGCACCAGGGGGATGGTGATGGCGAGCAGATGATGATTGCCTATGGTCCCCTGTATGGTGTACAGGCTGTAAGACATTATTGTGCCGGTTACCGCAATGGTAATCATCTGATCAAGCATAGGGATGCTATACTCTTTCAGAATCTGTCGGTGCTGGCTGGCCTGTTCTTGCAATAATATAATCTCATGCCGCCGCTTACTCAATGCCAGGAAGAGCGAGAGGAAGCAGGTGACGACGTAGAGCCAGGGTGAGATGTAGACGGGAACGACTACCGTGCCTGCTACAATACGTAGCACGAACCCGCTGGCAATGATAAAAACGTCGATCAGTACAACATGCTTGAGGCGTAGACCATACAGTACCATCAGTACCAGGTATGCCACGACACTAAGCGCAAAGAGGATATTAGCACCTCCAAAGGAGGCGAAGATATCTTGCTCTGGCCGGATGGGTATCAAGAAAACCAGTCCCGTTGTCAGCCCTGTGAGCGCGATAAGTACTCCCATCGCAACTATAGCCCATGAGACCGCAAGTCTGCCTGAAGCCAGCGGACGATGACACTTCACCGGGTGTTGCCGGTCTTTTTCCAGGTCAAGCAGATCATTCAGTAAGTAGATGCTACTGGATGCCAGGCAAAACGTGACAAACGCCAGTACTGTACGTGTAAACGACGGTACGTTAAGGAGATGTTGTGAGAAGATAAGGCCGATGAATACCGCAAAATTCTTTGTCCACTGACGCGGACGCATCGCGGTGAGTAGCGCTTGTAGCCGTTCCCGGGTTCCCATTTGTTGGATCGTGGTTCCATTTACGGCTGGACTTGCTGAATTCTCCAATACCTGCTCATCTTGCTTTGTTATTGCTTTCTCCAAGAAAACTCTGTCCCTTCAAAGTATAGAAAAGTCCGTACTGCCTTTTGGAACGATTTGTTATGAAAGGGGGTAACACGTCTCTCAATATTCTTATCAGTCAGGTATTGCGCCTGAATGAGGACTAAAATAGCTCACTGCGAGGCTGCTACAACCTTGAAGTTGAACAGACATACGGGGACAAAGAAACGCACCGTAGATAGTTTACGATGTGTACTGTCCCTATCATGTTACCTTATTTGCGCCGTTGCAGAACTTAATAAATGCGGCGCTTCAGATCATCCAGGCTGTGGATAGTGATTCTGTGCTTATCGGTGCTGATGAAGCCTTTATCCATGAAGTAGCCCATGACTTTGTTGACGCTCTCACGTGATGCACCAACCATAGATGCAAGCTCTTGTTGTGTCAAACGCACATCGATGCGTGTACCTTCGCCAACCCTCGTTCCATGCGTCTCGGCCAGTTCCAACAACTTTTTCGCCACACGCCCATACACGTCCAGGAAGATCAGATCCTCAACCTGCTGATCGGTGGTACGCAGTCGCTTTACCAGCACTTCCAGTACCTGCAAGGCGATCTTGGGATTCTTCATGATCACGTTATGGAAGTCGCTGCGCTGTATCGCATAGCACTCAACGTTCTCCAAGGCGATGGCATCGGTGGAGCGTGGCAGCCCATCGAGCAGCGCGAATTCACCAAAGTATTCTCCCTTGCCGAAGACAACGAGCGAGATCTCCTGCCCATCAGGGCTGATCAGGCAGATTTTAACTTTTCCCTCTTTAATAATATAGAGGACCTGCCCGGGATCGTCGCGATGAAAAATAACCTCGCCCGAACGGAAGCGGCGCTTCTTTGCTACGGTCACCAGATCGCGAATCTCATCATCGCTCAGACTGGAGAAGAGGTATACCTGCTTGAGATAACTAAATTCGTTATCAGCTTCCATATGACATTTCCTTTTCCTGATAACTAAACGCTCTTGCATTTGTGTTGCCATGATAGCATAACCGTTCTCGACACGCAATTGTTGATGCTGAAATTCAAGATTTTCCCGTCACTTAAGCAAGTGGCGGAACTTGATTTATTGTTCCACATTGGTTACTCTTGATCCGAAAGGGAAGTTCTTATCAACCTATAACTCCTGAGGAGGATACTACACTATGACAGTGGCACAAACAAATCCATCTCCTACTTCTACCGATCAGACCGCGCGACAATGGAGTTACGCCAGCGGTACGAGCGATACTCCGCTGCTTGGTCTAACCATTGGCGACATGTTCGATCAGACCGTTGAGAAGTACCCCGACAATGCGGCCCTTATTTCGCGTCATCAAAATATACGTTTTACGTATCGTGAATTGCAGGCCGAGATCAACCAGTGCGCAAAAGGTCTGATGCAGCTTGGTTTCAAGAAGGGAGAGCGCATTGGCATCTGGTCGCCCAATCGCTCCGAATGGTGTATCACCCAGTTCGCAACCAGCAAAATCGGAGTGATCCTGGTCAATATCAATCCGTCCTACCGTCTGAACGAACTGGAATATGTCCTGAATCAATCGGGATGTAGCGGCGTTATTATCGCCCCTGCGTTCAAAACCTCCAACTATACCGAGATGCTCACGACCCTGGCGCCAGAACTACAGCAATGTGAACCCGGCAAACTGCAATCCGCCAGAGTCCCCGCTCTTACCACTGTCATTCGTATGGGACCTGACAAAGTACCTGGCATGTTCAGTTGGGACGAATTGATGACGATGGGTACGCCGATCAGCGATGAGCAGCTACGTGAGCAACAACGCCAGCAGGAATTCGACGATCCCATCAATATCCAGTATACCAGTGGCACAACGGGCTTCCCTAAAGGTGCCACGCTCAGCCACCACAATATCCTTAACAACGGCTATTTTGTAGCCCACCTGCAAAATTTCACGCACAAAGACAGACTGTGCATCCCTGTACCCCTTTATCATTGCTTTGGTATGGTTATGGCAAATCTGGGTTGTATCACGCACGGTGCTACTATGGTCTCTCCCAGCGAAGGCTTTGAGCCGCTGGCCGTGTTAGAAGCCGTGCAGGAAGAGAAATGCACGGCCCTCTACGGCGTCCCAACCATGTTCATTGCCGAACTCGGCCATCCCGACTTCGACAAATTCGACCTGACCAGCCTGCGTACAGGGGTCATGGCCGGAGCGCCCTGTCCCTCCGAAGTCATGAAAAAGGTCATCAGCTTAATGCACATGAGTGAAGTCGAAATCTGTTACGGTATGACCGAGACCAGCCCCGTCTCCACGCAAACCCGTATCGACGCCCCGCTCGACAAACGTGTCGGCACCGTCGGTCTGGTCTCCCCGCATCTTGAGATCAAAATCGTCGATCCTACCACCGAAAAGGTCGTTCCCATCGGCACTCCCGGCGAACTCTGCACCCGTGGTTATAGCGTCATGATTGGCTATTGGAACAACGCCGAAGCCACCGCAACCGCAATTGACAGCTCCCACTGGATGCATACTGGAGACCTGGCAACCATGGACGCCGAAGGCTATGTCAACATCGTTGGACGCATCAAAGACATGATCATCCGCGGTGGCGAAAACATCTACCCACGCGAAATTGAAGAATTCCTCTACACCCATCCCAAGATCAGCGATCTTCAGGTCATTGGCGTTCCCGATCCCAAATATGGCGAAGAGATCGTCGCCTGGGTCAAACTCAAACCCGGCGTACAGGCTACCCCTGAAGAAATACAGGATTTCTGCAAAGGCCAGATCGCTCACTACAAAGTCCCGCGCCACATCATCTTCGTGGACAGTTTCCCGATGACCGTCACGGGCAAGATCCAGAAGTATCTCATGCGTCAACAAACCGTCCAGGAACTGGGCCTGCAAGACGCGGCCTCCATCGAGACCGCGTAATCTATGGGTGTCCCAATTGAGTAGCTTTCAGCCATCCAACCAGGCGCTACTCAATTGGCCTCTCTACCGACTACATTCCTTACTCTAAGGTGGATTACAATAAAGTGATATAATGTGGCCTGGTTGCTAGTTTCCGTAACCAAGTTGGAGCGCTTTTTCATAACAATTTTGTGCCTCCTTTGATCTTCTAAGTTTTTCAAGAGCAAGGCCTTTGTTGTAATAGGCAATGGCATAGTTGGGATCGAGGTGGATGGCCTGGTCGACGGCGGCAAGGGCCTCGTCGTACCGCTTGAGCTTACGGAGCATAAAGCCTTTGTTGTAGTAAGTCGCCGCGTTGTTGGAATTAGGACGGGAGACTTGACTAACGTTTAAGGGAACCGCACCAGGTTTTTTGTAAGGTAGGCCTGTTTCCTCTATTTTGGCTATAGGGGGTGGGGAAATCTGGGTTCTAGTTGATTGGAGCCCGGTATGCCGATCTGTTTGGATAATCAGGTTTTCTTCCTTGCTAGATGCTGAGATCCTTCTGATAAAATTTGCCAGGTTCTGTATTCCTGCATCAAAATAATCTGCATAAAATGCTATACCTTCCATACGTCTAATATCCTGAATGTTTGCTGGTAATTCAGTTGGAAGGGGCAGGTGAATTCCGTCAACAAGAATTGGTATTATGGGTTTTTTCAAATCTAATGCAAGGGCTATCTCGCGGCGTACCCAGTCCTTTTCTTCGTGGATTCGTTCCTGTATGAATGTATATTCTGTTATTATTACCAGTACGATATCACTTTCGCGTAGATGACGCGAGATGCTTTGCTCAAAATCAGTTTCGTCGATTCCTGTCATATCAACAAATATATCAGCTTCAATCTGTGCTTTTAGCTTTTCTGCTAAAAGTGTAGTAAAAGACCAGCTTTTACGTCGATAACTGATAAATAATTTCATTAGATTACCTCCTTTGTCCAGGTATGTAATGTTTATTATTTATCTGGAGTTTTCTGTTTTAATTTCACCTTTTTGCTTTTGTGGGCTTCCCACTTTTTCACAGGATATATTGTGTTCCCAATTTTCTCAGCTATAAAGTGTACCATAATCAGGAACGCTTGACAAATTAATCACCAGGAGCTTCTAATACACTTTAGATTGACTGATGCGGTGCAATCTGTAAGCATCCAGATTGAGTAGGGCGGTTCACAAGTCGCCTGTTCCTCGCCCGTAGGGGTCGGCCTTGCGCCCACCCGCGAACCTGTTCACACCCCAGGAGCCCTCCTGTGGGTTCGCGGGTGGGCGCAAGGCCGACCCCTACGGCACTTTTGAGTAACCCTGTGGATTGGGTAGGACCGTTGGCGTGGACGAGCGCTGTATGCTATAATATCTGAGTAAAGAGGTCGGAATTAGTTCTTTTATCTCTATAGTTCAATCTAAAACAAGGAGAGCGGCACCCGGAGCGTTATTTTCGATGCCGCACGTGAGGATAGGAAACATGGCGGAAACGATTACTGCCGACATGGTTATTCATGAGGTCGTGACGAAATATCCGGCAACCGTTAAGGTCTTCCATGGCCATGGTTTGCCGTGTACGGCTTGCGCGGTTGGCTCGCGCGAAAGTGTGGCGGGTGGGGCCCGTACCCATCGTTTTACTCCCGAGAAACTCGATCTGCTGCTGAAAGATCTGAATGCGTCGATCAATGGTCAGCCGATCTCGGTTGCTCCCAAGAAGGCACCCGTCGGACGTGGTATCCCTCTCTCAATGGCGCCCGCTGCTGAAGATCGCAAGATCAAGCAGGTTATCGCCATCATGAGCGGAAAGGGCGGCGTCGGTAAATCGCTGGTCACAGGACTGCTGGCCGTGTCGTTGCGCCGACAGGGATTGCGCGTCGGTATCCTGGACGGTGATATCACCGGTCCCAGCATCGCTCGTATGTTCGGCACACGCGGACAACCCACCAAATCTGCCAGCGGTGGCATCGATCCCCTGACCAGCAAAGGTGGCATCAAGGTCATGTCCATGAACATGTTCCTTGAGAGCGAGAGCGATCCCGTTGTCTGGCGCGGCCCGATGATCTCTAGCGCTATCAAGCAGTTCTACAGCGACGTTGATTGGGGACAGCTTGATTACCTGCTCGTAGACCTGCCTCCTGGGACGTCCGATGCTCCGATGACTGTGCTGCAATCGCTTCCGGTCGATGGTATCATTATCGTCTCTTCACCGCAGATGCTCGCCACTATGGTCGTCATGAAGTGCATCAACATGGTCCGTCAGCTCAAGGGCGTCATCGTCGGAGTCGTCGAGAACATGGCTTACTTCCAGACTCCCAACGAAGAGCGCTACGAGATCTTTGGCCCCAGCAATGGTACCGAACTGGTAGCTATGACAGGGGCACCTCTCCTCGGTAACCTGCCCATCGATCCCGCCCTCGCAGCCCTGTGCGACGCAGGTCGTGTTGAAGAGTACTATGCCGAAGCCTACGAGGAACTGGCCTCTAATTTTGTCAGTACTCTGAAGATCAGGCGCTAGCAAAAATCTCTTGTAAGACATTTTCTTCCCGGTAGAAACCAGCATACGTTGATCTCTACCGGGACAAATTTGATGTATCTATGCCTGAATTACCTGAAGTGGAATATACTGCGCGTCAATTGCGCGCTACTATCATAGGTGCGATCATCAGCAAGACGCATGTCTACTGGGAACGCACCATTGGCCATCCCGATCTGGCTGATTTTCTGCTGGAGATCAGCGAACGACATATCGAGGATGTACGAAGACGTGGCAAATTTTTGTTGCTCGACCTGAGTGGGAATCTCTTTCTCTCTATCCATCGACGCATGACCGGGAACTTCTTGCTGCTTCCTCCCGGCTGGCGTATCGATACCAGCTTACGCGCAGGGGATCCCGCTGCCTGGAATACCCGCGGCCCTACCTTCCTGCTGGAAACTCTCACAGGAAATTCTTATAGTCATGAGCTGCAGTATTGCCGCGTCTGCTTCGATTTTACCGATGGGCGTCGCCTGCTCTTTACCGATCCACGCAAATTTGGCCGCATCGAACTCTGGTCCCGCGATCGCGAGGCAGAAGCCTTAAAAGGTCTGGGACCCGAGCCACTTAGTCCTGAATTTACTGTGGAGCACCTGGCAGAAGCTCTGTCTCGGCGCCGAACCGGTATTAAACAGACTTTGCTGGATCAAACGATAGTCGCGGGGATGGGCAATATCTATGCGGACGAAGCGCTTTTCTATGCACATATTCACCCGTTACGCCGTAGCGACTCTCTTAAACCTGATGAAATCCAGTTCCTCCATGCAGGTATCATCTCTGTACTCGCGCTGGCTATTGAACATGGTGGAACTTCCTTCAATGACTACCGTGATCTGTGGGGCGAGACGGGTGACAATTATAATCATGTACATGTGTATAAACAAGAGGGCAGGCCATGCCACCGCTGTGGTACCGCAATTGAGCGTATGGTCATAGCCCAACGCAGCGCCCACTTCTGTCCCGGCTGTCAAATGCTTATTGGGGAGTGAAAAACGCCTGTGAGCATTGTACCGTCGTTCCCCCAGTTGTGAAGGAGATATCAATAGTTGCCGGAACTCCTCGTGGCTGCCGTCCCTGCAATGGGAGGGTGAAGCTGACCATACCACCTTTATCGCTCTTTGGCTGCTGATCAAGCGTCACATCACCTCCGTGGAAATGGGCAACCGCCACCGCGGTTGCTCCTCCCACTCCCATCACATCTTTTGTCAGCCTGGCAAGAACATTGATCGTACTGAACGCGTTCGGCGCATTATTCGATGTCCATGCTCCACAGCGATACGCTGGGACCGTTGGCAGTGGGGCGCTCTGCCCCTGAAATGACTGATTGATGGTCACTGTCTGTTGTGGCTTGATCTGATTCGCGGTTGGCCCACATGCAACGACGAGCAGTAGCGAACTCAGCAGTCCAATGCTACAGATCAAACGATGAGTCTTTTTCATAAAAACAACTTCTCGTATCTATCCCCTAGAGATAGGTACAGTATAGTATCTGCCCTATCTCTTTGTCTAGCTCTATAGATTTTCTGATTTTCAGGAGGAATAATGTCCTATATCAGGAACTATCCTGGGAAAAACCGCACATTTTCCACAAATTCATGTACTTTTTCTCTAAACTTTTGTAATAGTCATCTTTTTATGCTGCAAGTCTTACTATCAAATAAGACTTGACTAGCAACCGTTTTATTTTGTATTATAGTATTGAAGCTACATTTCTTTACACCAGGCTAATACTCGACTTTTTTTATCATATACCCCGGCTTTCTTTTCTGGTCCATGGGTTTTTTACTGCTCTTACGCTATCGGATATGTCATGAACCCCGGCCTGGAGGCACGGGGCTTGCAGATGGGTTGAGTTCTGACCGACATCTCGCGAGTCTGAGACATGACCAGACTCAGCCAGGGCAGATTGTCTGGATACAATCAGACAAGCCATCGGGCTACCTTCTCGGCGAAATAGGTACCAGGGGGTGCGAGGCCAGTCCCTTGCTCTACGGTGCAGCATTAAACAGGTCGAGCGGGTTAAGCCAGTGTGCTGCATGTCAAACCGTCTCCTAAGTTTGTCGAGGCCAACTTTACCTACAAGGGGAAACCTGAGTAGTGTGGGTTTGAGCGTTCCCACACAAAAACGCTCCCCCGCAAGGGGATGATCAGGCGTCAAGCGGAGCCGAGCGTCCGCCCTTTCATTCCTCCCCGGCATGAATGCACGGGGCTTCCTGAAAGGAAATCATGTGACAAAAAGTAGTCTCTTTGCTATCACCTGTCGCTGGCATCTTGTTTGATACCCCTTAATCATGTATAATGAGCACCATAGCAGTAAAAGCACTTTTCCTCATGCCATAGTAAACGGGAGTAGTGCATAGAGTAAAATGCTATTCCTTAGAAAAAGGTGACTCACTAACAGCAGGGAAAATGAACACGTCTTTGTTGGTAGCGGATTTACCCACTCTTGTACCTGAAAATGAGCATAAGGCAGCAAACTATGGATGAGTTTATAGAACTGTTGGCTTGCTGATTGGTCAGGACTGTGTTAGACTAAGATTGGTCACAGGCATTCAGATGAGAAAGATGCTATAGTCGTTCTTTGAGGTGTGTATCTTTGTGAATCACGAAGCTGATGGGCAATTTGAGCTTCTACACCAATTGCTCGGTACTGGACAATTTGGAGACACGGAAAAACACAGGGAGCAGTGGGGGCAGACCGCTGAGCAAGATGATGCAGCAGCACTTGCCGGGAGCTTGTCGCAAGAGACACAAAATGTTGCTAAAAGTGATTTGTCATCTGTAGTTGAGACACGTCCCGATAGTGGGCGTGAACAACGCAAGGGCTCCCCTGAAGTCATTTTTGGTGAAGCAAAAGAGACTGCACAGATTATCGCAATGGCCCAGGGGTTGCTGGCTGGTTCAGGACGTGCGATCATTAGCCGTATGCCTCCTGCATCAGTCACGCCAGTTCGAGAGGCGTTTCACACATACACTGTTCGCATGCGTGAGGCGGCTCGTGCAATGGTTATCTACATCCCTGATTATGTGCGTAGAAGTACGGGTGGGCATGTCGGGGTGATTAGCGCCGGTACTTCTGACATTCCGGTCGCAGAGGAAGCGGCTCTCATCGCGGAAGAGATGGGATGCCGGGTCTCCTGCATCTATGATGTGGGCGTTGCAGGATTGCATCGCTTAATGACTCCGTTACGCAATCTACTTTTTAACGAGGTCGATGCAATCATAGTCGCAGCTGGAATGGACGGTGCCTTACCTTCAGTCGTTGCAGGGCTGGTTCCAGTCCCTGTAATTGGGTTACCAACGTCGATAGGCTATGGACTGGGTGGCAAAGGGGTTGCCGCATTGCTTTCGATGTTGCAAACGTGTGCGCCAGGTCTCTCTGTGGTCAATATCGATAACGGCGTTGGCGCAGGTATTACGGCAGCGCTGATCGCTAATCGGGTGGCGCAGGCGCGCGAACATCAGTCGCAGTAGGGAAGCAGCGAGATGTTCTGATTAGAATGTCTCTCCGCTTTGTATGTTGGGCAAATGTGGGTGTACGAGTTTAAGAGAGGCGGGACTTTCTATGGCTAATAATAAACGCGGACCTGAACCGGGGTCGCAAAAGGCAAAACATGGCGGACAGGCTGTACGCGAGAAGTACGGCCCGGAATTCTACTCGAAGATCGGTAAGAAGGGTGGTGAAACGGTAAAAGAGAAACGTGGACCACAATTCTATGCTGAAATTGGAAAGAAGGGCGGCGAATCGACGAAACGTCAGCAGGGCTCGGAGTTCTACTCAAAGATCGGGAAAAAAGGCGGTGAGCGTGGACGAACCGTCCCTGAAAGTAAAGAGTAGTTGAAAAAGCAGGACAATGGATGTTAAAGCCATTGTCCTGCTTTGTTATCATGCTGACAGCAGTACATCAAAGCTTATACAGATTACGTATCTGCGTAAATTAGCGTTCATAACGTTTTAAAAATGGCGGTACATCAATATTGTCTTCGCCCTGGTCTGCCTCTTGAGACTTTTTTGCCGCTTCCTGTCGCTCCTGTCGCCGACCCATGTTCCGAATACCACGCAGGTCATTCAGGCTGCGCTGTTGCCTTCCTGGTGGTACCACAGGACGAATGGGCGGTGGTAATCGCGTCGGTGGAGGCGTCACCGGTGCCTGCGCGTTCCTTCCTGCTGTCCCTGTCAGGCGTATCTGCGCAGGCGGCTGTGCTTGCTCTACATGCACTGCTGGTATGTGCATGGTATGCAGTTCTTCCATACCCGCTGCAATCAAGGTCACACGAATAGTGTCGCTCAGGCTGGGATCGATGACTGCGCCAAACGTGATATCTGCGGCGTTGTCGATTGCCTCGCCAATACGTTCCGCGATCTCGTTGATTTCGAATAGCGTCATATCATCGCCACCGCTGATGTTAAAGAGAACGCGCCTGGCTCCACGGATGGTTACATTGAGAAAACCGCCCGCTATGGCTTCTTCTGCCGCTCGTTGCGCTCGATTGCGCCCTGTCCCCTGCCCAATACTCATGAGGGCGGTTCCTGCTTCTCGCAAGACGCTGCGCACATCGGCAAAGTCGACGTTAATCATCCCCGGTACGTTGATGACCTCGGCGATACCCTGCACACCCTGTCGTAATACGTCATCGGCAATCTTAAAGGCGTCTGACAGGTTACGATCTCGGGCGACGGTCGATAGCAGGCGGTCATTTGGTACGGTGATCAGTGCATCGATCTCTGTTGCCAGTTCTGCCAATCCTTGCTCTGCTACGCGGCGGCGGCGCGAACCTTCAAAGCTAAATGGCAGTGTGACAATACCGACGGTGAGCGCCCCCAGTTTTTTGGCGATCGAGGCGACCACTGGAGCTGCGCCTGTACCTGTTCCTCCTCCCATGCCTGCTGCGATAAAGACCAGATCCGCATCCCCTAGCGCTGCTCGGATCTCGGCGGTGCTTTCGGTCGCGGCACGCATACCGACAGCTGAATTGCCCCCGGCTCCCAATCCTTTGGTATGGTGTTGTCCCAGGCAGATACGATGGGGGGCACCCGAGAGCGCGAGTACCTGGGCATCGGTGTTCATGGCGACGAAACGCACCCCGCGCACCCTGGTGGCTATCATACGGTTAATCGCGTTCATCCCGCCTCCACCAACACCTGCGACGACGATGTCAACGTGATGCTGTGCCTCGGTCAGCTCATCGATCACTGACGGCGACAAAGAAACGTTTCTGGCTGCGTCGTCTGCCGTATCACGCTGATCCCAGACGGTCCGTGCTCGCTCCTCTTCTGTCCGTATCTCCTCTCCTTCTACCTCGTGTCGGAGTATCGCCCACTGATCCGCTTGTTCTTCGTACTCGTCTGGTCTGGCCTTCGTCTTTTCTACCCATTGCTCTGGGGTGGTGTCTTGTTTGTATGCATCATTGGACATTGGCTGTTGCATGCGCCCCCCCGTTCTATAAAAGCTTCTCCATTCGCATTGTAACAAGAGTGTCAAGCCTATGCTCTCTGCCTGGTTTCGTAGAGGCATGCCTTGCGTGTGCCGAGTGGCTTGCCACGCGTGGATGCGTGTGCCGATGCCTTGTGTAGGTGTGAGCTGGATCGCTCAAGAGATAGGGAGAGTCATTGCAAATTTGGTAGAAATATCCTAAAAATAATATAGGACATTTCTACCAAAACTGTATGGAAGAGAGAAGTCTTACTTAGGAGAGAGATTTGCTTTCCTTTGCAGCTTTCTTCTCTTTCTGGGCTTCTTTCTTCTGCTTGTTCGATTTGGGTGCTGCCTTCTGCACCTTTTTCTGTTCCTTGTTTGCCATGAAAATCTCCTCCAGATCACTGTGAATAGATTGGCCTTAAAGACCTTCGCCCATGAATACTGCTATTGTACCAAATTATTTGCGAAATGTCCTTGCCTATGCGCCTCTCATGGCCGATTATACTGTCCCTGCAAACTTTTCTCCTCGTATGTTGCCAGTGCATGTGTAATCATACGGAGGACGTTCCCAATATCCATTGGCTTACGTAGCTGATAGACACCTCGTCGTTCTAGTTCGGCAACTGGTAAAGTGGCGCTCATCATAATAGCTGGCAACTCCCGTGTCTCCTCTTGCTCTTGCAGTCGATCATATAACTCCAGGCCATTGATGCCCGGCAATCGGTAATCAAGTAGGAACAGACAGGGATGAACTTCAGGGGCCTTTTCCAGTGCAACTTTCCCGTTGTCGATCACTGTTGTCTGGTACGGCGTTTCTTCTTCAATAAGTTGTTGTAAAAACCGGGCGATATCCGCATCATCTTCGACTATTAAGATAGTTGTATTCCGTGGGCTTTGTGCCGCCGGTGGAATAAACTCCTGTGCCATGAAATGCTCCTTCACAGTTGACTGAAATGCAAGTAAGTGACGCTATACGTTAATGTAACGGATAGCAAGCAGGATCGGTGACGTGTAAGCAGAGCAATTTTATGTACGGTTTATACACATCCTGATAAAGATCCTGTTGACTATGTCCGCTGATCTATCAACCTGACGCCTATATACATCTTGTGGCTGCGCATTCATAAATGCTATTGTCTGCTACTATCGCTCTGGAGGAAGCTCCGTCCATTTCAACTGACTCTCGGCTGGCTTGAATGCCGCGAAGGCGTCTAAGAGTTCTCCTGGAGTGTCCTTATAGATCAGGAGCTGTGTGTGAAATGAACTGATAAAGCCTTCCGTTGTGGCGTGGGTGACAAGTGCCAGCAATGGCGTAAAGTAGCCCGCGGTATTGAGTAATCCAATCGGCTTTGTGTGAATACCAATCTGTGCCCACGTGGTAATCTCGAAAAGCTCATCGAAGGTGCCATAGCCACCGGGTAGCGCAATAAAGCCATCAGCCAGATCCGCCATCAGTGCCTTGCGCTCATGCATACTCCCAACTTCATGCAACTCTGTAAGGTTAGCGTGCGCTACCTCGCGCACAAATAAGCCCTTAGGGAGCACTCCAATCACCTCCCCACCTCTTGCCAATACTTCGTCAGCAATGATACCCATCAACCCCACGCTTGCTCCCCCATACACAATTCCCAGTCCATGTTCGACCAGTTCCTGTCCCAATAGACAGGCTGCCTGCTGATACTCAGGGCGGATCCCTGAGTTCGATCCTGCAAAAACACAGATGCGACGCATACTATTTCCCTTTCTACATGTGTCTTTAACCTACTAATAGTATATCTGCTAATCTGTCTTATTGCCATATGAAGTCCCCGTAGAGGCATGCCTTGCGTGTGCCGGGTGGATGGCAAGTAATCCCGTTGAGTGTCAGGGACTTCCTCGCGAGCCACCCGGCACACGCAAGGCATGCCTCTACGGGGATAGCTCGGTACCTGAGTACTAGGGTCTTTCTCCGGTTGCTGTACAGAGGAAATACACTCCATAAAAGTCCGTCAAGAGCATCTCTCGCACCATCTGCTCATAGAGTTGATTAACTTCTTCTTGTATGGTAACCCCTTGAGAAATCAGGTACGGTTGTAGCAGTTTGAACGCAACCTTCCAATCCTGGTAGAAACCGTAGTGAAATTCAGTCCCGTGAGAATATTCCAGAGCATGGGCTGTGAGCTGTACGTTTTGATAACCTGCTTCCCGTAAGAAACGACAGAGCATTGGAGTGCTCCCAAGCATCCTTCCTGTTGGTAAGATCGTGTGCCCTGCACGTTGTACCGACTGAATCAACATATCCCACAACTTCTCTAATGCAGGACTTGTGGTGGCACCAGCCTCGGTTTCTGTAAAACGGATGATGCCACCTGCCCGGGTAATCCGTTTGCATTCTTGAAGGAGAGTGGGCCAGGCAGTGACAGGCATAAATCCCTGGAGTAAACGGGCGTTGACCAGGTCAAACGAGTGATCGGGAAAATCGAGCGGTCGTGTCGCATCCATCACCAGGAAACGAGCGTTGTCTAATTTCTGGACACAGACCTGGGCATTCGCATACGCAATCATTGTTTCGCTGATATCAATGCCGACTGCCTCGATTTCAGGGTGAGCAAATGCAACCTCTTGAATCCAACCACCAGGTCCACAGGCAATATCCAGGACGCGATTCACTCCAGAGAGGTCAGAGAGTTCGGCGAAGAGTCCTCCCATTCCTCTGGTGTAAAGGCGATCCTGATCAAGCAGACGGGCCATTTCCGCACCACTTTCGGTATCGATAAAATAGGTATTCTCGTTCTTAGGGAATTCGGCAGATGTTGACATGGATTACCCTCTTTTCTTATCTCTTCACGTCTTCTCATTCACAAGATGACGTAAAAGTTCTTCTTCTAACTCGCGCCAGATATGTTGCTCTGCCTGCGCAGGACTCATCGGTTCCTGGTTCCTGGTAGCACGCGTGAGCATCTCAGTGAACCGTTGTCGAAATTCAGAAAGCAAGAGGAGCTGCTCTTCGGTAGGTGGAAGGAATCCCAGGAAAATCTTCCCCGGTGGATAGAAATCTTCCGATTCAAAAGCTAGTGAAAGGACGTCGGCGTAGTACGCGACGAGCTGTGAACGAGCAGGGACAAAATACTCGAGTTGAGTGCTCACAACAAGAAAGCATCCTGCAGTTTCATTGGAACGGATGATAGGAGCAGCGGCAGCACTCGCGCCAAAATCACCATGAACGCTAGGAAGCAGGCTCGTCTGTTTGCGCAGATCTTGCTTTACAACCAGGTGCATGTTAGTGACGGCATAGCCGCTGAGCGATTCAGATCCTCGTAGGACTCCTTGCTGCTCTAAATTCTCTCTCCACGGTGGTATTCCGCGACCTTGCACTTCGCGTAAAGAACGTACCTTTCCCTCAAAGGAAGGTGGCATACAGCAGGTAATCAAGGCTGCCATCCCCAGTCGATGCGGATCAAGCTGCTTGAGTACCTGTTGCAAGATGAGATCACAGATTGACCAGGCACGTAGTCCTTTAGGAATTGAGTTACTGGTGCGGAATGCTTGTGCATAGAAGGCGGAAGGAATCTCCATGGGCTCTGCATCTGCAGGATTCGTTTCGAGGTTGATAGAGAAATTGGGAAACTCTTGCTCAATCAGGTGAAGGAGGTATTCAGGTTCTTCAGGAAGGACCGTCAACAAAGCGCGCAAATTCTGTGGACGTGGGGTGGATTCGCCACTTGCCCAACGGATGAGGGTGATCGGTTGTACCCCTAATGCTGTGGCAATCCTCCGTCGCTCCTGGCCATTGCTGCTATAGCACTCCAGCAGTTTTCGCCACGTTGCAGGCTTTTCCATGTTGTATACCTGAAAAACAAAAATAACTTTCTTGAATATTTATGTACATCATAGCTCACTACTATGATGCTGTCAACAATGAGAAGAACCTTCAGAGGCACTCGCGTGAATCCGTAGTGGCAGGCCTTGCGTCTGCCGGGTGAGCAGCTCAGACTCGCGAGAAGTGTGAAAATCCCTTATGTCTCTCCTTGTTGTACAATACAGAATAAGACAGACAAATCTTATCTCATCTTATAGTAGGAGTACAATGGAAGCACTTATATTCGATTTTGACGGTCTTATCCTTGACACCGAAGTATCGGAACTACAGGCCTGGCGTGAAATCTATGCTGAGTACAATGCCGAATTACCCTTAGAGAAGTGGGCTGCCTGCATCGGAAGTGGCAGCGATGCGTTCGATGTCTATGGCTATCTGGAATCCCAGGCAGACCATCCTGTAGAGCGTGAAGAGGTCGCTACCCGTCGCCGCAAACGCCGCATGGAACTGCTCGCAGCCGAGGTTCTTCTCCCCGGTATCGAAGACTATCTCCATACAGCAAAGCGCCTCGGCCTGAAAATCGGCCTGGCCTCAAGTTCGTCTCGCGCCTGGGTACACGGTCACCTGTCACGCCTTGGCATTATAGAGCACTTTGATTATATTAAATGTGGTGATGAAGTAACTCATACAAAGCCCGACCCCGAACTCTACCTGAGCGTTCTCTCCGGACTCAATGCACATGCCAGACAATCTATCGCATTGGAAGATTCCCCCAATGGCGTCCTGGCCGCGCAACGGGCAGGCATCTTCTGCGTCGCCGTTCCCAATCCGGTCACCAATCTGCTCGCCCTGGACCATGCCGACCTGCGCCTGAACTCTTTGGCGCTTATGCCTCTGAAAGACCTGATCTCCGAAGTGGAGAAACACCGCAATGGACTCGTTGCACCTGGAGAACAGCATATCGTGTAACCTGCCCTGGCGCGGATTGAAGTATACTATTGTAAAAACACACATATGGAGAAATAAATTATGACTCAGACATACCCCTGGTGGCAAACAGGCGTTATCTATCAGATCTATCCGCGCAGCTTTATGGATGGCAATGGCGATGGCGTGGGAGACCTGCCTGGTATCACAAGCAGGCTAGATTATTTGCGCTGGCTCGGCGTTGATGCAATCTGGCTCTCTCCCATCTATCCTTCCCCGATGGCGGATTTTGGCTATGATATTGCTAACTACACGGCTGTAGATCCGCTCTTCGGCACTATGCAGGACATGGATACCCTGATTCAACAGGCCCACAGCCGCGACCTTAAAATTATCCTGGACTTCGTGCCCAATCATACCTCTGATGAACATCCCTGGTTCCAGGAAGCGCGTGCCAGCCGCGAAAATGCGAAACGCGACTGGTACATCTGGCACGATCCTGCCTCCGATGGTGGTCCTCCCAATAACTGGACAAGCTATTTTGGCGGTTCTGCCTGGCAATTCGATGCGCAGACCGGACAGTACTACCTGCACCTGTTCGATGTGAAACAGCCCGATCTGAACTGGCGCAACCCTAGAGTACAGGAGGCGATGTTCGATGTGATGCGTTTCTGGCTCGATCGTGGTATCGATGGCTTCCGCGTCGATGTGCTCTGGTTGCTGCTGAAAGATGATCAGTTCCGCGACAATCTGATGAATCCAGATTGGAAGCCAGGCGACCTGCCTTCTGCACGTCAGGAGAAAATACATACCGAAGACCAGCCGGGCATCCACGAGCTCGTGCGCAAGATGCGCTCGGTTCTGGATGGCTATGGTGAGCGTGTCTTCATCGGTGAAATCTATCTATCGATTCCTCGCCTGCTAAATTATTACGGCGAGATGCTTGATGAGGCTCACCTGCCCTTCAACTTCCAGTTTATTACCATGCCGAACTGGCATGCTCAAACCATTCGCCAGATCGTTGATGAATATGAAACTACCCTTCCCAATGGCGCGTGGCCCAACTGGGTTCTGGGCAATCACGATCGTGCACGTATCGCTACCCGTGTAGGAAGTGAACAGGCACGCGTCGCTCAGATGTTGCTACTCACATTACGTGGCACTCCCACCTGTTATTATGGCGATGAGCTGGGTATGCAGAACGGCAATGTGCCGCCTGAAATGATTAGTGACCCGCAAGGCAAAGAGAATCCCGAGCATAGCCGTGATCCTATCCGCACACCAATGCAATGGGATAGCGGCCCCAATGCAGGCTTCTGCCCCGCTACTGTCTCTCCATGGTTGCCCCTGGCCGACGACTACCAGACCTGCAATGTGGCCTCTGAACAAAACGATCCGCGCTCATTCCTGACCCTGACGCGCACCTTGCTTGACCTGCGGCGTTCTTTGTTCGCCCTTACCATCGGCTCTTTCCAGTCTATTGACCAGGATAACAACTCCTGTTTCGTCTACCAGCGCCAGCACAACGAGCAACACTACCTGGTCGTCCTCAATATCTCAGTCCAGGAACAGACTGTAAAGCTGCCAGGACAGGGTCGCATCGTCCTCTCAACCTACCTGGACCGTGAGGGCTCACTGGATCTATCTACGCTTCATCTCCGTGGCAACGAAGGTTATCTGCTCGAAAAACTGTTTTAAGCACTTTAGAGGAGTAAGAAGGATGTAGCATGATTATATCAGCAAGCTACAAAACAGACATACCAACATTCTACGGCGAGTGGTTCATGAACCGCCTGCGCGCTGGCTCATGCAAAATGATCAACCCATACGGGCGGCAGATTTACAATATCGATCTATCGCCCGCACAGGTCGATGGCTTCGTCTTCTGGACCAAAAACATCGGTCCCTTCCTGCAACACCTGCCCGAGATCCAGCGGCGCGGCTATCCCTTTATCATCCAGCACACCATCAACGGCTATCCACCCGCCCTCGAATCCAGGGTCATCAACTATACGCACACCATCGAACATATGCACCGCCTGGCAAACGAGTATAGCTCTGAACGGCTCATCTGGCGCTACGATCCTATCCTCTTCACCTCATTAACACCGCTGGACTGGCATCGCCACAACTTCGCAACGCTGGCTGCGGCGCTGGAAGGCACAACCAATGAAGTTGTCATCTCATTTGCCCAGATCTACCGCAAGACCGAACGTAACATGACAGCCGCTGCCCACGAGTCCGGCTTTACCTGGCACGAACACAATCCCGATGATCCCACCTTTTTAGCCACAGCCCGCGCACTCGCCGCCGAATTGGCTCATAGCGCCGCCTCTCACGGTATGCAGTTGCGCGTCTGCTCCCAAAAAGCCTTCCAGATCCCAGGACTTGTCGAGGAAGCGCGTTGCATCGATGCCGAACGCCTCGAACGTATTGCCGGATACCCCATCCTCAATAAAACAAAGCAAAAAGGCAACCGTAAAGAATGTGCCTGCTATGCCTCCAGAGATATCGGCGAATACGATACCTGCCCTCATGGCTGCGTCTATTGCTACGCCGTACTGCACCGCGACCTGGCCTTACAACGCTACAAAGAGCACGATCCTCAAGGCGAATTCCTGTTTCCACCCGGGGATGCTCTTGCAACTCAGGAGCAGTCGGTGATAGCTGTATCAGCCGTACACCGAACTAATCAGACTATTGGCATGCATAACAAGCCCAAAAGAGACGACATTGGTTTGGAGCAAGGCCACCTATTCTAATGTAAAATAAAATGGTAGATCTATCAGATGATTTAGTTCTGGATAGAGACCCGATTTCAGGGCGTGCGCCGATTAATCGACTCTGTTTCCTACGCATTTACCAGGTGCGCTAATAACATAATTGACACAGAAAGAGAGACAATATATGGGACTTTCAATTGTCCAGGTTGATGCATTCACCAACACCCCATTTACAGGCAATCCCGCCGCCGTCTGCATCCTACCAGAAGCTCGGGATGATCGATGGATGCAGAACGTTGCAAGTGAAATCAACCTCTCCGAGACTGCCTTTCTCGTGCGCCAACCTGATGGCTTCAGTCTGCGCTGGTTTACTCCTGCCGTCGAGGTTGATCTCTGTGGCCATGCCACCCTCGCCAGTGCCCATGTCTTATGGGAGTCCGGTCACCTTAAGCCGGACGAACAGGCCCGCTTTCATACTCGCAGCGGCCTGCTTACAGCCGAACGCCAGGGCGAATGGATCGAACTCAACTTTCCAGCTACTCCCGTAGAACCAGCGGAAACACCAGATAACCTGCTGCAGGCTCTCGGTGTGCCCGCGCTCTATGTAGGTAAGAATCGCTTTGATTATCTGGTCGAACTCGATTCAGAAGAGGCCGTGCGCCGCGTCCAGCCCGACTTTTCTCTCCTGCTAACAGTCCCGGCCCGCGGCGTCATGGTAACCAGTCGTGCCAGCACATCGGGCTACGATTTCGTCTCGCGCTTCTTCGGTCCCAGGGTCGGCGTCAACGAAGATCCCGTGACAGGATCAGCCCACTGCTGTCTCGCCCCCTACTGGAGTCGCAAACTCGGCAAAGACGCTCTACTCGGCTATCAAGCCTCCGCACGCGGCGGCACCGTCCGTGTACGCGTCGATGGTGGCCGTGTTCGCCTGGGCGGGCAGGCAGTCACCGTACTACGCGCAGAATTCGCAAAAGGAGTTGACACCCCCTGATATTTCTGCTAGTATAATTTCGATGCACCCATAGCTCAGTGGATAGAGCACTAGTCTTCGGAACTAGGTTGTCGGGGGTTCGAATCCCTCTGGGTGCGCCTTGCTTTTTTACCTAAAAAGGGCGAAAGAGCAAATCATCTCTTTGCCCTATTTCTCTGATGCCAGCTTCTTTGGTAGTTGCGCATGTATTCCCGATTGGAACTAATCGTATTTCTCCCGTCCTATTCCCCGGACTTTTCGCCGATTGATGAAGCCAAATCCTGCGTTGAAAGCCTTTTTACGCCGCGTGGGGGCGCGAACACCAGAGGCATTACAGGAGGCCATTGGACAAGCCTTCCTCACTATCACGAAGCAAGATGCTCCTGGCTGGTTTACGCATTGCGGTTACCTCTCAAGACAAGCCTACAGCACCCTTGGGAAAGAGTGAGCACATTGCTAAAACACGCCTGCTCATAGGCGTGTTTTAGCAATGTGCGAGAGAGGGAACTGTCTCAGCCAAGGAAGAACTCTCTCAATGCGGGGGCAAGAACGTCGTCAGCGGGGCCGTGGCCTTGACCTTCCAGTGTACGCAACTGCGCATGAGGCATCGCTTTGCTCAGCGCTCGGGCCGTCTCATACATAAAGGGATAGCTCGCGCCACCATTCATGATTAGCGTTGGCACATGCACCTGCGCTGCTCGTTCGATGGGCACCGACCTGTCTTTGCCCAGGATGGCGGTGTGGTCGTAGGCAAGCGTCGGCGCTATCGCCTCAAGCAGTGGCCAGGCCGGGGTCTGACGCATCCCTTCGATCTGCTCGGCTGGCATCCCAACATACTGCATAAACAGCGCGACAGCATCGCCTCGGCGATCGGCTGCTAAAGCTTCTGTCAGGTGGTGGATGTATGCTCTCCATGTGAGCTTCGCCTCACTCTCATCATTGTACGGAACCTCATACATAGCAAGCTTCTTGACGTTCTCGCTGAGCTGTACGGCCGCTTCCAGAGCAAGAGCAGCCCCTGAGGAATGACCAAAGACGAACGCTGACCCACCAGCCTCGGTGATTAAAGCTTCGAGATCTTCGACCTCGCGCTCGACCGCATAGGGTGCGGTGTCCCCACTCTCACCTCGGCCACGCCGGTCGTAGGCGAACACAGTGAAATGTGGTGCCAGGGCCGCTTCTCTCACTGACACATTTGGAAGGAGGGATTTTTGGTGTAGGGACCAAGTTTACGGCGTCCATGATTTATCTTCTCCTCTACGATCAACACCTCTCTTTTCATGGATGAAGCGATAAATCGCGGACGCGCTGAAGCTGGTCCCTACCCCAATGGACACAGGTTTTCTCAAATGTGTCAGTGAGAGAAGCCAGGGCCGCGGCCAGCGATGCCTCGTCTAAGCGAGTGGTCATCGCACCGCCCACCAGAATGAGCGCGGGCCCCTGGCCCGACTGATCGAACGCGATGGGAGTACCGTCTTTGGAAATGACCGTTCTCATGGTGTTTCCTCTCGTGTAGACCAACTTCTGTTTCCCTCTTATTAAGTAGAAACAGTGTACCACCCTGGCCAGAAGAAAACTTCTCGAATCTTGCTCTTCACTGCCGGGGGACCAGGCTGATAGCCACAGTGGTCAAACCAGCCGTGAGTATCCTGTGGAGCCGAGGACAAAGAGCGTTGGAATGAGCGATTTTCCCATCGTATCATGTGGCTCAACTTTTCTGAAGAGTGCTGTAGCTTCATCAAGCCACCCCTCAAGAGCAATCTCGATAAAGTTCCCTCCCATAGTGATGCTTAGCATGGCAGTTAGGGCAAAGCATAATATACTTTGCAATGTCTTTATTCAGAATAGAGACCCACTTTACAGAATCGTCGCCATTTTTGCAACACAACCAATGGTCCCCTTTATATACAAATTTCTTGATTTTATAGGCATAATAGAGTATCTTCATATGGGCAATTGCAAAGAAGCACCCCCTGACAGTATATGCAGAAGAGGTCAAAGCCATGAATGGGCGCATAGGGCAGCAGCTAGGAAACTATCGTTTAATTCGCAGGTTGGGAGGTGGTGGATTTGCTGAGGTATACCTGGGAGAGCATGTTTATCTCAAGACACAGGCCGCAATTAAAGTGCTTCCCATGCAGCTAACAAACGATGAAATAGAGAACTTCTCCAATGAGGCACGTACCATTGCTAACTTGAAGCATCCTCATATCATCTCCGTGCTCGATTTTGGAATACAAGAAAGTACAAGTACTCCCTTTCTCGTCATGGACTATGCACCCAACGGCACCTTACGGCAACGCTATAGTAAAGGTACCAAATTATCTCCCACCCGCCTCCTTCCTTATATCAAACAAGTTGCTGAAGCTCTCCAATATGCTCATGATAACAACGTTATTCATCGTGATGTGAAACCTGAGAATATATTACTGGCTCAGAATAACACAGTGCTTCTCAGTGATTTTGGCCTGGCAATTGTAGTACAGAGTACACAACATCAACAATCGCAGAAAAACATGGGTGCCGGTACTATTGCCTATACTGCGCCAGAACAGAGCAAAGGGAAACCCTGTGTTGCCAGTGATCAATATTCATTAGGCGCCATCGTGTACGAAATGCTGTGTGGCGTACGTCCCTTCAACGGTACACCTATGGAAATTATGGTACAGCACGCACTGGCCTTACCTCCACCTATGCATGAGCATATGCCTTCTATAATAGAAGCCGTAGAACTTGTGGTACAAAAGGCGCTTGCTAAAGACCCTAAACAACGCTTTGCGACGATACACGAGTTTGCGCTAGCACTAGAAGAGGCTTGCCAACGAGAGAATAGCGAAAATCGCACGATGCAACTTGTCTCGGCTGGCCACGCGGCCATTCCTCTTGTAGCAGCCACTCCCTTTGTAGAAAGAGAGCGTACACCACCGATGGTAGCCACTCCTCCACAGGACTCATCTGTAATCTGGAATGTTCCTTATCGACGAAATCCTTTTTTTACCGGTAGAGAAAACATTCTTGCATCGCTTCATGAGAAGCTTCATTCGGGAAAAGCTATGTCCCAAATCCAGGCGATAAGCGGCCTGGGAGGAAGTGGTAAAACACAAATTGCTGTTGAATATGCTTATCGTCACCACAGTAACTATAGCGTAATTCTGTGGCTACGCGGTGACAGACGAGAAATGCTGCGTGAAGATTGTACCACCATCGCTTCACAGCTGAGTTTTAAGGGAAAAAGCAATGATATCATTGATGCTGTCAAATCCTGGCTAAAGACGAACACAAACTGGTTACTGATCTTCGACAATGTTGAAAACCTCACCGTATTGCGCACTTTTATTCCTTCAAATGTGCGTGGTCATGTCTTGCTTACCACGCGTACACAGGCAACGGGTACAATTGCCCAACGCATTGACCTGTGCAAAATGGCACGAGATGAAGCAGAACTTTTCTTACTACGGCGCATCAAAAAACTCTTCCAGGATGCGCCTCTCGCTGATGCTAGCCAGAGTGATGTAGAGCAAGCTAACGAGATAGCAGAACTATTGGGAGATCTCCCGCTTGCACTCGATCAAGCAGGAGCATACATCGAAGAAACTGGATGTAGCCTCAACGACTATCTCTCTCTCTATAGCACGAGACGCGCAAAGCTGCTCGCCATGCGCGGAGGTCTTGGAGCAGATCATCCAATGTCAGTTGCTGCAACCTTTAATCATTCTTTTGAAAAAGTAGCGCAAGCAAGTTCTACCGCTATCGACCTTCTGCGTTTCTGCGCTTTTCTTGATCCCATCGCCATTCCAGAAGAGCTCATCAGGCATGCCGCCGAAGAACTGGGAGCAACCCTTCAACCAGTCGCCAGTGATCCATTAGTATTAGATACTGCGATTGCCATTTTGCGTAAGCATTCGCTGTTACATCGGGTAGCTGAGACAAAGCTTCTTTCTCTGCATCCACTGGTACAGGCGGTCCTGAGAGATAGGATGAGCGAGAAGGTGCATCAAGAATGGGTAGAGCGTGCTGTGCGAGCAGTTAACCATGCCTTTCCTGATATCGAAGAGGTGCACATGTGGCATCGCTGTCAGCCTGCGATGCCACATGTGCAGGCTTGCATCACCCTGATAAAAAAATACAAGCCTCTTTCCCCTGAGGCCGTGCGACTGCTCTATCAAGCGGGGATGTATTTTCGTATACAAGCGCAGTATAACGAAGCTGAGATATTACTTGAACAGGCCGCAGCGATGCGTGAGCATCTGGCATCATCGACACAAAAAGAGATTGTCGCTGATCGCAGTATTGCATTCTGGCGTCACTACAAGCCTGGGCAGTATTCATTGATAGAACCACTGATACAGAAAGAACTTGCCTATGCAGAACAGGCACCTGGCTCTGATAATCAACATGTTGCTACTATACGCCTGAAACTAGCAGAACTTTATTATAAACAAGGGAGATATAGCCAGGCAGAACAGTTGTTTTTGCAATCGCTCTCAATTAAGGAACAGCATGTCGGTTTGTTGCATGCATGTGTGGCCTGTAACTTTAATGGACTGGGACTTGTCTGCCTTGCTTTGGGCAAGTATTCGTTAGCGGAGTCTTATTTTCTCCACGCGCTCACGGTATGGGAGCGAGTTCCAGAACCCAGACATCCCTTTATGGGTAGGACGTTGAACGCATTGGCACGGCTTTCTATCGTACTGGGAAAGTATACACAAGCAGAAGTGTATCTGAAGAGAGAGCGTACACTGTTAGAACAAACCTTGCGACCACTGCATCCAACTATTATTAATAGTTTGAATGACTGGGCAGTACTTTGCATAGCGCAGGGGAGATATGATCAGGTTGAAATACTGCTTGACCAGGCACAAACAATTTTAACGAAGACCGTAGGACTCAAACATCCCATTGCAGCTCGCGTATTACACACGCTCGCACGATTTTACGCCATACGAGGCAAGTACATACAGGCTGAGCAGATATTGCAAGAGGTACTGGGTATTCGGGAGCAGGCACTAGGGTTCGAACATCCTGAGGTAGCTAGCATAGTGAATACTCTGGCTGATGTCTATGTTGTACAAAGTCAACGTTCTCTTGCCGAGGCGCTCTATAAACAGGCATTTGAGGTGCGTGAAAGAGTGCTGGGACCAGAGCATCCCGATGTGGCCCAGACACTCAATGGCCTGGCAGGACTCTATTTCACACGGACAGAATATCAGCGTGCGGAACAGTATTATAAACAGGCGCTTGCGATACGCGAGAAAGCGTTTGGGTGTGAGCATCCCGATGTAGCCCAGACGCTGAATGATCTTGCCAGGCTCTATAGTAATCGTAGGCGTTATGATGAAGCGGAGCCACTTTTTAGAAGAGCTTTAACTATTCGTGAGAAGATGCTGGGGTCAGAACATATTGAGGTGGGAGCCACCAAAAAGAGTTTTTCTCTTGTACTCTGGGCTATTGGCAAAAGAGTAGAAGCGACAGCATGCATAAAGCATGTCAAGCAGATACGGGCAAAATATGCGTACTTTGATGTTTTAAATGATATATGAGAGCCCACCACTATGTTATTGCGCTCACAATAGACGCTGATGTCCCCATACACCAGCGTTCACCAGATTTATCGGGTGCTCACCTCGCAACGCCCTGGCAATCTCCTCACACGCCATCACCTGCATGCGTTCCACACTTGCCGCTGTATACGACCCGATATGTGGTGTACAAATAGTATTGGGCAAACTAAATAGAGGATGGTTGGCCTGCGGCGGTTCTGGATCGAATACATCCAGACCCGCACCTGCTATATGTCCCGAGCGCAATGCTTCAAGCAAGGCGTCATGATCGATCAAAGCACCACGTGCAACATTGATCAGATAACTCCCCCCCGGCATCAACTTCAACGTTTCCGCATTGATAATACGGTACGTCTCTGGCATAGCAGGACAATGCAGAGACACGACCCGTGCCTGTGGCAATAGCTCCTCCAACGATGGCACTAGTTCCACTCCTAGCTCAGCGGCCCGTTCCGCCTTGATGAAAGGGTCATATGCCAGCACCTTCATTCCTAGCACTCGCGCAATCGTTGCCACACGACTTCCGATGCGCCCTAAACCAACCAGCCCCAGTACTGCACCTGCCGTCTCCAGTCCCAGAGGCAAGTGCGCGTACAATGGAAATGGGCGTCCTGAACGTAAGATGCGGTCACCGACCATGACTTGTTTGCAAAGATTGAGCAGAAGTGCAATGGCGTGTTCGGCGGTAGACTCGGTTGGTCCGTCGGGTGTGTTCACGACCATGATACCGCGTCGAGTGGCGGCTTCCAGGTCGATGCGATCTATGCCAATACCTGTGCGAGCGATAATGCGCAGGCGCGGACCAATGCGATCCATGACCTCGCCCGTAATAGTGGTCGTGCCTCTGAGAAGGATAGCATCAGCGGTGGACGCTTCTTCATACCAGTCGTTGAGTTCTCCCACGCTGCTAACAGAAACGGTTGCCAGCCCTTCCAGTACTGCCAGGGCGGAGGGATGCAACTTGCGTCCCGACCATATATGCGCCTGTGCCATGCTCAGGCCATCCTTTCTTTTCTCAGCCGTGTCCCTCGCCAAGCGCCCTACGCAAATTCTGTGTCGCGCCCGCGGTCATACTACCGATATCTGTGGTGACTGTAACCATCTGGAACCCCTGCCGCACGCGTTCAGCCGCGCTTTTGCCATCGCTACTCATGATCCCGGTTGCCACAGAATTCTTCTTTGCAGTCACTTTAATGCGTTCCAGCGCTGCTATAAATTCGGGCTCAGCTCCCTCCATGCTTGGAGTGAGACCGATTTGGGCATGCAGGTCGTTCGGTCCTACGAATGCTACGTCTATGCCGGGTACCGCGAGAATCTCGTCCAGGTTTTGCATTGCCTGCGCACTCTCGATCTGGATGATCACAATGATCTCTTCGTTTGCTGTCTGTGCGTACCGGGCGCGATCGGTAGTCCCAAATCCGTAGGGAGCAAATGTGCCGCCAATACTACGTGTTCCCAGCGGGGGATATTTCGACCAGGAGACAGCTTTCTCTGCCTCTTCTCGCGTATTGATCATGGGTACGAGTACGCCCCAGGCCCCTGCATCCAATGCCCACTTGAACCACTCGACATTGTGTCCAGGTACGCGCACAAACGGGGCGCTGGTCCCGGCATCGGCTATTGCTCCTACCATATCGGCCATGATTGCAGGATTCTGAGCACTATGCTCCATATCGATGAGCAACCAATCAAAGCCCAGTTGCGCCATCAGGCGTGCCGGAACAATACCAGGAAGACTTAGCCACGCTCCCAGCGTTGGCTCTCCTCGTTTGAGTTTCTCTTTCACGTGGTTTGTGCGCATTACCTGTTCTTCTTTCTTCAGCTAACTCGATGTGAGAAAGATCTAATTAAGTATAGGATTGAGCGCAGACCATAGACCTCCTGGTTGCCATGTAGCCGTGTACCAGACCGCGACTGCAAACTGGCCTCCCTTGAATTGTGGGGTCTGCTCCAACGCCTGGCGGAACTCTGTAACGATATTCACAAGATTCTTTGCGGTGGGATACCACACTGTATGTTTTACTCCGGATGTATCCGTGTAGGTGAGATGCGCTGAGGTTGCATCTGTCAGGTCGCTCGTGTTCTGGTCGATCTGCGAACTAGGGATGCTTGCTATCAGATTCAGGGCTTCCTGGTAGGTGATGCCGCCGTCAAAGATCCATTTGCTGTTACCCTGGTACCATTTAGCTCCATATAACGGCAATTCCCAGATGATGTGTGGAAGCATCTGCGGCATCGTTTGCAACGTATAGGCCAGGAGACCTTTGAGCCAGGGCACGCTGACAGCCGGTCCCGGTGTGAAATAGGACTGATCGAGGGCCATAATCACGATGAAATCTGCTGCATGCCCGAGTAGTTGCCAGTTCTCGAAGCCATTGACGTTATAGTAGTCATCGTGATCGTTCAGTTTATGTATAAGGGCGATCCCATAATGTTTATGCAAAGGTTTGAGCGCGGCCCGCACCTCCTGGTTGTAGGTAGCAAAAAGCTGCTGAATGGAAGGCGCATTGGCGTTGGTGCCTTCCAGGTCCATAATTACTCCATCGTAGTTCAGGCGTTTGACTTCTTGCATAATGGGGTTAATATAATGCAGATCGTTTGCGGCCTTTGTAACATACTCCGTCTCTTGTTGCGTAGTCCAGGAATCTGTGGAACCATCGGTCAGCATGGTAATGGTCAAATAAGCCATGCCACCTTTGCTATGCACAAGTTGTACGACGTTATCCATACTCAGGCTACCCTGAACGCAGTTGTTGCTCTTGCCCTGGATCAAATTTCCATTCGTTGGGTCCACCCATCCTGAACCAACCAGGGCCGCATCAGGATTGGTAGCGGCAGTTTGTAGATAGGCCTGTATACCTGCCTGGCAATCGCGCCCAACAATCCAGTTCAGTGTAGGCACATTTCCATGTAAAATCCGTGGATCATCTGGCATGCCCGGTAGTTGCTGGACTTGAGGGTTGAGAAGTGAGCTAAGGAGAACCTGGGGTGAACTCGTACCGGTACTATGAATTACCTGCCAGCCAGCCAGTAATATGGCGAACACGATAAGTCCAATTCCTATGAACGTCTGTCTGTTCTTGTCCGTTCTTTTATCCACCCGAGTCCTCTCTCGTCTGGCTTCAGTGCTAACCTGTGCGGATCGCCTGGATCTATTATATCCGACTATACCTATTAATGGCAACGAGACCGACTATCCGTAGTGGCATCCCTTGCGGGTGCCGGGGGCTGGCAATGACCATTACCAGCGCATAGGAATTCCTGGCGAGCCACCCGGCACCCGCAAGGGATGCCACTATAAGGAAAGAAGGGCCAGGAGAGTAGATCCTTTTGTCTATCCTCCTTGTCTTTTATTGGACGTTGTGTATACTAACTCCATCATACTCCCACAAACACAGGGGAGTGAAAAAATATGTTTTAGAGGAGACCATGTATGCTGTCAGTGGAACAGGAAGAACAAGAGCGTCTTTATCATCTCAAAAATGCTATGTATTTAAACGTAATGCAGAAATCTCCCGCCCAGAGAAATGCAAAAGCGCTTGCCGCATTTTTGATCTATCACACTGAGTTGCAGGAGCGCGTACGCGCCAACCAGAATCTCAATGAGAAAGATGTTTCAACTCTGATCGCTCTCTCTAAAGAGGTGTAGAAGTACTCACGCAGGCTCAACAATGATGGCTGGTGCGATCAACAGATCTCCACAATGCTGATCGTACCCGCCACCCTCCTGTACAGCCACTAACTATGCCATCTTCTCTCTGGAAAATCTATTACCTTTTGCCAACCGAGCGGCGAGTACTTTCACGACGAAAAGTTGATCTTGTATTCTCAATGTTTGCCTTTGCAGCCGGAGTGTTCTCCTGTATACCTGCTGCCATAAGCAAAGGCCCGGTACTGGAATTGATCAATGAAGCCACGATTTCAGCTATATGCTCCTGGTGACTCTGCCCATTTTCCAGGTAACTCTTGCCATCAAAATAGCTGCCTTTTCCGTGATGTTTCATCGGTCCCACCGGAATCATCGTTATTTTGCCCTCCGCTCTAGCTTTATTCCATGGGGAGTATGGGAGTAAAGGCCAGCGACCTGCGTAGAAGATAGTCCCCAGCCTTGGGACGAAATCTTTTTGGCTGTAGATGTGATATAGGTGATCAATGTCGGCAAACCCCGGATCATCAGCGAATACACCTCCGACCGAAATGATCTGTAATGCTGCTCGTAGCATTGGTTTCAAATAGAGCGCGGCTCCCAGAGCGATCTGTCCTCCCCCACTAAAGCCGATGAGCGTGATCGGTTTGCCACAGCCTGCGCGATAGCCCTGGCGCAGTAAACCGTCCCGAATGACCTCGGCTGTACCATAGTTGTAGATCGGGCCATAGCGACGATCGGCGGAAACTGCGACCTGGAAAAGATTGCGTATATTAATAAGGTTGCTCAGAAGTTCTTTTCCATTCAATTTGCGCCGTTCAATCCAGCGCCAGAGTGCGGCAAACATGCGATGTCCGGTCAGACTGTTATTATTCATGGCGTAGGGAAATACATCTTTGACGATAGCGCCGTCAGGCAGGCGCTTTGCCAGAGCATCCACAAAGCCCTCTTCTTTCGCTTCGAGCGTTTCCCCAGAGATGTCACCGATGCCCGATAGGTAAACCACATAATGGTCTATATCTTCAGGCTCCTTGACGTTGAACGTCTCCTGAACAGTCATTGCCGCTTGCTTCTGCCTGCGTGTACGACCAAACCAGCCCGCCCACCAGCCCAGCGTCTCAAAAGGCGAGAGCGTAGCTGTGATCAAGACCAGAATAGCGCCTATAACTACTAATTTGAGTGTTATTGGTATCAGGTGAGAGACAATCAATTCTCTGATAAATTCAAGCAGAAACTGCGGATTCATGTTTTGTCTCCCCCATTTTTTCCGCTTTCGTCTGTCATATTCTCGGTAAGCGCCTTCACGAGATCCTGGGCCTGTACAGCCAGGGGAACGCCCGCTGCTGCCTGTCGAATCCACTTGTTCAGTGCGATAATTGGGCGACCAATAGTACGCTGCAAAGCTTCAACCACCGCCCAACCCAATAGATTACATAAAAACGCCTGCCAGAGGACGAGATGCGTTATTGTACTGATCGCGACCACCATTGCTAAAAAAGACCAGGCGTAGAGCAGACGTCTGATCAAAGGACCCATGTAGGGAAGCAGGATCAGAAACCCAAAGAGCTGCGGAGCATATGCCAGGCAGACCACCTGTATCACAGTAATGATCGACTCATGAACGCCAAATGCATAGGTTGCGATAAGCCAGCTCGTGAACATCCAGCTAAATGCGCCAAGTGCAAAGACTATCCCTGCCAGGAGCAGACTGGCGATAAAACGTAGCGGTCTGACCTTATTAACAAAGAGCACCACGCACTGCCCAAGTGTTTCAGAGATCCCCGCCAGGATAAGTACGGTCCAGGTCAGCATCCCTACACTGGGACGCACCTGCACCGTTCTGAATGCATCGGGATCGAGTGCCATTGCTCCCTGAATCAGTTGCCAGAAGGAAGTCAGGAAGTGAAAGATGTTCGTTATGTTTATCTCGTACATAGAAGAAGCTCTGCAAATGCGTACTTATGAACGGCTAATTCTCATAGGTAATCTTCAACCAGTATACATTACTACTCTGTCAATCGTGATTGCGCCCCTCTCTCTTTCCTTTGGGTGCTGTTGTGCGACACTTTTCGCCCGCCAGGAAACGGTGCGGGAGCTTGATTACCGAGGTAGGGGCGCGATTTATAAGCCCGTGGATCAGCCTGGAGAGCGCCACGGGCTTATAAATCGCGCCCCTACCTTGATAATAGCGCCCCTACCTCGCAAATCAATAGGGGAGAGCGACGATCAGTCCTTTCTATGCAACTGAACTGGCCCGCTGTTGCCACGAATGGGTGAAACGAGTCAGGCTAAAACGCTCGATTGGCACTGGTGGTGGAGTATCACGTAGCAGGCTACTAAGTATCTCGCCCAACACCAGGCCAAACTTAAAGCCATGCCCTGTCAACCCCGTAGCAAAGACCACGCGCGGGTCATACGGCAGGCGATCCAGGATGAAATCTTCGTCTGGGCTTACGTCATACATACAGGAATCGACATGTGCCAATTCAGCCTGTTTCAATGAAGGTAAGATGGCACATAATCTCTCGCGGATTCTGGCGATGATCTCGCCGTCAACAATTGGCTTGTCGTTCGGGTTGATCGGTACGCCGAAATCGTGCGAAGCTGCCTTCAACCAGCTTGGACCGCACCCGGTACAACTGCTATGGAGAGGAAAACCATAAAGATCATCAACGATAAATGCCGGGAAAGTATTTAATGCAAAAGATGATGGCGGTAAATTGGCGAAATAGAGCAGGTACTGCCTCGTCAGGCGTACAGGAAGCCTTAACTCACTGAGTAAAGAATGAACCCAGGGACCCGTCGCCAGCACCAGGCGATCTGCCTGTATTTCGCCGCCAGAAGCCAGATGGAGACGTATAGGACGGAGAAGGTTCTCGTGCGAGAAGTCGGTCACACGATAAGCCTCAAATATGTTTCCACCAAGTTCAATAATTAACTCTTTCAATGTGTGCAAGCAAGACGAGGCATGGAGGATACCCGCATCCCGATTGTATGTAAACAGATCGTACTGATTGATCTCAAATTGTGGGAAGAGCAGATTGCAGTAGCGACGCGAAAGACGTTCAGGAGAGAGTCCTAATTCACTAAGAACGTGGTAGCTTGGAAGAGTGAAATTATCATTCTCGTTTCCTAGCACAAATAGCCCTGTCCGTGTATACAGAGTGCGTCTGGCGAGATGCTCCAGGTTCTGCCAGCGCGTAAGACTTAACTGGACCATCTCTGAGTAGAATAGATCGTTGCCATACTCAAAGCGCAGTAACCGTGAAAGGCCATGAGAGGTACCCCTTGGATGGTCAACTGCCGCTTGCTCCAGGACCGTCACATGTTGCATTCCTTGTTTTAGTAGCATATAAGCTGTTGAGAGTCCGACTATTCCCGCCCCTACGATGACAATTCGTTGCTGATACACGATGCTCGTTTACCTCCTATCATTGGTCTTGAATATATCGAGTATAGCAGAGCATAGCAGGAAGTTCAAGAAAAATCGGAGCTTTTATTGAGCAAAAATGCATATTTATACGAGGAATGTTTAAATGTAATAGTGTAATGACTGTGTACTTCGTTTGTAAATACTGTGTGAGGACAATATATATAGCAAACAGTAACAAATATGAGCATTCTGAAGAGAAAGGTAAAGACATACGTATTTTTCTTACTCGACGTTGTATTGCCAATGTCTTCTATGAGATATGTCAATTCACAATGCGAGACATGCTTCGGCGGCAAGCCAGAACAACTTTTCACGTACCGACGTATGTTTATCCCAGTGGCGAGAATCCCATTTCTCGCTACTGACATCATCGCCACTATAGAGCAATTGCCCAAATTGAACATTGCGAAACTGGGCAATAGCAAAAAACGAAGCTGCCTCCATCTCGACGGTCAGGCAACCTTCTGCCCGGCGTCGTTGTACTTTTGCCGCTGTCTCTCGATATATGGCGTCGGTCGTCCATGTCTTGCCGATGACATAGTTGCACTGGTGCGCTTGCAACACTCTTTCAATTGCCTCTACAGCTTCCGGGCTGGCCTGTGCCTCGCGGCCAGGGGGGAGATAATGGTAAGAGGTTCCTTCATCGCGCACCGCCGTCTTTGGCACTACAATATGTCCAACCGCCAGCGTACCGTCGAGCACGCCGGCACCTCCGCACGCTATAAACTTTTTGCCACCCAGCGCGATGACCTCTTCGAGCATCGCACCTGCGAGCGGTCCACCTATGCCGGGATGGAAGACTGCCAGCCGTTTTCCTTCGATATCGACTTCGTAGATCGGATGCTTTCCTATCTCGCTCCTCAAGTGCTTAATGACGCGGGTAGTGTGGCGTTGGGATAGCTGTGTGATCACATCTTGAAAGAAGCAGGCAACCGCGTACTCAGGGATATCAATGGACTTGATGATCCGTCGTGGTTCGAGAATAGCTTCTGCTGTGGGATCAAATTCCAATATTGGATAGTCCTGTTGCATGAAATCTTCTCCTATGTGACTATGGAAAATTATTTACTATGATGATACAATAGCCAACGGTCATTGCGGAAGGTCGTCGTTTCCGGTGGTATTGCGACATACTTTCGTTGCTTAGCCGAAAGGATCAGATTGTGTACAGGTTCAAGGGCTTTGATAGCGCTCAATGCGGTGATAGTATGTCTGCACTTGAGGCAATGGTCAATACCTGGATGGAGGGGGAGCACCCACGGATCCGGCAGATGTGTCAGACCATGCGTGGCGATCATATCCTGTTGAGCTTTGTTTACGAGGATGCGCGCGAACTGGAGCACCGTGTTACGTCACAGGTCCAGGCCGGTATTACAGGTGGTTTACCGCGCTTTTTTGACGATGAATTGAGTGATGAGCGTCCCACCAATCCGCGTGTCCCGGCTACACCTCCTCCCATGCACTAGCACATGTAAGCTCTTTATTCAGTCGCACGAGCGAAGCTAGAAACACTTCCTGATACGGCTGAAAGGCAATAACCAGATTGAAGGAAAATCATGGCAAACCCATACTTGATCTATTGTACTCCTGATGGGGAGATACGCGAAGAGCCACACCTGCAGGCACTTGCCTTTGGCGATCGTCCACTGGAGGTGACGGATCTCATTCCCCTCCCCTATGGCGTCACGCTTTCTATGATGCCTGATCGCCTGGCTGTTGGCAAGAAGCGCAGCGGCGAGCGCCAGGTACTCCCGAAGACGCGTGGTTGGGCCCTTGCCGCTCTGTTACCTATTGGCTATACACGCACACTGCTTCCTGCCTACGAAAAAGTAATAAATACTGAGCCATTACCCTTCTTTGGTTATAGCGCCGTTGCTGGTCTGAATGGTCGTATGTATGTAGCTGCATTGAAAACCGATGATCCGCGCAAGTGGCATCCACGCGCCTTTAATCGGCAAAAACTGGAACGCCTGGTACATGAGAAGCAAGCCGCCCATCCCCAGAATCGTATCGTGGCCCAGCACGCTCACTGTGCCCTTGACTACTCCTGTCCCACTGCTAGCAACCTCTTCTTCGGGCGCTGGGAGATGGCGATCGCTGTCTCACCTGGCTGCAATGCGCGCTGCATTGGCTGCATCTCGAAGCAGGAAGAGGAAGATCTGATCTCGCCACAGGATCGCCTGACATTTATTCCCAGCGTTGATGAGATCGTCGAGATCGCTGTACCACACCTGGAGTCCGCTGAGGATGCCATTGTTAGTTTCGGCCAGGGCTGTGAGGGTGAACCGCTCTTGCAATGGCACCGTATTGCGCAGGCCATCAAAACTATTCGCACCCGTACCGCCAGGGGCGTGATCAACATTAACACCAATGCCAGCAATCCCCGCTGGTTACAGCGTCTCTACGATGCTGGCCTGGACACCATTCGCGCCAGTACTATCTCCGGCCACCCTGAAACCTACACAGCTTATTATCGTCCACTGGGATATAGTTTTGATGATGTTAAAGAATCGCTGAAAAGAGCGCGCGACGCGGGACTCTACAGTTCTATCAACCTGCTCAGCTTCCCTGGCATGATCGATCGTGAGCGAGAAGTCGAGGCCCTGCTCTCATTTATCAAAGAGACCGGTCTGCGCCTGATCCAGTTGCGCAACCTCAATATCGATCCCGAGGTGCTGCTACCGCGTATGCCGGATCTGGCTTCGATGGGCAGGATGCTCGGTGTGCGCGCAATGATCGAGATCCTCAAACGCGAGGTTCCAGATGTCGAGATCGGCAATTTTACGCACCCGGTGAAGCGCGTATTGGATACTACACCCACGGCCTGAAGATCAGATCGCTTCAAAAGCTCTTGTTATAGAGAACCCTTTTCGCTTCACCTTAATGTATGTGAAGCGAAAAGGGTTTAACTTTATCTGCCGTTGCCTCTGCTTGCCTGTTAAAGGCAGGAAGGTACATGCAATTGGATTGAGTTACGTGGTAACCAACGATAGTACTTTGACACTTCCCCGCTTAAAAGCAGGAGAATTCTTCCTTCACCCATGAGACTTGCCCAGGCAGTCTCTCAACTGCAAAGGGAGAGGCCCGCATGTCCAGAAGCGTTCACACTACCGAAGCATTGCCCGTTGCCGTGTGCCCCACGGTACGGTATGAGCCTGACTTGCCCGTCTTACCAGAGGCGTCTTTTGAGAAACATCTGCCCGTTAGGAGAGAATGCGCGTCTCTCACTCAAGAGAGACTCTTCTCTGCTGCGGCAGCGGGCTTTTCATCCCCCACTTAAAAGACAGGGGCTTTCAAGCCCGTTTTCTGTAACTCTACGAGATGTGTTGCAAACCACAATTGATAAGTTGCATATACTATCAATTAGTTACGATACCTGGGGTAACTATTACCTCCAGTTCTACCAGCGATCATCATGATCGTGATGGTGGTGATGTATGTGCCACCACCACCACCAGTAATCATGGTCGTCGTGATGATGCCTGTGCCATCGCCAGTAGTCGTCCCAGTCACCGGGATGGTCTCCGTGGGGATGATCTCCATTGCGATCCCCACCACATACCGCGGCGAGCTCTTTATCGGTCAGATCGAGTTCTCCGACTGGATGCTCAGGAAGCAACGCAAGTTCTTCATTGCTCTGATTCTGACGATATGCCTTGTCCTTCCAGGCACGTGCAATATCTAGTTTCATGTCAATGTTTTCCTTTCTCTTCTCTTCTAAAAAGATCAGCGAATCTGTCTGGGGCACAATGGCGCTAAAGATCTGACGGGTAGTGCATGCCGTGGAGTGCGCACCACCTTTCTGATGAGTTCCGTAAACGACATATATATCGCTTTCATAGAACCTTTTGCACCATTTCGCGTACCTGGATATAGTATACTGATAGAGCAATACATATATAAAATGATATATAGCTATCAAATATTAAGCTTTTTGAACGAAAGCTATGTTTTTTATTTAATGTTCATGTGTGTATCTATTATAGATATTACATGATTATAAAATATAAAAAGAACTCCTTTCGCTTCACGATCTACGGCGATGAAGCGAAAGGAGTTCTTTAACTGGCACTATACAGATTGACGTGGTGGTTCACCGAGCAGAACTGATGGCACCTTCCCCGATGCCGCCAGTCTGAGCAATTCATAACCGATCCCGGCTAACCCGACCATCAGCCCTGGCGTCTCTACGCTCAGGGGTACCCCGGTCACCCAGCCCTGTCTGTCAATGCTATCGAGGAGCATCGCGGAGATATTGTCAACCTGTTTCTGGTACTCTGGCTTATCAAGTAGCTGTGTCGCCAACAGCAATAAGTCCAGGTTGCCCATGTCGCCGTGGCATAACGAATGGTTCATGCCAAAACCTGACTTGAGCGTGGTTTGAATAGCTGCGTCAATCTCCTCACGTATCGCTGGATCATCGAGCACCTTTAACGATCCCAGGCGGGCGAGTCCGATCCCAGGAGCTCCGTGGCACCAGGCAGTCATGTACTTCTGTGCCTGTTCAGCGGGGAATTGCGTGTTATTCTCCTTATCCACTGACGAATCGATACGCAGGTCAGGCCAGTTCTGTTGTTGTGGAGAGAACAGGCTGCGTTCATGTTCTATGGCAGCGAGGGCACCGCGCCGGAAACGCTCTTCTTCACTGATTTCAAACAGGCGTAGTAAATTTAGGGCAATCCCGGCATTACCGTGTGCAAAGCCTATGAGTGGAGGCGCTCCACTTTTTGACTTCCAGCCAATACCGTGTTCCATAGCCTCGGCGCAGGCCAGCAGATGATCTCCGCAGAGTCCCGCAGTAGTTAAAGTGGTCTCCGATGGAGCCACCTGGTAGAGGCTGAGCAACGAAGCTATGCAACCTGCTGAGCCTCCAATTACATCAAAGTTTTTCTCCCTCACGATTGCGCCGGGAAGCAACTTGACGATTTCCTCCGCCTCATCATGAAGAGCTGCTTCATTCCAGATGGCTCCCAGGTGGGAGAGCAGGTAGATGAAAGAGCCCAGACCCATAAAAGTGCCAATTGCGCCAGACAATGGATCTCTCTTTTTCTGTGTGATGCGATGGCGTAGAGCTGGCAATGCTGACCGGGCTAAGGCTGTATATCGTTCCTCGCCTGTAAGCATGCCTAGATAAGCGAGAAACAGGACTATACCTGCTGTACCATTGTATAAATCTTCTCCGGCGGCAAGCAGGTTCCATTCTCGCTCCTTCGCCGTGTCGATACCCAACCATCCCACCGTTTCCTTGTTAGCGAATGCCAGTTTGCTTAGACGGTTCCCTACTGTTTGCGCTGCTGCTAATAAGCGTTCTCGTGTGGGTGTTGTTTTTGATGGGCGCAACTGTAATGTCTTGCGCGTCATTTTATCGGTAATTGGTGTCGCGCAGGCAAATGAAGCACGGATGACCCAGGTCTGTCTTTCCAGGTCCTCCTCATCAAGCTGTTGTATGTGTTTTGTGACCCGCTCAATGCCGGATTCCTCAAAAAACTCTGTAATCCTTTTGCCATCACTGGTGAAGAGATCACGTTCATCCAGGCGGCAGGTGAACATTGGAATGTCTCCATTGCGCAGGTCTGCCTGTTCCGCTGCGATAACCCTGGACAGATAGGGTTTGAGCTCGATATCCATCCATAAACGATCGAAGAGGCGGTCGCGATCGAGCGCATCGCGCAATACATTCGGGTGGAAACTGTTTATAGAGAGTATGGAATACGTTCCGGTGGGTCGGAGTAAACAACGAGTTGTATCGTGGGTAAAGCGTGGTAGGAACTGCGTCAGGAGTTCCTGGCGGCACTGAATAAGCAAGCGATATGTTTTGTCGAAACCTGCGACAATGTTATTGCAATACTCTAACGCATTGATGTCTTTGCCATTCAATGTTGGTCGATTATGACTCATGGTTAGCTCGACACGTTTACGAGTGAGGCGCATTTGATCAGTTCCCATCTCGGTCCAATAAGGGATGGGTATAGGGTTAAGTTGTCCTGCCTGGCCACCCAATCCACTCATGTCGACGCCTTCGTTATCACCTTCTGACCAGAAACGTTGTGGCAGCAGATTAACGCGTAATACAGAACGACCTGTTGTTTCGAAGCTTGAAAACTCTAATTTGTCCTTGACAGATACGCTCACGCGTGGCTGAAATAGCGATTCGAGGTCGACCAACATGGGATGTTCGCCAACGGCGATCAGGTTCTCAGCATGAAAATCTGTCGCTTCCAGTGCATAGAGTAAGGCGAGATAACTGCCCTGTCGCTGGTAGAACCGCTCCAACTCTCCTTTTGAGGTACAGGTGCGAGTGTATAGAAATTCCACCCAACCATATGTGCCCTTGTTGAGGATAGTGAAGGTGCGGAAGGGCGGTCGTTGTCCCTGCGTATTGAGCCAGGCAAGTAGATCTTGAAAATGGCAGTCGATAGCCAGCGAACGCGGTTTGTAGACCAGGCGAAAACCGGATCTCCATGTCAGTATCGTTACGCTGCGACCCCCACAATGCGTATCACCGGCTCCTTCATCGAAACCGACAAGCAGACCGGGATCGTTATCTGGGGTAAAGGTAGTGCGTATCTGCTCCCAATCCTGACAAAGGCGCGTTAGCAGCTCTAGCTCACGCGTAATCCAGTTGTCGATGGTTTCTACTAACTGGCGCGCTAGCACGACATATTCCTCCAAAAGAGAGGGAATACCAGCAGGTTGAGTAATCTGCTGCATGAAATCCTGAAAACGTGCCTCCGGCGTATCACCATGTAAACGTTCCTGTACACGGGCAACATTCAGTTCCAGCACGGCAGTTCTAAGCAGCTTGGTGAGGAGCTGTTTGATGAGAGGGGTGAAAATCAAGGGCATAATGGTATCTGGGTCAAATGGCAGTTGCGTATATGTTTGTATGAGTTCTTGTATTTCAGATTGGAGTTTTTGCGTTCCTCGCGCTAAAAGTGGCTTGATGAGCGTCAGAAAAGCCAGGTGCTGAGGATCAAAGTCTTGATTAGTAAGGGGTAGCGTGAAATCCTCGCCGAAGTGCTGGTCGGTAAATGCAGCGAGCAGTTCTGTCAGCCAGGGAGGTGGTGTAAAGGCTGCACGCTCAGTAAGGGAAAGTGCTCTATACCATGGCGCAATTTCTTTTTGTTTATCTGTGTTTGTGCCTGCCTGTGTCAATGTCTCTTTCATAATATAATAGCGACTCCTGGGAAATATAACCTCGCATTGAATGGGATACGTGAAATAGCGATGGAGTATCTGTGTGCTACCGCTATAGATACATGGAGCGAATCTGGATGGTTAGAGCGCTTATAAAGAGTGCTCTAACCATCCAATAGTAAAGAAAAGTATATATATCGTCGTCGCCATATTAGCAATATTGACAAAAACAAAATTGCTAACGATTGTGCAACAATGATATTGTTTCCTTAACAGCCATTGCCTTTGTTTATACTAGAGGGGCATGGGCTGATGGATTGCTTCACGCAGTAACATGATATTATAACTTGCTCTCCACAAGATTTATTGCAGATCGCAACTCATTCAATACGTGTACTATCGATACCTGGAGCAATCAGTACCGGTCAGGAGATTACCATTCGTATGATTGGCACCACGGCCATCGGTAAGGATCCCAGGTGTAGGGAGATTCATCATTCCAGCCCCAGTCGCCACCCCATCCCCAGTCGCGGTCGCGGTGGTGGTGGTGGTGCCCATGGTGGTCGTGCTCGCGGTGCTCGCGGCGCTCGCCACCATATACCATTGCCAGGTCTGTATCAGTCAGCTCGAGTTCTCCAACTGGATTCTCGGGCAGCATAGCAAGTTCTTCACTGCTCAGGCTCTGGCGATATGCTTCGTCTTTCCATGCACGTGCAATATCGATTTTCATGTCAATGTTTTCCTTTCTCTTCATAAAAGAGATCTACGAAATTTGTCCATGGCACAATGGAATGTAAGGATCTGACGAGTAGCGCATATACCTACAACTTACTCCTCGCCTTGCAGGCTTATATAAACAGTATATATGCCGCTTTTATAGAACCTTTCACGCCATTTCGCGTGCCTAAATATAGTATACTGATGAGATAAAATATATAAAGTGGAATATAACTATTGATTATTTAAAAATGATAAGGAGAACGATATATATACGATTATTTAGCGAATATGTGTCTGATTATTGCAAAGTTTATAGTTTATCGTATATAAAAAAAGTGCGAATGCAATGTCCACATCCGCACAGAGTTACGAGAAGGAGTTGATGTTCCCTCGCTTGCTCTAAGTTATATGAAACTTGATCTCATTGTTATCTATCTGATGCTTTATCAGTTGCGCGTAGTAACCGTTCTTTGACTGAAGCTCGCGATGTGAGCCTCGCTCTATGATCTTCCCCTGGTCCAGGACCAGGATCAGGTCCGCATTACGGATGGTACTCAGGCGATGGGCAATAATGATCTGCGTGCAGGCAAGATATTGTAAATTCTGCTCGACTTTGCGTTCGGTAATCACATCCAGGTGGCTGGTAGCCTCGTCCAGCAGGAGAATAGCGGGACGATGGGCCAGGGCGCGTGCAAGTGACAGTCGTTGTCGTTGTCCGCCGGAGAGCGCGCTGCCGCCCTCTGAGACAAACGTCTCATAGGCCATAGGCATCTGGAGAATATCTTCGTGGATCGCTGCCGCCTCCGCTGCCTGTGCTGCCTGTTCAACGCTCATATTGGGATTATTCAGCGTAATATTCTGCAAGACGGAGCCGCTGAAGATAGTACTATCCTGTAGTACTACTCCAAACTGGCGCCGTACCTCCTGGTAGTTCATACAGCTTAGTGGCATCTTATCGTAGTAGATTGTACCTTCCGTCGGGAGATACAGCCCTAGCAATAATCTGCCCAATGTACTCTTCCCGGAACCTGTACGCCCAACGATGGCAACCTTCTGCCCTGCCTTAATCGTCAGATTAATGTCCTTTAAAACATATGGTGCATCGGGAGCATATTGGAAAGAGACATGCTCCATACGAATATTTCCGCTGAGCTGGGGTGGTTGTTGGACAATCTGTACATTCTGCTCTGGTTCGCTCGTCGTAATATCGGTAATGCGATCAAGATGAGCATGTACGAGTTGAAGTTGTTGTCCACTGCTCACCAGCGAACCCAGCGGAGACAGAAAAGAGGTTGCCAGCGTGTTCAGCGCAAACATAGTACCTATGGAGATAGTGCCATTGAGTACCTGTGTTGTGCCAAGCCAGAGGAGGGCCAGTGAAGAAAACGAACTCAATGTTGACATTGCCGCTCCTATGACTGCTCCGATGTAACCGCGCTTTATCGAGATATTGAGCTGATCAAAAAACAGATTTGACCAGCGATCCATCGCACGCTGCTCCGCTCCTGCCGCTTTAATGGTTGCCATACCGATCAGAGCTTCAGTTGTATAGCCCTGTGATTTCCCCTGTGCTGCCAGTTCTCGTCCCATCAGTTCCTTCATTGTGCGCGTGGTACTCAGCAGCAATACTGCTTGCAGCGCGCCAATCACAACGGTCAATGCGCCAAATGGGACCGATTGCCACAGCAGGATGCAGAGGTAGATCACTACCGTACTCGCATCCAGGATCGTCGAAATAAGCTGATTGCTGAGCGTATCTCGAATAACCGTGTTGCTTCCCAGTCGCGTCAGCAAATCGCCACTTGAGCGCTGTTGAAAGAAACTGTATGGTAGTGTGAGAAGGTGCTCAAAAAATCCAACCATCATATGCGTATCAAGGCGTGCGCTGAGATAGACGAGCAGCCAGCTTCTTAAAAGTGACGTAACCACTTGCGCAAGGAGAATCATCACCATGCCCACTCCAAGCAACGTCAAGATATCGACCTGCTTGAAAGGGAGCACCTGGTCGATCAGGAGTTTTGTGAGCAAGGGGAAGACCAGGCCAAGCCCTTGTAGGACGAGCGAGGTTCCCAGAACCTGGAGCAAAGTAAAGGGCGTCTGATTTATATATTGTAATAGATAGGTCCATAAGGATACCTTGCGGATTGTTCCAACACGCTCAAATTGAGTTCCAGGTTCGAGCATGATGACAACACCTGTAAAGCCTGTATCAAACTCCTCCTGTGTGAGTCGTCGCCGTCCTCGGGCCGGATCAACCACATCAACCCATTTAGGCGTCCAGCGCTCAACAACCAGGAAGTGATTGAACTCCCAGTGGATGATGGCTGGCAGTTTTACAAAGCGAAAATCGTTCTGTGGCAGAGATATAGCTCGTACGCGCAGGCCATAATGACGTGCCGCTTTCACAATATTTAAGGCCGAAAGGCCATCACGCCCAATTTCGCAGTGAGTGCTGACCTCTGAAACGGAGGTTTTGCGCCCGTAGTAACTGAGGACCATCGCCAGGCAGGCGGCTCCACATTCCACCATCGTCATCTGGCTCAATTGTGGAACGCGATGTCCCCACTTTTTTCGTGCTGACGCATGCCGTCTGGGTATTTTTTCCTGGGTATTTTTTTGTACTGCTTGCTGAGGCACAGTCGGTTGTTCTTCCCAATTTTGTGGGAGCCACGTTGTGGGTTCTTGAAATTGTTTTTTTGACATAGTATTCTGGATCTTTCGTGAATTATGCGCCTACCAACTTTCCTATCCCCGGTAAAAGTGAAAGAATGCGTTGTGATCCGACCTCTACATCAGCCGTCAAAGAACTCCCGGTGTAGATGCGGGTCGGGACAGTTGGTCCGAGTTTGACGACCGCGACAATTGCAGGTTGTGTAATCAGCGCAGAGCGATTACCTTCCAGCTTATAATTTTCCCGTGCAGCAGCGGGACTGGTAATATCTGCTTCAACCTCCATAATCCTGCTCTGTATCTGTGGACCCGTTGAGCCGATATGTACCCGTACCGATTGACCTGCATGCAGAGTTGTAGACTGTTCTGGCGGCAGAAACACCACGGCAATGCTATCACCTCCTTTATCTGCCTGCACGGTACCTGTTCCACTCACATAGGTGGGTATACGCTCATTCCAGGCGAATAACCCGGCCATGAGCAATAAGGCAAGCAGTACCCAGAGGAAAACAGCCATGGGTAAAGGGAGAATGCGTAGCAGCACATCCTTTTCTCTGTTCTGGATGTAATGCTTCATGGCACTCTCACGGAAAATCTGACGATTAGCTGTATGCATATATCCTTCTATAGCTGTGAATAGAGTAAAAACGGTCCACTAATTGCAGTATACAAATATGACCAAACCGACCAACCGTGGTTGATATAGCCAAAACCGACCAACCGCCGTGGGGGAGCGATTTATAAGCTCCCCCACGGCGGTTGGTCGGTGTATGAGTATCTCATGACAAGGCTGCGATATACACTTATTTTCAGTGGATTAAAGCTCTATTTCTTCTTTTGTTCGTGATTCTTCTTTCGTGCTAGCTTTGCCATTTTCCCTTTTGCCTTCTTTGTCGCTTTCTTTCTACTCAGACCTCTCCTGTGTGATCCAAATAAAGTTCCGGACCTACTTGTCGTATCCTGCTTGAGTGCCTCATCTGGTTGTGGGGCTTTGAGTAAATCAGAAAGCCGTTCCTCAAAGGAGGATGGAAATTTTGGACCCTCTTTCAGCCCCATTGCGATCAACACATCGTCCATGTTGATAATGCTCATATCAACATAGTCCTCTGCATATACTCGTTCAATTACTGGCAGTGCTTCGGTTGCTTTCATGGTGCTCAAATCACTGATAAGAAATGCATTAAGTTCGGAATACTCCTCTTTGTTCGTGTCTAGTTGTTGTGTGAGGATCTCAATACACTCGCTTCGTGCCTCTGGATGGTGTGATCCTATTTCTACAAGCGCTTCTGCTGCATGAGCACGTTGATATAGTTTATGTGTCGTATCTGTCAGATATGCTTTGAGTGGTGGTATAGCCTTTGGTCCAATAGCACCATAGAAATTTTTCAGATCTGTCGTTATCCAATCGTTATCGACCTGGGAGTCAAGCAAAGGGATTAATGGTTCAATGGCTGCTGCTGCATGCAGTTGTTGTAACGCTCGTATCGCATGGACTGGTGCCGTGAATTCAAGATCATCTGCGTCGTCACTCGTGAGTTGTTGGTCTGTTGCCATGCGAATAAGATCCGGGATGTGTTCTGCCCCGAAGCCAAATTCTTCAGGGTAGTTGATCCACTCAAGCTCTTCGCCTGTCTCTGCGGCACGATATGTAAGCAGCTTATCCACTGGTGGATTGTATGTTGCTGTATGCATAATTATTCTCCTTCTGGAACTTTGTCTCGCCACGTTCCAGTCTCTCGTAACATTCTTCTTGCCGCGACTGCGACAGGATCAACGCCAAGTTGTGCCAGGCAGTCACGCGTGGCGCAGCCCTCTGGCGTTCCTAGCAGGTGACCGCGATAAAAACAGGGCATGCAGGGCAGATCGAGGCGTACCACGGTTGCGCGCTTTTCCGTTGTATCTCCAGTGTAGGGACCCCATGCCTTGTGGTTTGATAGACCAAAGATGGCGACGGTCGGGGCTCCAACGGTGACTGCCAGGTGCATCAGGCCCGCGTCGTTGCCCACAAACAAGTCTACCAGTTCCAGAATCGCAGTTGCTACCTTGATATTTCCCTTTCCTGCAAGGCTGTGTACTGGCATCTCCGACTGCATCATGCCTATCATCTGTTGATGCAGTTCCGTCTCCTCAGGACCGCCCAGCAGGAGCAGTTGTCCGCCCACATCGTGAAAGAGGGTATCCGCCAGTTGTGCGAAGCGTTCCGGTGCCCAGCGCCGCGCGATACTGTAGCCACCGCTGCCAGGATGAAAGGCTATAATAGGACGCTGAACGTTTTCTGGTGCATCCTCTCCATAGACAAGTTGACGTGCCTGAGCACGTTCCTCTGCACTCAGTGGTACCTCCAGCTTTTTGCTTCGTATAGTCGCTCCTGCTGCTTCAGCAATCGCCATCGCATACTCTGCTTCGTGCATTGCGCCAAAGCCCCTATCTTCGACGCGCACATTGAGAAACGAGCCGTGCCCATTGTCCAGCCCGACGCGCCATTTCGCGCCCGTCGCCCGCATGAGTGCCTGGTGTTTGAGACGCCCAAAGAGGAGGGTCAGGTGATGGAAGAGGAGGACAGCGTCGTAGTGACCGTCGCGCAGAGTATTCCACAGGTTCGCCAGGCGCAACAGAATTACCGGGTGCAGAACCATCTGTTGTGGCGAGTCAAAGAGGTACTTGTCCAGGACAATAGTATTGTTGATGACCTTCCAGCCATTGAGCAAACCTGCGGAATCTGGTGTGACCAGCAGATCGATGCGCGCCTGGGGATATGTCTCGCGTAGAGCGCGCAGAGCTGGCGTGGCAAGGAGTAGATCCCCAATGCCCGCGAGCTTGACGACCAGGATATGGGCATCGGCTGGAAGCGTAATATGTTTGCGATAATCAGTATAGTCTAGACACATTTTTGTTGTACTCATTCATCCTGATAGCTCTGGTTTGTCTGGCACCCATTTGTAGTGACGAATCGTGCACCAGTGCTGGAAGCCAAGGCGACGGTAGATCTTTATGCTCATCTGGGATGGTGTCAGTGTGGCTACCCGATATCCCGCCGCGCGTGCTTCACCCATAGCATATCGTACGAGCGCTGTCCCTATGCCATGTTGTCTGGCTTCTGGAATAGTCGCTACGCCATAGATGCCCGCTACACCGGCATGCAGGAGCAACGCAGCCATTGCCACAGGTCGATCATGCCAGTAGCCGATAAAATGGTGCCACTCCTTCCCACTGCCGAAGCCTGCTGTAACATAGTTGTCATAATAGTTTTGCGCTACCTCTTCCGATGCATCGAAGCAGATGATCTCAAGAGTACGAAGTGGTAATAGTTCCTGGTTATCTCTGGCTTCTTTGATGACAAGTCCCTCGGGGGATGGTACATCAATATTCGCTGTATTCAGATCTATAACCAGCGCTTCCATATCATGCGAGAATGTGAAGCCGTGCTCAAGCACGCTTGCTGCCAGGTCGGTGGGGCGTGTTGATGGGCCAATTGACCACATAAAGGGCAACTCACGCGCCTGAAAGTAAGCGAGCGTTTCAGCAATTCTGGTGTCAACATAGGCTTTATCATCGCTAGCAAAGCGCGTCAGATTGACACCATTGTAAAAGGATCTATTGGTAGAAAAGTAGGATAGTTCCGCATCCCGGTGAATAGTCCCACCGGGTAGATTGCGACCAAAACTTTCCACCTCTTCAGCTAAATTAGCTTCTATCGCCTCCGTTAATCCTGGTGCCAGGAGGTCTGGTATGATCTCGCTCATTCGGCGGCCTCCTGTCTGACATCATCCTTTTGCTGCAATTTTTCGTGAACAACTGCAAATACCTGATCTGGTGTAATGTTCTTCATACATTGCGTTGTAAAGAAACGACAATCAGCAGGACTTTTTGCATCATAGCACGGACTGCACCAGATGTCGCTACGTAGTACAGTGGCCTTAGGACTAACAGGCCCGCTGAGAGCTGGATCGGTGGGACCATGAATGGCGATAAGCGGAGTGCCTACGGCTGCTGCTATATGCATAGGACCACTATCGCCCGTTATAAGTAGATCTGCACGTTGCATAAGCGCGGCAAGTTGTGTCAGGCTCGTCTTTCCGGCCAGATTAATGGGCCGTTCATGCGTACGTCGCAGTATCAAATCGATCAGCGGCAGATCGCCAGAGGCACCAGTCAATACGACACCGGCTCCATCTTCACGGATCAGGCGATCAATCAGCGTTGCCCAGTATGGAATGGGCCAGCGCTTGGATTGTCCGTTATTCGAACTCACATGGCAGGCAATCAGCGTTTGACCAGAACGGACACCTTCCTGAAGTAGCAACTGCTCGATCTCCTGACGCGCCTGGGGATCGACCGTAAGGTGCGGAATACGATCATCCGGTCTGATACCTGCACCAGCAGCCTGCGCCAGTTCCAGGCAATAATCGACCTCGTGCAGGTGATCACGTGGGTCCCAGTGACGACCCGGCACAGTATCAGTGATAAAGCCAGGATAGCTCTCGCCCGCAAAACCAACGCGCCGTTGTGCCCCACTGAGTACCGCTAGTATGGCCGCCCAATTGCCGAATACGCTCACCGCAAGATCATACTTTCGGGTATGCAGGCGCTTCTGCAACGCCCATGCCTCACGCCAATTTTTGGGTTTCAGCAATGCCTGTGGTCGCCGCCAGATATTTGGATCATATGTAATTACAGCATTCAGATCTGGATCGCAAGCAGCAATACTCGCACTCGAAGGAATAGCCAGCAGGTCAATCTCCGCATCAGGATATGTACGTTTGAGGAGATGTACAACAGTCAGCGAAAGAACAAGATCACCAATCAGATCAAGGCGAATTACAAGAATATGTTCTGGCTGAAAGCTTTGTGGTCTTAAAGGTGTATAGCGCTTCCCAATACTACGCAATTTGAGGAAGATACCAATCATACTCATAAGTAGATAGATGCTCACCCTTAGAATGCGCTTGCTGGTACGGACGGTCCTGTTACGGAACTCGCGCCGTGCATCCGGTCGTAGTGGGTAACCATATTCATCAAGAATATTTAAGTGTGATGATTTTGTCATTATCCGTCCCTATAATAAAGGCATTGAGGCCCTTCAGACTGCATTATAGAGACACGTTAAGAAAGTTGCAATCCCTTGCGACAAATTTGCGACAATTGCATGATTTGCCTGCGACAAACTCCTGCTACAGTGACCTTTGGAAGCATCAAATGCTGCAACCAGAACAGCGTGTTTTGTATTCTACTATATAGAAGCTCTAAATGCAGAAGGAGAAAAATTATGCTCGTCCCATTTTGGAAAATATTGCCCCTCCTACTCAGAGGGGGACAGGGTATTGCAGTGCTTGCCATGATTTTCTGGCTCTGGGTTCTGGTCGACTGCCTCACTAAAGAACCAGCGAATGGAAATGATAAAGTGGCCTGGACGCTCTTTATTCTCATGGTCCCAGTTATCGGAGCGCTCATCTACTACTTCGTCCGGCGTCCTGAACGCATCAAAGCTGCGAGCCAGTAATTATGAGTCATCCCGAATTTTCGGGAAACCTTTCTAGCATCGAAAAGATGCCAAAACCTGAAGTGTCTCCAAATTTGGAGGAAAAACACTTCCAAGAACTGGGTGATAATCGTCCCAAAGACGACTGATTGCCCATCG